>Ga0179593_1758081_pt1 | contig 12420 bp, 13 predicted proteins | sample CZODoug2_1_08_16_FD_185931 | JGI IMG/M metagenome (GOLD analysis project Ga0179593, IMG submission 185931) | Vadose zone soil fungal communities from Angelo Coast Range Reserve, California, USA - CZODoug2_1_08_16fungal (PacBio error correction) | ecosystem: Environmental > Terrestrial > Soil >...
CCCGGTATCAGGACAAAAGAAGCACGTTGCAACTGAAAACTAAAAAACCCTAAACAGAAATCAGAAAAAAAAGAGGTTGGAGTCCTCAATCAGGGGCGGAAAGTGTGGAGAAAGGGGGAAACGGCAGTGCCAAGAAAATGCGGAAACAAGGAGTAGAGAAATAGGGTTGTCGAACTGTTGGAAAGGGGGGCGAAGAGGAAAGGGGATAAGGAACTCCATTATAAGCACCTGTGGGGAGAATAAGCAAAATCCTAGCAGAGGAAACGAGCTGCAAAGGAGCGTGGACCTTATCTATGAAGAAGCGGGAACGAGAAGTAAAATTTACAAGCAAAAAGGAGAGTAGGGGAGAAAAGAAGAACAAAGAGAACCCGTGACAGAAATCGGAAAAATCTTCTGGAATCGGTCAACAAAGAAGACCGGTGAAAGAGGTTGCTAACCCAAATCAGTTTGAAAGAACGGGTTCGGGAGACGATCTCCAGGAATGGGGGGGGCGCAACTGGCATACTGCTGGGGTTCGGGGCAACCGCACGTCAAGAGACCCTCATGGAAAGAATTAACCCACCAAGGGGGAAAAAGGGGAAAAAAGAAAATCAGGTCCGTGGCATTAAGGGAAAAAGAGGAGATGAAATTTTCGTCGCATGTGTTTCAAACGTGGGGCCCAACCTCTTGGGGCCAAGACGCCGGGAAGAGAAGCTGTGAAAAGTGCGAACACGCCACGGAGGAGCGCGGCCTACCAGAGGGACCTTCAGCGAGAATCGATTCTGATCCTTGCCGGAACGCCATCGAAATCGCTTACTGGCGATCAAAAAAGAAAGGGGACAGATGAAGGAATCCGGCGCCGCGATCGAATACCAATAGGGGACCACCACGGACATCGGGAAGGGGGTAAAGGAAGGGATTATCTGTTTTCGGACAGGAAAATGACTCTAACGGAGGGGATGAGGCCAAATCATTGGGAAACAAAAGCTGGTATTCGGGATGTTCCCATCAGGGGGACGGGGAGAGCAGGGGGGAAGAGAGAAGTTCGGCGCACGAAAAGGAACCAGCGAGAAAAAAAACAAGGAAAAAAAACAGCAAAACTCAAAGGAAAACAGGGGCCACAACAGCTGCCGCGCCAAAAAAAAAGTCTTGACAAAAAAGGAGGCCGCACAGTTAATCGATATTTTCCGAAAGGTGAGACGGGAAAGGGTCGAACCACACCCTCAAAGAAGGGGAGGAAAGAGGGACGAAGGAAAGTGATTTGGATAGGAGAAGTGGATTCTGTAGCTAGGTGTTGCTGGAAACAAATGCCGGGTTCGCATATCTTAGAGTCCCTCAAAAAGAAAAAGGGGAGAAAGAGGTGATTTCTGAGGTTGGGGGTCAGCGAAAAAAAGGTCTGCAGTTTCAATAGACCGGTAACAAGATGGTCGGGGACCGGAAATACTCACTTTTAAAAGGAGTCCCAAATGCAAGGACCCTGGGTATTCATTTACAGGGGGAAAAAGGGGAATCGTCTATTATAAGGGATCAAAGGGGTGGGGGTTGAACGGATCCTATGGAGGCCTGGCCGAAGAAGGAAGACATAGGAGCCAGACTAGTAGGAGAACCTTTGATGGCCTGAGGACGTAATGGGATCTAGTGGATGGGGAGGATGAGGGTCCGGGCAGAGTAGGAAGGAAATGGACAATGCATAAGGTAAAATACCGTCAGGGAGAAGGCGAATGGAAAGTGCGGGAACTTAAGAAGGCTTCTTATAGAAAAAGGAGAGGGCGGTAAAGGCAAATGGGCAAGGAAAAGTAGGAGGGGAAGTGATCAAGCACAGAAAAGACATCGCTTCAAAAGGAAAGGGATGCCGATTGAGCTGTAAGGGAGGGAGGGCAAGATGGAGCAACTATCACCCGATGCCAGCGAAAAAGTTGCAGGCCTGAAACTAGAGAAGAAAAAAAGACAGGCTCGCTCATGCCGGTAAGAAACAAAGAAAGGGTTTTCGACGAGACCGGGGGGAAGGAACTGTGGTGACATAGAAAAACAGAAAAAGGATGGGACAAGGAGGAAAGTGGACAGAAACGGAAGAATAAAAGCAACCACGGGAGAACTCATTCTTCGCTCTCAGCAAATAAACACGAAGCGTAGATATTTCTACTAAGAGGGGGGGTGGAAATGGGGAGAGTATTACAGACTCGAGGGGTCCCAAAAGCGGAAGATGTCGTTCCGACGTCCCATAAAAAAGAAAAAAAGCTCTGTGTTACGGAAAACATTCTGAAGGAAAAAAAGGGCAGAGACGTGTGGCTTTTCGGTGAATAGCGCCAGGCAAAAACTGGTTCAGCTTTGTGCATGGGGTAATCGGGTCAAGATTGGAGGACAAGGTTCCGGTCAAGAAAGACAGCCTTTTAGTATCTGGGAAGAAGATAATGACCCGGCCTTAGGGGACAGAAAGGAAGGGGAAAGAAGAGGCACCAAACCGGGAGTCTGAAATACCGGTCTGGAAAGGGGTCTCCGCAAAGCAGCGAAACTGCGACTGTGGGATAAAAAAGCTGGCGTGGGACAAAATGCTGCCATTACGAAGGAAAAGGAACGCCCGAGATTCCAGCCCGAAATGCACCCCTCCCAGTACGAAAGGAAACAAGATGTCGGGGGGGGGAGCTGGGAACCAATTAAAAAATCCTAAGAAAGAGACAGGGCCAATAACGGCTTTCCAAATGCGGGAAGAAAAAGGCGTCGAACTCTGGCCATCTTTTTCAGGGGAGAAACCAGGGCATAAAATAGAGAAAAGGGAGAGCAAGCAACCAAAAGAACGTCAGAGATACGGCCATCGGGGACATCTTGTAGACTACAGAAAAAATCCGGGAACAGACCGTTTTTTGAAGATTCCGTCTGTTAGCCCTGAGGACGAAGGCAGTAATAAAGATTGGTGGTACAAACCGAAGAAGGGAGGGCCCAGGCAAGGCACTCGAGATAAAATGAACCGGATCGGGCCCTTAACCAATGCCGGAAAAAGGAGGTTCCGCGGGTGGGAGGGAAGGGTCAGCACGAGGAAGCGGAGGACCGGGGGGGCCTCCTAGGAGAGAAACTCCGGGGTGGTGGCGGGAGAAAGGAGGGAGTGGGGGGCGGCTGCGGCGTGAAGTGTTCGGGAGATTTGTATAGAAAGTAGGAAAAAGGTGCAGGGAGAAGGAAGGGGGGGTCCGCGCAAAGGAGATCCAGCAGAGATTCTTTCATGGGCGCCCTTCAGATAAGGGGGGAGAGAGGAAAAAATTGGCGGGAAAAGGAAAAGAAATGACTCGCACCTACTTGGGTAGTTCTCGGTCAAGCAAAATTGGATCGGAAAAAAAACGTCTAAATCATCAGCCTGTACGGAAGGGGGATGTCCTTACTTTGTCAAGGGGGGAAAAGGTGCGGGGGATCTGCCTGCATCTTGGGTGATTGAGCCCTAAAAGGGGGGCTCCTTTAGGGGAAAGAGTAGAACGGTCTCCGGCGAGGCGAAGGGGATGGAGCCGAGGTGTCAATGCCCTATGCCTTGAAATTAACAGAGAACAAGAGGCGAGGCTATAAAACAATAAACGTTCCTCGGGGGGGGGGACAAGAGGGGAAAGAGGGTATGGACCGTGAAAAAGAGAGAAGTTAAAAAGGTAAATAGAGTGGAAACCCGAACGGAGGGAAAACGGTTGAGTAATAATTTCCGGCGGACCTGAACGTCACTTCACCGCCCGGGGATCATCCGCTTGATCAGGCGCACGGACACCATCATAGTGTCGGGTCTTCATCTGCACTTCCCTTAGAATCTGCTAAGGGCCAGGCGAAAATTAACCCGCGGAAATGTTGAATACGTCGGAGAGGGGGGGGGGAGTTCCCACTTCGTTACGGGTGAAAAGAGGCGGGGGAAGGGAGGGCTTTAGTTTCTGTTTGCTCGCAGGAAACAAGAGGGGTCCTGTGGGAGAGGATGGTAGCCTTCCGCACGCTTCCAAAGCGATAAAGACCGGTGCAGGGCGAAGCGTTCAATCTGAGAAGAAGGGAGGGGACATTTCTCACCGCAGACAAGACAGGCGCTGCTCCGAACGGGAGAAGACAAGGGACAAAATCGAAAACGAAAGAAAACATTTCGAAAAACCTCTTCAAAGGAAAGAGGGGGAACAGGGCAATGGAGCATGACGTACCAGTCAGGATCAAGAACATGGCAGGGGAGCAAGCTAAAACAGGGGGTTTCTTTTTATGCGGAGAAGGGACGGGAAAGTTGAACACGGCAGACGGGGTTGAGAGGTATCGGAGAGGATCTCAACACAACAAAGCGGAGATGTGGGAGAGGATCCACCGAGAAAAAGAGAAGCCCCCCTCGTCATGGAAAGTCAGGAATAAAAGTGAGGCACCAGACGTTGCTGGTATTGAGGTGCGCCGGGGGGGAGGTGGCGGGCCTCCGAAGAGGAACTAAGTAGCGGCTGAAGGGTTGAAAGAAAGACGTTCGGGAACATAGAATTCAAGTAGCAAGAAAAACGTCCGGGGACGGGAGAACCTGCCAGTCCCATCACTTCGTGCGATGGACGGCAGGAACCCTGAGGACGATCGGCATCGTAGGAGCCATTGTCTCAGCTTGAAAAAAAAAAGGTAAAGGAAGTAGTATAAGACTCAAATAGAAGGAAAAACAGACAGCAAAACAAAAGCGTAGGAAGAGTCGAAGTGGAATCCTCGGTACGGAGGTTGGGCAGGCGTTACTGGTCGTAACTCCGAGAAAGTGCAGAAGGAGGAGAAAAAACATTACCGCGAGGGTGGAGGAGAACGCAAGCGCGTCAGAAGCAAGTCAAACTGCAGAAAGCCGTAAAGGGGGGGGGAAAACCGTTTTTTCCACAAAAGAGTAGGGTGCCAAAAGTCGCCCATCGCCGATGAGAAATTGGGACGGGAGCAGGGGATGGGAAACGATGAAGCAAATTTACCGCTGAGGGCAAGGAAGTAGACTTAAAGGTGTAGGCAGAACAAAAGAAGAGTCTTCGGAGAATGCTTCTCAAGTTCAGGGCATTAAAGGAAAAGCGGGAGGCGGACCTTGCGGCGGCGGCCAAAAACGAGGGCGCTGATCTAAGTCTCAGGAGACGGTACAAGGCAATCCAGAGAGCAACGCTGGGACGACGGAAAGAGGCATTGTAGAACACGCCGGAAAATGGTCGCTACGGGGGTCGACGGGGTTGGTCCATCAGTCAGTAAAACGGGATGGCCTATAAAGGGGGCGGAGGGTGGATCACAGGCAATCCATGTAAAAGGGTCTGGGGAGGGAGGTAAATGGGGGGGCCCATTTTTCGCAAAGAACTCCTCATATTTCAGGAAGATTGCAAGTACCTGGGGATCTGTCCCTCAGTCTAAGAAAAGCGACACCTCACAAGAAAAAGCACCGAAAAGAAAACTTCTCAAAAAGGAACTTTCCATAACCTTAGAAAAGCACCAGGTCATCTGAGAGGTTCGGCGAGACAGTCCGGGGAAGGGGCAAACAAGACAATCTGATCACCGCCTTTCGGTTGGGGATTGAAGAGGTGTTGCTAGAAATTTTTCTACGGAGGGGGGGGACGCGCTGCGCGGAAGGAGTGGGTCTTCGCAATTCAACGGTGACGCTAGTCCCTTTCAAGTCAAAAAAAACAGGGCGGAATTTTCAAACTGCTGAGAGACAAAGGATGGAATAGGGGGTGCTCCCAAAGTCGCAGGTGGACAGGGGGGCAAACGGAAGGTACTATGAGTGGGGGCCCGGGTCGTCGTAAACAGCTTCAGGCCCTGGGGTAGGAGTCATGGAAGAGAAGGACTAATACGGAGAAGAGCTCACTGGGCATGCGTCTGGAGTCCGGGCTGAAGGTCGCTCTGAGAGGAGGAAAGGACTATTCTTCTTTCAAGAAAGGAGGGAATGTCTTCTTGTTGCCGGGCTTGAGCTGAGGAGTTCATTTTCCTTATGATAAAAAGGAAGCATTGGTGAAATGCAGAAGGTGAAAGCTAAACGTAATAGAGGCGGGAGGTAACCTTCAAGAAGAGGCGAGTTGACTTCTGGGAATAGAGGTGAGGGAAAGTAGGCTGTCAAGACGGCAAAAACAAGCAGGCGGCTGCCGGACTCTGGCGCCGAAAGGAGCGAGAGGCAGAACAAAGAAGCAAAGAACAATGGGCAAAAGGGTGGGGAGAGTGACTGAAGCGCAAAATAGAAGACGCTTGGGGAGACGGCATACTCTTTTTTAAAAAGGGTGAAGAACAGAGACTTGTGGACGGGCGGGAAGCTCGGAGACAGGAAAATGAGGTGATTGGGAAACCCCCTTTTGGAAAGCAAAGAAGAGATAACAATCGAGAAGAAACACAGAAACATTTCAAAAGAAACAGAAAAAAGAGGAAGAGGAAGAGGAAAATAACTATATCGTGTTTCAAGTGGGAGGAAGGAGCACTTCTGTGGAGATCGTGTATGGGGTGAGAACCTGGTCCGTAAAAATTCACACTTACACCAACTTCCTGGGTGAAGAGAGGCAAAAATTTCTGATTCAGAGGAACCCGGGGGGGCGTGGGGGAGGGAAATTGGATCCAGCAATGGCATGCCTGTGGGGGACCTGGGGGGGGGACATCTGACTAGACGCGTTGTCATTAAGAAAGAAACCGCGCGTGCGGGGGTGTGAGCCGCTATGAATCGGAAGTCTTCCTGGCCGCTATGAAGAAAAAGGAAGGCCGGAGCGACCTGAGAAAGAAATAAGGCAGACCGCCTAGGCCGTTCGAATGTTATACCTGCTTTTAGGAGGGGGGGGTGGAACAAAAAGGGTCGCGGCATCCCAGAAGGATCAAAACCGGAAATGAATTGGCGAAGGGTTTCTTGGAAACAGGGCTACTCCGCATCGCCGAATCAGGGGAGGCCCCATCATTTAAAAATATCTTCTTTACAGAAACGGAGAAAGGAGGCAAGATTCGAAAATGGAAGCCATGGTCCTGAAGGCGCGCCAAGGCCATGGGCAACAATTAGAAATTTCAAAATCCAGACTGTTTTACACGAGGGGGTAACGCAGCACAGTTGGCTCCTATTACACTTGGGGAAAGGAACGTTTGTGAAATTGAACCGGGCTCTTTTATGGCCGGGGAACTGGAACAGAGATTGGGGTTCATCACCTTACTCTGCAAGAAGCAACTCTGAAAAAATCAGGAAAAAAAAGAATGGCAGGCGAACCTCCAAAATTCCGGAGCTTTTGGGGTGAGGGCAAGGACGAGCCCGAACTTCGATGTGCGGCCAAGGGGAGGGGAAGTCCGTGTTTGGCTATTTCGCGCTTAATTTCGTGGAAAAAGAAGGCAGGGGGTGAGGGGGGCAGGAAAGTGGGAAGGAGCCCATGCGTGCGCAGAAAAGGAAAGAGACGGAAGAGAAGCAAAGGAGCGCCCTTTTCATTATACGACCCGAGGACGGAAAACGGAAATTACGTTTCTTTCGAGCAAACGTGGTAAACCCTCAGGAAAGATGGTACTGCTTAACAGCGATAAATCAGAAAAAGCCCTGTGATAAATGGAAGATTTCTCGAGTGGTCAACTTAAGGAGCACTTTGAGAGTCCTTGCCTTCTCCGAGAAGCCTGAATATAGAAAAGAGGGTTTCCTAAATACTCGTGCTTCTTGTCCGCCGCGGAGGAAGGTCGGAAATAACGCGGTTCGCCTGATTTCAGTCAGATTAAGTCGCGACGGACAAGTGAGGGGCAGGGCTGCTCGAAACTTGTGACTTAGAATCCCGGATCCGAGGGGAAAATTTGTTTGGCGGAAAAAGAAAAAGGGAGCATGAGATGGTGGGGAGTAGACCTAACGAGGAAACACGGTGGGAAATTGCGGAGGGGGAAGAGGAAGTGCACATGACGTATAAAAGAGAGGGAGAGTTCACCTTGTTAAGTGGAAGAGAGGAACCGCTGCAGTAGAGAACATTAACGACGCAACGGGGGAGGGGAAGGACTCGAACAAAGCGATTCCCATTAGGGGGTAAACCCAAGAAAGCTTTTTGGTTCGGGAAAGGTCATGAGGTGCTGCCTTTAAATCAAGGGATGGGGTAACTTTTTTTAGGAGGGAAAAGCTCCGCAAACAGAAAGAAGCCAGATCTATCAGGGGAAGGAAAAAAGAGCACGAGTCACTCGATGGCAGAAGCGACCGGGGGTCAAAGACGAAAAAAGAAACCTCAAGGAAGGCTGAACCTTTCCGCGAAGAAATTTAGAGGAAAAAGGAGAACAAAATTCGAAACGGCATTCACACCGCACACAACAATTAGTTCCGCGGGGATGCCGCGACCGTTTGAATATCTTCCCCGCAAGCAACAGAAAAGTCAGCTGGGGGCAAAACTGTTATTGGCAAAGTTTTCGGTAAGGCACCCCGCGCGGTATTTGAAGGGATGGGGAACGGATCTCTAATCACCACGAGGAGGAAAAGAAGAGCAGTCTAGCGCCCGGTACAGGGAAAGAGCCCGGAACGGTCACTGAAGACCAAGTTCGGAAGCATGAGAAGGACAAAAACCGCAGACATCAAGGGTGAGCGTGTAGATCCTTTACGGAGGGACAGGACCTTACTATGTTGGAAAATGCGAAGAGCGGACTTTCTAGCTGGTTTCGGGAGGAAGGAGAGACCGGAGACCCAAGGAAAAAAGCCTGCGGTGCAGCAACTTCCCATTTTGAAAGTCAGATTTAAAGTAAGGGGATGACCTCGGCATTTAGTAAACGTGAGAAGGTGGAGAGGGAAGTTACCAGCTTGGCCAGTGAGGGGGCAGATACACAGTGCCCTACCTTTACGACAGCCACAAAAAGAGCTGCGTGAATCTCACTATCTCTTGCAGACTGGGGTAGAGTATTAAAAGCACGTTATGGGTCGAAGAGCTTCGATAGAACGGAAAAGATGAAAACTAAGGCTATGGTTTCAAACAAAGGCGCATTAAAAACGTCGTCCAAAGAAGGTGCACAATGTTTAAAGCAGGTAAACTTCAAAGACCAAGAAGAATATGCATGCCTGAAGCAAAGGGGGTGCAGCAAAGTAAAAAGTCAGGCGGAACGAAGGGAGATCAGACTCATTACGAGAAGCACGGCCAAGGAAGGAAGAGGCTAGATCGAGGGTTCCTCCATTCCGAGGGAGACCGGCGGGGGTTATCAAGTTGGAAAGAAGAAAGATCGTACGTAGGAATGCGCAAAGATAAGGGCATAATACACGGCGCAGAGTCATTAGGCAAAAAAAGTAATCGGGCCAAAATACCACATAGGTGCAGCTTACAGGGAGGTAACATCTGGTGGGATACTGAGTGAACATGACACTCTTAAGATGGGGTCGACTAGGGAATATGCCGGAGGCGAGAAATGAAGTCCTGGACAGCAATTGGAAGGGAACTTTAAAATTAGTCCCGTCGCACATTGAAACGCCTCATCAGTGGTCTCCGGAGAAAAGGGAAAAGGGGAAGCGAAACGATATAAGGGCACAGAGACCAATCCAAAGGGAGAAGAAACGAGAAAAACTCAACTCAACACAAGAAAAAGTCGCAAACCGTCTCAAGAACTGGCGAGGCCCACAGGACATCGGGATTTTCGGACTTCTACAAGGGGGAAAGCGCAAGGCGGAGAGGCTTTCGGCAGCTTGGGGGGGCTGCAAAGTCTTTCGGAAGGAAGCTTCACATGCAGACTCAAAGGGAGGGAGAAGTTGTTGCTGAAAAACCTGGTTCAGACACGTATTTCCCCGCAGAAAAGCAATCGGTTCAACGTTGAGTGAAAAAAGACAGGAGGGTCTCCAACGGGGAGGATTCCTGTGGCCGGACACGATTTGGGGGGGGGAAATTCTCACGCGCAGTAGGGGAAGGGGGCGAGACCTGCCACGGTAGCATTCTTCGAAGGCGCGCGGAGAGGAGAGCAGAAATAGCGGTGACCAAGCCGATGTAATGATACCTCTCAGATGGAGGGCTCGGATAGGAGGTGAAGTTCAGGCGCTCAAGATGTGAGACGCGAATTAAATAAGGGAATTTCCTGTTCTTATGCAAAAGTGGCGTAGAGGAGGAATCCAAAGACAGTTGGTGACAAGAGATAAGCCACTACAGGAGAAACGGGAGGGGCAATGGCGTAGACGCAAGAAAGCTTCTTAGGGAAGCGCGGGCGTCTTAGCTTCATCAGTCCATTGAAGGGGGCGGGCACGGCGGCTCAAAAGGAAAGGCGGATGAAGAAACTGAACTGGAAAGAATTTCGTCTTCATATTTAGCAAAGGAGAAACCCGGAAAGCTTGCACAAAGGGGACCCTAGCACACAACAAACGTAGCCAGGAGTTTCTAAGAGGTGTAACTATTGGGAGAAGAAAGAAAGGTGGGAATCGGCTTGGCAGACAGAAACAAACGAAAGATGGACCAGCACCCCTGGGGTAATCCCCGTAAGAATGAAAAAAGGCAACGGGACCATAATGCAGCGCCGAACACACCGGAAGAGAGAGAGTCGAGAGCTGAGTGGGGGGGCAGGTGGACGGGGATTTATTCTTACGGCAGGCTTACAAGGGATCCGTCCAAGCAGGTGGTTTGTGTGAATACGTCAAGGAAAAAGAAAAAGTCGAAAAGGGGGGTTCAATAGTACAAAAAGGAGGGAGAAAAAAAGCGATGGCCCTCTACCCGGGGGGATTTTGCGGGAAGTAGCAAGCAGTAAAACCGCACAACCGGGAACACAGCTTGTCGGGACCGCGGGAATCCATCTAAAAGCTCCCTGCACAAGAAGAAGCGGGTGGAAGGCGGCCCTATATAAATGACATGCCCGAAGGAGAATAAGCAAAGGAGGCTGTAATAAAAGCCTTCTTGGAAAGGTAGAAGCGGCCTGCATCGGCTCCGGCTACTTTAGTTAGGACACCTAGCGCCATACAAATGTGAAGGGAGAAACGAAAAAAACCCAAAAATGATATCAAAAAAAACCCTAACAGGCAAAGCATCACTTTTCCGGGTAAAGCGAAGAAAAAACAGCAAATCACGAGGGGGAACAGAAGACATAAGTAAGCAGGCATGCAAAACTCTATTTATCTCTGCACCGCTAGCGAACGTTTCGAGATAATACGGGGTCCTCTAAGACTTGTCCGCCAGGGCACCATTAAGGATCAGACTGCGGGGGCCGAACACGCGAAACTCCTCACCTGGTAAAAATCAGGGCTCAAAGAACTTGGGGGGGAGAGATGGGGGCTGTCTTGTGAGCTGCGGTAATGGGATAGAGAACAGGCATTGGTTGACACACCTCGCAGGAATGTAGGCGCGCACTCACGAAAATAGGGAGGGCAGACTGATCGCTTCCCCTAAAATGAGAAGAAACACGGCTGGGTCCGCGGTTGTGTTTCGCAAGGCAAGCGCCGAAACTGGCGATGACAGGGCGTGCGGCCGGATGAAAAAAGAAGTTTGGGGAGCTACGCAGGCTAGAGGCTGCAGGGATCGGTTGGCTGTCTCTTGTTCGACTTAGGTAAGGCCCAGTTGCCAAATAAAGGCGAAGTAGAGTCAATAGGCCTCGGGGGAACGACCAAAAAATGGGGCGGGGGGGGAATTTTCTCGCCAACGTGGGGGGAGGAGCGCAAAACGGTCTAATTTAATGGTGAACAAAAAAGTCAGAGAGCCAATGGAAAAGTAGAGAAGTGGTCACCTATGGGTAAGGGGCAGCGTGTTGATCCGGCGTGCGAAAGGGCCTTGTAAGCAATGGCAAGAAAGTCAGGTAGCGATTCTGAAGACGCTCACGGATCAGAAGTCGCAGAAAAAAGCATGGCGAAGATTATAGAGACTCGGGCGTGAGGTTAGAAACGAAACTTTTGAAGGAGAAGGAGACGCGTACGAGTGGGCGGAAACTTGTAAAACAGTGAAAGAACGGAAAAAGAGAGAGACCACTACACCACAGAGGACCGAAAACGGTTCGGGCAATGCCGGAGGGTCGGTCAGTTTCCATACGGCGTGAACTGGAAGATCTTCGTAACCGGAAAACGGTCGTTGCGCAAGCCGAGAAACTTGCTCATCTTAACACGCGCAAGCGCAGCGCAACGATTTAGTACCCAGAAAAGTAAAGCCATTCGTAAAAGAAAGAAAACGTTAAGGTGCTTTCTTCGCCTTGAGGGGAAGGGTCGCTTGCACCGCGCCTATTTGTCGGGGTGTACTGAGAAAAAGCGCTCACGCAAGTCCAGGCGTAAGGGGGATGCCCTCGGGCATGAACGGACTTCAATCAGGGGAAGGGACATGGGCTCGCATATTAGAACCAGCCCAACGGGGAGTGAGGAAGGAAAAGTCAGCTAGGCCCCGACGAAAAGGATGGGGGTAACGAAAAAGCGCGGTATGCTCGTGCGGCCGCTACATCATGGGGGTTAGCGTAGGGGGGGGGGGGGAGGAGAAGGTGGTCCTGTTTCCGTCATTTCGGGTAAGCGAAAGGTTGAGGGGGGGGGAAAGGTGTTATGTGCAAAAAACATGTTCGGTCGGGAGAGGGTTGGACGGATATTGAGGAACGGAGGAATCGAAG
>Ga0179593_1312161_pt1 | contig 12419 bp, 22 predicted proteins | sample CZODoug2_1_08_16_FD_185931 | JGI IMG/M metagenome (GOLD analysis project Ga0179593, IMG submission 185931) | Vadose zone soil fungal communities from Angelo Coast Range Reserve, California, USA - CZODoug2_1_08_16fungal (PacBio error correction) | ecosystem: Environmental > Terrestrial > Soil >...
GTAAGATGGGCACGTACTGCGGAACAGGACTTGAGGTCCGGATCACCAGATCGCGAAAGTGGGGGAGGAGCGTTCAGAAGAAAACGAGAAAGAAAGGAGAGGGAAGAGGGGGCTAATAAAAAGCGATTCGCAGAGAAACAAGCGAATCGTTGGTGAGTTCGAGGGAGGGAGGGGAAGGGTTTCTTGTAACATTAGCGGGATACGGGGGAGAGGCGGAGTCGCGGACAGATGACTCGTGTGAGAAAAGGGGAGTCATTCCCGCGGGACTTACAACTACCTTTCGAATCGGGTAAGATCGGTTCCGATGCAAAGCATAGGAAAAAAAGGAGGGGGGGGAGACGGGAGTGTGGGAAACGACGTTCTAACGATATTCTCATGACGGGATAACAGGACGAAGGAGGACGGCCAGGGGAAGTGGTTCAATGAGTCGGTTCCGAGGAGTGCACAAAAAGCAGTAGATCCACGCACCTTGGCTAGCAGATAACGAATATCTTGAAGAGGAAAATAGGAAAAGGGGGAGGAAGGCACGGAGGACTTAGGGGGAAAAAAAAAAGCTTGCAGCACGATAGAACCATCCAATAAATCGGTAAGAGAGGGCGGAGGGACCAATACTTATCCAAGTGTATCCGTTTGGGGGAAGAAAAAAGAGCTGGGAGGCAGGGGTTCATACATAAAAAAAAGTAAAAAAAAAAAAAAGAAACGGATTCGCGGGACGACGTCCCTCGGATGCGTCTGCAACTATCCGCCAATGAAGGGGAGAAAAGAAGTAAAAGAGCGAGGGAAAGAGGGGGGCATCGGATGAAAAATAGCATCGTAAAAAAACACAAAATTAGGAGAGTGACGTAGAGAAGAGAGGACAGAGGGAGGAACGGGACACTTTTCAAAGATTAATCCTGAAATAAAGGAGCGGAAGAAGTCGGATTGGGCATAAAGAGGACATGATCGGGGGATCATTGAGAAACCAGGACGTGGACACTGAGTTCGTTTTTAAACAGCAAAGAAGGAGGGCGGACGTAAAAAATCGGCTTGGGGAAATATGGTCGGGGGGGAAGAAAATGGAGTAATCGCAAGGAAAAGCAGACCTAATCCGATCGAACTGGAAGACAGGCATTCAAACCACTCGACAATCAAGGACATTAACCTTCCAGAAACAAACAGCGCGGTGAAAAGGCTACAGAAAAGGTGGAATAAGATCAAGGCAAAAACACGAGCAAAGGCATGCCATAAATCCAACTGAAAACAGTACCTTAAGGGAGGGGCTCCGTAAAAAAAGAAAGGGGGAAGAAGGGGGCGGGTTTAAACACGAGGCGTACAATCGGGAAAAACGGGTTGGGGAACGGGGCCCTTTTTGGTCAAGAGGCAGAGGGAGGAAAAGAGAGTTTGCATCCCAGCGCTGGATGGGGTATTTGCAATAAAAAAAAAAAAACAAAGACCCCCCCAACATCCAAAAACCCCACTGAAGGTCCTCAGGTGGAAAGGCGGGGCGCGCTTGAATTTGGGCAGGAAATCAGTGGATATGAGGGGAATTACTCTCTTCTTCGGGGGGAGGAGTTAACTCTAGAACAGCAGAGGGTGAGAAGGTCTTGTAAAATCATGGAGCACGATGGCTGAGGAGACATTCTTACTGGTTTGGAAGTTAGAGAAGATGAATGAAAAGGGGCAAGGTGGGCATTTGTGCGCGCTTCCGCTGCGGAAACCGAAGGGGGTGAGCTTGGAAAAGGAGTGGGACACAAGGGGAAAAATCAACCTGGGGGGGAGAGTGGGTGAAGGGGCAAGACATTCGAAGGTGCAACGGATCCCCGCAAGGAGACATCATTGAAGGGTTTGTCAAGGGGGGAGACAGGAGAAGGCTGAAACTCCTTCAGGAGATACCTGATTCCCCACTACAGAAAAGTGAAATCGCCTTCGGCTCAAAGGAAAAATCACCGCTCTTGATGAGGGGCGAAGTGGCGGGAGGGAAAGAGAAAGACTTGCAAGGAAAAAGAAACAAACAGAAGGATAGTAAAAAAAAATCACTGATGAGCTCCGTGGGCTTTTGTGAGACCAAAGGCAAGGAGACGGAGAGGATGAGGGAAGAAGTTGGGGAAGGGAAGTAGAAAAAGAGCGGACTCAAAGAGCAGACACGGCATCTGAGGTTCCGGCTGGTGCCTGATTATGGCGGACACTTTTGAGTCTTACGTGGACTATAAAGGGAAAAAAAGGTAGCAAAAAGGAAAATACTAAAACTTTGGGAGGAATTCATGGACGTCGTAGGGGAAATCAAGGCCTCCAGTGCGGAAGTTCGATGAAGGGCGCTCTGGGGGCTGGGGGGGGGGGGGGGGGGGGACGAGTTGAACGAAACATCTCGAGATACTAGGGAGTTGACTTACAAACGAGATCTCCAACAAAAAAAGGGAAAATAGAGAGGGTCAACCAAAAAACGCCTACGGGAAGGAGTCCCAGAGAGTCGAAAGAAGAAAAAAGCCATAAAAAAAAAGGGACCGCCTTAACTCTAAACGAAAAAACGTGAAGTTGGGCTAACCTAGAGTCATATTCAAGGATATCCCCGAGGGGGGGTTCGAGACAGGTCCGGGGGAAAAAAGAATCTAAAAAAAGTCACAACTCTAGAAAAACTAATCATGGAGACGAGCCGGTAGAAAATAAAAAGGCCGGCAGATTGGGGTTACGAAAAGTTCGCCATTTGGCACTTAACAAAGACAGGAATGACGAAGAATAGATGAGCGTCATACCGAAAGAAAAAAGGATGTAATGGCTTGTCCAAGGGGCGGCAGGAATCAGGGAAGATTGAGCTTGCAATGTCAACTTTGGGGGTGAAAAGTTCAGGAACTGGGGAGCTAAAAAGAGATCAAAAAAAACAGCCATTCTGAAGAGACAAAAAAAAAAAGGTGCTGCCAAGGCAAAAGGAGATTGTCAGTAGTGACTTCGTAGTGGGGAAAATCATTAGGAAAAACATTCATGAGGTGACAAGAAACGGGGAAACGGGATAAGCCGCACGAGGACCTTGCCGGGAAAGCGCGCAAAAGGCACACAAATATCGGATTTGGAAAAACAAGTCTGACTGCACTTCCAGGGCAATTTGTTAAGGAGAGAAAACAGCAGGAAACCAACAAACACGTCCTATCAGCGCCTCAAACAAAGGCCTATTCTGGGCAATGAACGAGAGGAGAAAAACACACCACTGGCCACCCTTGCTTCATAGGGAGGAAGAGCAAAAGACGGGATCCAGAATTGTTCAGCAGCACATAGGTCAAGAAGCCACACTAAGGCGGTCCCGGTGGGGAAGGAGCGAGCAGCAGCTATCTAAAAAAAATATCAAAAGGCGGGAGGGGGAAGGACGTACTCACCGCACAAGGGGTTCCAAATGCGGCCGGGGACTGCAACATCAAAAGGGAAATTAAAAGAAAAGGACCAAGGACGAAGGGCAATCACCGGCAAAAGGCATTCCAGGAATATTGTACCCAGCCGTGAGCCGGGGAATCAACGCTGAGGGGAGAAAGTGCTTTTTTTCAGGTCAACCTAAGATTCCTAGAAAGGGGTAGGGAGACGAAGGGGGGGGGCGTGAAGAGTATTCTTGCAAATAAGAATGTAAGCAAGGCGAGGTGGGTGCGGCAAAAAATATTTGTCGAAAGAAAAAACAGGAAAGGAAGAGCAAAGTGGAGGAGCGAGCTGGCGTCGGGTCATCTCTGGGCGGGGTCGTTTCTTGGCAAATTTTTAAACTCCACATGTCAACGCGGGACGGTCACAAAAGGGAAAAGGAAAGCAGTTAGAGGAAAAAAGAGAGTGGGGAGGAAAAAGGAGGGGGGGGGAAACGAGGAAGGAAATGAACGCCGACTGGGAAAAAATCGATCTATGCAACGTCAAAACCCGGTTAACCAAAAAGAAGAAAAAAGGACGGAAGGGAAAAACGAAAGGAAAGGGGTGAGGAGAGTAATTTTGGGACGTTCAGTGGAAGCGCTCTTTAAGAATGAAAGCAAAAAAAAGAAACGTGAAAGGCGCGGCTCAGCCCCGCGCAAAGGAGAAGGGGGAAAGCAGGAAAAAAAAAAAGGAAAGAAATCTAATTTTGACGCGACCACCAGCCGCTGCCCGGAGTGGGGGACGCAAGCCCACGGGACGGAGGGATGTCGATGACACTGTCCTGGGGAAAGCGGGGAGGGAGAATTCAAGGAAAAAAAAAAAGAGGCGTATAGTTCAAGATAGTCTAAAACTCTGGGCGCAGGGGTCGCAAGGCTTGCAGCATACGAGCGAAACTCAAAAAAAAGGGTCAACACGGGGGCAAAAAATGGTGGCGCGTTCACAATTCTCTGTCGGCACCGTAAGCGCCAGTTCCGCCGTGAGAACAGAGTCAAGAGATCCCATGTTTTCTACGATCAGAGAACAAAAAAGAGAAGGGGAGGTGATCGGGGGAAAAGGGAGTCCTCAAGGGGGAATTCGAACCGAGGGAAGACCGGATTTCGGGGCCGCACTGCCCGCCAACCAATCCGATACTTAAAAAGAAGAAAGAAAAGGGGGGAGGAGTCTTTGGGGATCGATTGAGAGTCAGAGTCAACGTGCAACCAGGTTAGTTCGCGGCGAAGGCGGGAAGACGCACAATCAACTGGGGGGAAAAGAAAAGAAAGTTCAAAGAGGCACATTACGCAGTTAAACACTGACCGTCATGGCTAGAACCTGAAATTTTAGTCCTAAAGCCATTGTTCGTGCTCTGGAGAGAACCTTTACGAAAAGAGGGATCCGCCTGCTAAAATACGTTGCTCCTGTTCGTATGGTTGAACACACGAAAAAAAGAAGGGGCGAGGGGGGAGGGGAGTGGGGTATTTTACCGGACATATGGTAGAGAATAGCCGATGGAGAACAACTCCTCTAATCGGAACCTTCAAGGACCCAAAATTCAGAAAAAAGGAAGAATAGAGATCACAACAACGGAGGGGGGTAAGGAAAAAGATGATGGGGTTTCGGTTATGGACCCGTTGACGTGAAGGGACTGTTAGGTTGAACTCGTTAAAAAAAGAAGGGGGGAATGAACTACAAGTAACAAATGGGGGCAGCTATAAATCGGGACCTAAGGGAGCCAAAAAAAGGAATGGTTATGCAGCACCATGGTCGGCGTGTCTATCGGGGCGACAAGAACTAATTCCTATAGGGAAACTAAAAGGAAGCAGGGGAAAATAAAAGGAGAAGAGGGGGGGGACGAAGAAAGCAAGAAATACTCCTCCTTTGGAAGAAGAGGAACTGGCGCTGAGAGCTTAGAGCTGGATAAAGGGAGAAAAAAAGGGAATAGAGAAAAAAACATTATGATTTACAGAAAAGCGATACTACAAACTGCGGAAAAAGCCTAAAAAGTGAAAAAAAAAGTAAGTAGGGAAGGGGGAAAAAGAGGGGGGTTCGCAGAGGGGGGAGGTTAAAGTTCACTTGAAGGGGGAGGGCGGACAAAGTCAGCGGAGCGAAAGGGGAGGGCGGGTCGCAAAGGGGGAGACCAAAATAAAACGGATCACATCGGGGCAAGCTGGAGTTCCGATCAGGGCCGATGCGTCAGCCAAACGTAGAAGGGGGGGAATCTAGGGGAAAATGGGAGGGAAGTTCCGAACACAATTGAATAAGGGAAGAAAAAAAGGACGACCGAGGAAGGGAAGGGGGACCGGGGTCCAGAATTGGAAAATTGCGTCGGCTAATAATTACGCGGATGAAAGAGTCTAGCGTCTCCGACGCGGTGGGAAAAGGAAAATCGGGGGGAAAATATCAAGTCGTGCATCATCAGGTGGGGAGAAGTGCGAACGCGAACCGGCCTAAATAGGGGGGGGGAAACATTCAAATAAACTCTATCCCCCGGGCTGCGTTACCAAAAAGAGATGGGGAGACGGTTTCCAATTTATGGGCATTGGGAGGGAAAAGGGACTAAGACCTCAACTGAGCTAGGAGCCAGACAAGCTTCTTACGGAAAAGACCGCCGACAATGAATGCAAACTGAAGAGCCGCTTCGAGGAAAGAGTTGATGAAAAGAAGAAAAACATGATTGAGCGCGTGGGAAAGCGATTCAAAGGAAGCGGTTGGTTGGAAAATGGCAGGAAAGCGGCCGAATGAGTCGCAGACTTACGGAAAAGAAAGGGAAGAAGAGATTGACCTGGGGGGACAATATTCTTCTGGATGCGTTCGTTTGGAAGAATAGCCCCTATGTCGGGAGCTTCAGAGAAAGAGGGGGGGGAAAAAAATGAATCGTATCCTAAAGAGAGGGTCCACCAGATCGAGAAGAAACGGAAATACAGTTGACTATCAAGGGGAGGAAAAAATAAAGTAGGATTACGAAGGCCCAGACCCACCAGCGCCGGCAAGGGGGCAGTTCTTGTAAGAGACGCAAAAAAAAGAGAGGCACGAAGAAGAAGGTAATCCCAACTTGCTTCACGTGTCAGTGGGTCCAAAACACTGTCCTAGGGGATTTGAGACCATATAAACTGTTACATCTAACTCATTAAAGACCAGGGGGGGAGGGAAAATTGCATGGAGGGGGGGGGGGAGGGGGACTATGTAAATCTACTTTGGATGGCGCTAATGGCAGGGGAAAAAGGGACTGGCGGGGAGTCGAGTGGCAAAGGCAGGAGGACGCCAGAATCATCTTGGTAGAGCGCTTGGCAGCGCTACGAAAGGCAGCAAGAAATCATATTTCGAGAGGAGAAGCTGGGAAAAAGGAGGAGGAAAGGGGGGATACGAGAAGAAGAGGAATAACGTGGGAGTCTCATTCCAAATAATTGAGGTAAAAAAAAAAAAAAAAGAAAAAAAAAAAAGTAAATTCGAATGCTAGCGTAGGAAACCTAAATCGAAAGGAAGGAAGGGAGCTGTGAGCGAGAAAAGCAGGAACGGTGCCAAAAGCGGACCATGGTGCGACGTGAAAGAAGAGGGAGGTAGCAAAGGGAAAGGAGAGCAAAAACTAGTTTCGTAGATCCAGTTTCCTGGCTAAGGGGACCAGGCAAATGAAAGGCTGAGAAAAGCCCACCACTAGGTACCACCAGAAGAGGGGAGGGGGGTCAACGGGAGGGAAGCAAAAATCTACGATAGCATTGGCTGAAGAGGGCAAACAAAAAGGGTACAAGCTCGTAACAACAGGGGGAGGAAAAAGAAGAGAGGACCAATTGTTAGGCCAGACGCATTCTGTGCACTGGCCAAAGGAGTGAAGATATTGGAAAGGAGTGCATCGTTGATTGAAAAAAGGGAAAGGGCGAAAGGAAGAGGAAACTAAAAGAAGACCATCCTATGAAAATACTAGTCACTATGAAGGATTTGGAAGTGAAGTTGGTCGTTTTCCAAGAGTTACCCTCAGAAAGGGGGAAAGCAAAACCTCGACAGGGGAAAGAAACAATCTTTAACATGTACAAAGGAGGGAGAAAAAAGGAAAGAAAGTGTCTGGATAGGGAAAAAAAAGGCTACGCAGCTGTTTTCGCGGAAACCAGAGAGAAAGAGGGAGAAGGCACATTTTTCAGCTGGATTACTTGAAGAAGCAAAAAAAAAGAGGAAAGAGAGGAGCAGAAACTTCTGCTCTAGGGCAAAAATGGAATAGGAAGGGGAGCGGAGGGGGGGGAGAAAAAACCAAAAACTCACCCTTTGGGCAACAAAAAACTGAGGACCGGGTGAGTTGTAAACACATCCAGGAAAAGAGAGAGAGGTTTGCAAATTCCTGTAACATTGGGAGGAAAGAAAAACTGGGGGAAAAGGCAAGTCCAAAAAATCTATAATAGAAATGAAAGTATGTATCTTAGGTAAACTCAGTCCACAAGAGGCCTCAAAAAAAGAGGGAAAGGAAGAAAAGAGGAAGAAGGGGGAAGAAGGACGTGTTACTTTCATGAGGACATGGTCTAAGGAAGGATATGAGCCAGTACCCAGCGCTCTTGATGGTGAGAGAGGGGGGGGGAAATAGGCACAAGGCGAAAAGAACTAACTCTCCTGGGGGGGAAGCGGTAATATCTTTTCCTTCTTTTGGGGATCAGATGAGAACATTTGCACAGAAAAATTCTGAAGGGAGGAAAGGAGAGGTAGGAAAGAAAAATTAGGATCCGGTACGAAAGCAAACGGCACAAAATGCAGGATTGAAACTAATCGAAAACGCTGTTGCCAACACCTAAGAAAAAAAGAGGGAAAAAAAGAGGGGGGGGAAGGGAGGGAAAAGGAAAAAGCTCAAGAAAGCTTTCAAAAAGTTTCAAGGAGAATCACCCAAGAAAGGAGCTGAACATGAAGGACTGTGACCAGGGTAGAAAAAAAGGAAGACACCAAGCAGGAGAGGGAGGAAATTTGCACTTGGCTGTCCTCCTGCGAGTAGATGAGATGGAGGGGCAGGCCGAGGCCGAAAAGAAAAGAGCTTGGCTAAAAAAGAAAAAAGCAGAGGGGAGGAAGGAAAAAAAAGGACCAAAGCATGGAAATAAAAAGTTGAAGGAATTTTCCACGCATAAAGTAGCCAATGCCAAAAAACGGAAGGCCGTGCAAGGATATAGAATGTTGGGGAGAAGGAGGCAGGGGCTGAGAGGAGAGGGGGGGTGGTAGATCAGGGGAACAGGGGGGGAAAAAAGTTGGATGCATGGGGGTGCTGGAGGACCGAAGCGGTATTGGACGGGGGGGGAAAGAGTAAAAAACTTGAAGAAGGACGGTCAAGGGAAACTCTATCAGATAGTCAAGGATTACGTCGAGTGAGACAATATCATTCCCACCGCAATGTGAAAGCGAAAGGAAAGGCGGATTCAAAATTAAAAACAAACTGTAGGATAAGCCAATAGAGTGCAAGTATTGGCGGCTGAGGGGGGAGAGGGCAAAAAAAAGGGGGAGTCGTCGATTCCTTTATCATGACATCGGCTTAAGTCCTGAAACTTGTAAAGCCCGGCGCTGGAGACGAGACAGCGCAGAATGGGGATCGAATTTTAATCAAGGGGGGGCGTGAGGCTCCGGCAAGGGAAGGTTGCACGTGAAGGGAGGGGGAAGGAAAGAAAAAAAAAAAGGGGAAGAGTATGCAAAAGTGAAAGGAGACTGGTCCAGAAACCGAAGAATACTGGGAAAGAAACATCCCTCGAGGGAGCCGTCTGGGGGTGAAAAAACAGAGAAAAAAGAGTTCGTAGGTGGGAGTAGATGGAGAGGCAGATTCGAGGGGTTAAGCGGATTAAAGTCAAGGAGACGATGGGCAGGAAAACGGAAAAGAGGGACATAAAGCAAAACAATGGTGTTGCGTCTTAAAGGTGAGGGCACGCAGGAACAAGACGCAAAACGCGTCCGAGCCAGGGTGGGAAGGTTCGAAAGAGGGGGGGACGACGGGATAATGAAAGCCAGGAGAAAAGGAAGAGGTCGAAGCATGTATATGAAAGCATAAAGGAGAGACCCCAATAATGTTGTTCTACGGGGGGGCAAATGGGAGGAACGCGATCCAGCAAAGGAACTAGTGAAAGAAGAAAAGAAGGAAAAATATGGACAGAGAGAAGGGGGGGGAGTAAGCGGCCAGCCAGAATCCTCCAGGACGAATGCGTTAAAGAACTGCAAAGAGAAAGTAAAAGGGAATTCGCGGAGGGTGTCCAGGGACATCGAGAGGGAAAAGGGAGGAGGGGGGGAGTCATAAGGGAAGGAAGAAGCTTACTTTCTGCTCAAGTGTACTCTCAATCGTTATCAACACGAGAAGAGCAGACCTGGGGAGAAGCCCAGGAAGCTGACAAGCACGTCGGCCTAAGGATAAACTGAGGGTTGTGAAAGAAGGGGGGCAAAGACAGTGGGAAAGAAAGCGGGCCTATACGGTTTAGCACAAAAGACAAAGGGAGTGCGATCCTGGGAGTAAAGGTAATGGAAAAGGGGGAAAATGGGGTGGCAACTTTAAGGTTCCCGGAGGTTACAGAAGGAGATGCCGGACTATACCATGGAAGTTAACGGGGGGTCAAGAAAGAAGGGAGAGGCCAAAAGAAAAAGAAAACAAAACGGGTGAAAGGGTAAAAGATTAAACGTGTACAGAGCCTTTTTCGGGGCACGTTGACGGTTAAGGACTACCAAATTAGGGAGTGAGGCCGGTTCCAAGCGCCAGAATGTCCGGAACCGTCGGAAAAAGAGGGGAATCAGGTAAGAAGAAGATACGGTTAAATTTTATCAACAAAAGTGCTGTCGTTCGAAAAAGGACAGGGCAATGAAAGAGGGGACTATCCGGTATGCTAAAACAGGGATGGCAACTAAGACATGGAAATACGACAAGTCAGTGGAAGGAAAGGATAGTGAAAAGGGGGAGCGGGAAAAGAGATTAATCAAAATAGATTATCGGAAAACGTTTTGGGGGGGGAGGGGAGAATACTATACCTTATCTTGAGAAGAAAAGGGAGGTCCAAAAGAAAATAATGAAATATTTTTGTTAGTGCTTGCGTGTTGCTTTAAACCATAGAAAAGAGGGGGGGGGCAGCTCAGGGAATCATCAAGCGGAGGTCCCGAGGGAGGGTATGGGGACTATAAGGAAGGGGACGAACCAACACGAAAGGGTCAAGATGCTTCACTCGGTAGGAAAACGGGGAAAGAGAGTAGAGGTATCTGAAAAGGAAAAACTGCGAAGGTCATAAACAGGGAGAAAACGGGGGGGGGGAGGGGGAAAGGTGGGTTGAGGCTCTTCGCTCAGAGTGCGCGAAATGAGGAAAAGAAAAGAGTCGAGTCGCGTAAAAAGGCGCAGATTTCCGTAAGGTTGCAGAGGGAGCAAGTGTGAAATTTTGATAACTTCAAAAAAAAACGGAATCGGGTGAGGACGCATCAGGGAAAAAGAAATACGAGGGATCTTTACAAAAACGTAGAAGAAGGGAAGGGCCTGAAGGGGAAACACTTCTAAAGAAGGGGGAGGACACTAGACGAACCGCAGCGAGAGGGAGACCGAAGATTACAGAAAAGAAGGAACGAAGGGCCTACAAAGGAGGGAATACGTTAATCCCTGAGAAAAAAATACATTAAAAAAAAAAAACACAGTGGGGGAAGGAGAAGCAGGAGAAACACCAATTGAGATTTTCCAAGAAAGAGAGAGGTACCTGGGAGTGAAAGGGGAAAAAGGAAACTTAGAGGAAATCCTCAAACCCATGCGGGGAATGAAGTCGGCGTTGAAAAATCCAAAGAGAGGAAAGACGCGGAGGGTTAATGAGGAGAACACAAAAGGGCTTGGAAGCAAGTGCGATGAAGGATAGGGGGTTACTTCCAAGGCTGCGCATGCGAGAGGACAATAACTGTGAATTGATCGGGACGCCGGGGTAAGAGACAAAACAATCATCTTCGGTCTAATAAACATGAAGCAGGCATTAGGTGACAGGAGCGAGCAACAAACAAGGACATGATAGGAAAAAACAACCGACTGGGGAATACTATGAGGGGATCGGGGAAATAAGCATCCTCCACACCGCGACACGAGTCAGGTCAAATGAAGCCTAACGGGGGGATTAAAAAAAAAGTTAGAGGAATCCACATGAGGTTATACGAGTTGAGGGAACAGAAAAGGGGGGGGCCTGATGGAAATTTGTCTTTCAGTAAGCAGCGTAAAAGGCGATTGTTCAATCTTGCTTTGTATCTGGGGTCAAGAGGGGAAAAAAGGCTTCCGGAGGTCTCGTTAAACTGATCCAATCAGACTAGGTAAATCTACTAAATAGTAGAAAGGGGAACAGGACCAAAAAAAGGCAAAATTTTCGAGACTTGTCTCGAAAAAAACTGGGCACAGGACCGAGGTATTTTGGGGAAGAAAGTAGAATTTAAGGGCCGAATTAAGGGAAAGTGCGGGTGCATCTCTGAAAAAAACAACGCAATCGGTAAAAGTTGTGAGGGGGGTGAAAGCTAAGGGGCCCAGAGTCCTTAGGGGTTCCTGACAAAGAAACAGGTTTGGAAAAAGCGTTAAACGGATTTACTCTGTAACAGGAAGAGGTGAATTGTGAATGGATGCACAGGCTTCTAAACAAAAGAAAGTGGGGAAGAAAGAAAAAGAGATCATCAGAAGGAAAAACCTAAATAAAAAGGGGAGGATGCATGAAAGAGGCAAGCGAGAGAAGCCAAGAGCTTCACAATGCGAAAGGGGGGATATATCAAAAAAAGGGAAAAAGTATCGCCGTCCTTTGAAAGGCGTTTGTCTGAAAAACAGAGTCAGCGGAAGGATAGCGGGGGGACCCGTTTGAGGAATGCCAAATGGGGGTAAAGAAACAAAGAGAAAAGAAGAGGGGGTGATACTTAACGCGAGATGGTGTGTGCAAGGCTCATTTTGAGGGTTTCTCAGGGGAAAGGAACCATTCTGAAGAAGTGAGCAGAAAAACCCTAGGGAGAGAAAAGGATCTGAGTCATGGATCTTCAGTGGAAAAATCAATACAGGGGAAAACGGGAGGTCTCAATGCAAAACCTAATGGTGAGGGGGGTGGGTGGTGGAAGAAAAAGCAGAGAGAAAACGGTCAGGAAATTGTAGTCGCATGAAG
>Ga0179593_1333343_pt1 | contig 12419 bp, 19 predicted proteins | sample CZODoug2_1_08_16_FD_185931 | JGI IMG/M metagenome (GOLD analysis project Ga0179593, IMG submission 185931) | Vadose zone soil fungal communities from Angelo Coast Range Reserve, California, USA - CZODoug2_1_08_16fungal (PacBio error correction) | ecosystem: Environmental > Terrestrial > Soil >...
CCAAAAAAATTTTCGTGCCTTCTTGGTCGCGTTTTATCGAGGGAGAAAAAAGGGGAATACCAAAAACCAGTGAAGCAGACTGTCGGATCGGGGAGGTAAGGAGATGAAGCCGCGATTGGGGGCAGGGTAAAAAACAGATTGTAGAAAACATTCAAAGGGGGAGCTAATGTCCGTCGAGTAGCGCGAAAAATTGGGGAGTCAACGGCTTTTGGAGGGTCTGCGAAGCCACCTAACATGGCATGCGACTGGCTTGAAAAGAGAGGAGAAAAACAAAAAGCGGCTTTCGCCTGTGGTAAGGAAGGAAATTTGGGAGAGAGGCATGGCAGGAGCACGCTGATCAATGAGGGTCCGTGCGGCGAGGAATCGGGAGGATAAAAAAAAATAGGATCGGCGACAAAACCAGGAAAAATGGGAGGGGAATAGATGGGAATTGAAAAGCGGTTGACGTCTAGAGGAGATCGTAGATATTACTGGAAGGCAGCAGGATGGAAAAAGGGGAAAGAGTGAGGAAGGAAAAAAACATATGGTACGAAAAACTCTACAAAGCCGGCAGGTGTGTATTAGACACATCGCTTCATTAAGAACAACAGCAAAGGGAGGGGTGGGGTTCGATCCAAAAGGAGGTCGTGCGAAACAAAGGGAGAAATTGAAAGAAACGCGCTGAATAAAAGTTCTTGATTAGGAAGGGACGAGGAGGAAAGAACGAGAAACCGGAGGAAATCTTCCTTCCGCGGCCAAATGAACGCTCCGGGGAAAAAAGAGAAACGCCTGATTCTTCCAGAAGGAGTTTCTGGGGGATATCCCAAGGGAGAGTGGAAGGTATCTTCGACAGTGCAAGGAAAAATAAAAATCACCTTAGGAATGGGCATCGAAAGCCGGGGAGTTGGTTGGAGGAGCAATAACAGTCGCGACGCTTTAGAGATCGGGGCGGCATTCGGACAAAACGCGGGGTTGGTGGAACACGCTGCTTAGAAGGGAGAACTGGGGAGGAGGGAAATTTGAAGTTGTTCACGTCAAAAACAGAACCATCGTCGTCAGATTACATGGGGGTGGGGAAAGGAGGGGGCAGAAACAGCCCGTATGCGAAAAGGGTAGAGAAACATCAGAGGACGGGGGCTCCAAGAAAGGACGGCAACGCAAAAAAATTTTAAAAGAGGAGAAGCAAAAAGGATCGCGCATAATGGGTTCTCTTTATCATCCAAATGGATGTTTTTTTTGCAAGAGGAAAAAGAGGGCCCAGCCTCAGCGCCCGGTCAAATGACAGGTGCCCGTCCTGGGGGTTCGAGAATGTCATCAAAAAAACGATGGTTTGGCGTAATTTTTGAGGCAATTTTGAGTGAGTCAGGCGGAAAGTGTTCGCGACGGGGCGAATTGGACCGGGGAGAGGACCCTCGCGGCTATAAGGGAAACCACCTGGACGGGAAAAGCACGGAGCAAGTCAAGGCGGAGAGAACACGGACCAGCATGGGCTAGCGATAGCAGCAAAGGCTACAACGGGCGAACGGGGAGAAAGCCTCAGGGCCGGGGAGTTCAATGGGGAGCGCGTGCGTTTGATATAAGCGTGCAAAGGGCAGAGAGGGAAAAGGCCCTGTAATTTTGGAACGCTTTTCGCAACCAAAAGGAACGATCTCGAAACGCGGACGAAGCGGGGGAACCGGGCGGGAAGATGAACATCCTACAAACGAATTCTCTTGGTGAAATCGGGGGGGCTCTCCCAATCAAAAGAAATTGATTGGCCCTGCTTAGGAACAATTGCGATGGTGCTTCTCTAGAGACTCGTATGAGGGCAGTCGATTTATTCGCTAGTCCAGTCCGGTCATACTTACGTATGCGGGTTGGCGATAGCCTTGACACCGATGGAAAAAATAAGAAGAGGATCTTAGAGATGAGGGGCGGAGGGTACGTAAGCGGAGGCCATCAAAGAAAGACCGTGAATAACATCACATATTTCGAAAATGCGGCAGGTCTCGGTTACAAAACAGAGTAAAAAAGTTCCGGCTCCAAAGACACACCGGAAGATCTGTTCGGCAAAGATGGTCAAGGTACCACGGCGATCCGAAAAAACTGTGGGTGCAGCTTGTCGGAGAGAACATCCCACACGAGTGGGGACGGGAGAGAGAAGGGAACAACTTTCGCCAAAAGGAACAGTGAAGAGAAACCGTCAGGGGGGAAGACCCTTTCAGGGAGAAGCGGAGGGAATGTGGGCATCGAATTGCGTATTCCGGGGTCAAGTTAAAAAGGGATGGAGACAAGACTCGCCGAAAATTCCTGGGCCGCCCGCTAGTGCGCCATGATTCAAACAAGGGTGAAGTGAAACCGTCGAAACACCGGGGGGTCGGTACAGAAATCCGTCGAGGAAGCAAGCACCGGCCCCAAAAACCACCGCATAACCTAGGTGCCAATCTCCGGCACCCACCTTAGAAGCGAAATAAAACATAGCGAACTCTGCGGGTCAGGGCGTCTGTCGTTTGGGGGGGAACTCCGAAAAAATTTCTACATGAAAAGCAAAAAAGAACTCATCAAAAAAACACAAAAAAAACTAAAAAAAAAATAAAATAAAAAAAAAAAGGGAAGAAAAGAGAGATTTGTTTGAGTTTTGACCTGAAACTTCTTCAGGAGGCACGAATTAGCAACTACAGCAGGGGATGAGTGGAGCAAGGGCAATTTCGCAACGGAGTTGACGGGCTGCCTATATGGCTCGCTTCGGCTAAAAGCGGAGGACCAGGAAAAAAAAAAAGATGGGGGAGGGCGAACTTTCGAAACCAGTGGGAACATGGCGCCTGCGTCTAAGGTGACAAGGAGTGGCGCAGTCCGTGGTGCTAATCAAGCTTAAAAAGGCAAAAAGAACGGTCAGACGCAATTCGTCCCACAAGAGGGACTGAACGCCAGAGGGAGAAAACCGGACGGCAAGGGAAACGCAGCGGAAGGGAGAAAGTGGTCTCCACTCAGAAAACTCACAAGCTTGGGGTTTGCAGGTCCTCCGACAAGCAGACCTGGGTGCGCTCAGCCGTGAACGACGTTCTTTGCCTAAATCACGTGGGTGGGGGCCGGAAATTGGGGTCAGGGGGAGAGGGGGGTAAACGCAAAGGGAAGTCAGATTTCCGACCTTCAGGGGGTAAGAGAATTCAAACTCACGAACCGCCTCGCCGCGAAAGGGATATAACTGCGGCCAAGGAAAAGCGAGCGCAAACGCGCATTTTCAAAAAGAGGGATCAAGCGAAGGGCGCCCAAAGATACCGAGGCCCCAAAAAAAAAAAAAAAAAAAAAAAAACCCAGAAAAAGGCCAAAGATGGCAAACGAAAAACATTACCCATTATTCACGGGTGCGCGGGCGATCAAAGATTGTCAGAACCTCGCTCCCGTTGTAGAGAGATGAAAACGGGAAGCGCCGGGGAGGGGAAGCGAGGCATTTTGGAAATCAAGCGGTCCGGCCTTGCGAGGGAGTTCCTCTTATCTCAACCAGCAAACAACGCCCCTTGACGGGAATCAATGAAGTGACGGTTGCGCCCTTTGCAAGAGTGAAAGGCGCTAGCCATAATGTCGTTGAAAAAGAGATCAAAGCGACGAAGGGGGGCGTAAGCCCGACCACTGGTTGAAATTTATCAATCTTCAAAAGAGGGGCTCGGCGCAGCGATTCAATGGCCCGGTCCGAGAAAACAAGTTGTAGCCCGCCGGAGGGGACTCAAAAAATTAAAAACAAAAACAGCGTTTTGATTTGAAAGTCGAAGAAAACCAACGAAAAGGCAGTATTTGGCAAATTATCGGAGGTTTCTGACGCGATCTCTCTCAAAAAAAAAAAAGTGGGCTGGCTCAGCGCGAAAAGGGGTCCGCAAGGGGGGGGGGATTAGGAATAAGCATTTCACCCTGGGCGGAATTCAATTTCTTCGTCGGTAAATCAGTGATGGTGAGCACAGACAAAGCGAGGGTTCTCAAATCCGAACCGGGGCACCTACGGACTCCTAGCGCGGACGCCTGCGACAACAAAAAAAATGTAATCGACGCTGATCGGATGGAAGGGGAGAAGGAAATTATTCACCGGGAGCAAATTAAACCCGTCCGCAAGAAGGAAGTATGACTTTAGGACACAAATTGCTTTAGAATCGCCATAACCAAGCAGAGAAAGGGAAAAGACGTCCAAAATGTTCGTATCCACCTCAACAAAAGGTCCCTCTGGGAAGAAAAGAGACACGGTGCGGTTGGGCAGGGGACTTCAAGAGATACAGGAACGAGCAGGATATTGTCAGATCGGCCGAAAAAATCCTCCTGATTTTTCTGCGCTCAGGACCGCGACTTGTACATGAGAGCGCCAGATACCGGCGGACGCGGATGCAAGAATTTCCATGAAATAGCGCTCGTCAGCGCCCGAATCTTCAAAAAAAAAAGACATTGTGGAAGACAGAAGCGTGGATGAGGGCGCGTAGGAATAACACGAACAGACGGGGTGGTAAAGCGCACAAAAGGAATGAGTTGAGGGGCAGAAGGAAGCGATGGGTAGGAACGAAAAGAGGTCCGGGTTGGCGCGGGGGGCAAAAGACTGTGAGTCTGCGAAAGAAAAAACCCTTCACATCCGAGACTTCCCGGCTATCTCGATCAGCAACTCGCGCAGAAAAAAATCTCATTCCCATTAGACAAATCATTCGCACCCGGGGGGGGGGGGAACGACGATTCCGGGTCAGACTGAGGATGGAAGGAATCAAAAAATCCTCAAATGCGCGACGACATCCTGAGTCATCACCAGGCGAAGCCGATGTTTGGCTAGAAAACCGAAACGATGGGTCGCCCTTAGCACTCCAAGTGCGACGCCTAAAATAGAAAACTCCGCCGAAGCAAAAATGAAGGCAAGGAATAGTCAGAACCATTCAGAAAGGAAAATGGAGAAAACATCTGCCGAAAAAATCGATCAAAGACGGCTCCTTACCTCGAAGAAAAGCAGAGTTCACTGGGTTTTTTTTTGTGAAGGAGGGGTCAGATCCTTGATAACCGCGGAAGAGAAGGAAAAAGAGAATCTCCACCACAAAAAAAAAAACTGAGAGGAAAAGAAGGAGCGCCCATGTTGGTCTTTCTTCTGGGGTGGGGTCGCGGGGTGAAAAGTATAGGAAAAAGAAGCCAAAAAAAAAAACCTGAACGCGCTTCGGATCGGAGGTCCGGATAAATTCGCTATTGGTAAGGCAGATGTCGAAATTCAAAGTGGCGGAATGAAAGGAAAGGAGGAATCAGCCTTTGCTCGGCGCATTCTTTTGTCGTCTAAAAAACTTGGCGTCGAGTTCTGGGAAAGATAGTAGGGAGAGCCAAACATCGATTGAATGCAACTTTGATTATTCCGATTGTAGGCAGAAAGGGAGGGAGCAAGATGCTGCTGACGTACTCGGGCGGCGAGGCAAATCGACGAGGAATCGTCGGCAAAAAAGGGGGTGTCGCCATGAAGGGGGAGAGATGTGGTATGAGCGAGATGGTTGGAGAGAAAAGAATCACGGAGTAGACGGGAAGGTCCGCGGATGGGCTATTCTGGAGAAAGAACAGTACGTGGACAGCAAAAGACTCCACAAAGGAAAAGGGGGTATTTAATACCCATCGAGTCAGTCAAACACCCCGGCAAGAATGTGCTTGGGTGGTTCGAGAAGGAGGGGCTGGCTACTTTTGCGGAAGCGGAAATTTTCAACAGAAAAGAATGTAATTCTTTCCAATGCTGCCGGGCGAAAACGGGAAGGAGCGGACAGAGGGAGAACCAGAAGGAAAGGATTGCCTTCCCATTACTTCGCGCTCCTGCAATGAGGCGGATACAGGCTTAGTAACGGATTTTTCTGGATCTCCCTCAGCGATGCGGGACAGTAGAGTCAGCCATTGACCCAGGCATAACTAAACCGTAAACAGGGATATTGTCAGGAAAACGGCAAAGTTTGTTTAGCGCGGGTATACTGACATTGGAAGAAAGGAATTTCTCTGATTCGGCCTGTCTGGCTAGACAAGAGGGTGGTGTGGAGGGAAAACGCCGGGCTTCGATTGGAAAAGAACTGGGTGAGGAGCAAGAAGTGAAGGTGTTCAGCACGCATAGCCAAATAGGGAGAATAAGGTTTTTTGGAGCAGGGGCAGGAGAAAAAAAAAAGCCCGGACATGTCTACCAAAATGCTAAGATGAAAAAGACATGGAAACGGGTAACGCGCAAGCAAATAACATGAAAAAAAAGGGGAAATTTGAGACAACAACCGAAAAAAAGGGGGCGCGCTAAATTTCGTGAGGAGGGGACAGAAAAGGTATGTTTTTGTTCCTGAGAGAGCAAGCTATCCAAACCAACTTCGTCAAAGAAACGTGACCCCAAGGTGGTAGAGAATTGCAAGAAAAACAGACTTGTTTTGGTGAGTAGGTTGAGGCAATTGCGGGTAAGTTCCGAGAAACTTGTTTTTCTTCGAAATAATGTGGAGGATGAAACTTGCTCCGAGAACGAGAGTACGAGTGGGAGAATGGGGAAAACCAAGGGGGGCGGGGATAAAAGCACTGCGGCCTCCCTGCGATGACAACGCCATCAGTTGGGTAAGTATATCGCGCTCCCAAATTGCAGACGGTCTCAACTGAGAATTCAATCGGAAAAAAAGATGTCATGCGGACCGCTAGGGGAAGATAGCGGGAAAAGGGCGACGAGCAATGAAGATTCCGCAAGTTAGGGAAATAACTATATACGGAATCAAGCGAAAGGGGTCACGGAAATCGGGGAAGACTAACGGGCGGGCGCTGTGTTGAATCGTTGGACCCAATCGAAAAAGTGAGAATGTGGAGGGTCAGGCAGGGTAAAAAGTAAAACTTTGCGCGCGGGAAATAGGCTATGGGACGAAGGAGGGGAAGAGGAAGCTGTGAAACGCGAGTAGGACTAGGACTCCTTTGGGGAAATGTGAAGCAGTCTAGAGATGTGAAAAAGAGGCTGATTGAAGGGAATTCGGTAAGCAAGCGAAAACGGTCGGAAACTATTTAGAAAAAATCGGAGGCTTTAAAAAAAAAGCGCCAGGTAAGGCCGAAAAACAAAAAACACTCTGGAGAATTCGAAAAAGAAAAGGGAAAAAACCGCCACTGCTGAGCACCCAAGAAAAAAGGGGGTTCAGGAAACGAAAACCAAAGATGTGTTGACTTTGAAACGCAGAGAAGGGGGGGAAAACCGGACGAACTCAGAACAGGGCTAAAATATGCCCTGAGGCCAGGAGGCGAAGACGGAAAGGGCGGGGGGAAAGAATAGGTAGTTCAAGGTCTGGAGATCAAGAAAGAACGGACGCGAAAAAATTCATGGGAATAATCCGCGCTGGCAAAATCGACAAAGGGGGTTGAAAGGAAACCGTCAAAGAACATAGGGCTCGACCGCGAGCAGCAAGCACAGATACAAGAATCGGACACCTCCCTGGGCGGGGCGGACATAGAAATGGCTACCAGAAAGAAACGAGGTGCAGGTCATAAGAATGGCGGGGGGGAAAAAATCACGAAGAATTTTAACAGAAATCCATCTAAAAAAAAAAAAAAAGGAGAGGGGGAGGAAAAAGAGAGATTGGGGTTTTATTTTTTCAGTAAATGAGGAGGAAGGCAAAAGAAAAGGGTAAGGGGGGACATCACAGGGATAGGTGGAAAGAAAGGACAGCGCGCAGGAGATTTCAAGTCGGAACTGGGGCGGCTCGCCCGGTGCTTACAAAAGAGTGCAGTCGCCGGTTGACAATTGAACAAAGGGGTGCAAATGGACGCCCAGAGCGGGTAAATTGGGCGGGGAAAGGACCGGGTCTCGCAGACGCAAGCAGATACGCAATTAATTTACCCACAGCATTTATCTCGGGACATAAGGCGCCACGAGGAAATTGACAGAAAACCTGGCCGATTGCGAAGTGGTCCCTTCTCGCCGACGAAGCGGGGGGGGTCGTACTCTAAGAAAGAAAGGCATCTTTGTCGATCAGCAGTGTGACCGTAAATGTCTTTGGAAGAAAGGACAAGGTGGGGGGGTTGGAGCCGGAAACTTGGGGGCGATCCTGGGGGTTAACCGCGACCAAGTCCGGAATAAATGTTTAACGCGAGTCCTTGGACTGGCGCAAACAGGAAAGTCAAAAGGAAGGAACAGCCGCGAAAAAATGAGATACTGATGTACCATGAACCCGGCGAATCGCAACTCGGGTTCAACATCTGAAAGAGGAAGGAGAGCAAATAACGGCTGAAAAAAACGAAAGGAATTGGGAAAACAGGCCCAGAAAATTTTAATTGGAGCTTGGGGGAGAGACAGATGGGCAACCAAGAGCATCCCCGGGTGGGCTATGGATCCAGAGGGACGAAAGGGCGCGATCTTTAGGGTCGCCACCGCAATCAGGAATTGGAAGAGAGGAAAATGGAAGGATCTCCCAGCGCACTCGAACGCGGGATTCAGGCCAGATGAATGGGTAGATGTTGGCTCACACGGCTGGATAAAAATCGCGATCCATGAGCTTTTATAGGGAAGTGCGACTAATCTTGGGGTCCCGACCCGGGGTTGCCACATGGATCAAATCTTTCCCAGAGGAGACAGGGAGACAAAAAGGTTCAGAGGAACGGCCGAAGAAAACAAGGGAAGAAGGAACTTTAAATAATTGCCTCAAAAAAGGAAGGCCAAAAAAAGAGTTTTGATGTTGCAATTCAACTAACACCAAGAAATGTAGTGGACAAAAGGGGGGAAATGCAAAACAGAGGCCCATCTCGAAAAAAAAATGGTCTTCTCATCTAACGAAGTTAGGAGCAGCCGTGTGGGAGGGGAGAAACTTTCAAAAATGTGGCGGGGAATTTAAATGGCGGAACGTACAGTCCTCATTGATGGGTAGATAGAAGGACCAGGAAGGTATGGCGTAACGAGTCTACGGCTTTAGGAAAAACATAATCAGGGAAGGAGAATGGAAGTCTTAAGTTCGAACAACTTACACTGTGCTGCCTAATTACAAATTTAACTGAGAGGAAAACGCGTGTATTGCCAACCACGCTGGACGAAGCCAAAAAATGACAGCCGGGGCTAGCATCGAGACCTGTTCGTCCTAAAAAGGAAGAAACCAAGGTCCCGGCTGGTGGGCGCTGCCAAGTCTAAAGAGGTGAAATTGGTTAGTTCAATGTTGAGGAAATACCGTAAAAGCGCGAGGGAAGAGCACAAAAAAAATCCTACATGGAAATAATCAGGCAGGAGAACGAAGGATTACGGAATCAACAATGTGGCGCGGAGGGGCTAAGTTGCCTTCCGGTTATCGCTCGGCCAAAGCTCACCTAATCTCTACGGAAGAATCAGGGGAAAAAAAATAAGAGTTTAAGTAAAGGCGAAGGAAAGGTAAGAAAATAACATCTGGGGTGTTAGTGAAAAAAAAAGCACATTCTGTGGACGGTTTGGGGTCAGAATGACGCGAATGGGTAAGGGAAACTACAAGGACGGGGGGGAGGCTTTGTGGGGCAAGGAAAAAGTGGTTTAGGCTCAGAACTCCCCCTTAACCAATCCGCTGACTTCAAATAGGACTAGCGAAGAACGCTCTGAAGAAAATCGAGAATTAAAAAAAAGAGTCGAAAACTGGGGGGGGGAAGAAAAAGGAAAAGAGAAGGACGAATGGCCCTCGCCGCCCGAACGAGAAAAAGTGGCTAAGAAGCGAGACTAAAAAACCAATTCCTGAAGAATACCACGTAAAACGAAAGGCGATGTTTGCTATCCCTAAAAAAAAAAACACTGATGGTCAAGAAACTACTCCACAAGTGGGATAACCGACAAGAAAAAAAACAAAGCAGAGGAACTCAAAATCGCGCATTCCTCGACAAAGAAATTGAGGAGTCTGCCTCTCAAACCAAAAAATGGCAGCGTAATAGGGCCGACAGGAGTTCAAATGGGGGGGGGGGGGTGGTGTTTTGTCTTCCTGGGGCTAAACTTCAGAGGCGCGAACAAAAAGCGGCACGAAAGAAAAGGGGAGATCATGACACAAAAAAACTGAAAGGAGGAAAAGATATAGCTTAACGCCAATTATTTCGTGCTCCAGATTGGGGCGAGGGGAGCGGGGGGGAAAGTGATATCAATGGAACCCCACAAAAAACAAGCAGTTAAATCAGATGCGGAAGATGTATCGGAACCAAAAGGCGAGCAGAAATGGAGAAAAAAAAATGACAATGTTGGACGAGAAGAAAGAAGAAGTAGCGGAATTCGCCAGGTTGGGGCTTCGGCGTGCATTTTGTCTGGTGTCGGGGGAAGAAAATGGGAGGATCGTGATTGAACTAGTCGTAAGGATGCCACACAAGGGGATTTCAAACGTGGAGAATCAATGTATAAAAGCAAAAAAACTAGGCTGATAGTCGGGCCGGCTAATTCCATAGGAGGAAAAACATCGGAAGCCAGGAGGGGGAAAAAAACTTGTGCTAAGGAGTGTCAGAGAAGAAATGATAGGGTTGGAGAGCGAAGGTATATAGAAAAAATCCACTTATTGTAAGGGCTATTCTGAAAGCAGAAACATCGGGACCCTCAACAAGGCCAACCACAGATTGGAGGTAATACCACAGCGAATAATTAGAAGACCACAAAGGGTGGCTTTTGGATAAAGTCTGTTACTTGCAGAACTGGAGCGACGCAACAGGGAAAGGAAAAATATCGAAGGGGGTCACATTGCTGCGGAGAGAAAAAACAAATCTGAATAACGAGCGAGAACCGGAAGAAAGCTTGCATAAAAAAAAAATGAAGCCGGCAATCGCGGCGAAGAAGAATTGGAGTCTTCCAGCCAGGATTTCAACTGGATCTCCTCCTCGATAAGTTCAGGTAAAAACATTTGAAAACCAGGCAGAAAAAAGAAACGTCTTGGGAAAAAGCACGGGATTTGGGGGGGGACGGAACACAGGAATAAAACTGGAACGATATTCGGCGGCAATGGGGCGTCTAAATCAAAGCGGTGGGGTGGAAGCAGACAAGGGCTTCTGAAGGGGAGAACCTGGGGAAGGTCTAAAAATGAAGGGTGTTACACACGAGCATAAACAGAAGCTCAGGGATTACATGTTGGTGCTGGCCAAATCAGTAGAAAAAGACGACCAGCAAGCATGTCGACTTTGAGAGAACAGAGGATTAATTTAAGCGCCGAAAAGTCCATGAACTGAAAATAAGATAATGAGGACATCCAAGGCGCGCAGAATTTCGTTGAAAAGGAGGGGGCATGAGAAAAAAAGTAATGGGTTTGCGAGGATCAAATAGCACAACTACCTGAAAAGTGGCGTAAATACAGGAACCGTCTGGGTTGGTTAGGGGGAGATGGAGACTCAAAAACTCTGGGTGGTGGGGAGAAATTTGTGAGGACAAGGTGCGGTAAAGTCCGTCTGGACACTGTGGGGGGGTAAAGGGAAGAGCAGGGCGCATGATAGCCTTTTGCAAAAAAAAAAACTACCCTCCGGAAAAACGCTGGCTAAATGGAAAAAAAACCCAGTCAGCGGGATTTAAAAAACAGGCCAACGTCAAAAAAATGCAAGAGCACAGCCATCAGCTCACGTATCCGCAAATGCATGGCGCCGGGCGCAAAAGGGAAAAACTTAAAACTCTGGCCTGAGTACAATAGGAGCGGGGATTTTTTAAGCGGCAATTTGAAGAGAGCCCAGAACTGCGTGCCGAACGCGTGGCGAAAAAATACGGGAGAGGACGGCGCCTGCTAACGGAGGCTGAGACATCTCAGGAAAAACCGTTGCGGAGGTGGGAAAATCTCGGGATTGCAAAGCAAAGAACATGAATAAGAGTGGAAAAGGGGCACAATTCCTTGGAACGAGAAGAAGGCGATGTAGCAGTCGCTATTCAGAGGGGACAAAGTAGTGGCAGAGCAGAAGGGGAACCAGGGGAAAGGACAAAAAAATATCATTTCTGGAGTCGGGAATAGGGAGTGGGGGTGAGCGGAGGCCAAGCCAGAAGCTGGAAAAAAGGGAAACGAATGGGGTACCTTAGCTGTTAAAAACCATCGAGAAAAGTTTCAGTGAGCCAACACCGTGACTCATTGCGGAAAAAAGAAAGGTCGGAAAGGCTGAAAGCCCAAGTGCAACTGGATGAGATAAGAAAAAAAAAAAAAACTGGTGCTTTCGGAGCTGAGGACAGGGAACAGGGCGATCGTCCAGGCAAACACGTCATTGAAGAAAGGACTGTGGGAGGGGAAAAAACGGAAAAAAAGGGCACAACTACGGAGGTGCTGAGGGGAGGTAACTGACGAGACAAGTCCTGAAGAGAAAATTCCTTTTAAAAAACGAGAAAGGGCAGAAAAAAAGTCCAACATGTTTTTAAGGGAACAGGGGAGAAAAATGGGGTACGAAGAAGAGGTCGTCAAGCCTAAAAACCTCAAAATAGACAGCAAAGACTCCAACTGACCGCACCGTTGACCCGGCTAACAGAATAAGAGGAGGGAAGGGGCTCATAGTGGTGCCTCAAGGAGAATTTTACAGGGGCAAAATAG
>Ga0179593_1355501_pt1 | contig 12419 bp, 12 predicted proteins | sample CZODoug2_1_08_16_FD_185931 | JGI IMG/M metagenome (GOLD analysis project Ga0179593, IMG submission 185931) | Vadose zone soil fungal communities from Angelo Coast Range Reserve, California, USA - CZODoug2_1_08_16fungal (PacBio error correction) | ecosystem: Environmental > Terrestrial > Soil >...
GTGAAGAGGGGGACGGAAAGGGTAAGACAAGGCCACAGTGCCAGGGAACTGATAGAAATATCGAGAATCGAGGCGGGGGCCCTCCGCCACTGCCCAACGTTACAAGGGGGGAGAGGGGCCGGCCGGAATGTCAAAAAAGGAAGAAGGGATAGAATCAGGGGTCCTTCACAAAGAGAAAAAAAAATGGGACGGGACCAACGTCCATCGGCGTAAAACTCCCGCTTCTCGTGGTCAATTTAGCAAAGAGGGGGGGAAAGCAGTCTGGCAGAGATCTGAAAAAAAAGGGGGGGCAAAGGCGACGATCTGTTTGTCAAATATGGAGGCAGGCAACTACTGCTTTGAATGGGAAGAAAAAGGGGAAATCTATCGGGGGCCTTAAAATGTGATTCCAAGGGAGGCTGAATTGATTGAAGCGAAGTCCTTGATGAAACCCTGGGGTGAAGAAGGAAGAAGAAAGCATTAATAAAGGGCGTCTAAAATACCGGAAAATGGCCTGGAGGAGGGGAATTAAAGGGATGGGCGGCTGCACTATGAAGAGGAGAAAGAGGGAGAAAACAGCTGGCAACAGAGAGGGAACTCAGGGTGATGGGGGGAGGCCTGTCCGAAATGAAAACCAAACGGCGACGGGAGAGGGGAATCACGGGACAACTGTGCACTTGTGTGGGACGTTGCTCAAACGAAATAGGGAACAGTGACAGACCCAGGGACAACACACACAGGGACATAAAAATATGCGGATGGAGTGGTACTGTGAGCACATCGGCTAAGCGGGGAGGGGGTTATGTGTACAACACAAAAGCGCTCGGATCGCTGGCGCAACAATGTATCAAAACCACTGTAGGAGGGGAAAATGTGTCTCGTTGGAGAGTATCCTCGTGACCGAGAAAACCTAAGTAGTGGGGTGGGAGGAGAGCAATGAACGCTGGGGGAAAACACAAAAGGAACGGACGAACCGTCGGGCGGATTGTGGGCTACGAGACAATTCCAACGCGAGTGGGTGATCTGACACAAACAACAAACCTGAGCCCTGAGGAAAAAGTGGGTGTGCGAGTCCTCTAGTAACAAATGCGGGGGTGTGTTGGAAGAATCGGCGAACCCGACCAAGCAACAAGCGAAACGACGAAAAGAAAGAGACGTTGCGGAGCGCGGAGACAAAGAGAAAGAACGCCGTAGCCAAAAAGGAAAATCGTCGAGGCGGACCGCGCGCTGAAAAACCAAGCGAAGCAGCGACATCCGAGACGCGGTTCAAAAAAGACATAAACGTGATCTAATAATACGCAGCGGCAAAAAACCGTATCGCTATTAAGAAAGAAAAAATCTGAAGGAAAAAAAGTAGGGTTCCAATCGCCCGGAGAAGGGGTGAACAGACTCGTAAGAATAACGGGAGAGAGAGAGGAACAGGAAAAATACTCAAGCCGCAAGAGGAAGAAGGGTGTCCAATCCAAGGGGAGAGCGGGATCACGCACGGTTCGACCACAACTCAGTGAAAAAACAGGCGTACCATCCGAGCTCGTAGAAAAACTTGCAAAGTTCTCGAGACAAAAAAAAAGCCAAAGACAAAGAATTCACAGATTGAAGAGAGCCTGCAGGGTAAGGCTGACCAAGGGCTTCGGCTCTGGACTGCAAGGAGCCGGAGGATGGTAAAAGAAGGAGGTGGAAAAACCGAAACTGTCACCATGCTGCTTTTAAAAGAAGAAAAAAACCGGAGTCCTTTGGCTCGGTACCAGATCGTTGAGAAGAGGGAAAAATGCGAAACGATGCGTCAGCGAGCTGCGTATTAGGGAAAGGGGACCCGTAAAAGAAAAAGACATTTGACTTTTCCGTGGTCCGTTATGATTAGCATATCGAGAAAAAAACAAAATTATTAAATATATAGATGGCAAGAAATACAAAAGAAAAAACAGCACAATTAAGGTCTTGGAAACAGTAAGACTTCAGATTCTGAAGGGCAAAGTCTGTTTCCCGAAGCCGCACGGCATCTAAAAGAGAAGGGGAAGAGGGGGGGAAAAAGCGACAGAGCGCTTCATGGGAGAGGGGAAGAGGAAGGAAAAAATTGGTTACGCAGTCAAGCACTCCGGAGAACATAAGAAGGGAGACTTGAAGAAAGAGCTCGAGAACCGAAATATCTCGCCGCAGACAAGAAAAAGGGAAAAGGGAACGTCTCCTTCCGTTGGCCCCTGGGGAAAAAAACGGACTTTAATCCCTACGGCGGAAAAAAGGGGGCGAACAGGGATAATGAGGATCATAACTAGGAAGGAAGGGAATTTTGAACGATATACATGATGTATCGAACACGAAAGGAAAAAAATGAAAGCCTAGGATTGCCGAGGAGGAAGGTCAAAAAACTCCGCGTAGCGTAGACCTGGAGAGAACGCACCGGAGAGAAAGAAAAAAAGGGAAAGAGTTTTGACTCCCTAATGGTGTACCGTCAAAGAAAGGACCCTGGGGTGTGGAAACTAAGACTATTTGGAGGAGAAGGGTAGGAGAGGGGAAACAAAAGTAGAATTTATAGATCGCGATGGGAAAAAGAGGGGAGAAAGAATTACTGAGCGAGAATATGTGGGGGGGGGGAGAAGGAAACTCCGGTCCTCCTACACGAATCCTAGGTGTGGAGTGAAATTGCTGGGAACTGACTAATCGGCATAATTAAAGCCGAAGAAAGGGGGCTATTCCAGTTACTGAAAAAATTCACTTCAAACGTTCCCTTGGAAACGAGGGAGAGGGAACTTAGTTCCACCACGCCTCGAAATGACCAGGCCTTTACTCGACCGAAAAATCCCAAGATAAAGACCGCGGGGGTGTACATCAGACGACTGACATCCAAGCCGTCCGCAGGGTTTCTGTGGAGATGACGGATAGGTAACAATAACACCCAGCCGAAGGCCGACAAGAGAAAAACCCGGTGGAAAAAACTCCTTGATGGAACACCAAGGTCCGCGGCGAGGAAAGGAAGAAGTGATGATCGGTTTTGGGGGGGGGGAGGAAGGGGGATAGGCGGGGGCGAACGCCAGAGTATAGGGGAGGGGGGAAGACATCCAAGGAGTATCGCAGGAAGGGGAACACCGTAAATTCAGAAACCAATGGGTTGGGAAAAAGGGCTGCATTGTCGCACATTGCAAGGGAAGAAAAAAAAGGGAGGGAAAATGCACCATCTGCATAAGGGGGAAACCTTCTGCCACTTTCCTGAATGTGTGGACAGGACAGGGCCAGCGCAGCCCGCGAAAGGGTAAAGAGATCACATTTAAAAACAAACTAAAACTCATACATTTATTTTGTTATGGGTAAAAAGGGATGGGACTTGCAGGACGGTCCATTTGGGGACATCAAAGGAAAGTCGCATCCCGAACGGAAAGTAAAGGGAATTGAAAATTCCGTTCCATTACTCGCTCTTAGGCGGACAAACATAGAGAACAGCTAAACGCAAGATAAGGGGAAGGTCTACATCGGAGGAAACCGGGGGTGCATCTGCAGAGGGGCGGTTCCTGCATCTGTGCGACTCAAGGATACATCCGTCTCCTTACTTGCGGTCTTAGGAAGAAAGGGGAGTAGTTTAATCCAGTACGAGAGGAGCGTCATCGCAACATAAGGGAGTCTGATAATGCAGACAAGGAAATGGAGCTACGCTGAACGGAAGGAGAATGATGTATTAGCGCCTGGCCGTCGCCAGGCCCGAGAGGGGGAGCAGTGAATAGCTCATCTATCGGAAGATCTGTCTCAAAGAGGAGTCGAAGATAGTCAATCGGGCCGGTTTCTCGCTAGCGTCACTGAAGGGAGAAGACGCTTGGTTACTTGCTTCCGGGAGACTTCTTGCTTTGAGCAACCGGAATGGCAATAAGCGGTCAGGCGGGGTCCAGCAAAGGGATCCGTCTGGGCGTCCTTAAAAAGGACTAAAAAGTACAACAGCAAGTTGCGGTAAACAGCCATAGGAATGCAATGTCAAGCAGGCGCGGCACAGACTGCGGGAAAAAAAAATGCTGTGCTCTATTCCACGACGGAAGAGAGATAGGTCGCCTTGAGGAGCCAGCAAGAAAAGACGCGACGCAGTACGGAGACCCGCAGAATCGGTCTGTCACAAGCGCAAATAAAAATAGACGCATCTAAGAAGGGGCATCTTGCGACAGGAAGAAAACGGGGACCGCTGTTCGGAAGGAGAGGGTTGCATGCTCTTTAGTGAACCAGAGGGTGGTCGCGCGCCCTGATGAAGCTGGGGGAAAAATTAAGAAGAAACTCTTGGAAGTCGGAAATAAAAGGGGTTCTCTTTCGCAGAGCGAAAAGGACCGGAAGGGGGAGGGAAAGGAAAGACGTTTGCAAGCTCGGATCGGTGCTTCCATAACCATGCGATCAGGCGGAATCCAGGACAGCTGTTTTGCTGAAAACATCCTAAAAGAGGCGAGATGGTGGTTGAGGAGTTTAGGAAAGAGAGGGAGGAGGGGGTGTCAACATCGTTTCCAGCTTCACAAGCATCAAGAGCCATGGGTTGTATGCATCTGCTGGTGTGCATGAAAAGGAAGAAAAGGGCCGCTGTCAATCCTCAAGCGATGGGGGCGAACATTGGGGCTGGGCGGCGACAAAAGGGGGAGAAGGGGAGCTTCGAGAAGCGGTTTGTGGGAAGGAGGAACGAGGGACGTCGACACAATGCGTGGATCGGGAAAAAAAACGGGTCTCTCCCAAACGAGGAGGTGTCTGGGACCGAAGTAAGCGGAGGGGGAGGAAAAGGTCAGTTTACCGTCTTTTGGGGGCGAAAGAGAGATATAGAGAGGAAGAAGGGGATCTGCCTTAACACCACAAGGGTCTTATTCAGAAGCAAGCCAGCGCAAAAGTCGCGTGCCTGTTCAGGAAGAGGAATCATCGTCTGGGATAAAAGGGGCGGAGGTACAAGACTCTATGATAAAGGAAATTCTCGACTAGAGAAGTTGGCGAAACTACCGAGGACGGCTCCTCACGCAGTCTCTAGGGGGTTGGGCGAATCTAGTCCTAAGGGGACCTCGGTTGGCAGACATCAGGCCTTTTTAAAGGGAGGAAAAGGGCTGCTTGTAAATGACACACACAACCCCTGCCCGCCAACGGATGGAAACTGGGACAGGTAGAAAACCGCTACTCTGCTGGCGTCAAAGTAATATCTGGAAGAAAAAACAACAACAGGATTAGGTAAAATAGATGTTACGTGCTGCACTCCACGCATCTCACTGCAAGACTTTGGTTTGGAGGGCGGGGGGGGGGAGGCGGGTTTCCTTCGGGAACAAGAACCGGGGGGAGCCCTTTGAAAAAGAAGCAAAGGAAAACTAGACACCTCTTCATATTCACCCCTGAGTGTGGGTGTAACCTTGGGGAGAGCAGTTCGAATGCGGTGCCTCGCAGCTGCTGAAGAAGAGGAGAGGGGCGCAGTAGTCCCAGTCCGGGAAAGGTGAAGCGAGGGGAAAGTAAAGAGGCTGGATCTGTCAGAAAACAACCATAAGGCGGGTGGACGACTGGAGAAGGAGAGTTGCAATGAGACAAAAAAGACTGGGGGGGGGAAGCTTTTCGTTTTCCTGATCACTCAGAAAATTGCCGGATAGCAGTAAACCGCTTGCACTTCGAAAGGAGAAGAAGGGGAAGGTAAATCGCCAGCACCTAGTCATTAGGCCCAACGGAGAAAGGAAGCCACACCAGCATCGGCGGAGAATAAAACAGGAATGAGGAAAAAGCATGGTTTCCACTCCTTCAGCGGAGGGGGGAGAGCCAACAATCCCCATCTCCCCATCGAGGGGGAACTCCTTAAATTTATTTCAAACCAGAGACAGCAGTAAAGATGAAAATCGGGAGAGCTGCGCCTAGTGGAAAAAAAGGGAGGAAAAAAAGCGAGACATGCCAAACGGAATAAAACACTAAAAGCAGCCGAGGGACACCTGCTCCCTTCGCAAGAGAAGAAGCCCAAACATTAACAATGAGTCATAAAAACCTAACCAGCAAGAGAGTAGATCTTGCGACTTCTGTGGTAACGAGAAGATCACCGTCATCAGTAATGAACAAGAGAAGTAATGTGACTAACTCCATGAGCTTCGCCGGGGAAAGAAGATATCCAAAAGAGAAGCCGATACTCTTCACAACGGGGGAGGAAGGGGACCGATTACTATAAATCTATAGATTGGCGCGAATATAGCGCACGCAACTACACTAGGGAAGAGGGGAATCACCTCGCTCTGTCAAAGGAGGAATTGCTCGACTTCGGAGAACGAAAGAAAGCAACGAAAGCGAACAATAGAAATTATATAGAGAACAGGAAGGGGCTTACGAATTCTTGTCTACCGGTAACTGGTTTGAACAAAGGCCTGATGGCGGGAACCTGAAAAAGGAGGAGAGGGGTTCACTTCTAGACTCATAGCAAAAAGGAGGAAGGGTGGAATGGGGGGGTCCAGCTACGAGAGAGGAAAAAAAAAGTCGGTCCGAACGCGCCCATCCTGAGCGACCCACGAGCAAAATAAAGTATGTAAGGGATTTAAGGCAACGAAGCACTCACCATGAAGGGAACGGGAGCTCGCGAGGAGGAGGACCTCTATGCCGCTAAAATGCTCACGTATACAGGTGGCGCTGGCGACGGGCACGAGTCCCAACGGAGCATGCATACATTGCTGGTGAATAAAAGGAGAGAAAGGGGGACCTATGCTCCAGGAGAGAAGCGAAAACCATTTGAATCCCCTATTGAAAGCAGCTGGCGATCCAGATGCGCAAAGGACCAATGAAAGGAGACGCTAAGCATGTCGACGCACATGATTCTGTGAACAGGGATGGGAGGAAGAACATAATTCACGTAAGGGAAAAGTGAGAGAAATCCTGGAAGTGATGCCGCGACAGTCCTTGCTGTCAGTGGTAGGAAATCTATCAGAAGAGAATCCGAAAACCGGGAGGTCTAAAATGTAGAAGATCAGGAGGGCGGGGGAAAAATGGGGGAAAATAGGACCTTCTCGAGAAGGGGGGGGGGCAGGCAAAGAGGCAGAACTTGCGCAATAAAACTACCTTCCTGCAACTGTTTCTCCATGGGGGGGTAGGGCAGGCATTGCCACGCCGAAAGGGGGAGAAACAAAATGGTGGCTTAGGGATCGCGTCTACTGGTGGGGGAGGAAAATACACCGATCCTAACTGAAGTAATACAGTTGCAAACAAAAAGTGGCACTCGACAAGCGACCGGGGACACAAGGAAGGAGTTTAAGCAATCCTGAAAAGGTGTCGTCTGGTGAGGCAAAGTAAGAGAGGTTACTCCTATCCGCAGCTACAAAAATAACGGGGAAGCGGGGATAGGATACATGCCGGCGGGTAACCACGTACTAACGAACAAAAAAAAAAAACCAACAAACTTTATGATGGGAGATAGGTTGAGCGGGGGAAAAGGGGGAGTTCAAAAGAATATTGAAAGGAAGGATCATCTATCAGGGTGACGAAGAAGGAGTACCTGACTAGGACAAAACATATCGAAAAATATGTCGCAAAATGGCCGCTTCAGTAATCAAAAAAAAGGGAAAAAAACATCGGGGTACGTAGGAAGGCACGCTCTGGAAGGGGGGGGGGGGGTCGCACTCTCTTTCCAAAGATCCGGCCGAGTCGACTAATTCGCAGACCGCGTAAAAACTCAAAAGAAATTGAAGTGAGATAGGAATAAATTCATCTGCTCTAACCTTACGCTATCTCTGAAGAACCAAGAGCGAAGGGTAAAAACTCCTAGGAAAACGTACCTGTGTACCAAAGAGGGGGGTATAAACAATCGTGGCGACGCGGCGGTGGAAATGCGTATGAACTCCAGGAGTAAAAGGCTCACTGCGGCGCTAGCATTCAATCGCAAGAAACTGATGTACGCGAGTCAGGAAAAGAAGAGCGTAGATAGATCGCGTCACTTAGCACGGGCTCTCGAAACACCAACAGCACTACGTTAAACAATTTAAACAAAAGGAATCGTGTACTCAGCCCGCGCCCATAGGAAGAAAAGGGAATCGGCGATCAAATGCTACGTCGGCGATGATCTTTTCCGCTTGCGGGATGTGCGTAAAAAAACAGAGAACACGAAGGACTTCCGATTGAAGGCGTCAGGTGCCCTACAAAGACGCTCATCAACTAAGAAGACAGAAAAAGGGTTTGGCATTAAAGGAAAATCTAGCACGAGTGCCGCCTTCGGAAAACAGCCTGACGGTGAAAAGGAAGAAAAACCTTGCATGGCTGATCCGGGCCGTTGAATTGCATGAGAACTCAAAACAAAAAACGGAGGGGAAACCAAATACCGGCCAAAGGGAAAAACAGAGTGGACCTGGAAAGTGCCGTCACTGACGACAATGTGCAGGCGGGTGGATCGAACCGAACAGGGAGACAAAAACTAGGGAAAAGAGTGCAACAGAGCCACACGGAGACTGCGGAAGGCTCTGAAGAGAACATAGGGGTCGGTAGAAAAAGGAGGAAAAAATCGCGGCCTCTCCTGCCCTGCCGAGCAATCACACATCGAGCGGCACAAAATCTCCCGAAGAATGAAAGAGAAGATAGCGACGGCTCCCCGGAAGGGTAACCCGGGAAAGCGAGACGAGAAGAGAGATCTCTTAAAGGGGAGGGGGACAAAATTGCGTGGTGGGTAGCGGTGCGGTGGAAGATCTCGATACCAGTGATCGACCCTCAACGAAAAAAGATCCATCCTCTCTAGTTGGGTGAAGCAATGGGATTACAAGTCAGGGAACAGAGCGCATAAATCCTGATAAACGATGGAAAACGCCGGGAAAACCAGTGCCAAACTAACCAAAAAAAAAAAAAAAAACACCAGAGGAACACGAAGGACGATAAGAAAAAAAAAACCACACACAAAAACACCAACACACCTCTCAAACAACAATAAAACAATAACAAAAACCCAAAGAGTAACAAGAAAAAACAAAAAAAAAAAAATACAACACACACTCAAAGTACAAAAGACCCAAACCAAAAAAAAAACATAGACTTCATAAAAAATAAAAAAACATGAAATAGGGACAAAAAAGCAAGAAACAACTACATCACCCGGTCAGATTGCTAGGACATGGCTTGGGAGTCTCTCAAAAGGAAAAAGGAAGCTTGGAGAAAAAATCGGTCAGAAGAGGGGATCGACCGAGCCGAAAAAATCAGGGTGCGCACCGGAACCGCAATGTCCGAAAGAAAGAGCCGGTGGTTCAGGACTGAGACGAAGCCATCCTAAATGCGTATTTTGGACATCGGCGATCTCCGAGAAACCGGGTCAAGAACGACGTAGAGGCAGGGGAAACAATCGCTCGCCAAAAAAGGGACCTCGTTTGAAAACCGCAGGAAGCCCCGCTCCAGTGACGGCTCGGTGGAAAAGAAACACAATCAGGGGAAAATCCAAACGAGGGGGGGGGCCATCCACACCAGACAAATAAAACTGCGTAATACAGGACCCCCGGGCAGAAAAGGAAAAAAAGACCGGAAGTCCGTTCTGATAACGAGGATGACGCCAGACGGGACTAATGGAAGAAAGAATAAAGGAGAAAAGCCGCCCGGAGCGGTTAAACAACCGGAAATTAGATCGCGTCCGTCCACTGTCGAGGGCGGGCTGCGTTAGAGGAGAGGCCGGGGCGGGTGCCGTAACCTGGGAATAGTAACGGGGGACCGCCATCTGAGAGGTGAATCCCAACCATAAGTGCTCACACCCACCTTTCGTAAAACTAAGAACACAAATGTGGGTGGATACCACAGGATCTTCTTGGGGTCAGAGGGAAACATGAAGAAATTGTGATACGAAAGCAGTCCCACGGGGATCATTAGCCGCAAACTAAGCCGACACAAAGTGTGAAGGCTTCCTGCAAATACGCCGACAGCTCTCCCTCAGGGGGTCCGACATAGGTCCCCCAAAGAAACAAAATCACGGTATGGCAAAAAGGGCTAATTTTAGAAAGCGACAGCCTGGTTATGACTCGCTGGGAAAAAGAAGCAATAACAAGACATAAAGAAGGGAAATTCTCGCAGGAATCACAATCTCATTTCAGAAAAGGAATGTACCGTCGACTACCGGTACACTAGGAAGGCCACACCAGAAACGGTCAGGGGGGGGCCGTCTGAACAGCTTCAAGGGGCAAAGAAGGGAGGCAGCGGTTGTTACCGGAGAAAAGAGGGAGAGCCAGCCTGAGTTCTCCCAATCGAAGCTCAGACGAGAGGGCGAACAGCCTTGGCGATGGCAAATGCAGACGCAAGCTCGACCAAAAGGGGGGAGAGCTTTGTGCAGCCCGCACTGTAAGGCACGCCGGAAAAACCTGAGGAACTCGATTCCGAGGCCTGCGACTCCATCCGCCAATATTCCCGAGAAGAGGGGCCACTGTCCCCCTGGACGGTCTAAAGGTCGGTGAAGGCATGTAGTTGGGGTTTGAATGGGGACAAGGGGAAACCATCACCGTTAACTCAAGGAGGGGCGGTTCGGCCGAAATAGAGGGGAATTGGTTCAGTGACAAATAGGCCTGGAAATATCCTCGGTCACGACAAATTTTGCAGGAACGGAACCTTAGCCGCGTGTTGGTGCGCCTGAAACGCATCAAAGACCAGCGCACGGATTTCCGGTCCTGGCAGCCGCACGCTATTGCAGGGGGGGGGGGAGCCAAAAAAAGGCCGGGGCGTACACGCAAATAACTCCACCAATGCTGTGCTTATAAAGAAAAAAGCTGAGCTAAGTTTGGAGACTGGGCGGCGGCAAGAAATCTAATCGCGCACTGAAGACCTCGATCTGGCTCAAAAATCAATTCGGGGCTTCACTACCTAAGACAACGAGCGCCATCAGTCATGTTCTCCACGGAAGAAAGCTGAAGGGCGTGCGTAAGGAGATCGGTGTACGCTGGTGAAAGGCGGGGGCGACGCGACCGAAAAATCGTTGGGCGCAAACTTACGCGCAGGCCAAGGCTTCGCAATTTTAAACAGGTGAGCGGTACTAAAGCACATCAGAAAGGGAAGGGCGCCACGATGAGCGGCGATTCCATTTGTGAGCTCCAGCTAAAATTGTGGTAATGAAGCAAGCTCCATAGAACGCTGGGGAGACTTAACGGGCCGTGGCTGACCGAGGGTGCCCTTTTGGGGTTAACGGGAATGTGGGGGAGCTCTCGCGGGACACTGTGGGAAAAAAAAAGACTTCGCAAGAGAGATCGTGCGGCCGCGCTTGGTTTAAGGCCCGGAGGAAACGCTGGCGCAACGGGGATCAAGGGGAGGCTGCCGACGCTAGAACTGGGGCTGATGTTCGTCTCACCTGGGCGACCCCCGGCTGAAGGAAACCTGGACGGAAAGAAAGGTTACAGGCATTCCTGAGTTCGTCTCCGCAAAGAGAGTTAATTCCTGTGGCTGCAGCATCTCCTCCGGGGGAAAAGGACCCCTTAGAACGAGGGAGGTACGATTCCCTAGTACGGCAGGATGAAAAAGAAACAGCGCATTTAAAATTGAAGGGGGTAGAGATCTGTCAGACTGGAACCTTAAAAAGACACTCTCATCACAACACGTTATAAAGTAGTGGGGCAAGGACGACCCACATCGCAACATTCTCCTGGGGGGATACAAAAATCATGAGAAAAGAGCCCAGACAAAGGAAAGTAAAATTTCCCGACCTGGCTCGATCTGCATCAACATCCGAGAAAAAGTCCGAACGTGCTCGCGGGAGAAAAAAGCCTCATGGATTGGTTCATCTAGGGGCCCGATCAGTTTTAGACGCGCGGCAAGCTGGCGAACGGGGGATCGGCGACTTAAGGAAAGCAAAGCCCAGACCAATGCCGTCCAAAAAGCGAATCGGGAAGGTCGACACGGAACAAACAGGGGCGGCTTGAGAAGACACTCCTAGAAATACCCACACAAAAGAATATTATGTAACATATCAAGGGGGAAGGTATGCAACGCGTTTTCGAGGCAAGGAATGGTCTTGCGGGAAAAAGGTAGGGTGTGGGGCTGAGGAAAAACTTCCAAAGGAAAACCATCCAACGGTTAAGTCATTCGGCTTCACACCGAAAGGAGAAAGGTGGTATAGAATGAAATCCATCGCAGATGATGCAATCATCTGAAAAGCATAAAAAAATGACAGAAAAAGAAGCTTGGCGGTCCTTGGAGGAGGGGGGGAAGTCGGGCAAATGGAGCGGGCCATATTCGGGAGAGGCGGATTTCCAATCGAAAAGCACATATCTCCGTCGCTTTCTGATGAGGAAGGTGAAAGGAGGACAAGGCGGGGTAATGGCAGGGGTCTTAAGGATAGACGCGATAGGAAAAAAGATATAACACCAGCTCCCACTGCTGCCCGGTCAGCAAAAGAAACGGAAGGGGAATCGTCCAACTCGCGTCGTCCTGGGGAAAGGGAGAAGACCCGGCGGAAGCGGCAGCCAATGCCGAGCAGCGGCGAGAAAAGCAGAGGGAGAACAGAGGCTTTTCCACGCCGCGGAGTCTTTGAAAGCCCCCACCCC
>Ga0179593_1398271_pt1 | contig 12419 bp, 17 predicted proteins | sample CZODoug2_1_08_16_FD_185931 | JGI IMG/M metagenome (GOLD analysis project Ga0179593, IMG submission 185931) | Vadose zone soil fungal communities from Angelo Coast Range Reserve, California, USA - CZODoug2_1_08_16fungal (PacBio error correction) | ecosystem: Environmental > Terrestrial > Soil >...
GGTTCCGGAGCAACGAGGTCAAGGGAATCGCTTGGTGACCACCTGAAGACCTAAGAAAGAGATCAGGAGTAGGCGAATCAGAAAAACTCTAACTTCGAAGGAGCCTAAAAAACTGAAAGGCCACCGGCAAAAAGTCAATGGCAAAAAAGTCCACATTCAAGGCTTCTTTTTTTCAAAAGCTGCAAAAAAAGACAGGGAAAAAAACGAAAGAGGAGGGTCGGCCAAACTCGAAAACGATCTTGTGGAAAAACGAGGGCCATACTAAGGATTGGGAAGAAGTCGAGACCGGGGAAAAAGAAAAATCTCTTGACAAGAAAAAAACACCAGGACTAACAAAAGAGGAGAGGTTCTTACAAAGAAAGGAAAAACGCAACGGGGGAGCGGGGCTCGGGGTGACGCACACTGGGAAGACGGGAAGGATGCTCCGGGTGGATCCCTCAATAGAAGGCAAGAAGGGGACCCGCCAGAAGGGAAAAAAAAAAAAAACTTACAACGTGTTCCCGAGCAGCACCAACATCGTCCCCGGGTGTAAGAGCGAGAACGGGGGGGGGAACGGGGAGAGGAGGGAAGCAGAAAACGGTCTCTAGAAAAAAGCAACAAAGAAACGGAAAAAGAGGCAAACGGAGGGGAACGAAGGATGAGAGGGAAAAAGGCCGCGCACACGGCCCGAGTGACCCGCGCTCAAAAACTAGACGTCTGGGGAGAGAAGGAAACCTGAAGAGGCAAAAAAAACCAGAGACGAGATAACTCTGCCGGTGAGGTTAGAAAGAAATGACACTTCAACAAAAAAGAGACAAAAAAGAAGAAAAAAAAAAAGAAGACCCGCGTTGAATGGTAAGAAAAAAAACACCCACGGCTAAGGAAAAAAAAAACGGGACAGAAATCGTAGGGGGCCAAGAAATGCGAAAACGAAGAAATCCATCAGGCACCTCTCGGAGAAAGGAAGAGGGGGAAAAAAGTAGAAGAGACGACAGGGTCCTTCTCCGAATGAAATCAACGTAGAATACAGATCAAGGAGAATAGTAAAAAAGAAGAGGGTGAGGGGTCCTATCGTCGGCCGGTCCCCGGACACGAGAAATGCCAGGGGAAAACATCGAAAACGAAAAGGAATCTTATCTAACTGGAAAAACGTTCCGTTGGGCCGGAAAGGGGACGAAACTGGGGGAAGATTAGTACTAGCCGGAAGGAGGAAAGAAAAAAAAACGCCTTGAAAAAAACAGAGGAACAAGGTTGCCCATATGAGTGTGCTCACAGGAGGGCCCATCCAAGGAAGATAGGATCTTTGGGTCCAAGAAAAAAAAAAAAAAAGACGTCACCGACCAATCAAACAACGATGATTAGAACCTTATAATGACCCACGGACAGATCGGGGGGGAGATAACTCAGCGGGGGGACCCACACCCTCTTCACCGTTTAAACAGGGGGGGAAAAACTCGACAGTGGAAATGATGAGGCGCGAGTTCTCGATGGTTCGGCAGACAAGGGGGCACCCCCGGCCGAAAAAAGTCGCCAAAAAAAAAAAACTGGAAAAGGAGGTCCACCGGAAAAGGACGTATCCCCCAACAAAAAAAGAAAGAGGAAACTTAATTTTCAGGAGGAGGAGGATCAAAAAAAAAAAAAAATAATCGACCGGGCCCGGGGGACACTTAGAGATAAAACAATCAAGAAAGAAGGAAGAAGAGGGGGAGGTAAGGTCGGACTAAGGAGAAAGAAGCGAGCCGCGTGCAGGAGAAAAGTGACGGGCCATCAGGACCAAGGGAAAGTCTCGATGAGGAAATGCACGAAAAAGAGGGAGGTGTCTAGGAAGGGGGGAGAGGGGGTCAGTTTCCACGGACCGCGGCGCAAGGCGGAAGAGTTAAGCCAACTGCCTATATCAAAAGTTAGGGTGAAGGGAGAGGTCTTACTTGGGATGGTGGTCCCTCGCCGAATGGGAAACCTCTCGAAAGCCTCTTCGATGAATGCCCCAAAGAAAAGAGCCCCCGAGGGGGTAGATAAGATTTTTGGGAGAGTTAGTACTTCAGAGAAAGAGGGAAATCTCAGCATCAGTAAGAAAAGAGAGGAACCCTCAGGTGAGAATAGAGAGGAATGAAAATAACTACGACGCCGAAGGGGATCCCTGGAACGGGCGCGTACTGAGGAGAAAAAAAAAAAGAGGAAACAACGTCTCTACGGAAACTAAGCTATTGGGGAGAAACATTGAAAGGGGGAAAAAGAGTAAAGTGGCACTACCGGCTGACCGCTGAAGAACACCGCACGCAAGGGGGGGCAACGAACGATAAATACAAGGGGGCGCAGGTTGAAAAGGAAAAAAAAGGGGGGGACCTCAACTAACAGGGAAAAAGGTTGCTAAAACTTTGAAGGAACTCGACAGGGAGGAAAAAAACCAATTAGGCAACAGATGGAACAAGCAGGCCGAGGGGGAGCATCGGTAGAGAAAGCTGGAACGCTCAACCACTCCAATGGCTCCCAGGGGAAGAAGAGTTAAACCGGGGGAAAAAAATCACGCCCTGCGGGAGAACAAACGTACCGAGGGACAGTCCAAGAGGGGAAGGTTAGGGAAGACCCTTTCAAGAAAATTTTGGTTCCATCGGGGCGAAGAAAAAAGGAGGGTGGAAAAATGAGAAGGACTCAGCCGGCGCGAACCTTGAAGAGTGTCCGCAAAAAAAACTTAGGTAAAAAGAAATCTCGTTAAAGACCGAGGAAGAAAAAAAGGGACCGGAGGAACTCGTCAAGAACCGGGACAAAAAGGGAAAAGAAAAAGATCAGACTAAAAAAGAGGGAAAAAGTTAGTCCACGTAAAAAAAACCCCCCGCCAAAGGAATACAAACCTGTACCAAGAAAGTGAGAAAGAAAAAGGGGACCTGGTTAAGTCTGAAAGGGGGGAACGATATTAAGACCTGGAGGTGCACAAGTCAAGGTTAAGAGAAAAAGACCTGGAGGAAGGAATCGGGTCCTGCCAGTAGGGGGGCCGCAAGAGAGAGCATGAAAGAAAATACCGCGGTAGGCTTGGGAAACTGGGGGAGGCGAGGGGGAGTCTTTACTAAGCAAAGCGAGGGGCGTCGACACCATCGATGAAAGAGAAGGAAAGGGTGACTGAAACTTAAAAAGACACTGAAGTTTCATACACGTCGCGGCGATGGAAAAAGACGTAGTAACCTAGGAAGAAAACGACAAAGGGAAAGGAGAAGGAAGAAAACTCTAAGATGAGACGAGGTGGTTACCAGAGACGGAGGAGAACAGTCTCAGAAAGAAAAAAGCGTCGGTCAGGGAGAGACGGCCCGCTCGAACGGGACGGAGGGGACCGCGGAACGAACGAGCGCACGCGTGAAAAGACGTCAAGAGGAAAGAAAAACACAAGCTCTTGACAGGGAAGTTCACGACGCTCTCACCGACAAAGGCTTTTGGGTGGGAAAACGGGAGGAAAAGGCTGCAACGATCCAAAGCGGCCGGAGGGGGGACGCGGCCGACGCGACCAAGAAAAGAGGCGGAACTACAAAAGGGCGTGGGTGAAAGAAGACTGGAAAGAAAACTGGGGGGATGTCTCCCCAGAGAAATCAAAGGGAAGGGTTCACAAAAAAACAGGAAAGACGACCAAAAACGACCCCAAGCGGGCCAGCCTCGTTTTTCGAGCCAAACCGAAAAGAGGAAAGGAAAAAACAGGGAAAGGGGAAAGGGATTAGAAGGAGGGATCGAAAAAAGTCCTTTTTCAAATCACCGTCGAGGGGGGAAAGGGGGGGACGAAACTGAAACAAGGAACGAGCGAGGCCGTGGTTCCTCTGGCAAAAGGCGCGAATCCACGACGCGAAGGAAGGCAGCCAGAGAGTCACCGCAAAAGAGAAAAGAGGACGAGACGTCCATCTGTCGGAAAGCAACCGAACTAAAAAGTTATAGATGAAAAGGAAAGGAACGTGGGCCGTCCCGAACAAAATCGGCCCGGCAGACGCCCCCTCGAGTGAGACGACAAGCAGGAAGAAAGCAAAGACCATCACTGAGGGCAGGAGAAAAAGCAGCCCCTCCTCACGGCAGAAAATCCTATTTTAAAATCGAGAAGAAAAAAACAAAACAGGAAAGGAGGAAAAAGGAAAGGAGAATGGACAAGCGATGTGGCGGCGGACGGAGAAGCGGTTGTCCAAAGAAGAATACAAGGACTTGGGGGGACAAAATCAACTCTAAAAAAAAGAAAAGCATAAAAAACTCTCGACTTGGAGAAAAGTGGGATTAGACCGAAGAAAAAGATGATGACCAGAGGGGAGAAAACCACGGGCAGGGAAAAAGGAAAGACGGGGAAACGTCTTTTGAGTCACGAATCATGGATATGGGGGCTAAACGAGAGAGGGAGGCCCAACCTTAAAAAAAACGAAAAAAATACCGGGAATACGCAGTTTGGAAAGAAAAGGGACACTCCAAGCCAAAGATCAGGGGGGTTCTAAGGAACAATAAAGGAATGGAAAAGGTTAACAAAAAAAAGGCAGGGAGAGTAAATCGCCTTCCGCCCCCTGCCCTTCACCTCTGGCAGGGCAAGACGGGGGAGAAGCCTAAAAGGAGAGGGCCACTCTTTTGGGTTGGACAGGAGGGGGGAAGGTGGACTAGGAGCAAGGAACGGCGAGGATCCGAGGGGCACCAACGCAACTGTTGCTCAGGGAAGGCCTTTTCAAAAATACTGGTTCTTTTCGGGAAAGGAAGGACGGTTTAGGCCTGAAATGGATCAGGAAGAGCACACGCGGGCAGAAAGAGAAAAAACCGAGTCTTTGAGGAAGCTACGGGGAAAGAAAGGGGATGAAAAAAAATCCCGCCTTAAGAAAAATGAAGACGTTCGGGGGAAGACAGAGGGAAGACAAACCACCGGGTCAAAAGAAAAACGCTGCAACCCGCAGAGGTGTTAAGGGAGGAGCAACTCCTGTCGCACTGTCATAAATTGGAAGAGGACCGCAACTTCAAAACCGTGGGAAGAGCAAGCGCCGTAAGCGGAAATCCTACCAGAGGACTGGAAAGGACTAAAAAATAATCCAGCGACCGACCGCACGCTCGGAAAAAAAACGTCTTAAAAGATAGGGTCGCAAGGTAGAAGGAAGTACCAGGAAAGGGGGTAAAAAAAAAACGAGCAAGAGTAGGACTGGGACAGGTAGAGTCAAAAGAAAAGGGGTCCTCCTAAGGGAAGGAGGGAGCGTGAAGGGCCCGGGCCCAAAAGGGGACAAATTAACAGATTCAAAGCTCGGGAATTGGAGACTCCCTCCCCGCCAGGGGATACGGGGTATCTGTGTCAAAAAGAAGGAAGCACTAGAAAGGAAAGGCAGGCCGGGGGAGCGCAAAAAAGCAAATCTGCGCAATTAACGGTTGGTTCAAAAAAAAAGAAAAAAAGTAAAGGGGACCAGGGTCCAGGAAAAGGCAGGGGGTGGCGCCTCACAGAGGAAAAGAAGTCCTTAGCATGAGGGGCAAAACAGGGTGTCATCCTTAGGAAACGGAGGGAGAAGGGGTGAAAAAAAAATAATTTAGAAAACATGACTGGACTAAAACCACGGAAGGAAAAGGTTCAAAAAAAAAACGCGCCCCTTCGGAAACACGAAAGAGGCGAGGGGAGGGAAGGCCCAAAATACGTTTCTCTATCCCAGAACCAGGGTGGAAGGTCATAAAAAGACAGGGAAAAAAACCGTACGAGACAAACGGGGATAGACGTGCGCGAACACGATCAAGGGAGAAAAAACCCTCGGGGAGTGGCGTATTCTATAAACCCGGCAGTCTTTCAGGACCAAAAGGAAAAAAAAAGGGTCAGGTGTTGGAAAAAAAGAAGAGAAAGAACGGGACGAAAAGGTTACCGAGACGTAGAATACTGAAAAAGAAAAGGGATGAAGAAGGGGAAAGAGTAAACGGTGAGAGCCGGGGGGAAAAAAGGGTCTCGGACAAAGATGGGGGGGGGGGGGTTCTAGGAAAAATCGCGGATATGTAACAGCGTGGAAAGAAAGGGGCAAAGACGGGGTCTAAGGGTCTTCAATTGGGGAAGCCAAAAATCACTACACGTTCGCGGGACCGAACTGTCAAAGAGAGAGGACTTCTTGATCAAGCCAACATCCGAAATCGGTTTGGGTGGATAAGACGGAGATCAAGGCGAAGTAGAGGGGTTCAATGCATGGGGTTGGTAAGGACCGAAAGCCGTAAAAGAAATCAAGAAAGAAGGGGGAGTGAAATGAGTCGAAAGGGGTGTGTGGGATCCTCCATATAAGAGCCGAAGTCAAAGTTTTCCCGGGCAAAAGAAACACGTCTCGGTCTTCATGTCGTCGACCATCCCTCATAGTCATAGGAAAACTGGCCCAACAAGGGAAGAAGGTATGAAATGGAGTAAGACCTCATGACTCCCCGGTGGCCTGTCAGAAGAAAAACTAATCATATATAAAGGAGGAGGAATTTGAGGAAAAGGGGGGAGGGTTCCCCATCAGCTATGAATTTGATAGGGGGGGAAGGCCAAAAAAACTCGGAAGGACTTGAAGCGCAGCCGAAAAAAAAAAGGACTCCCGAACTTAAAAGTTACCCTTCAAAGGGGGGATAATCATTCTCAGGGGATCGGAACAATTGGACGCCTCAGTCCCGTGAAGAAAAGCATAACAAGTGAGGGACTAAGGAAGGAAGCAGTCAGGATCGCTACAGGACAATTTTCCCCGAAAAAATCGAATCTAAGGACGAACACGAGGCCCCTGTCTGTAAGTCGAGAGAACAGCAATGGACAACATGGTGAGGCAGAGGGAAAAGGGGAAAAAGGGAAGAAACGAACTGGTCGACGGGCCCCAGTCCCGAAGTCTCAGAACAAAAAAGAAGGGCCAAAAAAAGCACCAAAAGGGAAGAGCCTTAAACACTGGGAATCTCACTCTTGCAGGGGAGGGGGAGGGGGGACATTCAGAAGAAGTCCGGCGCGGGGCCAGACCAGGGGATGGGTCTAAAGGATGACGCTCTCAGGAAAAAAAAGTCAAAGGGGTAAGGGAGTAAAACGTTTTAATTCATAGGTGTTGGTGACCGACTTAGGGACGGGTTCAAAAAACTCTAAAAGACCACAAGGAAAAAAAGACGTGGGGTCAAGGGGAAAAAAAAAAAATCGGGGGGTCCATCACAAAGTAACTTGTCTTGGGTGTTTTGGGGGACGGGGGTCCTTACCAAAAACTGGTGGAGATGTTGTGGGGGGGGGGGGAAAAAAAACACACTGAACAAAAGAAAGAGACACGACGAAGCCCGGGGGGGTTGAAAGCACAGCACAGGAAAAAGGGGGGCAGTGTAGGGGAGGGAAAGAAAAGGCGACATGACGTTTCTAGAAGCAGCTAAACTCGAACGGGGAAAAAAAGAAAAGGAAACCAGACGTAAGCCAGAAAGAGGAGAAGTTATGAATGAAGGTAAACCGAACACGTTCCCTTCGGTCAGGTGCAAGAGAATGACCAGGGGGAAGGGAAAACAGTCTCAAAACCCACAAGAAACTGGAAGCGAAATATAAGGAGGCGGCACACATTTAAAATAGAGGATTAAAAAAAGAGGGTCTAAGGGAAAGAAGAGAGAGGGAAAAGTTCATCACGCAACAGTAGGGGGTCGATAAATAGAGGGGAAAGGAGTAGCAGCCATCGGAAAACGCGAGGAGAATAGAAAAAAGGGGGGACGACTTTTCCAAAAAGGGGTGGTTCAGGAATGAAAAGATCCAGAGGGGGGAAGCTAGGGCTAGTTGTGCGACAGAGCTTGGGGTGAATCATCCACGACCAGGGGGAACTATTGAAAAAAAAAAAAAAAAGAAGGGGCAGGCACCGGCTTCAGGCGGGCGAGAAATCAAGAAAAAACAACGAGATCTCTGACAGAAAAGGCACTGGGACACTCGGGGGAGTTCAGGGGAAAGAAAAAAGCGGAAGACCCGGCACCCGAACGGGGCAGGGGGGAGTGGACAGTTTGGAGGGGAGAAAAGAAGAGGAAAAGAAGAAAAAAAACAGACATACCTAGTCAGGAACCCTAAGGGAGAGAAAACAAAACGATGTGGGTGCTCGAAGTGGACGAAAAAAGCAATCCAGGGGGGAAAGAGGAATAGAAGACCCAGTGAGGACCAAAAAAAGTGGAAAACGAGACCGGCGAGGGAAAAAGCCTCTTGGTAGGCCAGAGAAGGGGGATACCCAGAAAAAGGGTCGAAAAAACGGACCAGGCGACCTGGGAAAGAAAAAACCGTTTTTGGTCTGGCTTGAAAAAAGGTCCCAGAAAATCGCGGAAGAAAGACGGCGAAGGAAAAAGTCGAACTCTTTCACGAGGGAGGCCCTAAAAGGGAAGAAAAAGTCCACGAACGTCGTTCAACGGAGCCATGGGGAAACAATAAAGAGAAGGGGACTGGGAAAAGACAGTGGGCCAGGTTGCCCTCAATGGGAAAAACTATCAATAGGAAGAGGGGGGAAAAGTCTGAAACGTCGCTGTAAAAAAACCAAGCGCGGAGAGGCAAAAAGTCCCGGATTTAAAAGAGATGGAAGCAGCGGAGATCCGAAAAATATAGGATAAGAACAAAAACAAAAAAAAGGGGGGAAAGAAGGAAAAAAAAGGGAACTAAAAATTCTAAAATGAAGCCACCCTGAGTCGGAGTGTTCACGAAAAAGAAACAACCTCATGACGAGAGAGGGGGGACCGAGGGCACGTCAGAAAAAAAGGCAACAAAGGGGAAGCTCGTGGGACGTAGTCACCTGCAAAAGAAACCACAAAATGGAACAGCGAAATGACAGTCCCCGGGCGTTCCCCAAGACTCCTAAACCAGGGAAAAAATCAAAAAGCGCCAAAAAGAAAACCCACAAGCCAGAAACAAAGGGGGGAAGAAAGGGGGATTGGTAGAAAGGAGAATCGAGGAAAGAAAAGAAAAAATGGGGACACAAGCGACAAAGGGGTTGACCAAAACATTAGGAACTCAACGGGAAGAGAAAAGCTCGCTAAGAAAGGAAGAAAAGACGACCCTAGGGAGAAATGGCGAGGGGAAAGATCACGGAGGGAAGAGAAGCGAAGATACGGGGTACAAAAACGATCAGGGGAAGGAAGTGTGAGAAAGCAAGAAAAAGGGAAAGGTTAAATAGCCAAGAAACGAAAAAAAGAGAGCATCTAGTCACGAAAACGAAGGAAAACCAAAAAAGAAAAGGGGAACGAGGGCTTCGCAATTTCATAAAAGAAATGAACCAGCGACACTTCCCCAGAAGGGGTAAACCAGCAGAAGACGGAGGGGAAGGTTCGTTTCAAAAAAAGAACAGCCTGAAGCTAAACGTACCGGCAAGGGAGGCTAGAAAGTCGGCAGGTTCTTTATAAGATTAGAGGGGGTCCTCACAATATCTTCCCATAGAAACGAAGGGGAGAGGGGGAAACAGAACGACTCAACAGAAAAATCTCCCAATTAGAGACAAGAGGCTTTGACCACGTGGGGGGAGGGCAAGGGAAGATCACAACAAAAAAACCATAACCCCGAAAAGGATGACAGTCGAAGTCAAATGAGAGGCCGGGGGAGAAGGATCCAACAAGACAGCTGTCAGAGAAAGCACCGAGACTATAGAGCAGGGAAAAACGTCGGGGCGAGAGGGGGAGGAACACATGGAACAACACGCGAAAGAAACTGTTTAATTCACGTGACCCGAACGAGAAGCAGAAAGTCCGTCACGGCGTCGGTACACGTACGCAGGGGGGGAGAGGGGGCTCACCACTCGCAGGATGAGAATAGAAAAAAAAGCCTGCCCCAATTTCATAGTTAGAGAAAAGGGGGAAGGGACAACCGGAAAAATGCTCACGGGGGCAACGGTTTTGCCATCACAAAAAAGAAGAAAAAAAAAAAGCCCCACAAGACAAAAAGAAGAGGGAGAACGAGAGAACAACCGTCCTCTTAGTGGCGGTGTAAAAGGGTCGGAGGACACCAAAGAAAACTTAACCGTTACGATCAAGGCCAAAAACTTGAACTGCGACAAAAAAAATAAGAAAAAACTTTCTGCAATGAGCCGGCGGATCTCCCACAAACGCCACTCCAACCCGCTGTCTGGAATAAAAAAGAAAGGGCCCATTAATTGCGAGGCCTTATAAAGGATCGAAGGGAAAACACGGCAAGAAAAAGGCTTCACCTGAAATATAAAAAAAAGAAATCTGCTAAAGAAGTCAAAGGGGGAAGCCTAAATAAAGGAAATACCTGAGGATAAAAAGTGCGAGCGAGAAGGCCTCTCCAACGTGGAAAGAGGGTAAAAAAAAAACGACCGAAAAGCAGAAGGAAGAGCTTGGCGGAGCTAAAAAAAAACAGGGGGGAGACTTGGTGCGGGAAAGGGAGCAGGACCAAGTCGGGACATGAACGAGACAGAGGATCACTTCCGGTACTGGAAGGGAGGGAGGGGAGTTAAGGGGGGGGAGGGGGGGCGATCCGACCGTCCTCCCAACACTGCACGATCGAGTGATACCGAACTACACGCCCCGCCGAAGGATCTAAAGATGTTTGAAGGAGACGCAAATCAGAGGTCTCCAGAGAATTACCAACAGGCTCATAAGGGAAACTCAAAGGAATATATAGGAAGACGACCGGGCGCCGAGACGGCGTGAAAATGAAAGGGAAAAAGGGTCAGGTCATATAAGAATCCGCCACACAATCCCATAGAGACCACCTCCACAACTGGGAGGGAAAAGGAGGATAAAGAAGCGAGGATCACATCCGGTAAGTGACCAAGCCCAGTAGAAAAGGCTAAGAAGTAAGGCCACCACACTAGGGAGGGTGAGAACACGAATCCGTCTTCCCTTGGGAAAGGGGAAAAAGAGGGCTGCAAAAAACACGTGCGCGCAACTTGGGAAGAACTCGAAAGGAAAAAAATTTCGGGTCAGGGCGGGGAAATCGAACGCATCTTCTATCGCCACCTCCTGTCAACCAAAAGGCCGAACAACTCATCAAAAAGCGGGGGAAACCCCGGAATCACGCAAAATGGGAAGGGGGGTGAAAATGTAAGACACGGAAGAGGGGGAAACATCAAAAGGAAAGGAAAAGGCAGTTCCAACGAACACTTGGAAAAAATCCGGTGTAGAAAGGAAAGGGAGGGAAGTAACCAAGCCGAGAACCGGCGAACATGGGGAAGACCGCGGGGAAAACTTCGGCAAAGCAAAAAAGAGTCGGGTTCGATCCCCGTTGAAAAAAAAAGACTCCCATTTAACAGGCTTGGGAAAGGGAAACGCAAAAACACGCGCCAAAGAGCTGCGCCAAAAAAAAATCTTACAACCTGGGGAAAAGAAACGTCCTGACAGAAAGGACAGGAAAAACGTCTTGCCGCGACGACGAGCCCTTGACCTTCAAGGTGGGGAAAAGGGGAAAAAGGGCAGAACTCGAAGTCGGAGGCGGAAGGGGGGGGGGACGGTTTGTCCGGAAAGGAGGTTGTGAGGGGTTACACTCATAGAGAGGCGCATGCGTAACCCGCACACGGCAAAGGTCTTTCAAGGAGGAGGATTCCGAAAGACGTAGAAGGAGGCGGGCGAAAGGGGAAAAGAAAGGGATGGAGGGAAGAGGACACCCATTTCAAAGGAAAGAAACGCCCTCCCTACCCACGTCGGCGGCGGAACAAATCTCGATCCGCGGAGAAAAAAAGAAAAAAGAAACGGTCTTCATGAACCTTGCGACCAAAATCTAAGGACGAAAGGGTACAGAGAGCAAACGTTGAAGCGGGAGGAGGGGAAGGAAAAAAAGGGTGCCTCGGTCTATTATCTACATAGTTCTGGAAAGAGCAAAGGACCGCGGGGCAGACGTTGGACCGCGCGAAGAAAATCCGGACGGGAGGAAGGGGGCTTCACAGAGGGAGGAGACAGCATCGCGCCTTTGTAAGGGAAAAGAGAAGTTCATCAACTAGCATCAGCCCACAGCGGCCACCTTTGGCAGGGAGGGAGAAACGTAGCGAGGGAGAAGGCAAAGAAAAATGGACGAGTTACTAAAGAGAGGGAAAGTTAACGACGTCGTAAAACAAGCCCATCTTTCACTTACCACGAAAAGGAAGGGAAACCAAAGCAAGAACAACAGGTAAGACACAAAGACTCCACGGCCCCAACGGGACCATCAGTTAGAGAGAATCAAGTCAAGAAACAAAGGGGATCCGGAAAAGAGATTCGATAGAACCCTCCCCTGTTTCACTAAATGGAACGAAGGGGAACTGCCTATGGAACTGCAAAGAAGGCGGTGGTTAAAAAAGTAAAAAAAAGGCGAAAGGAAGTCCCGAGCAGCGAAAAGGGGAGGAGAACGAAAAAAAGGGACGGAAGAAAGAACGAACAAACGTCAAGGGGAAGTCAAGCGGTCCTTCGCCGGGAAACGCCAAATACCATCAGGTGTAAAGGAGGGTGAAAAAAAACCTTGACAAAAAAAAAAGCTAATCACAGGAAGGGGGAAACGCGGGGAACAATCAACCCACTCCCTTGAAGGGCAGAGATCTCCACGATAG
>Ga0179593_1453890_pt1 | contig 12419 bp, 13 predicted proteins | sample CZODoug2_1_08_16_FD_185931 | JGI IMG/M metagenome (GOLD analysis project Ga0179593, IMG submission 185931) | Vadose zone soil fungal communities from Angelo Coast Range Reserve, California, USA - CZODoug2_1_08_16fungal (PacBio error correction) | ecosystem: Environmental > Terrestrial > Soil >...
AGGATAAGAAAGACACTTACGACGCATAGATGCTGAGTGGGTCATGCGGGGGAATATGAAGGGGGGGGGGGGCAGTGTGAACGGGTGATCTTTTGTCCAGAAGGAAGGAAAGGCCTGATTCAGAAAAGGAATAATAACCGCAGCAATGGGGGGAAAGGGGGCCAAACGAAGAGGGGGGGAAAAAAAACATCCTGTTAACTTGACCGGTAACTGTAGCAAGAAAAAGGGAGTGGGGGTTCATTCACGGGGGAATGGAGGCAATGGCCCCTGGCGGAAGTCTGGCTTCCCTGGGAAGCACTCTTGCATCCTTGGGAAGGGGAAGTGCTCCGATAAAAAAAAAAAAAAGTTAAAGCCCGCAGCAGCAAGGAGTCCCCGGCGAGAAAAAAAAAACCCAATCACACAAAGCGGGGAGGGGGGGGGGGGGGCCTACCTGAATAAAAATCTGCTAGAAAAAAGGGATGACAAAAAGCCCCGCAAACGTAACAACGGGGAGAGGTGAAAACCGTAGGACAAAGGGGGGCTAGAACGGGAGCCACTAGGGAAAGACCTGTTATCAAAATGGGAAAAGCAAAAGGGGGAATGGGCTTTTCAATAATCAACCGGGAACCAGGAAAAGGGAAACGGAAGAAATATGGTCCCTAACTGGCGACCACTAAAACCACGTGCAGCAACGTTTCAGAGAGAAAAGGTAAAAAAAGAAGGGGGGGCAAGGAAAAGACGGACGAGCAAGAAGGAACCTACTGCGCCTTCGACTGTCTGGTTCTTCGTTGGGGGTTGGGGGATTCCCCATCCACAGAGAGGGAAAAAATGGGACAAGAAACGCAAGCGGCCTTTTTTAAAAGGAACAGCGTGAAAAGTCCGACTAAATACGTTCCGTAGAGAAAAGCAAATATGGCATTGCAGGAAAAGTAGAGCGGGTAAGGAAAGTGTGCGGAAAATAGCGGGGGACACTTAGAAGAAGATGGTGGGCGGGCAGTTGGGGAAGGATCTGAAGACGGCGTTCATAAGTCCTGAAAACAGTTGTTTGGGGGGGAGTCCACAAGAAAGGGGCAAAAGAGCGGAGAGGGTCCCAAAACAGCAGCCAAACGTTTCCAGAACTGTAAAGTTTATCGGGAAAATGGGCAGCTGGGCTGAAAAAGGGATGCAGCTAAGTTATCAGTCATAGCAGAATCAACAGGCAATAGGCCCGGAAAATATAAATCAACCTTAATAGCTAAGAACAAGTCTGCGCAAGGGAAAAGAACCTTAATGCCTCCCAATCTGAAAGAGGGGGTTTCCACCCAGAAAAAAAATGCCCACGCAAAACAGTTGGTCTTGATATTGAAAACTTCAAAAATGGGAGAGTGCAAAGAAAAACTTACCCGAAACAACAATGTTGGCGACACCAAAGGCCGAAAAACCGCGGTAGATCAGGGACCAGGAAGCGAAAGAACTACGCAGGCAAATTCTAAACAAGAGCGGCTCTGTGCTGCGCAAAAAGGACTGAGGGAAGGCTTGGTCACCAGACCTAAAACCGACATTTGAAAAAAATGTGAACAATCACAAGAAAGCAGTAACAGACGAATTTCTGACCAAGGGTGCAGAAAACATCCCCAGCAGGGGAAAGGGGGGGGAGGGGGGGGGGGGTGCGCTCGCCGAGATGGCCATTGTGGGTAACAAGGCAAAATCCCCTTGGACTACCAGAAAGGCAAAAAACATACAACCTTAAAACCTGAAGGTGGTGTGGGGGTCGCACAGGACGGGGGGGAGGGGGGGTTCTTACGGGGAGGGGGGAGGGGCAATCTAACCGCGGGGCCAAATGCGATTCCCTCCCAGGGTCGCACTAGGGAAACGAAATAATGCGTTGAACTCAAAAAAGGTGCAGCACAAAGAAAAAAAACCAAATGAAATCAAAAGGAAAACTTTCCTCTCCAAACGATGGGGCGTTCTGGTGGACGAAGGTTTACGCAAGACCTTGGGAAGCGGACTCAAAAAACTAAAGGCGCCCAAAAAAATTAAAGACTGGGAAAAGTAAACTAAAAGTAAAAACTGACCTCGAACCGGTGTCCACTCAATTGGAGGGAGGGTGTGGAATGAAAAAGGCAGACAAGCAAAAACAACTGGTGCACTGAAGAAAATTGAAGTGTCTGGGAGACTTTGGCTGGGGGGACAAAAATCAAGCAAAGTTGGGGGGGACTATTGTCAAGAGGAAAGACCTTTTCAAAATAGTCCAAAACCCCAATCCCTAAAACCTCCGGCAGGTCACATCCAAAAAAAGAACCAATAGAGGACACTGAAAAGCCCAAAGACAATCACGTTTGTGGGGTTCTTTCGTGAGAACAGAGGACCTTTTGGGACCGACCTTGGTGGGGGAAGAAAAGAGATCCAAACCACCTCCTGGAAGAGTAAACAATCATTAAGGTCTCATTTGTGCACCCCACAAAGTTGGTATGGGCAAAATAACCAGAAAAATCGACTGCGTTTAACGAAGAGGGGGGGTTGCGAAATCTCAAAAGTGGGTTTGGATAAGGGGTTGAGGACGAAGACGGAACTCTCGGATCGCAAACACCAACCAAACAGGAAAATTGGAGAGAGAAGATCTTCTAACTTTGAAGAAAAAAGCGCACCCATCGAACCAAACTGTGTGGAATGGAGACAAAAACACTCTATCTCACTCGGTAATTCCATCCAAGGGAAAACACACATGGGGAAACGATACCTAATACGGGTAATACCCCACAGGGCGGGGGGGTTTTATATTATATACCAAATTCCGTAAATCGTCGTGGCTATCACGAATAGAAATTTTCTCGGAAGGAACTGCAAAGGAAAAAAATCTGGGGGACGTTTCGCAATCAATGAAGCAGTCCCAATCGCCAACTTTAAGTGGGAAAACGCCATCAAAAGGTGACAAAAAAAATGGCAAAATAAACGGGCTGCTTCCGTCACCACTCAGAATCTAAAAGAAAAGGGGCGGTGGGACAAAAGGGGTAGAAGATACAGAAAGGGAATGAGCGGGACGAGGCCGAGAAGGTCTGAAAACCCTTCAGTTAAGGGACAAGGCAAAGGACTTGGGTGGGAGAGAGAGGGCGGGGGCAAGGGGGACTTTTTCTTTTGAAAAAAAAAAAGTGAGAATCATACCAAGAGGGCAGGCGGAAAGGGAAAGAATCACGAGAGCCCCCTCCGAAAGGAACCAACCCATCCCTGCTAGAAAACACACAAGGTGGTCAGGGACCAAGGGGGTGGTCCGTTCCCATGGGGGGGGGGACTTCAAAAAGGAAATGTCTTCAAAGCCCTCCTCGAAGGACCGCACACCCCACTCCCCGGGCAAGAAGGAGAGTGCTAAAAAAGGTCGAAAAAAATTCTTTAAGATGGGGGCGTCCGGGTGCGGGACAAGGGTTTTACATGGGTTGGGTTCGAGTAAGGTGTCCGACAATAACAACCAGGAGTGGAAAGGAACCCAAGGAAAAAAAAATCCGAAACCAAAGGAAAGGGAGAAGCCCTAAAAAAGAGGGTGGCTATGAGGAAGTTCACTCGACTGCGAAATTATACAGGGGACAAAGGCAAAAGGACGTTGAAGAAAAAAATGCGCGCGGACGAAAAATCCTACGACGCGCGTCTCGAAAAAAAGGAATCCTCCATTGGGGGGAAAAAATAATTGTGGGAGGTTACGGGGTTCCAAAACGTATATACTGAGGGAAAGATCGGGGGGCGCGAAGCAAAAGTGTGAAAAAAAAAAAAATACGGAGGGACCCCTTCCAGAAAGCTGCGGGGGAAAGAAAAAGTCGGGACGAGCCTAATGTAACCCTGGGAGGAAGAAGGGGGGACGTAAAAAAGTTTGAAAGTTTTCGACATTTCTGCTTACGGGAGGGGGAGTCGCAAGGGCAGGGACGGCCTCCAAAAACTGGGGTGACCTGGAAATAATTTCAACTAGGTCGAGATAACACGAAACGGCCGCCATAAGTCCCCGGGGGGAGGAAGAGAAGAGGGGGACGAAACCGAAAACGAGCTCTTACCCTGTCAGAACAAGGATTGGACGTAATTACTAGCTTGGACAGTCTTGGAGGGGTTAAAGAAATTGGGGGTAAAAAAGAAAAAAAAAAAAAGGGGCCGAGGGGGCGGTCCATGGCCCTCGCAAAACTGGGACTACCAAAAGAAAGAAACAGGACCGGAGATCATGGAGGGAAAATGCAGTCGGAACGCATTCAACCTAAATGACCTCTTTAACAGGGGTGACTGGCCTGGGAAGAGAAAAAAGAAGGGAGGCCAAACAGACTAAGCCATAAATCGTGGACCGTCCGGTGAAAGTACTCGTCCAAGTGGGGTCCACGCAATGGGGAAAGTCCTCCGGTATCAAAAACAAAAAAGACAGAAAAAACAAACCCCAGAAAAAAAAACTAAAGCAATAAAAAGAACGAAAAAAAAAAAACTACAAAATACCAAGCACGCCATAACCAAATAATACACACCTTCGTGCCCAAGGAAAAACGGTCTGCGTCCTTGTCGCTTTGGGGGTCAAATCAAAAGAATAGCTGTAAGTCGCAACGACAAAGGTACGCGGTTCGCTGCAATCCAAACCAGTTAATAGGGGTTATTACAACCGGAGAGGTGGAAGTAAAAGTTGAGGGAATCCTCGAAGTCCAGAGCGTCCCCTGTGCTGAACGTCAAGGGGGGGGGGGTACGAGAAGTCCTGCACCAAAAAAAGGAAAACGCGCGGTGCAAGGTACAAGAGAGGAAGAAAAAGAACCGGGGCCCAAAAAGCCAACCCGCCAGCGGTCCAATGGGAACCCCCACAAAACTGCGGGAGCCGTAATTCTAAGGGGAAAGATGGAGAAATGCCCGATTCGGGGGGGGGTCACCCCCCCAGGAAACGATCGCTGGCTTCTGAGACACCTGGGAAGGGAAAGGAAAGTTAAAAAATCGGCGCGGAAACCACGAAATAAAAAAACCGCACACCTACCTATTACATCAACCGAAGGAGTTCATCAAACCATCAAGAGCATCAATTTCAGACACGGGAAAAGGGGACGGGATAATCTCATCGCTCACTCAAACCCCCCAAAAGGATGAAGGGGGAAAAATATATAATGTACAGAAGCCGCGCTGGCCTGAGGGTCCTCTTGCGGTTGAGCACGGAAAAAAAGGGTGTTGCCAAATGGGTTGAGGGGATCTTGGGGACTCAGACCGAGGACTTCACCAAAAAAGGGCCTCCCCCAGGGGTTAATACCACTCTGGGGAGGAGGGGGGGAAAGTGGGCCAAGCAACAAGAGGAGTGGGGTGAACGTCTATAAGATGAAAAAACTTCGACTTCGCCGCCCCAGAGGGGTCACTTACCCGCCTTTTTGGGAACTTTTCCCCAAGGCATTATCTGGGGAAGGAGAAAGGGAGAAAGGAACGGTATGCCAGGGGCGCCGATTCCACCCATGGAAAAGTGGCGGAAATAGGAGAGGAAAGTAAAGCGGATGAGAAAAAGAATCGCGCGGGACGACGAGACCTGCTGAGCCCTTCCAACGTCCGATTTCCGCGCGTAACAAGAGGTGTGAGAGGGGGACCCACCACATCTCCCAAAAGGGAAAGAGAACAATGGACAATTTTGTGCGTAGGTAACTCCCAATTTTAAGTAAAACCGATCAACATTTACACGGACAGGTACCACTCTACTGAAATGGACCGTGGTGGGTGTACAAGAAAAGGTTGAGAATGCTTCCAGGAATACCCTAGCTAGTGCCTGAGACTAATCAGAAAAAGCCAAGGGGATCACACGGGACAGGGGTCTTAAGGGGTGTATCCAAGCGGCTGCCGTGCCATGGAAACCAAAAAACAAAACTCGGCCCTTCTTCATTTGTGGAAAATCTTAACATCAAAAGGGAAAAAAGGAAAGATCAAAAACGGGAAAAAAAAAAAAAAAAAAGGTGGCGTCAAAATCGGTTCATGAAGTAGAATACTTTTCCAGTGCAGGCGTTTACAACAAAGAGAGACAGGACAAAGTGGAGGTCCTGCCGAAGGAGGAAAGAGCTGCCTTTTTCCTGTCACCAGTTGGGGGGATTCTCCCCGATTTTGAGTCGGAACACTGTGGACCAAACATACCAGGGTGCAACCTTTGTACGGGAATCTTGTGGGGGGGGGATCTGTCAACGAACGGGCTTCTGTACGGGAGCGCAACCTGCGCATAACGCCGACGGAGGGAATTTCAGGGGGAAAAAATCACCGGGGGAAGAAACTCGTGGCCTCAAGCCCACCCTCTCATCGTTATACACCAGATCAAAACGGATGGAAAAAAGGGAGGAAACGGTAAGTCCAGAGCCAAAGGGCAATTTCGAAAGAAGATGTCCTGCCGGCTCTACAAAGGGGACACCGTAACAGAAAGTTTGGACAAGGCAGTCACAAAACACGGCGTCCGAAGTAAAGACGCAATCATCCCACGGGGGACCAAGAAAGCAAGGGGAAGGAAAAGACCTAAGCGGTCGCTGGGGTGCGGCTCAAAGGGGGCGGCGGCGTACTGCTGGGGGTCACGCGCTAACAAGGAAAAATGGAAAACCATGAAGCAAAACCCAAGAAAGGCAAGAAAAAGGAGTAAGAAGTCGCACAATGGCACTCTCTGGGAAAGGAGGGGGGGGGATTGAAAAAACGGAGTGCGGCCGTTTTGTGAGCAAGAAAGGGGGGGGGGGAGACAGAAACGACCATTTTGGGGAAAAAAAGGGGAATGGTGGTTGTCGAGTCGTTCTGTTTTCTTGGGTCGGGGCGGGCTCTCCTAGGCAGAATCCAGTGAAAAGGGTTGGTAAGCGGAATGAAATAGGGAAAATTCGCAACAAGGAGCCAAAAAAAAAAAAACCGGCCCCCTTTCTTCAAGATTCACAAAAAAAAAAAGAGGGGAACCACGCGGTCCAGGCTTGTTGAAGGGTTTGGTCTGAAGGAACCGGAATCGGGCATACGGAACCCTCACAAAGCAATCCACTTCGAGAACGGCCTGTCGTTAGAAAAAGATAAAAGACCTAGCACAAAACAGAGGAGGGAAAATGAGTGTGGAAAGAGAAAAGGAAGCAATTGGGGCTTCCGTGAGGGCCTGAAACTGGTGAATGGGTGGCAGGGTCACGCACTTGGGAGAAAAAGGGAAGTTCAACTTCAGAGTGGCGCGCAACTCGTCCCAAGACCAGCCCTGTCTCCTGCACACTCCCCGCCGGGAAAAAACCTCGGAGCGTTAATGCAACGCCGCCGCTGGTATGTTCTCCTTGGCGGGGGGACGCCCCTCGTCCACAAAAGCCTGGGGAACGGAGAAAAGGAAGAGAAAAGGGTGGGCCACACTTTGGGGGGGCGCCCGCCGAAAAATCTCTAGGGTGCCGAAATCCCCACATTGGTCTATTGGGGGGAGAAGATAAAATGAGAAAACCTAGAATCTACTCAAAAGAAACCACCAACGATTCGGAGAAAAAAAAGGGAAAAAAAGGGGAAAATCAAAACGGCTAGAATCGCAAACAAAAAATCTAAAACCCGGGTTGGATTGGTCGGACCCACCAGAGAGTATCAGGGAAAGGGTGAGGAATCAACAGGGGGGAACAAGACTTCGTAAAATCAAGCCAGAGCCCCGAGTACCAGGCGTGCGACGCTTAGAAGAAAGAAAAAAAGGCGAAAGCGCAGGCTGATCAAAAAAAAAAAAAAAAAAGACAAAAAGGGGGAGAGTAATCTTTGGGGGAATGAGCCCGAAACCTTCTTGGGGGACTATCTACAATCCTGAAGCATTCCCAAGGAACCGCCAACTTTCCAAGTGGGGGGGGGGACAAAAAGACCATCAATGAGCCGCACTTGAAGCAAAACGGGTTGCCTGCTATTGGCGCGTAAACAAGACGAAAAATACAGAAGGATGAAATGGGTTGAAGGGGGGGGGTCCTACTCATCAGGTGGCGAAGTGATGGACTGGGAGTGACCTAAGGCCGAATAATTTAACAAAGTGGAGAAACTTACGGAAAAAGTCAAGAAACCGAGGGTTTCATAAAAAATTAGCCAGATGTCATGGGGGGGCCGGTCAGGGGTGGCTGCCCAGTGGGGGGGTCGAGAAGTAATCGGAAAGGAGAAGAGGGGGAGGAAGGAACAGAAACGCTATACCGACCAGAGAACAAAAAAAACCACTAGAAAAGACCAAGCACACACTTTGAAGGGGGGAAAAAAGTGGTTGTGTGGAGGGGGGTCCAAGGTATGAACCTGGAGGGGGGGACAAGCCCTCCTACTAAAAAACGCACCCCACAGAAGTTCCAACCGAAAAAAGGAGCAAAAGGTCAGGAAAAAATGGTCAAAGGAAACTCTGCACAGCACGTGAGTCCTTTCAAAAGTTGCCATGTCGTTTGATTTGGGGGGGGAAAGAAGACAGTCGAAGGGAAGTACCTTGGGGGAAAGCAAAAAGACCGCTTGGGGAAACCTGAAGCCTGCGTGGCCGTCAGGGGGGGGACGGGGGAATGTGCGAGGTCGGGAAAATCTACGTCCGAGGATGAAGTCCCACCGGGGAGGAAAACGGTGCTGGCAAAGGGACAAGGGGGACGACAGAATTAAAAAAGACAGGCGACTTCGCGCTGGCAAGCAAATGGACAAAGGGGGCCATCCTTTTTCTTGTAGAAGGAAGTAAAAAAAGGGTTTTTACCGAGGAAGTGAATGAGCCCTTGGACAGCGCTTCTGTCCACAGAGGTACAAGGGAAATGTAAGGAAACATCCGATAAAACTTGTGCGTCGCCAAGTGAAACAACGATCACGGCAATGTTTCGAAGTGGGCGGGGCTGGACAGCGCGCGGCAAGCTGGGCGCCTGTGAACAACAAACGGGGACCGACCAAATATGACCTCCTTCGAAAATAAAAACGGGAATAAAAAACTTGGTGTGGTGTGGTAATAGGGAAACTGAGGGGAAGGGATCGAAGAGTCAGATCCCTGAGGGGGCCCTTTACCGGTCGGATTGTCCTAATCCACAATTTCCTGCATTGACAGGGGCAAAACTAGCTGACGCAGGTAGAACTTTGGAGGAACCTGGGAAACGCCTTAGGGGCTCCGGAAGACTGGCTTTCAAAAAAAGTGTCTTTTCCCTCCTGTGAACAAGGAAGTAAGGACCGGGGGGGGGAGGGGGACAGGGAAATTGTACCGCACGGAGCTTTGGCCCTCCCCAAACGCCGTACAAGGCAGAGGCATGTAATTTCGTGCAAAATTAGGGCCAGCCAACCGCATCGTAAAAAGAGGTCTTCCGGGGAATACCTCAGGGGGAGGGGGAGCCAAAAAAAGTCAAGGGACAGAAAGGGCTTTGGACCTTGAACGGGGGAAGTGGCTCGGAAACAATACAAACAGGGAGGCCCCATCGCGCAAAAAAACCAGAAAAAAACAAACAAAGTATTGAAAGCGGACGCTGCCCGGGGGCGCGGTTTCAAAAAAGACCTTAAAAAAGAAAGAAAGAGTGGGGGAGGACAGGGGCGGCACACGAAGACGCGTGGCGGATGAATCAGGTGGAAACATTCAGGGGAAAGACGATGTTAGGTTTGTATCTCCTCAAAACTTTGTAGCCAACTCTCGGGACTGGCTCCTGCCTGTTGGGGACAATAGGGTTAAAGGGACAGCAAAAACCTATCCTTATAAAACGCGTGTTCAAGTCCCATCACAAAAGAAATCCGCCCCCATGGTGGGTCCAAAATCCCCTAAATTGATTGGCCCCACCTGTGGGGACCCCCCGCCATTTCGGAAGGAAAGGAAGAAAGTGAAGGCGGGGAACAGACGGAACATTGACCATACTCCACAACTGGATTGTGCAACACACGTCAAACGCTGTTTGAGAGTTTCAGAACGGTTACTAAAGAGAACTCAACGGCGGGGGCGGCAAAGGGAAAGGTCAACAACCCACAACAACACCAGGAGTACCGTGCAAGAAAGTGGAAACCTGACAGAAAAACACCAAAAGTCAAAAACACCACCCTACTCGAGATCCCCCTATTCCCAGCCCGTCGGATGGAAATATCGATAAAAAAAAAAAACAAAGGGGGAGGTAAAAGATTGAAAATATAGAGATTGAACGCCTTCCTCTTTTCCAAAGGAGGGGCTCCTGCCGTTTTTGATCTTGAGGGACATGGGTTGAGGTGGGACTGGGCTCAGCAGAGTACTTCGTCGGGGCCCTTAAAAAATACAAGATAATCCAAAGGGGGGGGACCGGGGTCACCTCCTGAGAGCAGGCTGCGAGCAGACGTCACTTCTACTGATGTAGACAGGGACAAATGGGGGGGGTAAAGAGGGGGGACCGAGCCACTTGGGGGGACCTGCCCGGGGGTGGGCTTTATAGGAAATTACGAAGAGGGCGGTGACTTGAAGGAAGGGTCGCAGGGGGAAAACCAAACAGGCGGGCCCGACATCACGCTACAAGGAAAGTTCAAAAGGGGGGGGGAAACGAAAATAAAACAAACACCGAATCAGGGAGCGGGACGACTGCGAGAGACTGCCCTTCCACCTCTCCGCGTGTCAGTATGTCACGCAAAGACGTACAAAAGGGGCTTGAAACAAAAGGTGTGCACGCCCATGGTCAGCGCCTCTGGGGTACTGACCTTTGGAGCGATGGGCGCCGAAATTGTGTAGGGTCAGAGGAAACAGGAAAACAAAAACATTCACCGTGTCCCAAAATCTTCAACCGACTGCAGAGGGGAGGAACAGTGAGACCTGGGAGAGAAAAAAAAAGAGAGCCATAAGAACGGAAAAAAGAATGTTGGGAAGCTGAACTAAGGAGAACAACTCAATGCTTCTCAGCTTGTCCGCCGGGTGTTTGGGGGAATTAACAAGAGGGCGCGGGAAAATGGGGAGAAAGAACAATCGGCAATCGTACAGTGTGTCAAAAAGCCGGTGAACCTCAACGAAAAACAAGGGCCATAGACAAGAATGCACGTCAAACCATACGTGTCATGATACTCTTGTCCCTTTTAAGGGCGTAAGGGGGAGGGCGGGAGTGATGGGAGCAAGCATGAAAAGGGTCTCCTCGCGGGACTCTCGGAAACTCGGTATAGGGGGGGGCAACGGGGCAAAAGTTGTGGGAGGAGAAAAGCGTGGTCTCGCGCAAAGTCAGACAAACCAGGCGAGAAGGAAGTAATGTGCACCAGCGGAGCTCAACGTCAAGGGGGCAGTTAGGGATCTGAGACCTGCCAGGCAATACAAGCCCGCTTGAAGGGCATGCGATCAAAGGCATAGAGGAGAAGAAAAAGATGAACCTGGAAGAGATGTAACGAGAAGAAACCTTATGCCCCCATAAAGAAAGGCCCGTGGGAGAAAGTCGAACAGAACACTCGGAGGATCAAAAGGGAAGTCCGGTTCAAAACAGAAAAAGAGGACCCCCACTGTCCGCCCCCGGTGCGGACAAAGGGAATACAACGCGGGGGGGTGCCGTACGTACAGACCGCATCGCCAAAGAAAAGAACCGACCTCAGTACTGAAACCAGAAAAAAAAGGCCCCAACAAGGAGTGGGGGGAGTCTTTCAAAGGACTGGAGGGGCGGGAAAACTGGGAAGGAAAATGTGAAATAATCCGACAACGGCAACCAAGTAAAAAAAACGGAAGGCAGGGGGACATTAGAACGGAAGTGTTCTACCAGGGAAAATCGGGGGAGAAATCTCGGGATGGCGTGGGGTGCATGGCATCTCCGGATGAAGGTGAGAAAGAGGGTCCTCAAAATCAAAATACAAACTTTTTGGGTAAAAGCGAAAAGTGGTTGGGTTCGTATTAGGGGACTGGGTTCGGTAGGTCTGGAAGAGACAGGGAGGAAGAAAGCAAAAGAAATCAAGTTCCGCCGGTGCTGGAACCTCGACGAGGGACTGCTTCAGAAACAACGGGAAGCACACAGAACGGAAAAACGGCGGCAGCAAGAACTCGCACACGCTTTCGGCCCATTTGTGGTGAAAAAAGAAAAGTGTGGGGGAGAAGCAAAAAGGACAGTGAACAGGGCCCACTCGTCCCGACCAGCTCCCTCCCGGGGAGAAAAAACGGGGGGAAATAGTTACCCTGACCTCAAAAAGAAGCGGGAGACATGGCAGTTTAGAATTTACTCTGAAGAAAGAAAAAAAACGTGTGGGGCTTCCTTGGGAGAGGACTGTGAATGGGGGAGTTTTTGTAAGCAACGTTGGGGAGAGTGCACTGTCCTTCACAATCTTGGGGACGCAGGCTAACAACAAAAACTTTACATACTTGCCAGGGTCATTCCTAGAACCAGCGTCAGATCAGTGAAAATCCGCCCGCGCATAGCTTGGGGGGGTTTCGCGAAGGGGGGACTTTCTCAACGCGTACAAAAAAAAAAAAAAGGGGGGGGCTGCTGGACAGGATATGTGAAGGTGACAAGGGGGATTGGGGGCAATAACCAGCCTCGAAAAGACCTTTCAAAAAAAGAAGGAGGGTTAGAAATCAAGAAGGGGGGCAGGGGAAATTTGTGCAGAGAGAAAGCCTCTAA
>Ga0179593_1484299_pt1 | contig 12419 bp, 11 predicted proteins | sample CZODoug2_1_08_16_FD_185931 | JGI IMG/M metagenome (GOLD analysis project Ga0179593, IMG submission 185931) | Vadose zone soil fungal communities from Angelo Coast Range Reserve, California, USA - CZODoug2_1_08_16fungal (PacBio error correction) | ecosystem: Environmental > Terrestrial > Soil >...
TGGAGAAAAACTTCCTTGTAACTTACTAGCTTGCATTACGAAAGGAAACGGGGGGGAGGTGGGACAACGAAGATTGAAACGCGAGCGGAAAAGCCTACAAAGGAATTTGCGGACTCGGACGTTGTCTGACCAAAAACGATTCAGGAGCAAAAAGAAAGATGAGAGGAGGAAAATTCCACAGGGAAGAGGGAACTGGGCTCACTAAGCGTAAGAACGACGCGCGATGCGGCGAGCGGTGGAAGGTCGGGGAGAAGACGCTTGGGCGAGAAAATCGGAGCCGCGGTTTCGAGCGGAAAGGAGAACACAAGGCAGCAAGTAATTGAGCGTGTGGCCGGGCACCCGACAGTGGGCAGCCACAAAGCGACAGAGAGGAAGGATCAAGAGGCCATACACGTAACCTTCTAACACAGTCACAATTATGAGGAAAGAGAGAGTATGAGGGGGGAGAATGTCACATCCAGCAAGCTCCAGAGGTTCCGCAAGGGAGGGAAGGGGTTTTCGCACAGGGGGCGAGGTATCCGGAGGGAGGGGGGACCATCTCAAGTAAGGGTTGAGGGTTGTCGTCCTTTTATAGTCGGAGGAGAAAAAAAGAAAGATCAGCCGGAGAAAAGGGAACGGACCATCCGGAGTCTTCGCAATAAACAACAAAGAGAGCCTCTAGATGGGAGTTTTCGTCCAAACAAATAGAAGTAGGAAAGAACACTTCCTATTTGCATACAGAATCATCAGAAAATGGGAAGGAGGGGGGGGGTGGACATCAGAATCTGGCTTGCGCTCCTTGGAACTGAAAGAGTGAATGCCACGTCTGGGGGTTGAGCTACCCTCCCCAAACGGGACAGACGGAAGAGGATAGGCACTTATCCACTAGCAACAACTGGGACTTTCAGACCTGCAAAAGGAGAGTCAAGGATTAGAGACCCACACAAAGGCTTAGGGGGCGCGGAAGGGGGGAGGCAACCCTGCGACCTGGAAAAGATACCGAAAGGTAACGTCCAAAGAAACCTCATGGGCCGTGTTCATGGGCGTTTGAAAGGTTTGATGGGGGAGACGTACAGACTCTTCTCTAGGGGATCCGGCTTGTACAACTCAGAGAAGATAGCCGGAAAGACAGTCCGGATCGTCGCTACAGGGAACTAGGAAGAGCAGAAGGAGAAAGTTGGACCCGAAATGGCAAAACTCACCTTCGCAGCACCAGACTTGGAAAAAAAGGGGCTTCAGAGTGTGCCGAGAGGTAAGGGGGGATTTATCCCGAAAGGGACACAAAGCGAAGGCGGGTGAAAAGGAGACTTTGGGAGGCTGGAGGATTTGTCGGTCACGTAAGGGTATCCAAAGAAAAAAAACTCTCTCTGGCCGGAATCGGGGGAGTGGGGAGACAAAAGGACTGCGGAGAGAAAATCCAAGTGATGACGGAGGAGGGACGAAGGAGGCCGTTTCTCGAGGAGAGCACAGGAAACTCACAAGGCCCAATCACCATCGGTAAGCCGGCTAGGGAAGCGTCACCAACTAACGGGTTTTTGGTGAAAACACTAACGAGAAAAAGAAACTGGTACCAATCACTGGAAATCCCTCCGCCGATTCAAGGCGTTGGCTGTCCGGGCGATGCAGCTATTGAAAAATCCGGGCGGAGGGAGGAGAGGTGGTGAAGGGAGAGTCCCAATCACTTGTTGGAAAGGAAAGAGGGAAGACGTATTCTGCAGAACGGGTGTCAAACCGGTTGTTGAAAGGAGGTCCTTATGAAACCAGCAAAAAACGAAAGAAGGAATTATTAGACAGATACACAGAGGGGCAGGTCGGGGACTAGATGAACTCGAACAACCGGTGGTTGGGCATCAACTTCCTGAAGACCAGAGAAGAGAGGGGACATAGACACACCCCGTCGAAGAGTCACGGGAGCACCTAAAGAATGAGAAAAAAAAGAGTAGGGACCTGGGCCATATAAGCGACCTCCGGGTAAACGCTAGTACAAGAGGAAGAGGTCGACTCTTGAAATTATGGTTGCCGGGGAGAAGGATTGCCGTAGAACGAGCCAGTCGATGCATCGATTACTGATCATGTCATTTAGCCAATGACAGAAACAAACTTGGGGTTGGGGATTTCAAAAAGCTTGCGGAACTGAGTAAGAAACATGTGGGAGTTCACTGCAGACATTGGGAAAGAATCACACAAGGAAAGCAGGGTGGAGGACAGGTGCCAGTGCGGCCCATTATAGTACCAAGGAACGAGCAGGATAATGTCACAGACGAAAAGGGGAATATGGCATCTATGGGGAAGTCACAGAGGGGGGGGTCTTCCTTTTCTCCTGGAAGTCCTGGTGAGAAGAATGGTATCTGCTAGGACCGACGGTGGGGGATTACAACTGGAAGGAAGCGATAGAACGGAAAAGATCAGAGAGGGACCTGCGGACGGTAGTGTTTACAGTTCAGCAATTAACCAGTAAATCTTTGGGAGCTAATGCTGAACCGGAGAGACCTGTCGTTGATCCCATCGTGGCTCAGACCTAGGAGGAGGGAAGAGGACTTCAGGGATTTTGCGCTACTTGTGGTGATTCGTATAATGTGGGGGGAAGTACGGCACAAGCTAACTCCGGATTGTTTTGAAAGCGGAAAGAAATAAAGTTGGTCACTCACAAGAAGCTGTAAATTCTATTCAACGGAGAACAAGAGCAAAGAGAAAATCGAAGACTCGACGCGCAAGAAGAGGAATAAATGTGCGGATAGAGACTAAACAAACACAACTTAGGAGGAGGAAAGATATATAGCGCAACTATCTCTGAGCAGACTCGTTCTTACGACTTTATAGAATAAATGAGGGAAACAGGGAACTAAGAACCGCTGAATCTTTGTTTCTTCACTCGGTAGGGGGGGGGGGGGTGGTGGGGTCAGGACTCGCCTAGTCGACATGCAGAATCTTCAAGAAAGAGGGACAATGAGACCCCAAACCGATCGCAGAATAAGTAGAGAAGAACGATTTAGGAACGTCTCAGGAAACAGAGAGGTGCTCTAAAAAGAATAAGAAGGAGACTTAAGGATTCCAATGATACTGGGGTAAAACTTCAAAAATCCTTCAGAAGGAGATGAGTATCTGTTCGGGGGAAAAGGGCCTTAAAGCCAAAGGAGGTGCCGGAGACTCTAAGAAAGAAGGTTCACCGTCAGTGGGAGCCCCGGAACGACGGCGGAAAAAGACATAAAAAACTTTGGGGTCCCAATGAATACAGGGAATGGACCTGAGCGCTTAGATGATGTCGAATGTGCAACCAGATTTGTAGGGGCATCAAAAAGAGGAAGCCGCAAGAGACGTAGTAGGGGAGAATGCTAGAAAATGCACTCCGAAGATCACTGGGGCTTAATTGCGGTAAAACTGGGAAAAGAGATCGAATCCCCACCCAGGGGGAGGTAGGGGAGGACCCAAGGAAAGAGTCGCAGGAGGCAATGAAATGGGCAGAGGTCGAAGACAAACATAGGCGACGCACCTAAAAACATCGGATACTACCAGGTATACAGGAAAATGGAAATGTTAAGAAAGACTAGAGGGCATAGAGACAGCCAGGAAAAAGGAGAATGGTTGGTTAGGATGCTTGGGAAGGGACGAGTTAAAGAGAAGTTAGAAATGGAATGCGGGACTGCAACGTTCAAAACTCGGGCAGGGGCAGGTTAAACGAGCATTGCGAGGGGCATAGTAAATGCACCCCGGAGAGAATGGCAGGAATGAAAGACGGGATAAGAGGGAGTGTCTAAGGGCAGGTACGTAAACTCGGGGGCCACAAACAGGCATTTGTGACAGCGCGCTAAGGACAGGAAACGACACTGAGAAGGTATTGAAGAAAAAGCCAGAAGGTGGGGAGGAGGTAAAAAGAACGGTGGACCACAAGGAAGCCAGCAAGGGTGCTATAGCCATCCAACTCTACAGCCACGCTTAATAAGGCGGAGGGATTTATCGCTGATGGTAGGGGGGCAGTTTCAAGGGACAAGGAAAAAAGCTTCCAAACACACCGTGCGGGAGCGGGTACGGGCGGCCACGCACAGACTAAGAGTGGGATCTTACATGCCTTGACAGATTTTCAAATCTGAAAAAGGAAAAGACATGGGGAAGGAGGGGAAAAGGCTAAGCCTCTAATTGCGTCCAAGGGAAGAAGGGGACTCACACGGCGGAGAGCAGTGCCGGTTTTCATCCCAAAGCCAGATCAGCAAGGGAGAAAGTGTTGGGGGGGGGGGAGACCCTTGGACACGACCAGCGACAGTCAATATAGGTACAACAGAAAAATACTAGCATTCGACGCAAGGACGCTGGCCGCACTATACCGGATAAACCTTGAACACTAAGGGAGGGGGAACTATTCTGAAGAAAAGAAAAAATGGGAAAGGGTCTTGTGACCGATTCGGCACGCCAAGAAGTCTTCCCAACTACGCAGACGTCCCTATGTCGCGACGATCAAAGAAGCAGTCGAAGCCGAAGAGTTCGCAATCGAGAGAATAAGTCAGAAGGGGCATCCGAAGAAAAGACGAAGAGACTATCTACCATTCAAAATCCTTGTACACCGTACATTAACGAACCTTATAGGTAGAAGAGGGCAGTTGGGGGAAAGCACGGTGACAGGGGGAGAGGTGCCACACTACACCCAACGCACTTTTCCAGAGTAATCCGGTCGAGTGGCAACTTCCGGGGGAGAAAGCCCGATCATGCTGAAACGGAACATGCAACTTGGGGGCAAGGTCGGGGGGGAAAAGTAAGTGAAAGGAGAGGATTTATTGGAGCTTCCGGAAGAACACGTTGACAGGAAGAGTGAAAGTGGCTGAAAAGATACAAGAAGAAAGCGGGTAAAAAAAATATAAAAGAGACTCGGGGTGAGTGCGGAGGACATCAGTGATGCAGAAGCAATATTAATTCATGGACGATCTCGCGAGCGGCGAAGCTTCGGGGTTTTTATCCGCGAAGGAGAGTACAAGGTCTCGGAAAAGGAGCCGAGGGAGGGTTGATACTCCTTAACAAGTCAACTACACCCATGAATTCACCCGTAAGGGGCGTGGGGAAGATCATGACCCTATTACAGGAAGGGGGTAAACAACTTGTGAGGAAACTACATAATCAGGGAGACGATGCGGCTCGGAGAAGATATGGGGGAAGAGAGAAGGGCACTCCTCAAAACACAATCTCTCAAACAACAACGGGAAAGAGAGAGATGGGAGCATGGGGAAGCGTATATCGCAAATAGAGAAAGAAGATCTGCTAAAAAACGGGAAAGGGGGAAGTAGGGTTAGAAAAGGGAAACTCTAAGAAGGAAAAGGAAGACTCCAACCGCATTTGTGGAGCAAAGGGGTCAGGTGACCTTGGTCTAAGGTCGGGAGAAACGCCTCATCAGGCAAAAGGACCGCATCCGGAGGGGAAGGTACAAAAAAAAGAGGGGGGGAAGCTCGCGCGTCGTCTTTTCAACCATTCCGATCCTAGGATGGAGGCAAACGAACGAACTAGTTGCAAGAAAAAAATCCCCAAATGATGATGGTGTGGAATCACGCATCTGCGTAGGAGAAGGGAAGAACTGTCCGAAGAAAAGGAAAGGTTTTGGGGAAGTTACTGTAAGCCTGATAAAAGCAGATAAGAAGCGAGGTGACACGGCACCAGGGGCTTGTAGTAAGAACGGCGAAGACGGCAGTTCGAAAAAGGTCTGCAAATAGAAGGCGAAGGGAAGTCGGGAACGAAGCGGGAAGGGGGTCCACCCGACCTAAAGCTTACCCCTAACATGGAAAAAAGGGTCTGATAACTCTAAAGTGGTGGTAATGGAGGGGGGGGAGAAAACGATTTGGGTAGAGTCTCTCAGTCAGGAGTCGGGAGAATTCCAGAAGAGAAGGGCCCCCGGAGTCGAAACGAAGGAGGAAAAGGCGGAAGGTAACTCCGAACCTCTTAGGATAGTCGGGGACGAGGGGAAGAAGGGATGTAGGAGGGGAGAAAGAAGGAATTGACCCTAATGAATGGGGGAAATGACATCCCTTCTCGGGGGGGGAGAAAACATCCTGATAGCGGAATTTGAGTAAGAGGAACGATCGTAATTTATAAGGGGAGGTCAAAAAGCGGAAGAGGGCGAGGGAGAAAAAAATGTCCAGATTTTTCGTAAAAAAACGAGCTTGAGAAAGTACTGGGGGACGTCGAAGGAAAAGGGAAAGAAGACAAACTCAGCGACGACCGGGAGAGGAGGGGGGAGGGAAACTACCGAGAGGTCTATCGAAGATTACACACAACAAAACCTACTTGACATGATTTGGCTTCAGAGAATGAGCTCAGGTAACTGTATTGAAAGGTGAACGGACGTAAACCTGCTCCCATCGGGAGAAGGAAGGGCATTCATCCCGCAAGCGGGTGTGGGTTGCAAGAAAAGGAGAAAGCGCATGGCAGTGGGGTCCCAGCAGAGCTAAAGACCGACTAGATGCAAAGCGTGCTGTAGCTCAAGCAATAGGACGAAATCCACGTGGAGGAGGGGGAGAAGGGGGGGTCACCGTGGACGCATAGGACTTCTGTTTGGCGGACCAGCCTCGACCGTAACTGTAGAGAGGGAGAAAAATGGCCCAAAGGGCCTTTGGGGGGAAAAGAGTTCGTAAGGCGCCAGACTATCACAGCCAGAGCTCATTTCGAAAAGCTAAGGGGAACGGGGGATTGAGATGACTCGGGGCCAACTCGGGAAACAAAACAAGAACCCAGGTGGAAATCTACAGACCAGGAAATGACTCAACAGCGACACTCCTTCGAAGCGGGAATCGGGAAAGAAAAGTAAGCAAGGAAAAAAACACCCATGCATCTTAGTATTAAAAGAGACCCGGAGAAAGACGTACTCATGGAAAACCAGGCCCGAGGGCAGGATTCTGGCCAAGCTGTGAACAGATTTCCTTTGCAGAACGCACGGAGGTGTCAAGAAAGAAAAGCACAGGAGATGCAAAGTCGGGAGAGGGGACAGGGGGAGGCACCAACTGGGGGGGGTTGATGACGATCCGTATTGACGGAACCAGAGGACGCCACAAGATCAGAGGAACTTTCTCCGGGAAGAATCGGAAAAAGAGGACGGATACGAGGGTGATGCACGGGGAGACACCGGTCCCATGCGAACAACGATCGCCTGGTAATGTCCATTAAGGGGGAAATTCTGTGCGGGAGATTACCGTTGAGGGGGAAGCGGTGGTGTAGGGGGAAGAGAAGTCTCCTGTCACATACGGCCGTGGAGAAAATGAGGGACTAGATCTACGTAGAGAACGGACGGGTGCTTGCGGGATTTAAGATGACTAACAGATATCCAGAGCCCATGGAAGGGAAGGGAGCTGGGACTGTACCAAACGCCTTTCGAAGGCTGGATGCAGGCGGCATGTAGGAGAGACTTCAGTCAAAAAGGAAGGGGAGCGGACGACGCTTACGGAAAATTTTTCTCTAAACGTTTTATGAGGCACTGGGTGGGAGAAGTAAAGAACACTCTAAAACTCTTGCCGACCGGATAGCATTCGACCAACGAGTGAACGCCCCCGAGATTTCACAGCGTTGACTAGTGCCCAGACTAAAAAGAAGCCCGCGCGAATCAAACCGGGAGCGCGGAGGAAAGAGTCACAGGATCAACCAAAACAAAGGAGGAGGAGGAAATAGGCCATTCGAATCGCTTGAGGGCGACTCTCGGGAGGAGCGCGCAGGCTTCAGGAAGTCAACCGGTAGTTACGCTGACAGAATTCGGGTGCAGGCAACCGGGGTTGGATTGCCTCGAAAAGGGGGGGGACCACAAAAGATAAAGCCCCAAAAAAAGCCAATAGTCGGGTGCGGGACGTCCGGCCACAAAGAGACCGAATACCGCAAAAGCATTCTGAAGCGTAGACGAAGACCTCCCGGCTGGAATGTGACGGGCGAAAAAACGAACAAACTAATCAGATCACTCAGTGTTTTTCAAGGATGAAAACGTTCCACCGAGCCTGGAACCCGGCGGTTGATGATCTCGGGCCGGTAGGGAATAGACTCAACAGGGAACCACCTTCCGGTGGCCGGGCGCCAAAGGGGAGCTGCGAGAGAGCTTCGTCTCACCGACGTGACCCCTTAAAAAGGTCGAAAAGCCCACAAACCTAGAATTCTTACGTACGCACATAATACGCGGGAAGGGGGAAACTTGTCTTAAGAGTTGGTGGGCTCTCCTGGGGGCGCGCAATGTGGAAAATGGATCAACCTGAGAAACGAGTCAGGTTTATTCGCTGGACTAGCCAGGCATCTCCGAGAGCAGAGGGGAGGGGAAGAGGGGGCAGTGTGAATCCCCACCCCAGTTGGGCGTGAGTAATCCATGAAATGATACAGAGGGGCGGGTTCATCTACTCCGAGTTCTCCTAACCTACGTGCGCGCAGAACTAGGAAAAAAAAGAGGGGGATAGACCGCGTGAAGCATACTGCGCTGCGTTTCAAATCGAGGCGGCGGATCAGGGCCCCCTCGAAATCCGACAGTCGCAGGGGGTGTTGAATTATGTACGGGGGAGGCCGACAAGGGGAACGTTCGACGGCGGGTGCAAATGGAGTCAGGCAGTTCTGCATAGACGGCAAACACGAGGGAGGGTCATAACGAGCATGGACGCATGTATCTAAATCCCACGGCTATGGTCGAAGTGAAACGGGCCTGGGGCTCTTCTGGCAGGGGGAGGGAATGAAGGAGTGGCCAGATTGTGAAAATACGAGTAAGAGAAGCCTACTACTAGTAGGGCCGATTTCCTGAAAAAGCCCCGATTCCGTGGATCAGAGTGCCAAAACAGATCGCCGCGCACACCAGGGGGGGAGGGGGAGAGCTGCAAACTCCAAGCAACACGCAGAATCGGAGGGGTATTGACGATGCTGGACTGAGGGGGTGATTCGACTGATGTCACCACAACGTTCGGAGATTGGAAGGGGGGAACTTAACGCGCCGCGCAGGATGAACGGGTGAAGTGATTCTTTAAATTTGACAGATGGTAAATACATCGGTAGACGAATACCGGCATCAGGACCGATGATCTTATATTGGTGTGACTCACGGAGTGCTCCGTGGTTTGTCAGGCCCCACGCACAGCAGGAAAGAGAAGAAAAGTGGGTGAGGCGGTACGACAAATGCCGTCGAAGGGCCAGTATCATACAGATCGGGACTCCTAACCATCGGAAGAGCATACCGCCTCAAACCCTCAACGCAGGTACTACGACAAGATAAAAGTAAAATCAACTAGCATTTAAGGCAGATCAAGGATGGTGTCAGCGAAAAGGGGGGAGAAAGTAGGCAGCACCAAAGTCGCGTCACTGCATAACCTAATCTAACGTCCAGAGGAAGAGGGGGAGATCGCGATATGTCTCCTCTTTTCATAACAGCGGCGAAGGGTGGGCAAAAGGATGAGAAGGAAAAAGAGATAAGAGAACATTAAAAAATCTTTCACAACAAATTAACAGCCAAAGGAATTCTCCGATGGGGCCGTGTTATGGGGTCTGGACATTGGGAGGGTGCCCTCAATCAAACTCTACGCCGAATACAGCCTGCGATGGTCCGCTAGGCCGTGGGGAAATTCAAAGCATTTCTTAAAAATACAAAGGGGTTGCCGGCTGTAAATCGATGCCTGATAGAGGGAAAGCGGCGCGTCCGGAAGAAAGACGTGGACCGACTCGGACAGGTTTAGGGGAGCCGGACACGGAGAGTGCCCACACAAATCCCAATGGCTGTAGGGGAGTATGCGTCTGGGAAAAAATAGCAGCGTTCTTCCTACCCAAGTACTCAAAGGAAACGACTAGCGTGAGAGGAGAGGAGGGGTTGGAAAAGAAGATAGCCTGCTCCAATCGAAAAATAGGAGGCTTTTGACGACCCGAGACAAGGCCACGACATGCTTCACCGGAACGTTTTGACCAGGGAAAAGCATGAACACGGATAAGAGAAAAGGGGACGGACACTACAGGAGCCTACGGGCGCGGACGATGATTCGACTCCGCGTTGCACCGTCGCCACGCGAGAGAAAGAACGAGGGAGTAAACGAGGGATTTGAGCAAGGTTCAACTGCCGATGGCAAGCGAAGATCGAGAAGCGAGGGCGCACTTCCACCTTTAGATTGGTAGTGCACATTGGACCTCTGTAATCCGGGTAATAGCATGTGCCCCACGCGATACGGGGGCAGGGTGGCGTTGAAAACTTGGTACTCGGCGGTCGAAAACGCCCGACTAACGGAGAAGCGGGAAAAGAAAAAAAGCGTGGGGAACGCGCCGGCGACCCGACGATACGCTCGAGGCGTCGGGAAAGGGGGCCGTCTAGGGTCATCAAGCTCCGGGTTGCAAGCCGCTAACCCAGAAGAAGAAGGGAGGTGTTGGAAGAAGAAGTCTGGCGGCTTCCGTCAGCCACTTTCCGAGTCGGGCCAACGTCTTTGTAGGGGAGGGGAAAAGGCCGCGTGCTATACTGACGTACAGGGGCAGTCGAGGTCCACGACGGCACCCTTTGACTGTCGGAAGCACTGACTCGGTGGGGACTGCGGTAGCTCAAGCTGACTCTGAGGGACTTCGGGGAAAAATGGCGCGGTGGAACCATTACCCTTGAAAAAAGATAACGGTAAAACGGGCCCAAGAGAACTATACCGTCGTTTTCAGTCGTTTTGGTGACTGATTTGTGGGGGGGGGGTGTATTTCGTCGTCGTCGTCTCTACCTTCTCCTGCTATCCAACAAGAGAAGATGAAAAAAAGGGAAGGCACAGCCCAAGCTCGCGATAACGCTACCTAGGGACGGAGACTTATGGCTTCATAATAAGCCTACTTTGGCGGGGGAAACGAATCTACTTAAAAAACTTCGACTCTGACACCAGCAATTTGAGAGGCAAACCGTGGGGAAAGGTGACAGAAGATCAGGGGTGGAAGGTGGATCCGGGGCACGTCCCGCTCTATGAGGTGAACTCATATTATGGGGGAGTTGGACAGGCTGGGGAGGAAAGTACAGGGCATTCTACTTCACTTGCCCAATCAAACAACTCGGCTGACGCGAAGATAGGAGTACCCACAGAACGTCTATCAGCCATTGCACAACACCACCTCAAATGGGGAACGCATTCGGAGCTTGTTCCATCTGGAAAGAGAAGGGAAACATTTTGGGGGGAAAAATCAGTTGGGGGACAGCATGGTCCAGACGAAAACATCGGTAAGCCGTCATCGGAAGTACGATGGCCTTCATCTACCGGAACGGGTGGTTTGTGTAAAGACGGGGAACGCACGCATCCCACAGCGATCAAGGAACACGCCGAAGGAAGGAGTGGCTGTAGCTGCACTAGAGAACTCCCTCGCTTTTGAGGCGATGGGGGGCACCGGAAGAGGGAAGATCGACAATGATGATGGTGGTGAACCTCTGCGACGAAAGTCGTAACTACTCTCAAACAATCCCTTGTGGTGGCAAACGAGTTTGAAGTCCGAAAAGAAGAAGGCAGCCACCATCGAACACTCCTTCTTTTTCAAGTCTTGACCAGGGAGAAAATAGCGAAATGAGAACCTTTTGTCACGTCTGAAAAACAGAAAGGAATCCAAGGACAAAAAGCCGTAGAAGGACGGGGACAACGCGGATGTAATCAGCAGTAAAAACCCATTGCGAATGAGGAGGAAGAAAGCGATGCAAAAGGACGGGCGCACGAGATGGAAACCTTCTTCAAGCGGCAGTAAAGTTAGGACATGGGTGAAGAGTTTTGCCACAACGAAAAGGTAGGGTTGCCGAACTAGGAAAGGCGAGGCAAATGCGATTGGGGATTCATGTCACTGGGAGTACATACGGAAAGGGGGGGGTGTGGGGGTTCTCTAGGTATTGCCGACCACTGTAAACCAAAAGAGGAAGAAGGAGTGCATGGGATCGACCACGATAAAGGCCCGACAGGGGGCATCGAGGTTGGTTAGGCAGAAAGTGGGGTACTTTCGGCTACATGAGATACCAAGATATAAAGGAAAGTCACGCCGAGGAGGATGTTCTGCGGTTACTGGAAGCACTTGTTTTGTTGGAGGGAAAACGACGATCCGTGCCGGCGTTGGAAGTCTGCTAGATAGACGTCGACGGCACGACGGGGGGGCTGAAAAGGAAAGGTGAGAAAGAATACAAACCATACAAGGAATTTGACGATCGTGGTTGAAAAAAGCACAGGAAAAAGACCCTTGGACTCAGGGGCAGCGAGCAATGTGGGAGAAAATCTCTGCTCGGCACATCGCCCGGCGACGACAGGGCTGCGGCAAGCCTCCGATCTGTTGACGAACTTGTTAAAGTCGGCGAATGAGGTGTGGACCGACGTCCGAGAACCATCTTGTCCTACGGGTAAGCGAATGGCCATCGTCGGAGGAAAGAAAAACGAGTGGAACTCAACAAAAAGGGGAGGGGAAAAAGCGGGTATTGACCCAGAAGAACTCCTGACTCCCACACGAAGGAAGGGGAAACAAGGCGCGAGAAGAAATCTTTT
>Ga0179593_1647740_pt1 | contig 12419 bp, 13 predicted proteins | sample CZODoug2_1_08_16_FD_185931 | JGI IMG/M metagenome (GOLD analysis project Ga0179593, IMG submission 185931) | Vadose zone soil fungal communities from Angelo Coast Range Reserve, California, USA - CZODoug2_1_08_16fungal (PacBio error correction) | ecosystem: Environmental > Terrestrial > Soil >...
AAGACAACAGGGGCCTGCTCGGGACATGTGGGGACGGTTTCCTTCGCCATGAGGGGGAGGAGAAAAAACCTATCACGCGTTGTTCCCACTGCTGAACTCCCGGCTGGAATCAAAGGGGAGGAGCGAAATGCAGCAGCACCGGCAGGCAGGGTACGTCACATGGGACGGGAAACGCAATGCAAAAAAAACCGCGGTAGCCGTCCGGAGATGGACAAAAGGTGCCGCCAAAATTTATCTCGCGAGCGATGGCAAATTCAGAATTATCTCACGGTGCGCCGGGGGCGAGCCTGAACTGGCGCTCGAGGAGCTGCTGGAAGGGTGACGGGAAAAAAAAAAGCGAGAAAGGGGGCGGGTCCCTTGAGGGACACTCCGGTCGACATGGTCGGAAGGGGGAAAGGGGAGGGGTTAGAGCGTCGCTCAGGGGCCGTTAAAAGCGGTCAAGAGAATGAAGTGTCGCCCTTCGCGGCGACTCGAAGAAAACGTCACCAGGACGTTCCAGTCCTCCGGAAAGAGAAGGCGAAGAGGTTGAGTGCACTCATCATCGGGGGGTAAGGCGCGATTGGGAGAGAAGGGAGCCGAAGAAAGTCGAATGCGTCCAGCGCGGTCCGCGGGGGGCTTAAAAGGCCTGCCTGGATCTGTCCAGGTCACTGGCCACGAGCAATGTCGAAGTAGGGAAACTGCCGCCTGACGCTGGGGGAACCGACCAAAGAAAGCTGGTGTGCCTAAAAAGGAAAAAAAGGGTCGACTCTCTACGCAAGAAATGACGCGCAGAAGGAGGAAGACCACTGTAAGGGATTCGGAAAAAAGCCAGAGAGCCCTACCAGAGGACTGGAACTGGGCTGCCGGGGAGCCGGGGGCAGAAGCGGAGAACTCTTATTATCAAAAGGACGCTCTTGTAGTGTGTCTTCGGGTGGTGGGTTCGCAACCGGGGGGGTGGTCCAGCTGAACGAAAGAAAAAATAGTACCTGAAATCATGCCCATTTTGACGTTGCGGCGCGGCGCTGGCGGTTAGAATTGGAACTGGGCTCAACTGATGCTCCGGATAACTCATCCGAAAAACCTAACATAGGCACTTTAACTGTATGTCTCGCAAAGGAAAGGGGGAAGGGGGCCCGCAATCGGGGCACTCGCGATTGATGAATCGCAACTTAAAGAAAGCGTTCAGGCAAAAGGAGATGCAGAGGATCGGGGTTGGGGAAACCAGACCGAGCGGCTTCTCGACCTTACAGCCAGGGAGGAAAGTCAGTGCTACGGTAAGGGTCTTACACTATGTCTCGACGAAGGGCTGCGCTAAACTCTTCCTCATTCGCCGCCAAAGGAGCGCTGGGGTGGTGAGAGGGCTTTACGACTCAGGGAGGGAACTCTATGCCACCGCGACGTCATTCGAGCCCGGCGGAGGGAGCAACCGACGTGTCATTCAGGAGCAAAAAAGCCTCTAGAGATGAGTAAGGCTGCAAGAAAGAGGGGCGAGTTCCAGTCGACATTAGCCGCCGCAGGGTGAGTCAAACCATACACTAAAAGACGAGGCGAGAGAAGGGGAGACAAAAAGAAATAGGGGGTCGTAAAAAAAAACGCACGTGGCCAAAGGTTAACTAGAGAAAGACCCTGTCTTCTACTTGCACCCGACAACTCGTCTATCCTCTAAAAGACCGGAAGGGAAGGGTGGGGAAACTCAAGTAGGAAATTGTTATATATGGCTTCATTGAGGAATAACGTCGTCTTAAGTAAAAACCCGGCAGGCGGATGCTTTAGGAGGGTGAGTTGAAGGGCGCGGAGGACCGAAGGAAACACACATGCAACCAGGGACGCGGGAAGGGGAAAGGGGGACAAAACTGCTCCGGTCGGTCTCGCGCGCGGAAGTCACTTCTTCTGCTCGAGGGGACCAATAGGCAGAGCTCGGAGGAGCGCGGTGGGCCATACGTGGGGGTTCGGCCCGCACGATTGTCCTTAAGTGATCGCGAGGCAAGGGAAGGCGGGTCACACTGGAAGTTCCATGGACATCGCGATCATCTACTTTCCTGGGAAAAAAGGCGCCCTCGCGGCGAGGGGGGGGTACGTGCCTCAGGGGCGGGGGGAGGAAAATGTGGGAAACGGCCATCCTGCTTCTATGGGAAAACCATGTCCGTGCTGGGGGCGGTCTGGCCGGAAGTGGAGCGTGGGGGAAACCCTCCGGAGGGGGAAAAGCCTTCGGCTAAAACGCGGCAGTATTGAACGGGGGGTCGTCGCAAAGGGCGAACGCTGCAAGCTCGAACAGTAGGAGGAGGGAAAAAAAAAAAAGTAAAAGCTAAGGGGAAGTAAAAACCAACAGGGCCGCGTCAATATCAGAAGGAGGGACCATCTCGCACGCCTCGCTTTCAACATGTTTGCCGGCGAAAAACAGAAAGTGGCTCGCCGGAGAAGGATGTCGCGCAAACTTAGCTTGCGGGCCCGTGGCTATCGATTCCGCTGGGGTAAAGAAGAACGAAGCAGGGATGCAGGCACCAGTGAGAAAGATCGGAGAAACAGCGGGACGGTAGGTGGTGAAGTATCAGTCTCTCAGCGCGGGGAAAGGGGGAAGAAGGGGGACTCAGTCCTGCCTAAGCGACGGGCGAGCGACTCTTCGTGGAGACTCGTATAATAAGGCCTCCGGGAAGGCCGGAGGCAGGCGTACCGGAGGAGGAAGGGTCCGGAAAGGGGAGACGAGGAAAGGGGTGTGCTCAGGGCAGGCGACGAAGGCAGGGGAAGGAACCTTTCACGCACTCCTTCTCTATACGGTGTGAAGGAACACCATACTGAAGTATATATCACATGGGGGTACTGTTAAACAAAAACGAGGGAGGGGAAGGCTAGACTAGTTTGGGGCAGCGTCCAGGAAGACTAGGCATCGATGAGGCTGGAGTGTCCCTTCTTTGCAGACGGGGCGGGAGTTTGAGCTGCTTCGATAACATTGCAGGACTGTACTTCTTGTCTAGTGGGGACAGAAAAAGATGAAAAGAGGAGGGGACTTGCGGTGCTTGCCTGGAAAAACTGAGCTCGCGGTTGGGGAGCGTCGACGAATGCCCGCGCGTGCCGGATAGGGAAATCGCCTATACTGTCAAGGAAGGAGCCTGGGAATTGTAAAGGGGCCAGTAGGGAGGGGGAGCTTAAATAAAAGAAAAACCCAACTGGTCGGGAAAAGCATTGCACAGCATCGAATATATCTCCTCTTCTGTGCCGAATACGATAGCCTTCGAGGGGGGTGCCAAAGAGGAGGGCAACTCTGCAGCTGTGGGATCACTCCTTCAGCGCTGCGGCATCTCGCATCGATCGGACACGTGTACTCTCCGTAGATGGGAAGTCGAAGCCGCTCTGTACACCGGGGGCGGAGGAAAAACCTAGGGGAACGGCACGATCGTCTGTGACAGTACATCCCGGGGGGTCGGATGATAGGCGGGGTGGGTCGCCTTCCCGCCTCATGCCAGTCTCAAGAAAAACCACAAGGGGAACGCCATGGGGACCCAGGAGGCATTTTGCACGGCCGTTCCGCAAAGCACGTGGTTGATTCAGGGTCCTCCCGCAGGGACCCTTTTTCTAACCGACAAAGACCGGAAGCTCACCAGAGGAAAACAGGAGAAAGTGCAATGGGAACATCTGGACTCTGGGTCGGCTTGCGCAATGCGATGTCCCGTTGGAATGGGGGGGGAGGTTTGCGAGAAGTCGAGTCTCATGGGCTGCTTTAGGGGAAGGTTTAATTCGGCACCCGCGCCGGGGACGTCAGACTTCCGTTGGAGAGTGAAAAAAGTCGAGGGGCCGCGCCGCGTCTAAGAAGGAAATGAGCCCCTCTTGTGAAAGGACATTCAGAGTGAGACGCGCTCGGAGTCGGACCGGGGAACGGGAAAGGACGGGGAGCCGTGGGGGGGCTGCCGGGCCTACGTAAACCGTCCAGTGAACGTCGTACCAACGAAGTTATGGGTCAGGCATCGCTTAGAGCCCGACGACGCCCATGGCGATGGAAAGAATCGAGGGTCTCGGGCGTCGAAGGATCGGAGGAGGACAGGGAGAGGCAAGAAGTATCTACAGCCTAAGCCAACTACCGGAGACGGCTCGAACGTTAAAGCATGCCTACCTGCGCCAGCGACCATTAAAACATGCTAAAGAAAGAAAGGACCACCTAAAAAAGGGCCATAACGTACCCAGAAAATCAATCAGTCTTAATCCGCCGGGGTCACACATCTTTTGAGCCAACAAAACGCGAAAAAAGTGTATCCCCTGGGTAAAAGCGAGAGGGACTTCAGTGACCTCGATGAGCTCTTAGTGGAAAAAAAAAAAAAAAAAGGGGACATCGGCGGCTAGGGAGGGGGGACGATGGAAATCGGAAATGAAGTGCACAAGGTTAAGGCCAAGAAGGATTGCAGCTTTAAGGGGCTTGGTCAGCATCTGTTCCTGACGGAGGAGGAGACCGAAAAACTGGTGAGATCCCACCATCGCACTGCAACAAGACAGCCGGAAGCGTGCTCGATCAGGCATGGATGAAAAAAAGGAGGAGAAGAAAAAAAAAAGAAGGAGGGCATAGAGAGAATCCGGAGGTCGGCATCGCAACTCTGCCATTCAAAGGGGCGCTGTTTCCTGGAGCAACGTGGGTAAGGTGGCGATTCAAAAGGGAAGACCGAGGCGAAAACGAGTGTTAAGCAACGGACGGCGCACCTCTAGTCAAGACACCTCAACCCCACACACACCCCCCAACCAAACAAATAAACACAAAACACACGAGCAAACCCCCCAACCCAACCCAAACACAGCAAAAATAAAAAAAAAAACAAACCCAACGACCGCCTCAACACTGAAAAAACAAACAAGACGCCCCGTTCAGAACCACTTCTAATTTCATTAACTTCTCGGCTTACACCTAGGGGTCTCTCTTTATATTTTAGACTCTTAAAATTTTAGACGTGAAGCATATCTATTATCTCTTCGCTAGGGACTCTTGCACTTATAATTATAAAGCTTTTTTTGCGCAAGGGGGCAAGCGTCCGGAGTCCTTAGAAACGAGTCAAAAAGGAAAATGCTTTCTGCGAAGGCTGCACTCTACGTAGGAAGTTAAGGAGTCCTATGAATCGTGAGACTCATTTCTCAGGTATGGTGAGGATCAGCGCCGTGAGGGGGGGGAGTTACTATTCGCTTGTAGTTCTTCTCGGGTGCATCGCGGCGCGTGTATCGAGAAGGGGGAAGAAAGCCGCAAAGGAAAAAACCGTCTATCTGGAGGAACGCGGTCAAAAGAAGCAGAGGGGCGACATGTTCTGGTACAAAAAGAATAAGGATACTGTAGAAGGGAAATGTGCTCGAGGCGTGTCGAACAGGGGGGGGGGGGGGGGGGGGTGTGGGTGGGTTGTGCGATGCTTCGCCCTGAAGGAGACCTTCGCCTCCGGCGGGACTTCCGAGGATCGATTCCTTTGCCAGCCCCCGGGGCTCATGCGCTAAAAAAAAGTACTGCTAGGCAGGGGGGGGGAAGTACGCAAAGAAACCTTCTAAACAAGGAGTCGTCGCTTCTAAAGGCCCCACTCAAAAGGGACCGGAGGAAACACGGGCAAAATTGGATAGAAAATCATTAATCGAAAAAAAAAGACTGACCGACTGGGAAAACTTGCCTAAGCAGAGCCTAACGCCGCCCGCTCTTCGAGTCTGGAGGGGAAAATGTTGTCAGGGGAAAAGGTCTCTTGCGACGTCATTGAAGGAGCGCAGGCTCGATCGTGTTATTCCATTTCTTAGAAGCCTGGTCTCCGCTTGAACTGGAAGAAAAAACCTTACCTTCACGCCGCCCCCGGCGGCTACAGGGGATCCCGGTCTTAGGCGAATATATGAAAAAATGGGAGGCAAGGAGGAACCTGTAGCAAGACCCATCCGAACCCCCGATCAGGAGGGGGAGCGTACGTACTCAGATTCGGTAATCATAGAAATCGGGGGTGCATAGTCCCGGGGGGGGGCTATCAGTCCGGCAACAAACGCTGGAGGAGAAGTCCATCTTATGAGTTAAACTATTTGAAAAAGGAAAGTAAGAAAATCCTAGTTATCATAAAAAGAGTGAAGGCTTTCCTGCACCCTTGGAGCCATCGCTTCTAGTCGCTGGGGAAACTTCGGAAGACTAGGGGGACCGCCACTAATGTTCTCTTGACAACGCAATCTTCCGGGCCACAAAAGGAAAAGGGGTTAGGGTCAGGCTTTGCATCAACGCGTCGATGAGGAAACCTGACTTTCAGTGCCAGAGATCATGCGAGTCAGGGGGGGGGGGCGGGGTCCTGCAGACACTCGTAGATTTCCGCCAACGTCTCAGGAGTGGAGTCAAAAACTCGCGTTCACTTCGAATCAGGAAGGCCCGTCGTCCACCATCGACACAGGGGGAAGATCAAATAAAATGTGGAAGGAAGTGGAGCTCTGTGCGGCTCACCACGCAGAAGCCTGTCAGGCGCTGAGAGGCCTTCATCCGCCGAATCGTAGGATAGAGCTCATCTGCTCTGTCCTAGGGCCCAGGGCCTTGGCCGTGGCATAACGGAAAAGAGCCATTGATTATAGTGGTGGGGAGAGGGGGGGGGGGTGGGGGGGGGGAAAAAGTAAGGTGGAGGATGAGGGGAGGGAGTGACAAGCGGGAGTGGGGATGGGGAAAGAGTGAGGATAGAGGGGGAAGGGAACGGTAGGGGGAGAAGGGATGAGGGACAAAGGGAGTGGGGGGAGGGGAAGAATAGAGGGGGGAGAGAGGGGGAGATGGAGAGAAAAAGGAACCACACCCAAGCAGGAGAAGGAGTGGGGAGGGAGGGGGGGGGGGTGATAAATCTATTAATGGATAAAGGTAAGGCAAAAAAGGGCAAAATGGGCGTGTATTGGGGTAATAAGTGGAACTTCGTAATCCGTAACTTTGGCAACTCTCTTGCCATACGCCGCCCGGGAAGACCGAAAAAAAAGGGGCGCTAGGGTCTACCGGTTCCTTCTTCGGCGTCGGAACCGCCGATTGACCAGGCGGTTCAAAGGCGTGGAAGTAAAGCCTTGAAACCCTCAGTACCTGCGGATGGGGAAATGAAAATCTCTCATCTGCCCGCCACTTGCCATTACCCTGGAACGGAGATAAAAAAGGACAGTTAAAGCTTGTTGGGGGAAACGAAGCGCCTTTACTTCTAGCGACGATATTAGAGAAAAACGAAGGGGGCACTAACGTTGCTCCGAAAGGGACTGGCTAGGGAGGGCTTCAACGCAGTGGGGTACTTCTGCAGGGGGGGGGTTAAACGAGCATTTCAAGGCGTTGTCCCTTTAAGAGGGTAAAATCAAGGTACTACCGGGCCGGCCGGACGGGTCGGAACTCATACGTCTCGAAGACGGACATCTCAACAACAACGAGGAAAAGAGATTTGGCAGGACCGGCGAGCACGAGAAAGAAACCGGCCCCAGCCGCGCTTAAAAGGGGGAAAAGCTAAGGCCTGTGACGCCCGGTGGGTTCCCAAAAAACCAAAAAAAAAAACCGAGAAAATGCTCGGCCACTGAGTAAAAAAAATTCGTTGGGAAGCCCAGTCCCGCCCCAGCAACGTGGATTCGATCCGAAAAAGTCAGAAAAAAAGCGAAAAGGCTTCCAGAGCGGTCGGCGGGCTAAATCGATCAGCGACCGTAGTATCTGAGCGCAGGGAGGGCCTGAAAGGTGGGAAACTAGGAGAGGAAAAGGACTTGCTTGCCAACGGCAGGGTGAATAAGAGACGCGTCTACCCGAAATCCGCGTGTGAAAACGTCGCTGCAGGGGGCGCCGAAAAAAAAAAAAAAAGGACTAAGGGACCGCGTGGCAAACGCAGCGTCTAAGTCTCGCCGGGCCGTCGGCGAGTAGAACAGAGGCAGGAGTGAACAGGGGGGCGCGCCCGCTGACGTTTTGTGTTGTTTTGTTAGGGGCCTTCCGGTGTGCCTGCGCGCGAAGTCGGAAGAAAAAGGACGCTTGCAGCAAGAATAACTTGGGGGAGGGGTTTACTAAAATCCGGTAGTGCAGACAGTATATAGACAGCCGGACAGAAGGTCAAGGATGTCAACTCGCCACCTGGGGTGAGTCTAGGAAAAAAAAGGGGGGCGCGAAGGCGGTCCAGTAGAAAGGAGGCAAGGGGCGACAGGAGTTCCTGGAACCGGGCGAATGCGGGTCGGCCCAGAACCCTGCGGGAAAAGAGGAGGGGATGCGCAAATTTATGGACTACGAACAGGGAGGCGATGCCCTGAAAAAGGGCCGGCAGGAGTGCCGGAGCACCACGGAGACGAGGTTTGCCGATCTCGGGAACGTGAGGTGGCCGTCTTCTCGCCCTCTCCGTTGGGACGGAGACGGTAAGGGGGGTCAGAATGTTCTGTTTAAGAACACAGTTATCGGGTTCCTTCAAACTACGGGATGGGAGCGGAGGGGTGTAAACAGTGTAGCCCTAGTAGGGAGAAAACACATACCTAATAAAAACGCGAGCAGTAACTCATTAATATTGGGGAACGTTTAGCTCTTCAAGGACTAAGGACGTTGCGGGGGAAGGACCATTTCTAATGCAAATCCTTACATAGGGAATCTTGTCCTGCGCTGGCGAAGCGCTTAATCCAGACCTAGTCGAACCATGATCTAGCAGGACAACAGCATCATATTTGTTAAGGGGGAATTTGCTTTCCTTCGTCACAGTTCACCATGGAAAAAAAAAATAAACCCGGCATGGCCGAGCTATTTCAACAGGGGGGCGCATTATCGTTCCCGCGGGCAGAAAAAGTTACATTCAGGTGTCGTGCCCGCGGGGGCGGGATAAAAAACTGGGGGAGTGCGCCCGATTTCCAGAGTCTTGCGCCTTGGTCTCAATTCCTTGCACCGCAGGATGAAAGGATATGGGGGGGGGTGAACGATGAGTCATCAGAGGTGACTAAGGATCTCTATTTCTCTAATCGGACTGTGCCTCGTCCATGGGTTGTTTGGGACCCCCTCCCCCACGAGGGGCACTTCAGGTGAAGAGGACTCCAAATGCTGGGCGACTTCATCGGTCAGCGCGGCACCCCCACACATTATGCAAGTGCCCCTACATTACCTGGACATATAATCGATAAGTTCAAAGGCGAAGGCGTTCAATCTTGCAAGGGGGAAAGGAAAATCAGCGCGTTTTCTAAACTCCGGCAAGTCCACCATGGGGGCCCGAGGAAAAAAAGAATTATTTTGCCGCATATGAGAAGATATTGCAGATGGGCCATGGCAATTACGAGACGACGCGGGGGTATCGAGGTCAAAGCAAAGAGGCAATTCTTAGAGATTCGCTTGAGCTTTACTAGAGAAAGTCACCCCAGGCAGAAGTCGAGGGCCTACTCCAGACAGAGGACCTCTCGGAGCGGCCGACCTTTCTAAGAAGCCTAGGGAAAAATCAAAAATCCCCAGCACCGGGGCTAGGAGCACCTTTGTCCCTTATAAAATTATAGGTGGCCTTAATCCATGAAGAAAGGTTCATTCAGGACCACAACCACAAGACCAGAAAAAAAAAAAATAGAAGAAAAAAAAAAAAACTAAACCCAATGAATAAAAAAAAAAACAAAAAACAGAACAACTTCCATCTCCCGGGAGAATACTCGACAAAGAGTCTCGGAACTGATGGGGAGACTTCGGACTTGTGCATTAGAATATGAGGCATAAGGTTTCGGTCTTCTTCCAGTTTTATTACCAGGAGGCAGGTTTCGGTTCAGTCGGCGGCTGTCGTCTGCTGGGTCACATAAAAGGGCGCAACGACAGGGCGAACAAAGGGGGAAAGACTCCCCTCATTAAGAACCTCATCCCAAGCATCATGAAAAAAAAAAAAGGACACCTAGCGGCATTGGAAGGGGAGGCCTGCTTCTGCTCTTAAAAAAAAAAGGGAGGGGGAGGAAAAAATATAGTTCCAAGAGCGGCCCTGCACATACAGGGGCATTTGGACGTTAGGGGGACATGGAGGCCGGCTATAGGCGGCAGGGTTGAGGCAGATTGGACAAATTCGGGAATGTCAGGAAAAAGGTTAGACATCAGGGAACCGAACTGCGGCGCACTCTCCAAGAAGGCAGTGTTGCTGAGTATTCTTCGATTAAATGGGCACCGACCGCACCATTCCCACCGGCCGCCGGGGAAATTAGGGTTGGAACAGGAAAATTGATCAAGAAAAGATCAAAACACCTGCCCGATGAATACAGGCCGGTGTGCAGAGCGTGCACGCGGGAACTGGGGGGAACTCGCGCGCAAGGGTGCACAGGGCCCGCTTCCCTGTACTAAATTTCCCTGGGAGAGGACCCGGGGCGACTGACTCGTCTGAAACGCGGTAGGAAAAAGGTAAGGTTGGGGTGGGCCGTCGCGGCAGTGATGGGCTTCGAGGCACGGGTGTAATCGGGCGGTCTACGAAAAGACTTCGGAAATCGCCGAGCTCGCGGGTAACCCTCTAGACTCAAAAGACGATCCGTCCGCGAGCCATGGCCGCCAGTAAAACGAGGGAAGGGGGCTCGAAAAAGAGAGGGGGGGGTTGTACGGCCGATTACTTGCTAAAGAAGCGGCACCGAAAAGTCCCAGATGCTGTCCTCCCGTAAAAACAGGCCATCGCGAGGGCGGAAAAGGCGTCTTCCTCGCAACGTTCTCCGGGACCAGTCCTGGCTGGGGCGACTAACGCGGCAATTAATGAAAACAAAAGCCGGAAAAAAATGAGTGTCACGACGCGAAACACCCGAGGCCGGCGGCCCCAAATGCCGCAGGGTCGGCACAACTCATAACCTGCGGATAGCCTAGACTGAGGCTCAACGTCGGGGGCCCCGGCATGTCACCAAGAAGGAAACGAGGGTGGGTCTGGCTTGAGTCTATCACCCGGGCCGCATGAGCACTAAACCGGCCTGTGGAGGCAGCAATAAGGCGGGGAAAAAAAAGGGACGGGATGCGTGTCAACATGCTGGACGTGATCGGTTAGAATGGAGGTGTAACCGTGTAAATTAATCTTCCTGCTCACCACGGGACTGACGCAACCTCTGAAGAAAAAGCAAAGGGGATTTCCTCTTCCCGAGGTGGGGGCTGTCCGGCTACGGTCCAAAAGCTAGGGGGGCGCCATGCCGAAAAGAACATTTCTTCTGGCGCGAGAGGGCCGAAGCCCGGATAGGCAGGGGCGCCTAGTCCGACCGTTAGCGAGGCGCCGGGATCAGCAGAACGGATAACAAGGGGGGGGGGATCGGGGAGGCCAGGGGCTGAGAGCGAAGGGTCGTCTGACGAAAACTTAAAAATCGTGGACTCGGCAACGGTAAAGGGGTCTGTCTCACCTCTGGAGTTACACTCTCTGACGTCAATTCTTAAAAGGTCCTAAAACGCTTTCAAATCAGTGGCGGTCGGCTGGGCTAAAAAAACGAGTTCTGACGAAAAAAGTGGTTACGAAAACCTTTGGGGTGATTCAGTACCATCGGGCTACCTCGGGATCTTTGGGGGTTTGTTTGGTGTCGTTTGGGGTCGGGGTGGGTCCTCGTAAATAGGTCCCGTCCTCGGGGGGCTGCTACGCTTCAGGTCGCGCCCTTCGATGAGCCCGCGTCCGAGGGCATCGGGGTCAGAAAAGGAGGTAAGCACCTCGGAGGTTCAAGGAAAAGGCCACTGGTACTAGCAAAGTGTGAAGCCTCCCCCAGTTGAGGTACATAAAAGAACGTAGCAAAAAAAGGGGGTATAAAAATAAGTACGACGTGCGGCACCGCAACTCCTGTCCAGGTAACTCTTCCTCATAAAATGGTCAAAAGGACGGAGACGAAATGTCTCCTCTCCTCACTATATCCCTCTGACTTGGAACTGGCCAGGGACGGGTTAACATACCAAAAAAGGTCCAGTGATATTAAGTCAGTATATGACTAACGGGAAGGGGGAACCGACTGCACGATCAGGGATCGAGTGAAAGGAGAAACTGTCCGATCGCAGACACAGACGACACCCGCCAACTGGCATCTGCAAAGCGAAACGGACGCACAGGTGAATACCTATACAAAGAAAGAAACAAAGAACCACACCCGAAAGCGTCAAGAACTGGATATCTTCCTCTTACGGGACGATGGCTAAGTCTATCGCTGGATGGTGACTCCGGGCGTCTTCCATGCAGGCTGGTTCAGAAAAAAAAAAACTAAAAGTATTTCTAAAATTAAACTATGGATGCGCTCAAGGGATCTCTAGTTTAGGGGGAACTTTCCGCGCAGGAAAAGGTTACCTGAGGATCACAGGAGTTCTGTAGCGAAGGGACCGACCAGGCGCCTGGCTCTCGACTAAAGGCGTCTGGGAGATCCAACCGCAAGAATTGGGAAGGCTAAAGGTCGCATGACTTCTTGATGGCCTAGTTGGGCGGGGGGGGGGCTGGCAAAAAGACTGATAGGAAGGCAAACTGCGCTTGAGATGTGGGGGGCGGTAAGATACGCGTTACTCAACCGAAATCTTTTGGGAAAATGATCAAATAGCCTTTTCCTCA
>Ga0179593_1259106_pt1 | contig 12418 bp, 10 predicted proteins | sample CZODoug2_1_08_16_FD_185931 | JGI IMG/M metagenome (GOLD analysis project Ga0179593, IMG submission 185931) | Vadose zone soil fungal communities from Angelo Coast Range Reserve, California, USA - CZODoug2_1_08_16fungal (PacBio error correction) | ecosystem: Environmental > Terrestrial > Soil >...
CATGGTTTATCGTCCTAGGGAAAAAGAGGGATGGATGAAGCGTTGCTCTTATTTAAGGGTATGGTAGGGGAAGGAGGAGTTATTACTCAAGATCTAGGGAGATGTCCGGAGATACCCGTCAGGCAGGGGTCGTGAGGAAACGGCCGGGGAGGGGTAGGCCTTGCGGGGTCATGGGGACGTTACAAGGCTCACACCGTTAGGAAATCTCTGTTGGGGTGGGGGGGGGGAGCAATCCATAAGAGAGGGGCGACTTAGGACGGTCGCACTTGTGGTTTTCATTTGCAAAGTGCCAGCAACCGGAAGCCGAGAGGGGCGGGAAGACCGAGTTAGCCGTGCAGTTAGAACGAATAAGATTTGGAGAGGGGGACGCCGGGAAGCCGGGTAAAGGGAATGATCTATTCAGGTGCTGAAGGCGACAGGAGGGGGAAACTGACACGGAACAGAAAGGGTAGCGCGTAGTAAGAAAGTTTGCCGCACATGCCGTTCATGAAAGTGCTAACGGGCGTTGAAGAGCATCCAAGAGGTGGATAGAATAGATCTAGATCACAAGTGGGAATAAAATGAAATGCGTGTGATTTGGAGGCCGGAGGCCTGGTCTCGCTGAGAAAGGGGAATCGAGTGTGGGAAGGGGATCACACGCGGCATTTCAGTATGGGAAGAAGGGCAGGGTGGGAACAGCGGTTCGTTGTCGGGGAGAGGGAAAAGGAAAAGGAACTTAAAAGGTGACGGGGGGGGGTAACATCACGCTTAACACAGACCCTTGAGACTAGAGGAGGGGGTGTCCATCAAATAGGAAAACTCAGTAACTCGTGCGCCAAATGAGTTGAAACCTGACCCTCAGCTTTAGGACGGGGGAAGTGGGGGGGGGGAAATGGGGGAAGCAAAGAGTGGTTTACTTGGCCTCCGATTCTATGCGGGAAACGGTTCCACTCGCGCAGAAAACGAATGTTCCAAAAGAAGGAAATGACAGGGTAGGACATCTGGGAAAAAGAGAGGGGAGAGGTGTCCAAGAAGAAGGAAGGGAGGGGCTCTTCAGAGGCGGAAGGATAAAAGGCAAGCCACCTGTTGGGCGAGAAAGAAACGTCGATGCTGGGGTCTCCCGGGACCCGGCCGAGAGGGAACGGCTGATAAGGCACACCGGCGCAAGGGAAAGGGAAAGGGGATTGAGAGAGTCGCTATCGAATGTATCATAGGGACATAACAGTCCAAGACGCCTGAGGCAAAGGAGAAAAAGGACTAGGACGGGATACTGCGTAGTCAGCAACAAAATGGGGAAACTAATCAGTGCTCTGATAGACTGAAAAAAAGACTAACAAGAGAAAAGTCGGGTGAACCGGGCGTGACAAAAACAGTACCCGGGGGGAAGCGATTAGTCTGGAGCAAGGAATGAAGGTCAGGTCTGAAAATGGAAGGGGCCAGACCAGTGGACATAAAGATATGGGCATCTGTGCAAGTGGATCCGCGTTGCGGAAACGGAAGGGGTAGAGGATACGAGCCGATCTAGTGACGGGGAAAAAGGGTCAAAATCGTGGGACAATAAGAGAGCGCGAACCCTAGCCAAGCGCATAAAAACCAAAACTGAAGGTCAGGGGGGACTTACAAAGGGACAGAAAAAAAATGAACAGGGGAGGACGCAGATAGTGAGAACCGAAACATGTGAAGGGGCGGGGGAAAAGACAGAATGTTTCGTTAGGAAGCCATCCTGAGGAAGGGGAGTTCCTAGAGGCTGGAGGAATGTCAAGCTTAAGGAATTCGCTGCGCAGCTTGGAAAGATCCTACAATCGCTATGGACGTGCGGGGAAGGGAAAAGATCAAAAAGGGTATCCTGAAGGAGCATAAAAGGGGGTACCAAAATGGATGAGCACCTAATCGGCGTACGGCCCCAGACGTAAGTCGTGAGCTGAAAAGAAGTCGAGCTCGCGAATGGAAAACACGTTAAATTCAAAGACAAAAAGCGCTCCAACCTCCTCGGGGGAAGAAAATTCCTGTGGGGAAGGAGAAAGTGGCAACACGGAAGTGGGGCCGTCTAGGCGCAAAAAAAAAATTAGTTGGAAGAATTATCCATGGGTGAAGGAGGGAGGAAGAATATTGAGTGAGATCTTTACTAAGAAGGTAAATCCCTAGAGATAGAAACGATGACTGGACGGCTGTGAAAAAAAAAAAGGGGAAACCTGAAAGCAGTTTCCTGGCTAGGGAGACCGATTCACCGAGGTAGACTAGTCGGCCCACACGTGATGGTCAAATCGGGGGCAGGGCGTGGGGGGGGGTGGGAATGAATGAAAGAATACATCGGCGTAAGGAGGACCGTATTGATCGAAGGAAGTAGCGGAGAAAGGCAAATCTGCCTTTGACCAAGGGGACACCCAGAGGAGACCTTATTAAAACCAACCACAACATGGTTCCGGATGCAGATTGGGGAGAGGGACGTGAGAATTGTCGTGGATCTACTCAAACGTAGGGGAAAGTTAGAAATGAAAAAGGTCGGACCATTCTCCAATTCCACGAAGGGAAAAAGGGGGGGGTTGGGGTGGTTTGTTCAAACGAAAGGGAGACTGGGGGGAGGGAAAATCCCAAGGGTGAAGAGGATCCCGAAAAAAAGGAAAGAATGAAGCATCAAACTTCGCAACAGAGAGGGGGAAGTGTCATTATAGGCCATCGAGATCGTCTGGACATCAGCACATGGAAAACCAAGCCTGCAAGATGGGTCTACGATGCAGAAGAATCAGGGAACTCAATACGGGGTAAGCTGGGAAAGACCCCTGCCACGAAATTCTATCAGAGTGTACAGAGAGCAGGAAATCTGAGCCAGAAGGATGACTAACGTCAAGAAAATGCGAGAATTACTTAAAAGGAGATGAGGCGGAGAGAAAGTCACCAAAGAAGATGCGTTATTATTTGGGAGACGAAACCCACACCAAGGACGACGGATTCAAGAAGGGGAGGAGAGCAGTGTTTAGCTGAGGTAAAATGCCCTCATCTACGAAGGGCGGAGTTGCAGCAGGGAACGACGTACGTCCTGTGTGGAAGAAGAAATGTTACCAGGATGGTATTGCTAAAAAAGTTGTGAGGGGTGGGGAGACAGGAAGGAGAGGACACCTGAGGAAGTAACAGAACCATAAAAAAGTGGCCGACTATTTGTGAAAGGGGGGATAGGAAAGAGGTAGCAGCGAGTCGACGCGCAAAGGGACGATAACGCCATGGCCGATAAGAGTCAATCTCGGAAGAGAATAAAACAGCTGGAGGGTTAACATCCCTTCTGCGGGGGGAAGGGAGGTGGGCGGGAAAAGAGATGAGTCTCAATTTACCAAAGAAGGGACACAAAACTCAATGGAGGGTAGGGGGGTGACAGCAGGGGATCGTCGTTCTCTCGCAAGACGAGCCGAGTCAAGTGAAACCAGCATGGGCGCCAGGGCAGTCGAATGAATAAGGAGAGTCAGAAGCGTAACAAAGCTAAGAAACGCCGTTAGAGGGGAAAGAGAACGATCGGACCGCAGGAAACGTCAATCCGAAAAATACAGAAGCTCATCAGGAGGAGAGAAAGCAGTGAAGCGCGTACGGGTTGGAACGAGAGAGGGGGATACCCAGAAAAAAAGTTGTCAGAGGGTGGAGAGGTCAAGAGCGAAGACGTCCGCGCGCTCGTTTCAAGTGGATGTTAAAGTAAAAAAAGCAGCTGAGATAAAGAAAAGCCTAATTCCGGGGCGGTACAGGCCGACGGATTGAAAGAAACCCTGCCGCAATCGGGGCAGATAAAGGGGGTTCATACCGAAGCTAGTGGTTCGGGGCGCCAGCACGGGTATTCTGGGGGCAGGCCTTGGTACCGGGAAAGAAAAAAATTCGAAGCCAGACGACACAAGTGAAGGAAGGTGGAAAGAAGACAGACCTCCCTAGCAAAAGAACGCTGATGCGAAGCAGCGAGGGCTCGCTGTTGGCTCATGGTCGCCAGAATATACGTCCGGGACGGGGGGGCTCGTGGAAAATATAAACTATTTATGTCAGGCCTCATAATAACGCGGCCAACGCGAGTCGGGGAAAAGTACACAAACGATTATCAACAACCCGGTACACACCTGAGACACTCTGCTTTTCGCGGTAAAAGAAAATGCATCTAGGGGGAAAGGGGACTCTCCCCTCTTTATGGGAAACATCCGCCTCGTCTCAAAAGGACTCAACTGGAAGGATACCCTCAGACGGAGGGGAAACACAGGAAGCTGAATCCGACGGCAAGTGCGGAGGAAAGACTAACGGAAAGAGGACAATAAGTCATCGACTTTTTCAAAGAGGGAGGTACAAGATCGGGAATTCCATCAACATCAACCGCAGTCAGGAGGGGTATTCATCGAAGAGCAACGCAGGAGAGATGGAAAATGCGTGGGACGGTGCGAGGGGAAAACAAGCGAGCACGAAGGAACGAAACGTTTCTTCAAAGGAAGAAAATGGACCCCTCTGGGAGGGGGGAGAATGGGCAAAAGAAAGAAAAAAAGACTTCCATCCTAACCGTGCGGGAAGAAAGAACGGTTCTCAGGAGGGAAGGAACTCGGAATGACAATTATCGCGACTTCTCTCGACAAACGGGGGGAGGGGGCAACGACCTTCGAGAAAGGCTCAGGGGGGCCGCAGCTATGAGAAAGTACCAACTGGCAGTAGGGAAAAAAGGTCTTGAACAAAAAGAAAGAGGGAGAAGTGGATCATGCCCAACCATGACCGACGTCCTTAAAAAGAACACGACCCCCCCAACCACACCAAAAAACTGTGCGCAAACCAAAGGAAGCCAAGGTATCTCCGGAAAGACAAGGTCTGGGTGATAAACCATAGTGACTAACAAAAAGCCGAGAACACACTGACTAAAAGATCTCTTGAAGAAATCCGTCGCTCACAACATACGATAAAAAGCTCTCGGAAAACAGAAGGAGAAAATAGGAGAGCTACGTAGGGGTGGGAGAAGGTGGGCCGGCGAGGCAAATAAGGGATTCCGAGGGGTCTCTATTATGTCGGGGCTGTATTAAACACCAAAATCGCGCTGTAGTAAGGAAGATACACTTTGCCAGGCTGGGTCTTGACGCAAAATAGGCAGGGAGGGGTGGACGGCCGTAGGGGGTAATGCAATTAAAAGGCTAACCTTTTACACGGGTTGGCAGAAGATTGACAAAGTTGGGATTTCAGCAAGCGTTAGGGGGTTTCATGTTTGCTGCCGAAAAAAAGGCGCGCAGGGATTGACATTTCGTCCGAGCATGTGAGGCAAGAATGAGGAGGGGATCTGTTGCGGCAAGGACGTCAAGACAGCGTAGTCGGTGGGGCGCCGATGGAGCGGACTGAGTGGGAAAAAAAGTTAAAGAGGGGTCGAGGAGGCATTCCTATTTGAGCAAAAGTTTTTCAGTGAATGAGCGGACGGATTCTTGAAAAGGGCCGTTTGGCTCAAAAAAAAATGCTCTAGGGCGGGTTAGTCCTAAATTTCCAAGGAAAGGTGTGGGGGAGCGGACTGAAGGTTGGGATCGGGGGCTGAGAAACGACTAGTTTGTTGTCTGAACGAGACATTATTGGCCGAGGTTTGGAGTTGACGCCGCAGTGGACGTGGTTCCGACAGAAAAAAAAGCGGGAGCACTCTGGAAGGGGTCAAAATAACGACCTATATCGCGCCCAGGTTTGCAGCCGGGAAAACTGCGGTGGTTGAAAAGACACCTAGGATGAGACAGGACTCGGGGACTGAGTGGAGGTAGCATGACATGCAGTGTATTTCCAGGTGTGTTGGAAAAACGGTTTGAAACAGACCTCGTTGCGTAAAGAGCAGATGGACGGGTACTCGGAGAGTCTGAAGGGAGGGGAACACGACCTATAGTGAACCAACGGGAAATGTGAAAGAGCTGCCTAAGGATTGACTCTTAGGAAACCTCGAAACCACTATCCGACATTAAGCATGTCACTAACGAAATTAAATGTAGCATGGCTCGGGTCAGTAATCAGAAATGTCAGCCAAATTTTTGTTCTCATCATCGAAATGGGGTCTCCAAGGGAAACGTCTGCAAAGAATAAAGCAAGGCGGGAGGAGAAACACAGGGGGAAAAGGGGAATCTGAGATCGGCAGGGAAATCGCCATCGCCTACGCCTCGTACACACTAAAAAGGTCCATTGGCTCCCAAAAATATATGCGCTGGAAAAAATCAAGCAGGAAACTTCGTTCGGAAGTCGCTAAGGGCGCAACCTCTCAATTCGGGGTGAAGGAAGTATAAGTCTATGTAACAGTCCATCTTGAAACCTACTGGGAAAGCCGGAAGAATTAGTTAAGAGAATCGGGGGGGGGGGGAAGCGGCCATGGCGAAAAAAGTGGACCGAACGAATTTTGGAAGAAGCTGGAGATAGACCGGGCGCAGGATTCGGGCAGAAATAAATCAATGCGAAATGGTCGCCAGAAGGTAAAAAAGGGAAACGAAACGAAGCGGGAGCACCAGGAGAAACAGAGAAGAACTAACTGCAATGGATGTCAAAAACCGGAAAGCCAACATGAAAATGGGGAGGCCGGCCGCTAGTAAGCAACAACCATGCAGCAGCATGCGCCGGAACCAAGGGGGAAGAGGAAGCTGAAACGCGAAGCGGCAATGCCGGTAGAGGCTTCTTGGGAGCTGAAGAGAGGGGGAAGAGGGGGTTCGTTGAGTTGGGAGGATTCCGCCAGGTGATCAAGGAAGCAGAAAAATTGGGGACAAAAACGGAAACTGGCTGGGGGGCGCAGAAAAAAGACCTGGAGAGTACGGCAAAATGACTAAGCCGGAGACTCCCCGGCGGATTGAAAAACGTGACCTTCATCTCAAAGCCTCCAACAAACCTACCTCGTGAAGAAGAGAATGTGGCGGACGCAAATGTATAACCTGAGCTGTGGACGGCCGGAAGACTCAAACAATCCAATCATTGATGTTTGCGGATTCTCTTCATTTGAGGGAAAAAAAAAACTGTCTTAGAAATTGTAGCAGAAAGTAGGGGTACGGAGGGCCTGTCACCTAGGGGACGAAGGAGGCCTGGGGCTTTCCTGCCAAGCATATGCCTGTCATCTTCCTCTTTGAAAAAGCAAGTCCGCCGAGAGTATACTAAACTAAGCTTACAGGGGGAAAGTGATTGGGAAATTGCCAGGAGAAGTTAGATAGGTAACAAAGCCCGAGACTGCTTTCCATGGTCGAAAACATGGGCTAGACGATCAAAAGAAGTGGGAACATGAGGACAATCAACAGAACCAAGAGGAAACCAGTGGAAGGAAAACGAAACACCACATTGGAGAAGGAGGCATGGAGAGTATTGTCATGTCTTTTTCGATGTCAGAGCACAACCACAAGGAGGGGGGGAGAAATAGAGGGGGGGGAAAGAACGACAGACATATCACAATGCCTCCGGAACAAGGGGGGTGGTGGGGAAGAATTATGCCCTGGGGGAAATGGCATTCCTTCTTCAGATGACATGAATAATTCTCATCAAAATCGGGTCGATCCTAGCGAGGGTTAGGGACGTTGGAAGTCTCATGCAAAGCAACAACTGCCGGCAGTTTGGGAACCAACGAAATGAATGCCGAGAGGGGCAGAACAGAATTTCTGACTAGCTGAAAGGGGGGGTGCTTGAAAGCGCAAGCCCCGGCCCGCCTCGGTCGGAGTCAAAAGAGGTATACAGAAAGAACGGGGGGATCGGAAGGAACACTTTTCTGGAAGAAGGGCGCTGTCAAAAAGAAAAGTATCGAGAATTCCTGCAAAAATAGTGGTCAGGCGCGAGGAAGGAAAACAGCCGCAGCGTGTTGAAGGAAAAAAGGGAACACCACCAAAGGGGAAGATCTTCAAAGCGAGGAGGGGGGGAGAGATTTTTGCGAGTACACGCCCGCAGCCAGAAGGGGAGATTGGACAGCGGCACGAAGGAGAGTCCTTTTGGCACGGAGAGGGGAAAAGGATCGTCTGGGGAGACATTGGAAGGGCTCACAAACACACTCCGTATCCCAGCGAAGTATTGCCAAAAACTCATACGCGTGCAGAGCAAAGGTAGACCGTGCAAGAGGAGCCAATAGTCGGAATCATTGCCAACCGGCCTAGACCGAAGGGGCAGATTCCCGGACCGAGATTCCTCGAAAAAGAGTGGAGGTGAAAGGAAAGTTCAGCATGGAGTGGCGCAAGAGTCGGTCAGTCAGGTTCATGTGTTACAGTCCGTCCCATCAGAAACTCCAGGACATAGTGATGCGGACTGGGCGGAGGGAGAGCTCGGCGGCGAGGAGGGGGAGATTTTTCTAAGGTAGTGAGAAAGTGATTACATTCTCAAATCGTAAAACCTGGCCTCTTCTCCTGCCACCGAAGGGAAGGAAAAGCAGGGCAAAGCACATAGAAATTAAAGTACAAACGTGGTAAGCACCCTTAAGAGGAAGATAACGCTAAGAGAACCGCTAATGATCTTGCGGTAAAAGGGTTGAGCTCATGAGGGATAACTAAGGCACCCTACTTTGCACGAAGAAAGGAAAGTCAGAAATAGCGGTAGGCGATCGTGGCTTTTGATTGTTCACGAAAGGAGGGGAAAACGATATGATCTAAGTACCATTACATACTCGTTGGAGGTTGGTCCGATCAGGGGAGTCTTAAAGTGGGGCAGGGGCACTCGAGATGACCAAGAGGAGCATCTAGGAGGATCGTAACAAAGGAACAAGTGGTCTGCCCTATTGGCATAAAAGGATGTCGAGGGCGTTCGTCGGTGGGGGGGGATGGGCGGTGCTTGCGGTGAGAGGGGTGAGGAAGGTAAGGCAGCTAGATTATAAGCGTTACGGGGTTGGGTCTGTTGGGGCTGCGAAGATGTCCTTTTGGGGACTTTAGAAAAACCACATATCTGGAATGACTCGCCACCAAGGTGGAGCTAAAATATAGGCAGGATCGAATACTTAGTTAATTCGAGAAAAAAAGCGGCTCGCTGGTTTGGAAAAGTGTCAAGGGGAATTAGAGGAAGTCTTCTTTTACATTCTGGGCAAAGAGGATAAACATCTTCATTACAAATCGGGGAGTCGCGGCCACACATAGAGAACAGGGGGTAACGCACCAAATGGATGAAAAACGGCCAACTAAACGGAAGGAAAAAGATGCGTGTAGAGGGAACGCATAGAGGTCACTAGGAAAGTTTTTGAAACCCATCCTAGCGGAGCAAGGCTGCATGGGGCAACCTGGAAAAGATAAGAACAGAGCGGGGTGGGGAAAACACCCCGTCTGGAATAGACTGCAATGCTGAACGCACAGCGCGTCAAAAAGTGAAAAATTCGGGGGAAATCACCTGCAACAATCGATGTGGACACATCCCAAGAAGTAGAGTCGGGTCTCAGAAAATGAAAAAACTGGAAAAGATCGTCCCAATAACAGAATTTGGGGGATGCTCAAGAGAAAGAAGAGGACTCACCCTCCTAAGAGGGAGAGGAAAATCTTGTGGACCTGTAAGAAGACATCAAGCCCACTCCATGAAACAAGGGAAAAGGGTCAAGGCAAAGGGAAGACGCGCGACCACAGCTGGGAAAGGGGGATCATTTTAAGGAAGAAGTAACCGAGAAAATCGGCAGTCCAAAATCACAAGTGGAGACAGGCCAACTTGGGGGCAGGTACCGAGCAAAAAGTACAATAGGAGGGGTCTGCGACTGAAGTCCTAAATGAAGGAATAGAGAAAGTAGGAAGATCATTTCGCACAGCAATAAAAAAAAGAAGGGAGAGGAAATAGGCTAAATTGATCAGGAAGCGCTTGGAGGCAAACCCCAGAAGGGCAGGGCAGGTGTTAGCCTGTCAACTTCCCCGAACCAAACCGAGGAAAACACCCGACTGGGGGTGCGCAGCCCCGATTCCAGATCAGACGAGACAGAGAGATAAGAGGTTTACGAAAAGGTCGGATGCCAGAAAATAAGAAGCCAAATCAAAAGTGCAACCTGCGGTTAAACACAGGTCCCAGCTACACACATAAAATCTTCAAAAAAAAAAAGAGGGAGAGAGAGTGAAAACTAGTAGTTGGGAAGGGGGATTCAAAGATCGGGCGAAATCACAGGTTCATTGACAGGATACATTGTAGTTCTTCTTTTTTTACCAAGAAGCGGACTGTCTGTCAGGAAAGTACCAGTCAGCGGTCTTGTCGCACTCCGCGAGGAAAACGGTGGACATACGTTACAGGCTCACACCGAGAACACAGCTGAGGGGGGGGGTTGGTCAAAGAGGGAGAGGGAACGGTTGGGCTGTTTGAGAATAGGGTGCATTTTCTCAATGATAAGCGAATGAGGAGGCCTTCATTCAGGAAGGGAAGTGTTCGCCGGGGAAGACCGTATTGGTCAAAAAATGCGCGGCCAAAAGGCGCCGGTACCTGTATAACGGGGACCAAGAGATGAGGATTTCTTTGCAGGAGGAGAGGGACTGGCTAAAGAAGTGTCAAGCGGGGTCAGAGGGAGTCTCTTTGACCGCACAGGTGTTCGTGGCGTTGATAAAGAGATTGGAGGAGACAGGGCCACACTAATGGGATCTACCATACAGAGAGAGGATTGTATGTAAAGAGTGAAGAATGAAAGACTTGGGAGGCCAATGCAAGTAACGCGGGCGGGCGACCGCCTGAGTGGGGCGATGTTATCACACCTTGTGGAGGAAAAAAATTGGGCAGGAAAGCGCTGGGGGGGACGTGGGAAAAATGCAGTCAAAAGGGCAGAAAAAAAAAAAAAAAAAAAAAAAAAAAAAACATTCTGATTCCAAAAGTTACAGGGGGGAAAAAACGCCGGGATACTCACCGGTTGACAATCCTCTTTGAGAAGCGAGTCCATCAAATAGGCAGGGCTCAGGGAAAATAGGTGGACGACCGTTCGAGGCTGTCAGGGAAAAAGCACAGCGTGAAGTTCCTGTAGGTTGGAAAGGGGGTGGTATCACACTAATTTGAGGGAGATGAGGTTTCTCGCGAGGCACAGGGAAGACTCGGGGGACACTCAGGGGGGACGGAAGCTTTAGAAAAACCTAAGGGAAAAAAACCGAAATTACTTGCGGGGACATCTGCCAAAGCCGATAAGGGGATGCTCTGCACGCAGGAGAGGGAGTGGCAGGCATGGTAATGACAGGGCGTCCCCTGTGGCGAGAATAATCGATTGTTGGGAAAATCAGTAAAGGCCTGGAACCCCAGGAGGAGACCACGAACAATCTCTCAACAAGTGACTGTATCTCTTCAGGGAAATCAGGGGGGCGGGCCCCTTTAAAAGCAGGTCCGTAAACGACGCGGGGGGGAAGGGAAAGACTATCGGGGAGATGCTCTTCCGAAATCATGACATAAAAAAGTGAAAAAGATCGGAGAAACTATCTATAGGCGAAAACTCTCCCAAGGAGTGGGTGACGAGGGTAAATCTCTGAAAGAAAGGTTTCCAAAAAAAAAAAACCGCCAGCTGCACCTGAAATTTGAGACGGAAAGTAAAAAGAGTCTTGCTTCAGCATGACGGCAGGAGGCTCTGAGAACTGTTCGAGACCGGTGTGGGCTTAGCCTAGCATGAGGAGGGAAGAAGGCCGATTCATTTAGACGACCTGAAACTAGAAGGGGGGAAATCTCGATGAGAAGAACCTAACTCCAAATACCGAAAAAGGGTAGTTTAAATCAAGGAAAGGACGGCGAAAAAACATGACAGTTGGAGGTAATGAGAAGAGAGTAGAAAGAAGAGCCACCAACAGGGCTGAAAAAATTGGGAGGAAAGAGCGCCCTTCAAGTGGCTTCTCGCCGGCTTGGCGGAAGAACTTTCATCGTAAAGGAAAGCTGGAAGGGGAATAGAAGTAAATCGGCTAGGTCCCGCAGGGGATGAAAGTGGGGGAATAGGCCGGAAGGTGATCAGAGTCTCAGGATCAACATCAACTGGCTGCGCAATCCAGAACCGGGGTATGCGGGTCCTGAAACAAGGGCGGACGTCGTAAGGGCTGGAATAGACCGGCGCTTACGAGACACAAGTTGAACTCACAGGGAGAAAAAACCTCCTAGGTGCCATAATAGGCCGGTGGGTGGGGGGGAGGCACGCCAAATGTGTGCAAAAAGAGAGCAGTGGGGAAGGCCGTCGGCCGCATCAGTCTATGGTTGAAGAAATTGCGGGGGGGGGAAGGGGTCGGTCCATTTAAGGAGCTCCGGGTCTTGACGCACGTGTATCTGTATAAAATACATAGAAAGGGGGGGGAAGGGCGGGCGCTTCCTGCAATAGTTCCGGGAAGAGAAGCTGGACGTCGCAACCTGTATGAGTCTGGGGTCAAGCTGCAACGTGAGGGCGTGGCGGGGTGAAGAGGAAAATTACACGCAATACGCGGTCTAGGAGAAAAGTTTGAGGAACATTAAGTCTAGATCAGGGGACCACTTCCGGGGGACCAAGGAAGGGGGGGGAAACATAAAACGATCAATACAACAAGGGAGTCCGGATGCATGGGGGGAGATTTCCTAAAAGCGG
>Ga0179593_1365211_pt1 | contig 12418 bp, 14 predicted proteins | sample CZODoug2_1_08_16_FD_185931 | JGI IMG/M metagenome (GOLD analysis project Ga0179593, IMG submission 185931) | Vadose zone soil fungal communities from Angelo Coast Range Reserve, California, USA - CZODoug2_1_08_16fungal (PacBio error correction) | ecosystem: Environmental > Terrestrial > Soil >...
TACTCCAGGAGGAAGTGAGAGGGGTGAGTCGACCGCGGCGGGAGAGTCGATTCCTGGCCGGTGTTGCGCCGTTGTAATTTTGGCCAACGAAGGCATCTCCGCTAACAGGGAAGTGATTTGTGTAGAGAAGCTTCTCATATAGAACTGCGCTGATCAGAGGCACCTGCGGATTGGGAGGGGGCTAAGGTACAGCTCGAGAAAGGAGACCTGGAGGAAGAAATTTGAGGGGGGGAAATTCGCGTCGGCAAGGCCGGAAAGTCTTGAAATACGAGCCTACCTTAGCAACCGCCCAGTACAAAAGTATATTAAAACGATCTTGAACCGGGGGGGTCTCCATCGAGAGGAGAAATACGGAAACGTCAAGGCAGCAGCAGAACGTGAAGGAAGGGAAATTCGAGGGAGTGGGCTTTGCGGTGAGGGGACGGGACGCCGGTATCTGGCAAACAGATCAACCTCTCAATTTCTTTATTGGGACAGGGACCCATATCACGCAAGTCAAAGTCCGAGACAATCAATTGGCTTCGTAGAAAGAGGGGTGGGGGGGGAATACTCGCCTCTCAAATGGGAGGGATGGAGGGGAGGCCGGGGCCAGAATTTTGCGTAGGTGTCCGGGGTGTCCGAGGTATTCAACCTAAAAAAAGGGGGGCGAGATGGGGAAATCAAAAAGGCCAGGTGAGCATAGAACCCTAAAACGGTCATGAAGTCTCAATACCATCGCCGAATACTTCTAGGAATCGGATTACAGTACAGGATAATGAGACGGGGAATAAGTAGAAATAAACCGAGCAGCATCTCACTCAACGAGGAGGCTTAAATATCTTGACTAGGGGGGGGGAAGGAGGGAGAACGCGCGTGTGGATATGGCAAGGTGAAGCCGAGGGGATCTCAGATGATCTGCAGGTAGGCCTGTGAGAAAAACGTGAAAAAAAAAAAAACCTGGGGGGGGACGCCCTAAGGGTTTCGAAGCCTTTAAAAAGAAGGGACAAAACAAATTCGCCTGCAGACCTTACCGGGGGGGGAAACAAAAAAAAAAGCCACAGGGTCCAAAAGACACCAGGAAAAGGACCGGGCCGGGGGAAGGACAAACAGATCAGGCATAAGGGACAGCAAGCTAGGCACAACTACCAACTTGCGGTATGGTCCCTGGAAAAAATCAAGGACTGGGCAGAGGCGGATAGAAGTTTAAACCCGAGGCAACACCACCTCAATAAAGCCCAAAGCCATTCTTAATTAACTTAAAAGACCGGAGTAATTGCCGGGGAACTCTTCCTCTTTGCCTCGAGTGTGTCGCAGGGAAACACGTCAAAAAGTACTCGGTCCTTCGAGGGAGGATCATCGAGGCTAGTCGTTCCGGCGGTCAGGAGTGCCTAACAGTAACTCGAAATTGCATAAAGGAAGAAATTTAGAGGAAGGATAACCTGAACAACACTGAAACAAGAAGAAGGATCCTGCTTCATTAGAAGGGCGAGAGCTCCTGAGGCGCTTACAGAAAACCAGGCAAAACGGCGAGAGTTCAACGTCCCTAAGAGGAACAATAGAGTCCCCCGGCAAGGGAAGTCCTTTAAAGTAAGACGGGTCCGACAAAACAGCTTGGGCAGTTCCAGAATGGATTCCAAGCCGAAATCAGGGGAACTCCCCAAAACTGAAGACGCGAAGCAAAAAATTTTCCAGGTACTAGGAGTCGGTGTACCTCGCACCGGCCGAAAATTGAAAAAAAATGCTCGACAGCGGCCCGGAAAGAAAGAGCGGGGAGAGATGCAAGGATCGATGGATGGACTCGCCATCAATGCGTCGTGCTGACGAACGTGTAGGAAAAGGGGAAGGTGAGGGAGGAATCGTCACCGACGCCGGAAAAGGGACGGGGGACAAAATCAAAAGGGCGGGGTCGACCGGGAAAGAGCCAACAAGAGCATATCGCGGTCGAGGAAAGTTCATCCTATATCGGCAGCCGGAAATGGGAAAGTCGTCCTTGGCACTTCCTTGAGAAGGCCACGAGATGCGGATTTTCGCAGAACGCCAAAAAAAGGGCTCTCCGGAAAAGGTAGATATCGCTCTTCCTTGGTAATAAAAGACGGCTGCAAGGCAATGCGCAACAACAGATTCTTATCTCCGAGCAGAGGAGAAGGAGGCCGACGACGAGGAAAGAAAAAGTGGGGCTGACTGTCGAAAACACTCACAGGTCTGCCGGAAAAGTCAAGATCCAACGAGAAACAAAACGAGGAGCTTTTTAAGGCAGAACACTTCTCGACTGAGACAGAAAAAAAGGGGGGTAGCGACATAAAACGCAGACAGAAAAAAAAAAGTTAAAGCCAGGACCTAAAATCAGGAATATAAAAGGGAAAGGAAGGCTAACTGATCGGGGTACCAAAGAAAAAACTGTTTTATTTAGGTTTTTGGATGCGAAGTCTTAACTCAGGCAATGCAAAACGACTACTCTTGTTACATGCGACAACGAAGGTGGTTCAGATCCAGAGTTCGCGGGCGAGGGTACTATGGGATGCCTGCGGACTCTCCGAGGAGGGGAATTGCTTCGAGGAGTGGCAAAAGAACTGCCTGAAAAAAAGGTTTTCTCGCGGAGCGAGAGGAGCATCCAAGGACCCCAGTGCGGCTATTGGATGTTCCCGCGTTACCTTCCACATTAAGCCGGGAAAGAATTGAAAACTCCGTGAAAGAAAGAGCAAACAAAGAAAGGCTAGCCCTCGCTCTGAAGGAGGAACAATTACAAGATTCGGACATGGCGTGGAAAATGGGGTCGCAGAGCCAGATATCGACGCCCTCAAAGAAAAGAAAGGGGGCTCAACAGCGCGGCACAACCTACCGAGGAGACGAATGGACGGAGAAGGCAGGGAAACACTAAGTTCAACGCCGATCATGCTGAATGAGCAAATACAAAAAAACCTCTCTAGGGAAAAAAAAAAACCTGAAGTGGAAATGCGATCTAAAAGAGGGACCGGCTATTGCAAGTCTATTCGCGGGGCAAAAAGAGAAAAAAGAGAGTTCGCGCATTCGCTGCAAAGAAAAATCTGTCGTAGGAGAAAGGACGTGGGGATGACCCTGGGACAGCCGCAGGAAGATGTAGTTGGTGCTTGGGAAAAAGGTGCAAGGTGGCATTCTAGGGGGAAAGAGGGGGACCAGCAAAAGCCCAACCGGTCTCCCGGCAGGGGGATTCCTGGTAGGAAAAAAAAGTACAAAAAAAAGACTGGTGGGAGTCCGTCGAATGGCACTTCTAAGAGAGTTCCACATGGGACGAGCGCCTGCGAGACCTCCTGGAATAGAAAGAAGTGTACGGAGGGGGCAGTCCCTAACGAAGAGAGAGGGGAGAGTAATTTTCGCAACTCCTCGGGAGTCCAGAAGGTGATGCCGATATGTAGGTGTCGTAGAATAAATCTAGTTAGGGTCTGTCAGGCAAATTGTAAGAGGACACCTCCGCAAGGGGGACCCGCACTTCAGAACGGGAGAAGTCCACTAAATAAAAAAAATAATTGCACTTAAAACGGTAAACAAGGGGGATGCGAACTTGATCTGCGAGGGTAGGGTATTTCTCTGTCGAGGAGAAACTCGTCGCCGACGTTGGAGGGGGAAGCGGGGCGACATCTCCTTGACGGGGGCGAGTCACCGAAAGACGGTACAGGTCAACTGGGCGAAACGTATCTTCGTAGTGGAGAAGCATCCATCTGTTACGTAGGGTGGGAATAACAGCGGAAAGTGCCAAAAAAGTTAAACAGAGGGGAGAGAGAGGGGGAAATACTACTTCCAATGCGCTATGGTGGGGGAAGAAACAGCGCCGTAGAAAAAGGAGCCGTTGTGCAAACGGCCGGCGTCGCCGGCCCCTAAGCGGGAAGGCGCTTGGTCTGGAAAGAAAAAGCGACGGCCATGGAGGAAAAATTGAACACGAAGAGGGAACACGGCCAAAGGTAAGGACACGAAGTGCAAACAGGGGGAGCACGCCGACAAAAATGGAATCTTACGTTGCCGGAACATGCTGCTGGAAGGACAGGGGGAACAGCTGATAGGGACAGAGGAGGCCCCTGGAGGGAGGGGCTGGGATGGCTTGAAAATCACCCGAGAGCTCGTGAAAGGGGGTCCCTGAAAAAGAGCACTAAGGGCCCTAGCCTCTTGAAAGAGGGCAAAATGATAGGGGTTGGCATACCCTTAAAGGGTACGGGGGGGCGGGCCGGGCACACTCATGGGAGACTGAAGACTGGGGCTTAAGGTATGCAACGGCCGGGGGGGCGGGGGGGCCCAGGAAAGACTGAAGCGGTTGAACGGCGGCGGAGGTCCCCGTCAGACTGCGCCTAAGCGGGCGGAATAATGCTGGGAAGAGGGCTAGCAACAGGCTAAAAAGGTCTAAAAAAGAAAAAAGCGCGCAGAGCCAACAACAACAATAGGGAGGGTGAAAAGAATAAAGAATTTGGAGGGACGAAACTTTCGAAGGGTGAGAGGCCATCAATTGCATTGTTGGGCGCCGGTCCTGACCTGGTGACGCCCGGGGGGGGATCAAAAAGACGCATTGCTAATAAGGGAAAAAAAATTTTGAAAACAGGGGCAGGAAACCGGCACCCGAAAAACGTCGACCAAAGAACCCACCGCTAAAACTCGGTCCCATGCATTTCCGGCGGCCAAAAACCGGTCGATAAGGAAAAAAAGGGAAGAGAAAAACTGATTGATGGGGAAAAGTACCACAAGCCAGAACTGATGAGGAGGTTTGATCAAAAAAGGCTCCAGAAAAAAGAAAAAAAAAACAACCCACCAACGGGAGGAAGAAAGGCGTAACGGAACTGCTGCCTGACTAGCAGATTGTGCGAAGGGGGTGGGCAGGAAACGGGAGAGCAGACGATAAACGTGTTGTCTTGCGGCTGAGGGAAAGCGTGCGAGACGTTTCCAGGGATCAAGAAAGTGAACCAAGGGGCGAACCATTGCAGTCTAAGAAACAAGCGCAATGAAGAAGGAAGCCTGATAAAGGAGCAGAGGTATCGACGCCGGCGTGCGCATACAAAAAGGCAACTGCTCCCTGCCAAAGGCGAGAATTCACTGCAGGTGACGAAAAAAAAAAAGGACTTAACACTGAGGAAAAGCAAAAAAAAGATCTACATCATAGGCGGGCAGTTCGCGGAATGCCAAAGAAGGGGAAGAAAGAAGGGGGAGAGAGAAAAAACTCCTTAGAAAAGGGGTGCACCCGCTGGGGTGGTAAAAAAAGCACCTGCGAGACGTTATGGGTCAGTAAAGTCACCAGGCTAAGCGCCGAAAAAGAAAATACAAAGATCGGCGGCTACGCCGCGGGAAAGATCACCTTTCAATCTAAAAAGAACCATCGGGAAAAGGAAGGGCGCCGACACCTGGGGGACGCGGCAAAGGCAAAGATGGGGTCTTGGCTGCTTAATCCCTCGCCAGTAAGAACTTGAGGGTAAGGTTGGGGGGTCTTGGGGCCACGGTTGGTGCCTAAACGGGAGACTTCAAAAAAAAGAAAAGGAATGCGAGGTAAATAATGATCACAATCCGTTGAAAGGAAAAAAAGCAAGGTGCAAATACATTGGCAAGAAGGTAGACGCTCACGTGAAAAGGGGAAGAAGCGGAGGTGACCACAGGGGGGAAAAAGCAAAGGCGATCTCTCGGAAAAAAGGACAAGGTCACGGCAAACTTAAGAATGATTCGACGTATACTAAGATCAAGGCACCATGCAACGAAAAAAAGGGTTCATCCGGGTAGATAAATCGAGAAGGGAAAGGTAAATGTAAACGGGATGATTCGGCTGAAAAACCCAAGCCATTCTGCCGACCAAAGGTCAATTGACGCCGGAAACGAGAACCGAAGACAAAAATAATCTTAAAGGGATGTGGGGAAAAAGGAAAACAACGTCTTAACCGAGAGGGAAACTGAAAAGACGTGGCATGAAAAGAGGAAGAATCTCTCTTCGCGGCTTAGCAAAACAGAAGAACTCAAAGGGAAAGAGGAAAAAGCCGCGATCTAGAGGTCCTTTCCACGCAACGGGAGGTAGTTATTAAGGGTTGGTGAGAGGAAGGGGGGGAGGGAGCTTCAGCATGCTCGGAAAGCAAGAACATGCGAGTTTTGAATGCAGAGAGTTTGTTTTAAGATCGCAGAGGAAAAAAATTCTTGGCCAGTGTCTGGGGTAAAAAAAACGGTGGGGCAAAGGAGGGAGATCAGGAAGAGAAAGGTGCTGCGAAAGGCAGAACGGAAGAGGGACCGAGAGGATGCCGGAGCTCGGGAAAGGAAGCAATCAAGAGCAAGCCCGGTGGAGGTTCCTTACCGCCGAGGGGGGAATCAAGGGCATGGAAAGAGCAAACAGAACACAACAGGAGACAAGGGGGGAGAAAGAGAAAGATCTTAAGAGAAAAAGACAAAAGGGCGCCCCCTAAGAAAGTAGGGAAAAAAAATCGAGAACGCGAGCTAATGTCAAAGGGGAACGACATTGTCAGAGTTCGCGGCCCAAAGAGCGCCGACTCAAGGCAGAGGAAGGACTCATCAATAGCGAAGACAAAAAAGATTCCAGATCCGAAGGGAAAAGAAAAAACGGCCCGGCAGGAAACGAACATTCAGCAGGGAGAATCGGACCAACAGGCGAAAAGAAAATAAACATACCTCTCGTCCATCAAAAAGAGGCATCGTAGTACAGCACAACAGGGACTTGATTGAAAAGAAAAAGCACCTCCATTCAAACGATTGGGGGAGGGGAATGGCGAAAAGAGGAAAGCTCTTCTCGCATATTAAACGCGAAAGAAAAAGGGAAAAGGCGACGAACGAGGGAAGAAGGAGGCACTTACAAAGATGAAGAAAGGTTGGAGGGATGCCCAGAGTTCGTACCGCCAGAGGGAGTAGCATGTGCCTGCGGGGGTGGTCGATCTTGACCAATCTTCCACCCCAAAGTCCCGTCTCCGAAGTAAAAGACCACTGGAGAAGGAAGAAGGGACTATATATGGAGGGGAACTGTAAAGGGGCAGCATGGGGGGGAGGAAAATCGGGGGAAAGAAAAGGGCGAAAAGGACATTCAGAGCAGCCTGCGCGAAGGGAAAATCGTCTACGGTTTGGCAAAATCTGCGAAAGAAAAAACATATGCGGTCTGAGAGGAGGAGAACAGACCAGGAAGCTAATTTGGGGAACACGCAATCGCCTTAGAAGAGAGGGGGAAGAACGTTTCCGGGAGAGTCGGATTCAATTCTCATAAAAAATGGGAGAACTGAACGTGACCGCTGACGGCCCAGTTGCCGGAACGGGGTTTACCAGTTTCAAAGGAACCAGGGTCGGAGCATTAAAGCAGCACGCAAAAGAAGGCCCCAGGGGAAAATCCACCACGTCGGAAACGCCCGTGTGGCGAGTCAAAAAGAAAAACGGGATCATTGGGGCGCGGGTGAACTCTAGACGAATGTAGGAAGGATGAGAGCATCGACCCTTGGCAGGGGGGGCGAAGAGGAAAAGAACGAAGAAGGTTGGATCAGGTAAATGGGGGGGGTCAGAAGGGAAATCTTCAGGTAGGGGGGAAGCAATCACATCTTTTGTAAGGGGGGCCACCGCGAAAGTCAAAAAAGGGGGAGTTCGGCTGATGTAGATCGACCTCGGAGTAGGTTATAAGGGATAAGAGGGCCGGGGTTTACTGTGGTATTTGAAGGCAAAACGAAACTGCGACCGGAGGAAAAAGCATTTCCGGGGTTCAACGAAGGGGGGAGGAGATCTAATCTTCGCCTGTAGGAGGGAGGCGGGGGAGTTTTGGCTCGGGGACGAGGAAACGTTGCCCTGGAAGAAGACCTGGTCGTACCGTTACGGGGAGGGGGAAGGAAGTAAAGCCTTGAAAGAAGAAAAGGTTAAACGACTCTTGCTTCCACCGGGGGAAAGGGAAGAAGGGGAGGGGACCATTTTCAATCAAGAGAAAAGCGAAAAGAGGAGATCACGAAAGCTCATTAGTTTAAAAAAGGATGAATCCCTGATTTGGGGGGGGGGGGGGGGATTTTAGGGAGGAAAAGAGAAGGGGGGTGGGACACCAGAATCCGCAACGCATGAGGAAGGGGGGACACTTTGAAAGACAAAAGCGGGAGAAGCCCTCAATTAAGAAGGGTGGTTGGCCGGGGGGGGGAAAAAAGGTAGAGTCTCGGACCGAAGAGCATGGGTAGTTGTTTAGGGTGGACTGGGGAAGGAAGGGGGGCAGCGAGGGTGGGTGGGTCATGCCGAAGAAAACTGTGCGTGGGACAGGGACCACAGGGGGAGAAACCAATACTGCCTAAAGCTCAGGAATAGGACCAATAGAACGTGCACGGCAGAAAGAGAACGAAAAAAAAGCAAGGAAAACAACCTGCATCTTTCAAAAAAGAAAAGGGAGAATGGGGAAAATAGAAAGAAGAAACGTGGGGGGGGGAGGGAACTCCCGTTGGGAGAAGGGAACTTCGAAGGAAGAGAAAAATTGTAAATATTTAGAGAAGCATGACCGTACGAAGGGGGACAGCTCACGACCGTTCGAATAAAACACTTTGCAACCATTGAGCAAAGAAAGTCAGGGGGTAAGAAAAGAGTCAACAGGCCAAACAGAAGAAAAGAAAACGTTCCCTTCCCAGGCTAGAAATCACGGTACAGGGAAGAGGGTCAGACGGCCAAAAAACTGATCAGGGGGCACCGGAGAGCAAATTTATTTCGCACAAGAAAGGAAAGGCGGTATTTCCATGAAAAAAGTCAATCCCAGCGATTAAGCTCGTTTTTAGAAAAAAGAGGAAAAACTCAAAAAAACAAATAAAAGGGGGGAGAGAGGAAAAAATTGCGTAACGGCTCGGCCGGGAAAGAGGGACCGAGGTTCGCAATGGATTAACGTTCAAGATCGTTACCTCGGGCAGGGGGAGGGGCGGCAGCAAAGCTGAGTAGGTAAGAAGGGAAAAGGGAGATTAAAGAAGAAGGGAGCCAAATGGAAGTGGAAGAGACTGAAAACCTCTCTAACCAAGCAAAGAAGAGTAACTCCAAGAGGAGACAAGCTCTCAAGGGAAAGAAGGGGCGCTAAAGAACGAAATACGGCTCCGAGGTCCGAACCTCTTTCGTACTCTTGACAAAATACAAAGAGCAAAAAAAGACATACGTAGGAAAAGAAAACTCTCGGAAAGGAAAAGGCCGAAACAAAAGCGGATGCAGCTGAGTTGCATTTGCCGGGGGAGGGGGGGGCCAACTCCGAATACAAAATCACGAAAAAAAGAAAGAAAACGGACCGTCTATCCCAGTGGGGGAAGGGAACATTCTTTCGGGGAAGAGGGCAAGCACAGCAGAAAAGTCGAGCTCGCAAGTAAAAAACGGAAGACTCAATACTCGGCAGAAAGATCGTACACAAAGGCTCAATAAAAGGCAGAAGAAAAGCGGGCCAGGGGAAAAATACAAGGGCGGGAGAAATACAAAAGTGGGCCCGGACAATTTTGAGGGGATGCTCATCTTCCTACGCAGGAGATTAACTGAACTAGGATTCGGCGGCACGGTGGGAAACCGCGGGAAAGAAGACCAATGAAAAGGCAAGGATGCTCCGAGGGTCAATCATTAACATTCGAGATCCAAAAAATATGCCTTAGGGAAGAATCAGGTGCAATACGACTAAAAAAGCCTGTGGTCAAAAAAGAAAAGAGATGGAAAGGGGTTCGCCTCCTTCCTCTAAAAGAGAGGCGCTACTCTCCGTAGGGAAGGGAAATCTGGGGAGTCATGAATTAAAGGAGGAAAAGCAACCAATGACAAAGGGTAACCTGAATCTTATAGACGAGGAGAGGCTCGGCAACCTAAAATATCCGTACAAAACGAGAGAAGACAGCTTTGGGGTAGGATAGAGTCGCACAGAAGAAAAACTACAGGGGAGGGGAAGAAAAACTGCAAGATGTAAGCCGAAAAACAGAGAACAAGAGTCAGAAATCGGTAAAAGGGCATCCACGGAAAAGCCTGGATCCTCTAAGAAAGAAAGGATTTCAGATGAATGCAAAAAGACAGACGGTCACGAAAGAAAAGACGAGAACATATCAACCGGGCCAGCGATTATGGAAAGCGTTTGCCACTCAACGGTGTGCAGGGGGAGGTGTAGGAGGATGGTGGGTAAAAGGAGTCGGGGAGGACACGTCATATAAAGCATTCTAGGGGAAGGGACGAGAGAGGAGTTTTATACAGGACGAGGAGAGTGATGCTGGTGAGGGATGGGGAGCGTTAAGGCCTGCAGTTTTTAGAGGGAAAGAGGCCCAACGCACGTAAAGAGCCGCTGAAGGGAAAAAAGAAAGGAAAGGGCGAAAAACGTCTGGAAAGGAGGCGAGACTTTGCAGATAGAAGAGGGGATGATTACAGAGGAAGGGGGAAAACAGATGGGCTCGTGCCTCCGGTATTGAACGGAGTAAAGGAGATAACAAACAACGAGAAAAGAAAAAAGGGTGAACTCGAAAGGAAAGAGAGTCGAAAAGAAAAGAAAAAGGGGAGAGGGACAATGATGGAAAAGAGTGATCGCTAGGAGGAAAACTAAGTCAAAAGTTCGGCGACCTTGCCGTCTGTTTCCCTGCGCGACCAAGAAGAAACAAGGAGGAGCGCAGAAAGAAAGCGTCAAATAGAAGGCCAAGACCCCTAACAGAAAATCGGAAAAACGAGCCAAAAGGGGAAAGTCTCTGAGCGAAAGTGCAGCCACCGCCGGTGGATCATAGGAATATAACTGGACCCGCTCGCCATAAAAGGAAGAACGTCACGACCCAAAGGGGGAGCTTTAATGAGAGGGGAAACAGAACAAAACCGGGCTAGTGAACTAGTGGAAAAGGAGCATTTCCTTAAAAAGAGAGAGAGCGTCGTCGCGATTTACATAAGAGGGAGGAGGAAAAATCCTTTCTCACAGGACAGCCCCGGAAGAATCCGTGGTACGTTATGGCTATTCACGGCGGGGAAAAGTCGGGCATGGAAGAATGGTTAAGGCTGGTCTTAAGAGTGGAGACCAGATGCCGCTACCAACGATTAGAATCAACCGACGGCTCCCGTTAAATCTCCTCTAATTGCGAGAATAGGATGGAAGGAAAACTTTTGGAGTCCAACCGCCCTTTCTAGGTGCCCGAACCGAGAGAATAGAAAGTACTTCCGGTCGACAAGAGAAACCTAAAACGATAGGAGGGGACGAAACTGGTAAGGGAGGGAGGGAGTCACTCCGGGGAAAAGGCGAAAGGATAGACAATTGAAAGTATTTTGGTTGGGCACTATCGCAGGGAAAAGCGCCACAGGGAAGGTGAGTATAGGAAAGGACGGAGAAAAACTAGAATGATGGGGCACTGAACCTACTGACAGGTCGGAAAACAACAGGGCCTGCAGGAAAGGGAAACATTTCAAGCACAATCCAGACAAGAAGAAAAGAGGAAGGAGAATCACAACGAAAAAAATACTGGGGCAAAACAATTTTCCCGGAACAGGGGGAGGAGCCTATGAGATTGGTGATGTAGAAGGCAGAGGGGAAAGAGAGAAGACATCGGGTTGAAAATCGAGGCGGACGAGGATATCGGGCCGAAATTGGTCGCGGACCTTTTCATTCGGGTGCGGAAAGGGAAAAACCTCCAGGAAAGTTAAGTCAGTAAAAGTTTTTTAGACGGAAAGGGATCAATATTGGGGGGGGGGGAGAAGAAATCGAAAAATGGAGGGGAGGGCAGACCAAAAAGATGCCAAGGAGCAGGTTCGCTTTTGTGAGGAGAGGATAGCCCTTTTCGATGGGTTTAAAGAAAACGAAAATGGAGGGGGGGGGGAATCTTGTTTTGGGGGGGGAAAAAGGAAAAACGGACCTTCAAAAGGGGTGATATCAATTTAATTGGAAAAAAAGCGAGTAGAACGCAAAAAAAGAGATAAGGAGGGCCGCAGAGAAGCGGTCCTGAGGAGGGGGGGAGGGTTAGGTTAAAGGGAGGACCATCTTTCACTCAGAAAAAGAACGTCTGAACCGGAAATTCTCCGAGGGGGTCGCCGAAGAACACGAAACAAAATAGAAGGAAACCATTGAAAGGGGAAAATGCGCCACCTCGCAGACGGAGAGAAACGGGAGAAGAGAGATATTTACGCATGGGAGTCAGCAAAGGGGATTGGGGGTGTCTGAAAAAGGCTGAATCACAAATCATCCTCCTCTCATTTGCTTGAAAAATTGTGGGGAAAAGGGAACACCCAAGGATGCCTAAGAAAAAGGGGGGAGGAGGAAAAAGGAAGAAGGGGGGGGGGGGGTCAAGACCGAAGTAAAGGGACCTGTTGCAGGGCGTGAGCAAAGAAGGTCGCGTTGTCGGGACTTGTCCTTCATTGGACAACACGTTGTGTTAGAGGGGATGGGGGGAAAGAAGAATGGTGTCGGAAAGGAGGAAAATAAAAAAAGGGACCGGTCGAAAGGCCGAAACGCGCAAACCTCAACGAAGGACCATTGAAAGGCCATAAGAAAAGTTGTACCCTTCAACACGCGAGGAAGGAG
>Ga0179593_1548729_pt1 | contig 12418 bp, 22 predicted proteins | sample CZODoug2_1_08_16_FD_185931 | JGI IMG/M metagenome (GOLD analysis project Ga0179593, IMG submission 185931) | Vadose zone soil fungal communities from Angelo Coast Range Reserve, California, USA - CZODoug2_1_08_16fungal (PacBio error correction) | ecosystem: Environmental > Terrestrial > Soil >...
TCAGATGACAAAAAGTGAAAAGGGGAGGAGAACGTGACCTGGGGGGGAAAAAAAAAGAAAGGGATGTCCGGAAGGAGAGGGGAAGTCCCTCGAAAGAAAAAAGGTGTGCGAGGGATAAAAAAAGGGGAGTGAAACTACTTTGACACTAGTATAGATTATATCGAAGGGAAAAAAATAGGAACTTTTGGCCCGACAAGGGAGGGAGGGGGAGAAGGAAAAAAAAGGTTACGTATCCCCGCGGAGAAGAAGTACACATAGGAAAGAAAGTTGGTTTAGGGGGAACCAAGAGGGGTTAGCGACGATTAAAGCTTTTGGAAAAAGGACGTAATGGGGGGGGGGGAAGAAGGAAAAGAACCCTAATTACGGGGGAAACGTTAGAGGAAGGGGGAGAATTAGGCCAAGTTTTCAACGCTGAGGTATAAGGGGTCCCTCGACACGTAGAAGTAAAGGGGGAGAAGGCCTAAGGAAAGGGGAGGGGTTTTCGCCTAAAAAAAGGGGAAGACAGTAAAAGAGGGAGAAAGAAAAATTTTCGCTAAAGTTTCGGAATGATATTTCGGAGGGGGGGGTTAACGCAAATCGGAAAAAAAGAGGGGTTTGAAAAAGGAAGTCCGGTTTTTGAAAAGGTTTATGACGGCCGACTTACGACCGCTGGAATGAAGTCTAGTGGGCGGGGGGGGCGAGGAGGTTTTAATTGAGAAGAAGAAGTGGGGGGTTGTCACAAATCGTTCGGGAGGATCGTTGGGGGAAGGGAAGGAAGAAAGGATAAGGATAGGAATAAGGGGGGTTTTGTAATAAAAACTTCAGCCTGCTAAAAAAAAAAAGGGGGAGCATGCCCAAGAAGAAAAAAAAAAAGGGGAGTGGTCCTTCTCACCGTGGAGACACACATGGTTTTTGGGGGGTTTATTTTTTTTTGGGGTTTGGTGTTCTTTGGGAGTGTAGTCTTTTTTGGGAATTGGAATATTGAAAAAGAGGGATGTATAAGAGGGGGAAAAGGGAGAAAACCTGAATTCCAAGATGGAACTTGGAAAAGACATGACAAGTGTTCTTCGTAAAGGGGGGGGGGGCCATTAAGAAGGAAGGAAAACAAAGAGGCAATATTCCTGGAAGGAGGAATGTCAAAGGGGGGAGGGGGACACTGTCTTCCGCCAACAACTAGGCGGGAAGGGACAGACTGTCACCACGACTACCTGAATCGAAAGGGGGGGGGTCGCCGGATCAAGTAAAAGAAAGAGAAGGAAACAAGCTGTCGAGAATAATGATTGGTAGGGAACGCGGCGTAGAGAAAAAGAGTAAGTGATTTCTTTAGAGTTTTCACAAAAAATACTGCCATCGTTTCCCGATCCAGAAAGGAGAAAAAAGAGAAAAAACACGACCGATTCAGGAGGGGGAGTGAGAGCGCGTCCAAGAAAAAGGGGAAGGTCCCCATAGGAGAAAAAAAAAAGCACACTACAGAAAAAGAAAAGCGGGTGGGAAAGAACATCATTGAAAATACTCGCTTCCTACATCTTGGGAAACTGCAAAACAAAAAGAAAGGGGGGACGAGCACTGCCTACTATAGACAGAAAAACCAGCCGCCTGCTGGGAAAGCTTAAAGGAAACCGCCAATCAAAGGGGAGACATGACTGGAGATTCCACATTCCTGTGCAGATTAGAGGAAGAGGAAATAAGGGAAGTCCTCGCGCAGGAAACCACGGACTTCTGTGCACGAAGGGTCGCGGGAAAAAAAAAAAAAGTTCCTTCATGGTGCTGAAAAAAGCAGGGCCCACAAAAGGAAGGAAATAAAAAAAAGAAATAAAAAGGGGAGGGGAAAAAGAGCACAATCGGACCAAAAAATGACCCAAGCGAGTCCACGGGGAACTGGGAGACTACGTTGGAAAAAAACATTCTAGCCTATCAAAAAGAAGTTACCAAAGAATGCAGAGGCAATAATGTCTTAGAAACTCTGAAGGGAAAAAAACTTGAAAGGGGGGAAAGGGAATTATCATCCTCCTCTTTTTCAGAGAGGAAAGAGACCATCTCTGAGAGAAAAAAAAGGAAGTCCGAACCTCTCTGACTAGACGCCGTAAAAAAGAAGAACATCCCTGATCCTTATATTACTTACAAGAAAAAGGAAAATCCCCGAAAAGGAAGAAGGGGGAGACAGCTGTCTTCAAGAAAGAAAAATATTTGGAAAATCAAAAACGAAACAAGGGGTTTTGGACCGCATGGATGAAAACTGAAAGGGTGAAAAAAGATACGTCCATGAGATGGGGGGAAAAAAACTTGGGCCGATCAGAATGGGAGAAGAAAATTAGTCTTTTATAAAAGGGGAGAAAAAGAAAACACCAACAAAAGAGGGGGGGGAGTTCTAATCACGGAAAAGGAGGATTGGCCGGGCGAATATCAGGAGACTCTCCCCTACCCCCAGCTAAGGAAAAAGCGTAGGGGAGGAGGAAAGGGGATGTTTCCTTTACTCAAGGAAGAGTTAACAGAAGAAAAGGGTTGATCCTCAGGGAGAACCCAAATCTTGCCCCCAAGACGGAAAAGAGAGAGAGCTGCAGATCGGAAGAGGGAAGGGGGAAGGTGGTTTCCTTTCGATTGAAAAAAAAGAAACTTTGTCGATATGGTAGCTCAGGAAAAAAGCCCGTTTCCCCCTTAAGAGATCCCCCAAGCACATTCAGGGGAAGAGGACACGAAATGACCCCGTCCGTGGAGAGGGGGAAAAAAAAAGGGGGAAGAGCACCGGACGAAAAGGGAAAAAAGAGGGCGTAGTGTTCATAAATATGGGTCCAGGAGGGGAGAGGGGGCTTTGACCGATAACGTCTTAAAAAAAAAAAAAGGACGGCACGGGAAAGGAAAAAAGGTTCGCCCGGATTCGATCGGGATATGGAAGGGAGGGTAGAAACCAAAGAAAACCGCGACGTGAGTAAAACGGAATTTCCAAGGGGGGAGAGTGAAACACGTCACCAAAAGGGGAACGCCGGGGGAAGCAATGCGACACCAGAGAAAATAAAGGGGGGGGGGGGGGAGGAACGTAGAGAGAATAGGGGGAAAAGGTGGGTTGGTTTCGTCTGGCTTGCGCTTCCAGGGAGAGGATTGGCCGGTCTTCATACAAAAAAGGGGAAAAGAAGGGAAGAAGAGTCCAGAAAGGAAAAGCCGATAAACGCATGTGAAAAAAAGAAAAAAAAGGAGGGAGACCACGATAAAGAAGAGAAGGGGGTCGCATTGGCAAGAGAAAATAGAGAGAAACAACAACAAACGGAGGGGGTTCATCTTGCCCTTAGAGAAAGGTACGGGGAGAAAAGGTGCGTTTTATCGATGCGGGGACGATTCGGAGGAAATGTATGCTACTCGGAGGAATTCAAGGGAAATGGAGAAGGAGCCCCTTCCAACAATAAAACCAAAAACCTTGGAAGAGAAAAGGGGGAGAAGGAAAAAAAAAAAAATGGTCGGAAAAAAGGAACCTCGATCAAGTGACATCAAGGGGGGGGAGAGGGGTGTCGGCAGGAAAAAAACAAAAGTGACGGCCCTCATTTGTGTATTTATGGTGGGAACTATGACAGGAAATTCCCAAAAAAGGCCGAGAAAAAAGGGGGAGAGGGGGAGGGGAAAGTGAGAAGATCGGCTCAAAAAGAAAATGAACTGAGAACAGAAAGAAGGGGGAAGAGGGAAATTCTTTGGCGGCTGTGGGGTCCGGGCCGGAAAAAAAGGCGTGTTTAATACGTTCTCGGCAAAAAAAAGAAGAACATGATTTTAGGGAGACTGGACTCCCATCAAAGGGGGGGGGAGTCAGGGGGAGAAAAAAAAAGGGCAACTGCCATTCTTTAAATCAACCAAGGGACGTGGGAAGTCTCGTACTGGACTTCAGAAAGGGATGGGGGGGAGTGAAAAAAGGGGAAAGGATCTGCCTTTTACGAAAGGAAAGGGACAAGTGTGCTGGCTGGAGAAGAGATCAATCTAAAGAACAAAGAAAAAATTGCCGGGACGATCTGCAAGGGGAGCGAATGGTGGTGCAAAAGGGGGGTCGAAATCGGAAAGTCTGAAGGGGAGTTACTCTGCCGCTAAAAAGAAGAAGGAAACGCAAATTGGACGCCAGTCGAGGAAGGTCAAGAAGAAAAAAAGGAGATTGGTTTAAAGAAAAGAACGGGGGGCAAGAATCCGCGGCGCAATTTGAAAACGAAAGGTGGTGCTGGGGTTGGGGAAGCCAGCGATCCGATTCGCGATCCAAAAGGAGGGGGAAAAATCAGGGAAAAGGAAAATGGAAAAATCTCCTCTTATCGGATGAGGAAATAAGCAAGAAAAGGGCTTGGAAGCAAGTCACCGGAGGGTTATGGAAAGGGTCTGATGGGAAGGAAAAGGATCACAGGAAGAGGGCGCGGCCTGTGAACGTTAAGGGGAGAGAGAGGAAGCAGTCCTCAAAGACAAGCTCCAGGAGGGAAGGGGGGTAAAAAGGGAGGAAAAGGGTTCGAGTCCGGGGCGGGAAGGGAGAAAGGGGATGGGCTCGCGAGGTTCCAAAAAGGAGAAAAATCGGCAGGGAAAGAAGAAGAAAGGAAGTTTTTTTTTAACGAAGGGGGGAATGCTTTCCGGGGGAAAGGATCTTCGGTAAAAGGGGGAGAGGGGTTGTTCACGGGGTCCGCAAGGAAACACGAGCGTGGTTAAGGGGTGGTAAGAAGGGATCGCCTACCAAGGGGGAAATCTATGAAAAAGGGGGGGGGGGGGGGAGTGAATAACTCATGCATGAACCCGGGGGGGGAAGAGGACAGAATTGGGCAAATAAGGTCCGTGAGCCTTAATAATCGGAAAAAGGCGATTCGGGAAGATCGGTAAGAAAAAAATAAGAAAGGGAATTGGAAGGGCGGAGAGTGGGGGGGCGGGTATGAATCTTCGGGAACTGCAAGAGGAGGCGTTCTTGGGGTAGAAAGAGGTTAGTGCAGTGCGAGGGGTAAAAGGGCTGTTTTTTTTCATTTTTCGAGAAAGGTAGGGGAAACAAATTGATGTCATGGCAAGCAATGGGGGGGAGGTGTGCGCTTGGGGGAGGACGGTGGGAACCGAGAAAGAAAGCATACGATGGTACTCAGAAAAAAACTTGTGGAGGGAGGGAAATCGGTCGTTGTGGGAGAGGGGGGGGAACTCTCCCGTTTATCTGGATCTGAGGAAGGGGGAGAAAGTATTGTGGGAAGGAAGAGAGGCACTTACAAAGGTTGCGGGGGGGGGGGGAACCTTAAGGCCCGGCAAGGGGACGGTCTCAAACCAAAAAAGGGAAGACATCGTGGGAAGGAAGAAGGGGGAATTCCGGCTGTATCAAGCAAATAGAGGGGAAAGAGACGGTAGTACGGGGGGAAAAAGCATTACGGGGCGGAAAAAAGAAAGGTTGGGGTGAATAAAAAGAATTTTGATACAACAGGTACAGGAAAGGGGGGGAGAGGGGTCAGGAAGAAGAGATGGCAAAAACCTTGTAGAGACAGGGGGGAAATGTCATGATTTTACCAGACAAAAGATTTCAAGTGGGGGAAAAAGAGGAACGGGTGGAAGCCCTTGGAAAAGGGGAAACAAAGCCCGGAGGGAAGTGGGATTCCTAAACGGATGGGAGGGACCGCTAAGGCTTATGACAAACAAAGATAAAGGGGGGGAAAGAATATTCCCAAAAAGGAAAGGGGAGCGCAGTTGGCGCCAGGAAAAAGAACCACTTGGGCATTGTAGAAGAATTAACACCCAGCCTCGAAAAGAAAATAGACTCGTCATTCAAAGGGAGGAGGGAAATCCGGGGGGAAACAGGTGTTCCTGGGGTCAAAGGGGAAAATAAGGGGGGGAAGACATGCGTTGACCACTTGGGGGGGGGACGAAAAGACGTACATGCCGGATAGAGATTCCTAGGAAAAGGGCGCCTTCCCGATTCGAGGGAAAAAGAAAAGGGGCCTCAGAAAAAGAAAAAAGAACTTATTTACGAAGCGGTGAAAAACGGGAATAATTCAGGAGGGGAGTCCCCCAGGATCCGGAACGACGAGTGAAAAGGGAAGGAAAAAAAGGTTCAGGGGGAGAAAGGTCTATCCGTGCCTTCAAAAATTTTCAAAGCTGGAAGAAGGCTAATTCGAGAGGGAGGAAAAAGGGGGGTGTAGGGGTACAGAGGTGGAGGTAAGGATATAACATAGGGAAGAAAGAAGATTGGGGGGTGAGAGAACAACATTGCTTCGGGCAAAAAGGTTCCGGGGAGAGGGTGGCCCGTCGATATTATAAATAGAAGGAAAATAGTCACTAACGGCAGAGGGAAGGAGGGTAGAACATCGCCCAAAAAAGGGGGGGGAGGCTGTCAAACGAAAAAAACCCACTATCCTTCCGGACATAGGAGAGGCGAAACAGAAAGAAGCCTCACTGTCTTTGACATGAAAAGAGAAGGTTCCCATCTCTCGAAAAAAAAAGGGAAGAAGAGATTGAAATTGAGTAACTAAGGAGAGAAAAGGTGAAGTGTGTCAAAGGGAAGATGTGGACGGTCTTTGCGGGGTTGAAGGGAAAACACCCCTTTGTGCGATTCTAAAAAAAGACGGGGAAAAGAGGGAACTAATCGTTATAATTCGAAACGAAGGAAAAAGGGGGCCCGAGCAAGGTGAGGGGGGGAAAAAAAGTACACAATCTGTCTTTACTTATCTCAGGATGGTGGGATGGCGAGAAGAGATTTAATGGACTGTTACCTACACCAATGGGAAGAAAAAAGTAGCGACGAGGAAAGGGAAGGCATCCCGGATAGACACAGGGAGGGACCTGCAAAAAAGAGTTTCCAATGGCGTCCGAGGAAAGGATTTTGTCATCTGATGCCCAGTGGAAAAAGGAGGAAGTGTCCCCTCTACACGTAGCCTTTGGGGGGAGATAAGTCTGTAGGGGAGGGGGAGAAAAAAAATACGGAAAGTCCTGCAGAATGGAGTCAGAAGGTAGAAATATTTGAAGGAGGGTCGGAAGGAGGGGCGTCCAAAAAGGAAAAAAGAAGAAGATGTTGGGATACCGAGGGGGGGGAGTTGAACCCCAGACCCTGTGTGGAAGAGGGGAAAAATACTACCGCGGGAAAAGAGGAGGGTTGCTTGTTGGGAGGGAAGTCTGATAAAAAGGGGAATCGAGGGGGGAAGAAAACGGCTCCCAACTTCGAGCAATTCGGGGGGGGAATCTGAAGTCTTTGTCCTAGGAGGAGGGATAGGAATAAGGTTTGTGCACCAGGACCGGCAAGGCAAAAACCTCCATTTTCCGTCACCAGCGAGAACCAAGAACGGGCTTTCCTGGAAGGGGTTCCACCACGGGAGGAAAAAAAAAAGACTTGAAACCCACTGAATGACAAAGGAAAAGAAATGTTTCTTCTCGAGGAACAACAAGGATTTTTGAAGGAAAAAAAGTCCTGACCCAAGGGAGAAAACTGTACTGTTTGTATCCCAATTATTAAGGGGAGGGAGTCACCCAAAAGGAAAAAGGCTTCCGCCCCGGTGGAAGAAAGTGCTTCCCAAGGGAAAAGGAGCCAAAAAAAGGGAAAACAAGTCGCTTTTTTGCTGGGAGAAGTACCAAGAAAAGAAAAAGCAAGGCAAAAAGCCTGTCGAGAATAAGGAGAGGAGGGTTTGAAACCGCAACGCGGCGTATGCCCTTCTCAAAAGGGGAGGGCGTAAGGGCCGGGGGGAGGGGGTTCGCACCATCGCTGCGTCGGGGAGGAAGAAGATCCAGATGACCGGAGGAACAAAGCGACCACCACTAACGAGGGAGAATGATGAAAAGGGGTGAGCTTCGTAGGCGCGGAGGAGAGTGGGAATCGAGTTAAAAACGACACAGCGCACACCAGGAGGGCGAATTACAGCAGAAAAAGAGAAACTGCCTAACATCTTTTTGTCTCTCCAAGGGAAAAAACCAGAAAGAAAAAAGCCGCGCACTGCATAATCGAGAGCGAAAAAAAAGGAAAACCTGCTGGGACGCGAAAAAAGGGGGGAACGCCAATCCTTAGCGAACCTGACTGAAAAAAGAAGAAATCCCTGTGAGGAAGGAATACCGACTCGAATCGCCGACGCAAAATATGAAAAACTCCACGGACTTCTGTTCCCAAGGGGGAAGGAAAAAAGAGTGCAAGGTTGCACAGAGGGGAGGAAAGAAAAACTTCATAGATGGAAACGGCGGAGCAGGAAGTACACCACAGAAAAAACAAAACGCGCCTTGGACTACCCGAAGGGGACCCAAGAAAAGATCCAAAGAAAGGGACCTCAGGGAAAGAAAAAGAACTCGTCGGGAAAAAAACGTTTTCTATAGTACTAAAAAGGGGCTAAGAAGGGATCAGGGCGGACCATCCTCTTCTCAAAAAAGAACTCCGAAAAAAAGTCAAGCATCCGAAACACAAGAAAAGGGAATAGGACTGGGAAAAAAAAAATAAACGTCCCCGGAAATAGGAGGGTTCAGAGACCAGAAGAAAACGAAAAGAAACAAACTACTGTTTTACTGAACCGTTGGAAAAGTGTGCTTGATCCAAAAAAACAAGAAAAGTATCATTTGCCGAGGGGAAGAAAGGTGTCCTCGAATGGGTGGGGGGAGGGGGTAAAAGGGGAGGCGGGACTGAAAGGAGATAAAAACCCCATCCACAAAAGAAGGACAATTGGGGAGAAATGAAGCGGCCTTTCTTGTCGGGAAAACAACTCTCCCCTACCCCCAGCTAAAAATTCATGAAGAAAAAAAGGGGAGGAAAGAGGAGGTGATTTGGATCAGGGGAGGGCAGGAATGAACAAAAGTCGGGGCGCCGGGGGTGATCTCGGAGGAAAAGGTGCCCCCAGGGACAGATTCACGAGCGCAGAGGGGCAGGACAGGAAGGAAGTCTTTCTATTTGATCATTACATAGGAAGATTTGTCGAAGATGGGAAAGAGAAGACCGGGTCCCAGTAAGGGGGAAGGAAAAAAAAGAAAACCTCATGCGCCCGTCCCGTGAAGGAAGGGAGGTAACCAAGGAGAGAGCACCTTCTCGTTAGGAGAGGGGGAAAATGGGCGAAAGTGTTCAGAGAAAAAGGGGGAAAAAGAATTGGCTTGGACCGGAGAAAAAGGAAAAAGGAAAGACTTCCGGCACGGAACGAGCCTCCAAAGAAAAAGGAGCGGTATATGGCGGAAGGGAAAGGGAGGGAAGCCGATCTTGTCTCCTCGTCAAGAGGCACGCGACGTTTCTTCGCGGAATTGAAGGAAAAAGAACAATAAACCCAGGAAGGAAGGTAGGCGAGCTCATGCGACCAGAAAAAAGTGGATTTCAACTGGTAGAGGGAAAGAGGGGGAACTTCGACCCTTTTTTTTTTGGGTTCAGCTTGGGGAACTAGGTGGATTGGCTTGGCCTAGTGGCGAAAAGGAAAGGGGCCGTCGACCTGAAAAAAAGAGAAGCGACGCTCTCATCCGGGAGAAAGGTCGGGTATAAAGGAAAGCGACTTGAGCGCAGGGAGAGAGAAGATCAACAAAACAACAGGAAGGAGGGTATTCCTTGGCCCATGGGACAAGTCGCTCTTGGGGGAGGGAGCAAGAAATCCAAAGGTCATTTATCGGATTCTTAGAAGTAGAGATATTCTCCAGGGGCGACTCATGGCGTAAGGGAACGCGCGTAGGAGAATCGCCCAGCCCATCTCACTTGAGAAAAAAAAAAAAAATGGTCGAGCAAAATGAAAGGGGAAGAACGGGGGGATCAAGTGAAATCAATATTAGACTGGGGGGGAGGAAAGGACGCACAAGGTGACGGCAGAAAAGGTGTGACGTTGGGGGAAATCACAGGAAAAAGAGGAAAACGGGGAGAAACGTCGCGTTTTAAATGGGGGGGACTGAATGCTCACCCTATTGATCAAGAAGAAAAGGAGCATGGAAGAGGGAGGGCCGTGGCCGTAAGTCGTCGAGGGGGAGGGGGCGTCAAAGCAAGAGATTGATCTGACCACTTGGCACCCTCGTGGCAAAACAAAGGGAGCAGGTGCTCGTCAACTGGTGGGGGAAAAAGGGGGAAAGAGAGCCACCGACGGGGGCAGAGAGGAAAAAAAAGGGGGGAGTGATTTTGGAAGTGAAAAAAGCCGTTAGGAAAAACAAATTGTATCGTCTTGATAAGGGAAAAAATCGAAAAAAAACAGGGACTGCCTCGGAGGAGGGAGATGCAGGGGAAGAAGGAATCAACAAGGAAGGGGGTTCACTCGCCGCTAAACGGAATGAAACGAATGAGCCAAGGCGGCGATTTCATGGGAGGGGGGGAGGGGGGGAAAAGGGGAAGGGGAGGTGCCTGTCGCGGCCAAACAAGTGATCTAACAAAGGGAAATCCTCACTCCCTAGGGGGGGAGGTTGTGGGGAAACCAGAATTTAAAAAAAAAAGAAAAAAAAAAAAAAAAAAAAAAAAAAAAAAAAAAAAAAAAAAAAAGGAAAATAGAAAAAAGAAGGGATCCCCTCCTCCTTCTATGCCATAAGGAAAGAGCCTCGTATAGGATGTACGAAGAGGGGTGCCCTCCTCCCATCAGGTCAAAAACGGAGGGAATCACGTAGTTGGTTTGATTCCAAAGAGGGGGAAGGGAGAAGGGGAAACGAAACGACCAAGGGGAGAAAAAAAGGGCCGGGCACGTTTTCGGAGGGGGAAATCTCATAGATCAGGGTTTGGGGTTTCCTATGGGCTTGGGAGCGAGCGGTTCGGAAGGAAGGGTGGGCCGAGAAGGTGAAAAGAAGAAAAAGCGAGGATTATCATTACTAGACGTTTTGTAAAAGACGGAAAGTGGAAAACAAGAAGTGGGCAAACTGAGGGACTGCGGTCCTCGAGGAAGGGGGGAGGGTCCCGTCTGTCGGAAAAAAGCGTAGGGGATGTGGGAAAAATTGGATCTCCTACCCAAGGTAATCTATGAAGGGGGGGGGCCTCAAGCGTGAAGAACTCATGGCGGAACCCGAAAAGGAGAAAATTGGGGAAGGAGGAAGTGGAGTATGCCTGTCATAAGGGGAGGTTCGAGTAGGAGAAAGAAAAATCTGCACCAGTAAGAAGAGGTCAGGTTCGCTTAATTATTTTCTGGGAGAAAAAAAGAAAATTGAAGGGAAAAGGGCTTTGGGGAAGTAGAATCGATTCAAATGGAGAATTGCACGGCGGGGACGCTTGTGTTGGGGAAAAAGTGTTAGGCAGCGAGGGTAAGGGAAAGGAGGAGCGCGAGCTCTGGCGGTGAAAAAAGGTTTTTAAGGAAGTCGCTCCTCCAAGCATAAAGAAAAAAAATCAGAAGCTAACCCACTTTTTAAAGGAGCGCTTTTGGAATAAGAAAGGGGGGGAGGGGAAGACGATTTCAGTACGCAGCGTATTGTGAAATAAAATACGCCCGGGGGAGGGGGGAGAAAAGAGAAGGCCTACGCCGCGTGGGGGCGAACCCCTAAAGAAGTTCCTCGACATCTTTTGCCTGGTATATCGGAGTGGACGGGAAAAAATAGCGATTGGGGGGGAAGAAGAGGGGTGTGACAGTCCTGTCCGAGAAGGGAGGAAGCCAGGAAGGGGGGGAAAACCCTTTGACACCTAATAATTGATAAAAACAAGGACGGACGAAAGGGGTCGAAGGAAAAGTATCGAATGGAAAGAAAAGAGGGAAGGGTCATTATTGTGAAAGGAGGTGACAGTGGGAAAAAAGAAGCGTATAAGGAATTGGAACTCTTGGGGACAGACCAGGGGGGGGCTCGATATTGGCCTTCCTAAACGGAGCCGCTGAAGGGGAGGGAAAAAGACACTATCATTCTATTGACGAAAAAAGATCAACGAAGGGAAGAGGAACGACCTCTTTTGGAAAACGAAAAGATTGCCTGTAGAAGAAATTCACACCAAAAAAAAAGAGAACCGGAAGGAAAGAGGGGGAGGCGGGATCCATTATGTAAAGGGGAGGGGTCAAAACAATAAATAGGCAAAACGTGCTTCCGCGAAAGAAGAAAAAAAAACGTCAGGAAAGGGAGGAAAAGATCTAATATTGGCCAGAACTAAAGGTGAAGGGAAAGGTCCTAGCGGGAGGGGGGGGAAAAAAAAGAAACTACAGACCCCTTAGGCCTCAGCAAACCAAGAACATAAAAAGGTGGCGAGGGAACCTTCTTTAACGAAGCGGGAAGAACCGGGGGACAAATCCCGGACGAAAAAAAAGGAAAAAGTTGAAACCTCAATTAAGGGTGCGTGCAAAAAGGGACAATCAGGGAGCTGGAAAATCTCGCTACTAATGAAGGGGGGGATTAACGAACAAATGGTGTCGGTACAAAAGAAAGAACTCTAGGGAGAGGAATGTGGTTCTCTAAAAGGACTCGTGCCAAAGGGGAAGGAGGGGGGATCGATATTATAATCGATACTAGTGGAAAAAAAAGGGAGTTTTTTTAGAAAGAGGAAAAGGGGGGGTATGGACTGTCAACCTGCTATTGTAAAGGAAGAATGTCGGATGTCGGGACAAGGAAGTCTGTACCTCTGAATTTACTACATGTCAAA
>Ga0179593_1643335_pt1 | contig 12418 bp, 10 predicted proteins | sample CZODoug2_1_08_16_FD_185931 | JGI IMG/M metagenome (GOLD analysis project Ga0179593, IMG submission 185931) | Vadose zone soil fungal communities from Angelo Coast Range Reserve, California, USA - CZODoug2_1_08_16fungal (PacBio error correction) | ecosystem: Environmental > Terrestrial > Soil >...
GACGCCCACGGAGCGCCGATAGATGGCGGGGGGAAACGGAGATCAAATTCACATTGAAGGCCCGAAAATGGTGACCACCCTTGCGAAGTCAGTGCAAAAAGGTGGGGTTCGGTGGATTAGAGTCAGTGGGGGAGAAGAGGGAGGAAAGGGTTAGCGATCCGTACGTTCATACGCATTTCAGAGAGCTAAAAAACACCGACTTGGGGTCAGAGGGGTACTTTAACCTTTGGCGGAACGAGGGCCCTGGAGAAAGATTGGGGAAACGGGGCGCCTTTGAGGGGGGGGGAGCAAGCTTGCCGCCACAAGGGGGAATAACAAGAACCAAAAGGAGTATCGCAAATCAGGCAGACCGTCGTAGCGGCCCCAGAAAAAAAAAAACAGGGGACAGGCGTAACTCCAGACCCCGGTGTCAGTCGGAAATCGAGAAGGATAGGTGACCATCCCTGGGGAACCCGGGCTGGGTGGGAGACGACGATTTTGGCCGGCGAAGGGGGGGGGAACCGACATGAACACGACCTCCTGTCGGACAATATAAGTCCCAAGGTTTCCCTTTATTCGATCGAACTGGGGGAAATGAAGGAAGCAAAAAACTTCACTTACATACTTTCGAAACTCAGTCAAAAGGGGGGGGGGGGTGTTGATTGTTCGAATTCAAGGGGAAAAAATCGCATTGGACAAAAAGGGGAGGATCAAAGTCGGGGAAGGAAAGCACCGAAAAAGGGGGGGGTAGAGAAGGCCTGGGGGGCAGGGTAGGAAACTCCTCCATCTATCGCACCAGGTCCTTGTAGGGGAAAAGTCAGGGTTGGAGGAACAGAAAAGAGACCTTCTGCCACAGATATGGAACGGATCGAGCACGATCAAATCTCGGTGTGCGAGGGTACCGAGGGGGAGGGGTTGCGTCCCGCCCTTGAGAAGGGGAAGCTAGAGTCGGGCAGTTGCGGTCGCGCGGATGTCGGGTCAGTAAGCTCTTCGTTTTTCGGAAAATTCGACGAGTGGGAGGAGATAAAATGTATTAATTGCGTTGAGTGCGGGGCGGGGTCAAGGGACTGCACCGGGTCTGATTGAGGGATTCGTTTGGGGAAAGCGTTTACGATTTCGGAGGTAATGGTGTTGTGTTCTTTGTTTTTTTGGTTTGAAAAGGGGGAATCGAGGGAGGGTTCCCTTTTTTTTTTCAGGAAGATTATATAGAAATGAGGGGGGCTTATTTTAGTCTCAAAGAGGAAGGTATATGGTTTATTTTTTACTATTTCCTCATGAAGGCAGAAAGGTACCTGGGCGTTTGAAGAGCTCTCGGAGATTCTCCTCATCTGGGACCCCCAACTCCCAAGCAAAGGGGGAAAAAAGCTTAGTTAGGGTTTGCGAGGGCCTCTCCTCGGGGTCGCTTGGGGCTGTAAAAAGGGAAAAAAAGCGGAGTAGAAGGCCAGGAAAAGGGGTGAAACCTTTTCGCCGGCGTACGGGGAACGTTGGAAAGTTGGGGCCCCGAAAACAAGTTATGCTCTGATAGTTCTCTAACTGAAAGTCAAGGGCACAGTTCGTAAGGTACATGGGGGGAGAAAGACAAAAAAAAGGCGAAGGAGACCTTCTTTCCCGCGAATTCAAGGAAGGGGGAAAACAGACCCCGCGCAAGCCCCTAACTCGACGACTGAGTCTTCAGAACCGAAACTTTGTTGTGTGAGGTCAAAGAGCCGAGTAACACTCTCCACCTTGGGGTAAACCCGCTATAATCTCCATCAGGGGAAGATCAGGAAGGGGCGAGGATAGGTCTAAAATACTTGCCACCTTCAGGAGGGACGAGTCCCCACCCCCCGCCACCAAACCGAAAAGCCAGGAGTTGTGGTGACAACGGCGTGGCAAACAAGGGGAGGTGATCAAGAACTCAAGAACTGTGATTCCGGGGGGCTGATAGACCCCTCAACCTCGAAGAGGTGAATTAAGAAACGGAGGTGGACGCGCCTGTGTAAAAAAAAGCCGCGGTAGTACGGCGCGTGGGCTTGATTCTTCTACCGGAGGTAACTGAGGCTATTTGCGGAGAAAGTGGGGAGCGGAACAGCCGTTTTGTTTCGCAGGGAGCATAAGTAGTAGCGTCGAAAGTGGAAGGGAGACCTTTATAGTTCTCGAGGGAGTGATCTTTCCTCCAAGGTGGGCTCGTTGGGGGGGTTCTAACACTCTGCGGCTGGTACGGGAGTAGCCGGGTATCTTTGTGCTTTGCGGAGGAGGCAGATCCTGTATGTTTTCCATGGTCGTGCTCTTATTTCACAAGAGGAGATCAGCTTCCGGCCATCGCTTTTTCGATGGGGAAAAGCAAACAGATACTTCACGCCCTGACAGCATCAAGGTAAGGAAACGGCTGAACCTATAGATTTGAAGCGAAAAAAGAATCTCGGGGGAGGGGGGTGCGCATGGCTTTGCCGTGATGAGTGCCAGGGCGGTCATGGGGTTCGGAGCTGGTAAAAAGCATTCGGGGGGAATATTGCTCTAATTTAAAGAAGTCTACTAGTTCGCGGCTTTTGTGCCGTGTTATTTTAGTGAGGTGTGGTTTTTTCCTTTACTCTCGTTCACTTTTTTCGAGTTGCCGCCTCACGTGGAAGGAGGAAGTATGGGCGCTGAGGGGCATGTCTAGCAACCAGGGCTGTGACTTTTATGGTCTCGCTCAACAAGTAGACCTGTGAAACTTCCCTGGTGACGCAAACGGGGATGGGGTCGGAAGCTCTTTGAGTTAAAAATGAGAATTGAGGAGAGAAGGTCGCCCGGTTAGGGCGATAGGCACTTTTTAAAAGGGCCATGTCCGTGGGAACTTGTGTTCGAGGGATTGAAAGGTTGGGGGAGAGTCATATGCGATTCGGAGAAGAAATCGTTTCCGTGGGGGGAGGAAAGATTCAGGAATGGGGGTGTGCATATATGGGTTGTGGGTTATCCTATTTTTTATACTCCTTATTCCATGGGAGGGGGAATTAAGGTTTCCGGCGGATTGGGGGGCATAAAGCGACGTTTTGATTACGGTCGCTAAATTTTGAAGCCTGACCGGGGCGAAACGGGGGAGAGGAGTAGAAGTCAAGGTCTGGTTCTTTTCGGCCGCGAAGAGTCATGTGTAATCGTGTAGATGTTACGATGTCCGTTTAAATTGAGAATTAATAGTGGTCGCCCTGCTCTGGGGTCCTTCCGGGGGGGGACGCATCGCCTGGGTCTTTTCCGTATATCATTAACTAAATTTTGAGCATCGGGTCTTTCGGAGAATGTTGTTGGTGGTGGGGGGAAGTCAAGGGTGTTGGGTAGGGGTCGCGCGAAGACCAGCTGGAGGTTGTTTGTTCTAGGTCATCGGGCAGGGGGCCGATTTTCCGGAACTGACTTACCTACTCAGTGGGCTTGTCGCAAACTCGGGAATGGGGGGAAAGTCTGATAAACGGCGCGGTGCAAAGAAGCGTCAATGTCGGTATGAGAAAAAAAGGTTGGTGAAAGAAGCGTGTGTGGTCGAGGGGGGGGGGATTCGGTGGGGTTGTCGCTAATTGCTGGAAGCGGGTGAGATTCGACTTCCTTTTTTCTTAAAAAAGGGTTCAAGGGAAAGAGCGTAACTCTTTGTGACGGTGACTAATGAACAAGCGCAAGGAAGCCACTGTCAGAAAAGTAGAAACAGGGGGTTGGCTCCGGGGGGCATAGTCCTCAGCAAAAGAAAAGGGAGATGCGCAAGTCGACTCTTAAACGCGATGGGGCGCTCCGTGCGCTAGGTTCAGGGGGGGACAGAAAAGGTAAATAAGACGTGGAGGGAGGAGAAAAACGTTTGAAGAAGTGGGAGAAAACGAGCTTGCTAGTCCGGGTAAGCGAACTCGTCCAGAAATTCTAGTGGCATTATCCAGGGGCTTAATAAAGTCATTGTCTCGGGAATAACGGGATCGGAGGGCGGAACGGGGAAAGCTTCATGCATGCGTGTCCGTACCGATGCATCTGCCGCAGAACTCCCAGAGGCCTCACCTCGCTTGGGTGGCGCCAGCCCAATCACTTCCATTCAACAAAGAAAGTGGAAGGGGGCGGGGGGGGGGGAGAGGGGGAATATGTACACCGCCTTCGTAGCCCAAGCCCAAACACCAGGCAGAAATGCGTAAAACCGCAGCTCAACGATCAATAAAAGCAGTCACTACTCTTCTCATAGAAATGTAGAGAGGCGCTTACGTGCATTTTAGATAAATTGCCGTGGACAAATTCCTTCCCGGACCGCGCGTGGGGGCAGAAAAAAGTCTTCGGAGGTTGAAGGAAAATCACGGGGGAAGCACAAAGCGGAGTCACTGCCCGATACAAAGAAAAGACCGGCCCAACCAAGAACCCATAAATAAAAAAAGGCCAAGACCCTTATGGCAAACTTCACGGAACAAAGGCGGCCTAGAGTGGACACCTCAAGTTAAAAAAGAATCGCAAACTATCGAACGAACCAGCTCTACCCGTCGCGGGTGTCCCCTCTGACCAAAATCCCCTAAAGAGAAGAAAGGGACCTCCCCGAAGGAAAAAACAGATCAGCCAGGCCGACAAAACTGCCGCGAAGCGGTGTACAACTGGACTGTATTTGGGACGAAAGAGACTGGGGCAACGACGCCGGGGTTGCTGACACGCAGAGACCGTAGCCTCGACCACGGACGTGCAGTGGAGATCTACAAAAGGGAGAAAGTTCAAAGAAAACAGCTCGAGACGACAGATTAAACTTGGGCGCAAGGACCCCAAGAGAAAAGCAGGATTTCCACAACTTCGTCTTACATATTCGACGGGTAAGGAACTCACACCGACTCCCTCGAGTGTTCCGGAAAAGGAACCGTGCCGCGGGCGACATCCTCGCAGTCTGAAGGGTTGCATTCTATCACTAAAAAGGGCTTTAATGCGAGAAGGGGTTAGTCAGGAACTTCTGAACTAAGAGCGTGGAGAGACAGCCGAGCCGCTGTGTTCGCAACCAGTGGGGAGGGGGAGCAGAGAGCTGAGCTACTCCATTATAGGATTAATAAAAGAAAAGAGGGGATTGACTGAGATCGGCGAAGGAAAGACACACGACAGTGAGAATGCACTCACCCACAAGGATAGACCTTTCGGACAAATATCAAGAAAAAGGCGGAAGACCGACTGGGCTGCTCGCAAGCAAAGCGCGGACCCTTAACAAGGCGCCCAGGGCGGGGGGCACTACGGCCAGAAGGTCTTTGAGATGATGCCACTTAAAGGTTTTTCAAGCTCGGAGGGGGGGCGAAAAGAGAACTAGGGCCCTTGACATCAAAGCACCTACATCAAAAAAAAAAAAAACCCAAGACCTCTCAGAAATCTACCGGATACCTGGGAGAGGAGAGGAAACCGCAAACCCGGACACACCAAAAACAAGGAGATGGGCATACCGATCCGTCGATCTGCGGGAGGCAAAAGAATGGCTTCGAAAAAAAAGTTCCGGCGCACCAGGGGATGACTGGCGCGCCTTAAGCAAAGAAGGGAAAAAAAATCCGAGTCCTCCTCCTCGCATCTGGGGCTCGAGAAAATTCCGAAAGAATGCACAACGCAGACGTCGACTCGATCAGACCTAGACACGGTTATCTGGCCGCATGCCCGAGAGAGGGGAGGAGGACGCTATTATGTTGGGGGGTGGTCTGAAGTTGAGAAAGGATCTTCTTCCAACCAACGGGATTCTATTTTGTCTTGCGCGGAATTCTTCGGAATATTTCAGTCGAAAGGGGGGTCGGTCTTTCTTTCCCGCCTAACCTGTCGAGGTTGCGAGTCAGGGTAGTGTCCACTCTTAGATTGCCCAAAAGGAAGACCTCTACTTTCTGGGGGGGGGGGGGGGGGGGGGGGGGGGGGGGGTGGAGGGAGGGAAAAGACGGGCGAACGTCCTATACAAATCTACTGGGGTAGAGGGTTCCCATTAATCTTCCTGAAACGGGGGCTGGGGAAAAGGGTCAAACAGAACTACAATTGCCCTCAAGTGGCTGGAGGTCGGGAGGGTGCCGTCCCTCTCCTTTTGAGGAAAACCAACTTTGTTCTGAAGAGATCGAGGGGGTAGAGGAAGAATATTCCTTGCTCTCGATATTTCCGGCATGGAGTCACGAATGAACCTCGCACCGATGCACCAAAAAGCACAAACAAAAAAAAAACCAAAAAAAAAAAAAAAAAACAAAAAGCTGAAAAACCTAGATCTTTCTGCTGAAAAGCGGCTACAGTGTTTGCTGTAAGCAGAAGGCTGAATAACCTAGAAACTTTTGGCGCAGAGTAGGGAGTGGATAACGCTTTCTAAGTGGATAATAAAAAGAAGGGGTGAGTGGACCCGACGGCGGCGCAAAGAAGAACGAGGGACGCTGATTCATTCGCTATGTCGGATTGAGTTTTTAGATATAGATGAACACCGGGCAGTTGGGGGTCAGGACGGTGGGGGGAGCGGAACCTCCGTCTACGAAAAGGGCCGCGGCTATGAGCTAAAAGTCTTGCCGAAGGGAAAGGCTGCCTTACAAAGACCGCCGAAAAAAGGAGGCCACCAAAAAAAGGCCGCATTCACACCTGACTGGTCGGGCACCGCGCACGCAATACTCCTCGCGACACGTGAAAGGACTGAACACAAGGAAATGTAATTTCTCAGTGTTAGGGAAAATTTGGGGGAAGGGGCGTTAAGGAAACGTGGTTGCGTCTTCGGAACTGGCAGTTGGGGTCTAGCTATTCTACTGATGGGTAAGAGCAATCCAACCGCCCCGAAAGAGGGCAAGGACAGCCAAGGGCTTCAAAAAAGCAGGTTTTCGCTTTCTCGCAGCGTATAAGAGTCGCCAAGCGAATCCAAAAAAAAAATAAACAACTGCAAAGTCTTCTCCTATGGGGGGAAGGTACACAAAGGGGCTGTCCTAAGGTCCCACCACAATGCATTCATCAAAGAAAAAAAAGTGTTAACGCAGAAATCGGGGAGAAACGGCAATGTGGACGACTGCTCCCTGCACAGGACCATCCCATAGGCCAAAAAGGTTAATACATCAGCTCTCCACACCACGGAATGCTTAGGGAAAAAACACAAACGGGTCTGGGACCGAAAAAAAAAAAATGAAAGAGTGTGACTTGCTGGAAGAGAAATATAAAGCAAACAGTTGCCTGTAGCAAGCGGCATGAACAACTACCATGAAAATAAAAGAGGAAAAGGGAAGGGTTGTTTCCTGTTGGTGAGGGGGGGTCTTCCCGAACAAGTCCGCTCGGCGAGCTCTTGGGGCGCTCGCCGTAGGCATCGCCGGCAAGAGGGGGTGGCGCGAACGTAAAATGGAGGGCTAGCCGAAAAGAGAGCCGGGGCTGGGGGGGGAAATGTCTCGGTTGCTGACCAGCGGCAAGGGAGAAACCACATGTATTCCAAGTGCGAAAACGGGGATAGGAGGACACAGCCAACAAAAGACTCCCAGAAGGGGAAGGGTGATCTCGCACTTGTGCGCAATGCAGGAGCAGCGAAGGAAAGGGTGGTTGACTTTTCAAAGAGAACTCCTCGAGGGGTTGGGTCCGAGGAGGGGGAGGAATGAGGCGCGGGGGGCAGCCCGCATGGCAAAAAACAGACGACGGGGGGAAGCCATATCAAACGGCTTGCCACTTCTTCTACAGCGTGATGACGCCTGGCTCCCACCAGTCAAGAAAGAAACAAAGAATCAGCCCGGAGAGCTAAAATACAGTCAACCATTGGCAGGCAAGTTCATCAAAAAAGATCGGCGTCCCTTCGCGGTCGGCATCAAAGAAGGGGGGAAGAAATACTTCGCCGGTTCTCAGAATCCCTCCTAAGAACCTGGGAAAGACTCAGTGCGGCGCGTCGGGAAACGGTCGAAAAACTCAGGTTTACGGCCCCTCTTACAGAAAGACAAAAAGGAGGAAACTCGGTTGCGAGGTTACTGGGATGTGGCGACGCACAGCGGGAGAAAACTAGCCGCAGGGGGGGCACGTCTTCGGGACTGGAGGATTCAGGGGGCTCGTCTTCGGAAAAAAGAGGGTAAGGGTCCCTCGAACAAGAAAAAGGATCTGGGGGGCATGGTCAAATCATCTCACCTTTGGCGGTGAGAAGAGATATTGAGATGGTTCGCTCGAAAGGAAGGAGGGCGGGGGGAGTTGAATCACTCAGTAAATCGTCGCTTATTTCTGCAAGGGATAGGGGACACTCCGATTACTGAGAATAAGGAAAGAGGTGAAGACTAAGCTCTGGCGTTCGCGCATCATGGCACTAGTCAGAGAACCAAAGGATTTGGAGGTTGAAGGAGAAGCTCAGCTCCTAGGCAAGCGCGGGCGGCTCCTCGTAGACGCACTCGCCGAGGGACAAACCGGGTGAAACCCCGGGCCTCTCGAAGAGAGCTAGGGGGCGCCAGGTCTTACGCTCGCCGGCCTATCCTAGCGAAAGAAAAGAATCATCCCCTAACGGTCGACTAGGGGGAGCGGGGAAGAGGGGGGAGAAACAAAACTGACACCTGAAGCCGGGAAAAAGGATCACATCGCCTGATGTTTGGATCCCAGCAACCCCAGAAGGAACACTCAAGCTACACCTATAGAGGAGAGGTCGAATCACGAAGAATAACTTTTATTCTCGGTAGGGTCAGGTTCGCGGCGACTAAAAAAGAGAAAAAAAATACGGGGAAAAAGATACATATCGTAGCTCGCTCTGGGAAGAAATCATTTTCACTGCCCTCCTCCTAGGGACCCCTCACCCGGATAGGGGGAGAACGTCGTCCACGGCTTTTCTTGATGCGAACGTCGGGAAGGAAGGGGCCGAAATGGACTCCCCGCAACGTTGCTAGGTTAATGGAGAGCGCCCTTCCTTTGGGGAAAAAAGGGAAGCCTCAGCAGGAAGGGGCGTCGCCCTACAGTTTGTGGGAGGAGCGGCCGTAACCAGTGACAAGGGGGAGGAAGGGTGGAGTAGCACGTCGTGTGATCCGAAAGGCGTTAGGATGCCATAGCGATGGGGAATCCTGCCTTAGGAGGATCGCAAAAAACGAGAGGCCGAGAAGAGAATCTTGAACAAAGGCGGGGGAACACGCTCTACCTAGACCAACTACCCTACTCAGAAGAGACAGCTCGGAAAAGAAAGCCGCATCATCAACCCGACCCCCCTTCGGCAATTGGCAAACTGGCCAGCCTTTAAAAGGTGGAAGGATAATGAGACGCTGCTCATTCATCTGACGTATCTGTATGCTAGCAATGTAGTGGGAAAAGAAGGAGTTTGGTGTCGCAGGGTGCTGCCGCCTCTAAGGTTACAATCCACTAACTCGAAGGGCTGGCAGAGCAGTGAAAGGGGAAATTTCATATCTCAGTACGCGCAATGTGTGAAGGGGACCGGGAAAAGTGATTTCGCCGGGGTCAAATCCCGTCCGGGGAAGATCTGAGGGGGGGCTGGTGCGCAGGCCAAACTCGGACTGTCCCGGAGAGGAAGGAGAAAAAAATCAAAGAGAAAAAGAGAAACTCCCTCACCCACGAAGTCCAGTTTTTCAATCTTCTCGGCTGGAACGGGGGGGGCCGGGGCGAGAAGATTGGCAGGTCGCCGTAGCCCCAAGACGCGAGGAGATGCGGAAACCATTTTGGTTGAAGGGTAACGGGAAAAGGTGGGGAAAAGGGGTCAAAACTGCAAAAATCGTAAGGTCGGGCCCACGCTTGACCGGGGGCAAAGGGGTATCAGCCAAGAGGAGATAAGGGGGGTTGAGATGAATTTGAAAGGATGAGGAAACGATGACTCCGTTGAGACGTCAGATGATTGGGGGAAACTAAATCCGAAGTTGGTTCGTAGGAAGAGATGCCGACCTGGCCTGGGTAGGGGGGAAGAGGGAAGATTATTCCATTCCCCTCGAAGGAAAGAAGGAAGGACCTGAGGCAAAGTAGTCGAAGGAAGTCTTAGTGATGGCCCCTGAGGTCGTTATTGGAGCCTTTTTCGCCTTGTTTGGAATAAATGAATGAAACGAGGTCCATCGAAACCTCAGAAAAGAAGTCGGCACATCAGACGGCGTGAAGGGTTGATTAAAGGACGGCCAGGGATGGGGCGAGAAAACTCAGCCCACGTTAGGGGGGTTACGTTTAGAGGGGGGGGGGAATGGATCTGTGCTCAGAGGGGACTTGCTTCATTACCTCAAGAAGACCAAGGGGAGGGGCGTTTCACCCCGGGAGATCATCGATTCAAAAAAATACTGTCTGTGAGTAAATGAAACGGCGAGGATTTCCTACGCGGTGATGAGGGGGGAAGTGGGAGATGGGGGGGTTTAATCTCCTCGACATCTTACAGCCTGGCCTACAGGATCACTTCTACCAACGCTGGGAAAAGGGGGCACTGGCGAGAAAACGCAGAAACCCTCAGAAGGAAAGGAACACAATGGACGGGGCTACAATCAGAAGGGATATTAACCATACGAATCGAGACGTAGGGCACATGACAGGCAAGTCTCCTCCTGGAAGGCATCCTCACCCAAACGTAGTATTAGGAAAAGGGGGATCCGAGCAATAGAGGGGGGCCGACTTCACCCGGGAATGTGGCGCGACGCGAGATCAAGCAAAATCATCTGTAGCACTAAAAGACCAGGGGATTCAAACTGCTCGTGGGCTCGGAGAGAGCTGCAGTGGTTTAAGAATTGACAACACAAGCTTATGTACTCTAAAAGAGGAAAACAATAGACAGAAGAGAGGAAACGAATACGCGCGTTTAAGAAAACATAAAGGACCGAGCTAGGACTGAGAAAGGCGTTGGTCCGGAAGGCACGGAAATCGGGAGAGAAATACTAGAAATAACAACGCTCACACTCAAAGGGGGGAAAACGAAAGAGCCTAACAACTATAATAGAGAAAAAAAAAAAAAAAAAACGGGACCTCTATTAGAGAGGGGTATGTATCATTTACAAGCTGCGCCTGCAACCGGCACAAAAGGGGGGGTCATGATAGAGTTAAAATCAAGAAAGAGACCTCTCCGGGGTCACACCTGCATGCAGCTCTCGCTAAAGCACTTTGCAAAGTACTAGGGAAAGGAACAGGGAAAGTGTCTCGGATCGACAGACGTGAAGTAGAGTAAGAAAAACTTACGGGTTGTACAAATCAGGATGCAAAAAGGGGGGGCTTACGGTTGGAGGAGTCTTTCAAATCCATGGCAAAAAGAGCGAAACAATGCCGTAAACATTCTCCCTAGTGACGGGGTTTTAACCCTTTTTTGTCCTGAAAAAAAAAAAAAGAGAAATTCACGGGCTAAAACCCGAAGACGTTCCCGCCCCCATCCCCACGTTGAAGGGCTAACTCTCTCCTAAGGAGTCAGGAAGTTCGGGCCGGCCTCATCCCAAGCTAGTTAGGGAACCTACGGCCGGATTGAGTCCTGACCAGCGACACACCCGTCAACTCGGTAAGCCTTAAGAATCCCACTCTAACCGATCCCGGCTGAAAAGCGAATCCGATAGAACAACCGAGAGATCGGGCGCGAGAAATTGGCCTAGGGACGGGTCTCTACATGGAGGCGGGGTAAGCATCTTGGCACCTTCATGAGGGAAGAGGCGACGCACCACGCACCACTCCTATATGGGGGGTTCATTGAAGAGACAAGCCCCGTGAAGCAACCGCGAGAAGGTAGGTGGGGGGAGAGGACACTGGGGGAAGCCAACGAGGGGAAAACAAGCACTGGCCGGACTGAAGATCGCCGGTTGATCTGAAGCTGGCAAATCTACTGTGCCTGAAGACGAAAGGAATGGAAAAAAGGGGCGTAAGACCGCGGTCGTGGAAAAGCGGGGAGGCACAAGCCGACGATTGATGCTATCAGGATCCGAAGATATAGCTCGCGGTCGAGGAGGATGGGATAAGCCTTTCTTTTACGCGAGCAAGAAACGAGAGTGCTAAGAAATACCACAGAGCCGTAAATGACATGGTGCGAGCGAATATAGGAAAGCAAAGAGGGGACCAGGGGTCAGTACGGCTTGATGCTGAAGGTCGCACCGGCGCATCAGCGACTTTCCCCCACAGCGCTACCCGAGCGGCCCCGTCTAAATAGGCTGAAGAGCGAGGGGACAGGCCTCGGGGCACTTTCTTGATCAAGACGGCGTAGGATTGCCAAGTCTGACGGCAAATGGAAGGGGGGGTGAGTCAGAGAAAAAAAATTTTTATCTCACCGCGTGGTGCTACCGCTATGTGGGCGAAACTTCTAGAAAAAGTGAAGGGATCAGATTAGAATTATGCTGTCGGCGGCGCAGCCAAGTCAAACTGGACTGGAAGCTTTACTACTATTTCGTCTATCGTAGAAAGAGCTTGGGGGGGAAAAGGAAACTGAAAATCTATGTCACGACTTTCCGGCACCAGGTAAGAGAAGGGGAGCATGCCGAGACAAGCCACATCCTCGCCGCCGCTCGCATCTGATCGGCGCATAATGCGTGAAGATATCTCAACGACGACGCGCTAAAGGTCACCGTGAGCTCCTGTGGGGAAAAAGATGAATAAAAAAAAGAATATCGGC
>Ga0179593_1719329_pt1 | contig 12418 bp, 16 predicted proteins | sample CZODoug2_1_08_16_FD_185931 | JGI IMG/M metagenome (GOLD analysis project Ga0179593, IMG submission 185931) | Vadose zone soil fungal communities from Angelo Coast Range Reserve, California, USA - CZODoug2_1_08_16fungal (PacBio error correction) | ecosystem: Environmental > Terrestrial > Soil >...
GAAGGGTGTAAGGTATGGGGGGGGAAAAATGGTTTGGCTCACAGAGGGGAAGAAGGCAAAAAAAGGCGAACCAAAAAACATCCGTTCGCATTATGGAAGGGGGTGTAGGTAAAAATATAGGGGCCGACCTGGGTCTACGCTGTCCGTGCTTTCACAGGGAGCTCTTCTGCGTCGCGATAGAAGAATCAAAAAGGACTCGAACGCGCAAAAGGGTGAAAAGGCGAATGATGTGTCTTGAGGCCAAGAAGGTGAGATCAAATCCGGGAACATCGAAAAGGAACAGCTAAAGGGGGTCCGCCGATTATTTGGATCGGTGAAATAAAAAAACCAGGACACACGTCGTGCGAAACGCAACAACCCGTGCAAAGAGGAAAGTTAAGAACCTGGCTCCGCCCGCTGCACAAAAAAAAAAAAACCGGACTTCTCCTTGGAGAATCGTCGGAGTAAAAAAAAAGCCGACGCGAAACGCGTTTGGAGGGGAGCTGCGGATCGAAGTGTCTCTTGATGCGTAAGGAGGAGCGGGCAGGAAAGATCCCGGGGGGCGGACGACAGTGGTATTAATACGCTCGGTGAGCTGGGGGGTGCAGGTCAACACGCGACTGCGTCGGGGAGACCGATCATAGGCAACGAGTTCATTCGTAGGCCCGAGGGAAAAATTTCCAACCACTGCATAAAAAAGAAAATCGGAGAGGGGGGGGGGCATAACCAGGGGGGGGGAACCCGAGGGCATGGTCTAACCTTGCGACCTTTGCTCGCGAGCACCGGGGCACAAAATCCTCTGGCTTATGCGGGCCGTCGAAGGAGGGAGGCCACTGAGTTGGAAACCACGGCAGCGGGGAAGAAGGCGACGATCAAAAGGATCTTGCCGCGGCGGTTGGGGATCAAAAGATAGGGGGGTTCGGAGCCATGTTTGGGGGAGTTGGCAAGGGGGGAAAGGAGGGGGAACCTTCGGAAAAGTTTGACGACAAAAGGATCGATAGGCGTATAATGCTTTTTATGGTTAAATCTCTGATGGAAAAGTCAGGTGAAAGCTCGTGAGGGGGTGTCACAATAAGATCGATCGGCCGGCGCTTCTCTCTGGGGGGGGGCCGAGGGGGAAAGGCAAACTAAAAACGTCGGGGTTAAATAACCACGCTTCCTTGCTCCTATCCCCTCAGAGGAAGGACCACCGACGGCGGAACGGAATGAAGGGGTCCTCGCGTTCCGAATGAGAGACGAAGGCGGCAGCATTATTCTACGGGCTCCTTCTTCTCTCGGAAAAGGAAATTATGGGGGAGAGGGAAACAGGATAGGCCCGTGAAGGCGCGAGCCCGATCTCCTTCACGCCCAAGAGGAAATTTCGGTGACTTGTTGGGAGGATAAAGCGCGGGGGTAATCGTACTGAAGGCCCGATGCTCGAAGGCAAGAAAAAAAGGCAAAACGATAGCCCTAAAATTAACTCGAGCAGTGTCGAATCTTGTCGAGAGGGGTGGGGGGGCTCTTACTCCGGGCATCGAGTGGAAAGACGGAAAAAAAAGACGCCAGGTCCCTGGGAAAACACCTCCGTTGGCGACCTCAGGGGCGAACGGGGGGCGCAGGTTCCGATTCTTGAAAGAGAGGAAAAAACTGGGGGGGACACGCCCGGAAAAGATCGCGCGGGAGGCCATCCAGCTGCCTCCTGACCCGAGAGAAGATTCAAAAAACCATGCCCTTTGCGCGCCGCCAGTCGAAATCCCAGGGTTCGAAAAAAAAGTCACGTGGGGCCGAGAGCTATGCAAAGTGTCCCCCAAGAAAGTAAAACCCTAGTAACATCGGAAAAAAAGTTCGACGAAGGGAGCACGTGGGCGGCGTCGAAACCGCGAATCGCAGCTTCGCTCTCCTCAATGAGTGGAGGAGGATTGATCTGTCAGATAAAACATAAACGGGCGTTCACCACACCCACAAAACCAATTTAGGGTGTTGACAAATCTGGCGGTTGGAGGGAGGACAAGTATAACTGTCAGAATGGGAAGGTCCCACACACGCCCTTCTAAAGATTTCTCCGGAAAGAAGAGGGGGGGGAAAGAAAGCTGATGCTGTCTGGGGAAAGATCGCTTCCTCGAGTGGGCGTTCTCCGATCTTTGCAAAGAGGACTTTTTGGTAATTCCATGGCAGTATCAGAACCGCCGTTTAATCTTTGGGAAAAGTGTCAGGCTTACCTTCGTCGCGAAACCCTATATTTTGAAAAGAAAATTTGAAAAAGAAAAGACAGTTTTGGCCAATCTCATCAAAACAACCTGAGGAAGGGGAAGGGTTTGAAGAGAGCGGCACGAAGACAAAGGTCTTGTCCACACATCCTTAAAAAGGAGGGGGCACTCGAAAAAAAAAATTGCCGGGCGACGCTTCCAGAAGGGAATACGTCGTTCCCAGGAAAGACCAGAAAAAAAACGGCGGTCCGTCCTCGGGACAGAAAAACGAAGAAGCGGGCCGCGATACCGCCTCCTTCTTTAGGAAAATCGAGGGAGGGGAGCCTGGGAAAAAAAATTTGTGCGACTGACGATCGACGAGGGAACGTTTTAACAACACATCCCTGCTTATGGGGATCCCTAAGAAGACGGGGGACTATACAAGGAAGGAGAAACGCCAGGGGGACGAGGTCGCGATCGACGTCCGACGCGCTCTTCATCGGAATGAATCAGGGCGATAGAGTCTATCTTCGGGCTCCAGGAGGAAAAAAGAAGAAGAGAGCAAAAAAGGCGGAAAAAAACCATAGGGTATTTCTCTATTCAGGACGGCAAAAAAGTGGCCGGCATCTGATGAAGTCGGTTCCTCTTATTTGATATCACTGTGGAAAAAGCAGGAAAGAAACCAAGCGGTTGCAGGGGCAAGAATCGAAAGGCCGCTATAAAACCATTTCAATAGTCGCCAAAGCATTTTGCTCTTCAGGGACAAGGGCGAAGGGGGGGAACCAGGCTGGGGATGGAGGAGGGCCGAAGCAAACAAGGTCAATATTTCGAACCTGCGGGAGTCCGCTGGTACACGAAATGTTTCGCGGGCTCATCATTAAGAACTGGCTAGCCTCGCGGGGCCAGTCGCTTGTCCTCAGCTCAGGGGCTGCTCACGCAGAACAAACCCCGTTCCTCAAAGAAGGGAGATCGGCGTTCGCATGCAGATTGAAAAAGCACTTGGCGAGTGAGACCTCCGTGGGGAGACTACAACAAATGACGAAAAAAGGAAGAGTCGTCCTACCCCTGCATGCCGGAAAGCGCGACAACTGTCTTAAACTCGAGGCACTCGGGGGAGTCCCGGTGCCGACTTCACTTGGAAGCAGTCTTGTGAAGCGACGGGCCGAATAGGCAGGACAGGGTGAGGGGTTCAAATCGGAATACCCCCCTCCTTGCGATTCCAGGGAGTAAAGAGGAGAGCGACCCGGCCATGATATTAGAAAAAGGATTTTTGTGAAAACACCCGCACTATATTCCAGAAAAAAAAAAGGAATCCGGAAGGGATTGGGGTCATCAGAAAAAACGCGGAGGACGACCATGAAAATCTAAGATCATGGGAGGACCAAAAGTTCGCAAAAGTTTTGCCCAAGAAGAGGCATGGAAAAAAAAAAGGAGAAGAACAACCGGGAATTTGAGAGAGGCGGGGAATCCGTGATGATGCGCATCCTCTATCGGAGTCCGGGGGGGCGTCCAAACCGAATTGGCTCCCCTAGGCGAAGGGCACCATCCAGTCCTGAAAGGGGGGGAAACCAATTCAGCTATGCAGAAAACCAGGGGGAAGATGTAAATTTACAAGGGTTTTCGGAAAAACCGCGGTGGAGGATTCGCAAAGAAAATGTCATTAAAAAAAGTTGATGGCCATAGGCTCACCCTCGGGTTACTATGGGGGGGGGGGGTTTGGGGGGCGTATGATTCTCGGAAAATGCTCTGTCGCAAAGGAGAAGACGTAAAAAAAGGCCCAGCAGGCACACTATCGAGGAACATAACCCTTTCGTGCCTTAAAGGGCCAGGCTGCGAATTAAGTGAACTCCTCACGCCACAAAATACTCACTGGCCTCAACTCGTTCTTCGTAACGTGCGAAGAAGGGATATGTTAGAGGGAACAGCCGGATCTTTCTCAAAACCCTGCTAACCAGAAAATGCGGTGGCAGCGTAGCACAGGCCGGAAATCCGCGAGCGGGGGGCAAGGTTTTGCGAGCACTTGATCAAACGTGAAAGGGGGGGGGGGGTCCAGACGGGACAAGAATAATCCTCACAGAACAGAACGACTATTTCTGCTGAGCATGAAAAAGTTCCAGAATTTATCATGGAAAAGAGGGCGTGTTAGGGGGGGAAAAATAGGTCCCTCGGTCCAAGCCTTCAGGCTCGAGGTCGAGCATGGTTGCTGAAGCAACAAGTCCTCCTAGCTTGTTTGCCGGTACCAAGCCAAGGAAAAATGAGAGTGGTTACGAAAATCTTCGCAAGAGGGAACTTCCATACTCCTCAAAGAATACATTCAGGGGTTGTGCGAAAAAAGACCGCCTTTCTTGCCGTGGCGCCACACATTATTACGGGGGTCCCGATACGAAAAGGGAGAACAGTCTATCCGATCTAGGCTGGGGGAAGATACTTGGGTCGGGAGATTTCTCGCGTGAAGATATTCCATTTCATCTTGGAGTGAGAATAGAAGGGGCGGGACCTTCTCTTATATGGAGATCGAAGATTGGGGGGGAGGTCGGTGGATGCAAAAATCCACGGCAATTTTCTTCTCCATTAGACGAAGACCGGGGGCTCTGATGCTCAAAAGACGCGGCATCTCAAACGCTCGACAGTTAAACAATAATAAATCGCTGAAGTAGACCAGCGAGCCAGGCGCCGTTTTGTTTGAGTCGATAGAACACAAACGGAGTGGGGAAAAGAGAATCGCACCAACGGAAACTAAAGTTAGGGGGGAGAACGATTTCGAGGGGAGTGTATTTATGGGAAATATAATGGGAATGCGATCTCGAGATCGGAAAAATGGCGACTAAGGTTGCCCGTGGCGGGAAGGGTGCATGAAAATAAAAACACAACGGCTGAACGTCAGAAGTCCCTCGCGATTGAAGTCGAAAACTGAGGCGATCAAGCCGAGATACGACGACCGCAATAGGAGGGAGCGAAGAGAGGCTAAAAGGAGGGGAAGGGGGGCAGGTGCAGTATAAGGTCATGGGGGGGGAACTAACGTCCGGAAATTCCAAAACGATTAGCAATGATTTAATGGGGGTGGGGAGAAAGGCAGAAAAGATGAACCGAGTCCGCCTCCTAAAAATGTTTCTCAATGGAGGTCTTTTCAAAATAGGCGAACTGAAAACGCTCTATTCCTTCCGGAACAGGAGAGCCGGATAAAGCAGGGAGGCTGTGGACCTAGAAGGGGCTCCAACGCAAAACGACCAAGAATGGCCATATCACATCGGGGGGAAGACGCAAAATCGGGAAAGAAAGACGATTATTTCCTCGTTGGAAGGCTACGACATCCATTACTAAGGGAGACACGCTGCAGAGAAAGTGCAAAGGAGGGGGGTCATGGAAAAAAGCTGACACCGGCAGGAGAAAAAATGGTAGCCTGGTCTCAGCTCCGGTTACCAGAAAGCAAAGGGGAAAGGAGCGGAGGTCTGGCGAGGGAGCCGGCGGGCGCGGGCGCTTGTCAAAGGCGGCAAGGCACATGCGCACTCGAAACTCCTTTTCGGTCAAATATAAAGGTAATAGAATACAATGGGGAGGAGGGGAGGACTCAGAGGGGACTAGTTCTTGGACTTTTTGAGACGAGAGATCTGTCTGGGCGACCTATCTTATGGAAACAGATCGGTCGGGTAGAATTCCATTTGCAACTTGCTCAATTAAACTCGAAAGAGTTATTGGACTCAATAAGAACGAGGCAAGGAAGCCAAAGGGGAACTTGCTCCGTATCTGCAAGGGCTGGGGGAAACGAGGGGACTTCTTGGGGCCTTCTCCTAAGAGGCACTTAGGGGGGAAAAAAGGAAAAAGGAGATCGGAGCTAAATAGGGCACGATCTTGGCCGCTGGATTTATCCTCCACCGGGGCTATCGGGGAGGATTGTTGCGAAAAAGGGTTCACGCTCTTTGGCCAAAATTCAATTGGCGAAAAGGGGGGAAGGTTGAGAAAATCCGAGTCCGTGGAGGGGATAGAATAGTTTCGTACCGAAGGAGAATCAAAAGTTCAGCACCTGCATGATCTCGGGAAGGGTGGAAAAGCCGGAGGACCGGCGAGCGAGCCCTCGAAGGCCACGAGCCTGGGACGGCCTATTTGAACAAAACAAAGCGGCCTTGACCGAAGAAGCAAGAGTCCTCTACCATCCCGCTTAAAGAAAAGTCATGGAAAAAAACCTCGCGGCCAGGATTGCTTCTCCGCGCGAAAAAGGAACGCACAGGAATGCTCTCCGCAGGGGAGGCGAGAGGAATTGGGGAAAATTAGAGTCGGAGGCGGTCGACCTCTCGTTACGGGAGGGAGAAGATCGCCTGCAGGTCGAACCTCTATTCGCGAAGTTTCTTTGTGAAAGGAAAAAGGTTTTTGGAGTGTGACCGAGAGACTCGGAGAGATCAAGCGGAGGCCGTCCCGCTAGCGAGCCATGCAAAAAAACTATCATCATCGAGACCACGAAACTGTCTGGAAGAAGAACATTGTAGATTCTTCTTATCAGGTGGGTCAGGCTTCCCTCACTCATCTATTCCCACATCCAAGGCGAACTTTGTCAGTCCAATCCATCAAAGCAGTGACTGAAATTAGGGGAGGATTTCGAGGGAGGCCGAGATTCTTGGGGCCTGAACGCGCCGGATGTGGGGGGGGTCGACACTCATTCTACTCGCTCAAAGTGTAGGAACCCACGCACTAAAATCATCACGAGGGCCGGCATGCCCGAGCCATGCATCTGCGAAACCCTAATTTGCACCCGCATTGGGTAAAGGTGAGCTAAAGAGAAACCGCCGATGTCCTGGAGCACCGAGAACCTCGGCATCGCCCTCGTTCAGTGGAAAAGACGCCCTAAGAAAAGAGGGAAAGGACACATCTATCGCGGAACGTCTCTCACTCTAAAAAGGCGAAAAGATGGCGACTTCTTCTTCAAGGGAGACCAAGAACAAAAAGGGGGTGCGGATCACCCTGCGCGTCTACGGAAAGGTTCGAACAAACCACGCTCAAAAAGTCGCCGAGCTCGGGGACTCAAAAGCGAGATCGCGGTGTGGGAGAGGGGGAAGGGGGGGGATCCGGGGGTCAAGCGACCTTACCGGGAGTTGTTGGAAGTCGTACAGGGAGAAAGAAGGTTATACTGGCAAAAAACTCATGCCGAAGAAGGCTCTACCCCGCAAGGATGGGGGGGGAAATTTCTCTTCTCTCTCGCAACATGTTGAAAAAAGACTCTCAACAGAAAAGTTGGACGGTCAGGCGTCTACGAGGAAACATGCGTCGGTCAAAAAACAATTGAAGGGGGTCGTGTCGATTTTCTCCTTCTTCATTTCCGCTCGAAAGAGTCCCGGCGGGGGGAAAAAAAGAGATGGAAATGAAATGAAAAAAAACGGCGGAATTCCGCTTTACATCGAAAAAAAAGGTCCGGGGTCGAGGCAGCGACTGAAACCTCCGAAGAAGGGGTCAGATCCCGCGGAGGTGGGGGAGGGTGTGGGGGATTGAGAGCGTCGAATAGAAGGGGGTGATCCTCATCCAGTAAGGGGGTTAGGATCGAAAATGACGACCTCCAGTGAGGAGAGCTCCTATCGGGAGTAGGAAGTTTCTCGAAAAAGGGGGCAAAAAAAACCAAAACTACACAAAAAAAAAAACACCACCAGAAGAAAATAAAAAAACCCAAAACAAAAAAAAACCAAAGAAAAAAAAAACACTGCAAAAACCAAAAAAGAGAAACGTCGCAGAAAAAAAAAAAAAACAAAAAAAAAAAAAAAAAAACCAACCCCACCCTCCAAGAAAAACTCAAAAACCCCCTCAAAAAAAAAAAAAAAAAAAAAGCAAAAAAAAAACAAAAAAAACAAAAAAAAAAAACGTCGCAAAACCAAAAAAAAAAACACAAAAAAAAACAAAAAACACAAAAACAAAACCGCCCCCGCCCAAACCCGCAAAAAAAAAAAAAAACAAAAAACAACCAAAAGAAAATAAAAACCCTGTGTAGTAACAAAAAATCAAAACACACACCTCTTCCCACACACCCCCAAAACCACAAAACCAAACAACCTCCCCTCCCCCTTTCTCCTCTTATCTTCCTCGAAGGATATGATAGGGGGACTTCTGTGGGCAGCAACCTTCGCTCTTTTGTTTTCACTGGAAGGGGGAGGGGCACTCGCCTCATTTCCTTCCTGGTTCTTATTCAGTAGGGGCCGGGGAGGCCCTGCAGCCGTCGTTGGGGGTACCAACCCTATAATCTCTTTTCCTTTCATAATCACCTTAAGGGTCTCGACTGGACCTACGTAGACAAAAAATTTTGAGGGAATGGACGGTGGTTGGCTATTCTTATTTTCCAGACCACCTCTCCTCATGGGCTAACGCAAAGGGAGGGGTTGAGAATGATCGAGGGCGAGACTCGCTGCTCCTCTTATCATGACACGCCAACTAGTTCTTCATGCCAGAATGCCTAACGACCAATCGGGGGGAAGCAGGGGACTACCTTCCAAATCGGGGTAGATACGAAAAAAAGGAAATCACTGGCTATTCCAACCAGATTCTCTAAAGAGAGAAGGAACTCCGGGATCAGAAGGCTTCGAGGCGCTGCTACAATACGGGAGGGGACCTCGATCCCTTAAGTCCTGAACTTTAACGGGTACGAGGCCATCAGAGGCTACAAGGCGAATTTGTGATGTTAAACTCGGTCAGTACCGAGGGAAGGCCCGGGGGGAAGAAGGCGGGCGCAACCAGGCCATTATGACGAGGGGTGCACCAAACGCAATATGATCCTTCCATAACCATGAGAAACGAAGATGGGGAAAGTGGGGAGAGGAAATTCGACGAAGAGAATCAGGTAGCTGCCCGGTTCGCCTAATTTTGGAAACGTGACAGCCACAAAGGCAACTTCACTAACCACCTCGAATCCGTTGGGAAGGAAGAAAAAGAGTTACGGAAGGAATTGAAATGGAGCATAAAGCACTATCGCTGTCGCCGTGGTTTCCCAACTGCCTCTCCTAGGAGAGTCACAAATCCTGGCACATCCCTGCATATAGGCTTCTCATCCCATCAAGAAGAAGACGCGGGGGTGAGTAACAAAGAGGGTAAAAGTTGGGGGGGGCTCAAAAGATATGTGATGGACCGTTTAGGGGACCATGATCATCCCCTCGGGTTGAAACGAAGAGGAGGGAATGATTCGAACCCTCCCGCAGTAGGACTTCGGAAAAAAAAAAACACAAAAAAAAAAAGGATAACCCTCTCCGATACAATGTTTATATTGGAGCGGCTTTGCCTTTCGAATTTAGTGACAACTAAGGAAATCCGGAAACAGCAGGGAAGAAGTGGGAATTGAAATCCGTTATCGGAATCAGAGGTACCGTATGAGACCCCGAACATCTTCATGGTCGGGGCAGCGCTTATAATTTCACAGTGCTCAAGGGTTGTGGGTTGGGGAAGATGATCATCTAGCACCGACTTTATGTACACAAAGGATGGGGGGGGATGAGCCTTCCAACCGAGAAGATCACAGAGGAGGACAGGGGGGGAACTCCAGCTCACGTCTTGTATCGTCCCTTCTTGGGATGGGTATAAACAGATATCGCCGGCATTTCACATCCCTCATGCGAGGGGAGGAAAGGGGAGGATCAATCTGCATTAGATATCAAAAGTCCGCCGAGAAGTCTTTCCGTTTGACCATAAAAAGCGGGGGAAAAAAGGGGGGGACGCAGGTAGAGCTGGGGAATCCCAACAAGTATTAGGGCTATCCTTGAATCAGGGTGGGTTTTGAAGATCGGGGTCCTCCTGCCCTATTTCGCCCACAAAGTTTCCCGATAAAAAAGGTGCTGGGAAAAAAATACCACCGGAGCTTTTCTCTCACTTATATTGAGGAGCTGGTCTCGCGTTATGACCCTTCAGCTTGTAGTCGTTAAGTCGGGATAAATATACAGGAGACCTCAGGTGGGAGAAGAAAAAAAGTTGTTAGGTTGGCTGAAAAAACACGGCCCAATTCAGTCGAAAAAGTAAAGAAATAGGAACGAGGAACCGAACGGAGGCAAAGGAAGGGGGACGTCGACCTAGGCGAATCTGCTTCTCTGGCCGGGAGCCGGGGAAACTTGGTGGCGATCTCATACAACAAAAAAAAGGGGATGAGAAAGTAAACAAACTAGCGTCAGGCGAAGGCATGGTCCTACCTCCAGCAGAACGATCCCTTTGGGAGCGAACCTTATGCCAAGGCGTGAGCGGCGAGTATGGTGTTCCTTAACTGGCGCGAACAAATTTGGAAGTTGAGGCTGAAGACCATCAAGAACAAGATCCCTCGGCGCCTGGAAAAAAGAATGTCCAACAGCTCTATTCCTCTCGACGAGGGGAGGATGAGGCAGGAACCATCGAAGACAGAAGCTGAACCGGATCGTCCATTCTGCTAGGAAAAGGCAAAAAAAAACATGGCGACCAGGCGATATTGGGGGAATGCAATAACGCCAGAGGCTGAGAAGCGCACCACCAAGCGTCGCATTAATGACTTTGGTGTGGGGGGAGGAGCGAAGCGCGAGCCATCCCTGGGTAAAGGAAGGGACTGTTCACTGCAATCCTCTAAGGAGAACTAAGTCCTTCCGCCACGATCCGAACTCTAAGCCGAGCTGGGGAAAAATGCTTGGGCTAATGTCGTTTCTCCAGACTAACGCAAAAAGGGGGGCCATATCAAAATTTTGCCTCTCCCTATACATCGTCTTTCAAGAATTTCTAAGAGTTTGCCGCGGGAAGACTCTGACCCTTCCACCACTAGGGGGGTCGCAGGATTAGACAGCGCGTTCAAGGAGGATGCACTAGAGTGCCACCTCCCATTTTAAAGGCGCAGCTTCGGAGTACCAGAATTTCTCACTCTATAAATTAGCGAGAGGAAAGAAGCGTGAGAAAGGGAGGGGAGGAGCTCGCGGCATTCCACAACGTCACGCAAACGACTTCCATTCCCGGTATCTTAAATTGCGTAAAGGTGCTCGTGATGGCTTTTGAGACCGTCTCTAACTGCTTTCGTGGCGGGAAATAGAGGGAGTCGGTTACCATGTCCAACTTCATAATTAAACATAGGAGGTGCGCATAGAAATCCCCGGACGCACCCAAAGCGTCAGGGGTAATTGTCCTTTCTTTTCCTGTTTCTGAAGAAGGGAGGGCGGTGAAAGAATGGCCGGCGCCGACGGCACTTCTTTTTTAAAGAGAAAAAGGGTCGCGGATAATAGAAAGACAGTGGAAGAGTAGTATTGAGAAACGGATTCTATCTTTGACTGGAAAGGGAGGGGGGGTCACCTCGTTGGAATTACAACGTTTCTAACCTTGTAGGGATCTAAAAGGCCGGGGGAAAGGGAGAGGCAGTTGTTAAATAGCAAACTCTCGGCCTCATGGATTCCTCCTGGTTGCCTAAGGATAGCCGGGGGTGGGGGGAAAAACCTGATCTAATAATTCCAGGTAAGGTCTCTGGAAAACGGAGAGAGATACAGAAACGAAAAATAGGAAAAACCGTTTCCTTCGTCCTGGTCCGTAGCGCCTCCTCTGCCGGGGGGGGGGGGAAGTCCAAAGAGGGAACACGTTTGTCCCGGCGGAAAATCCCGAGTCCTCTGAAGTGCCTGCACCAAGATGGGTCGAAGACCAGAGGTGCCCACGCTAGACTCGGAGCGCCGCAATGAGTGATTGTCTTCGCCAGAAGACCCGAGGAAACCGGGGGGGGCGTCCGATATTCCACGCCTTCATTTCGAAAAACCTCTGAATCGAGAGGGAGTGTGTAATGAAGGGGAAGAAAGAGCGAGATCTAAATGACCGGCGCGAGTAAAGCCACGCGATCATCATTCGTATGAGAAACCGAAAGGGAAGGGAAACCAAAGGGTCGACCATCCTTCTTCAAGTGGGTGTCTCGGCCGACAGAAAACATCGAGGCCACAAAAAAAAAAAAAAAAACATCCGAAAAAAAAGATCGCCCTTGTCCTGTCAGCAAAGCAACAACAATTTGCGACCGGTCCTTGTCGACGGGGTGGGACGAGAAAGGAAAGAAATTGGGGCAAAACCGCGAAGGAGCTCGTTTTTGGAGACGCCGCGACGCGCTCCCTTGTATTCCAGAAGAGAAAGACAAAAAGGGAAAGCCGAATGGAGCGCCAAAGCTCGAAATAAAGGGGGTCTGCCCGCATGGGTCGGGGGAAGCAGGACCAAAACCGTTTCACCGACTGTCGCAATCCGTCTGCCTCGTCCAAGCGCCCAGAGGAGGCGATGACAAGAAGGGAAAACGTCGTAGGAAACGGCGCCCATCGGCGCTCAGAGGAAGGGGCGCTATTGGA
>Ga0179593_1232527_pt1 | contig 12417 bp, 8 predicted proteins | sample CZODoug2_1_08_16_FD_185931 | JGI IMG/M metagenome (GOLD analysis project Ga0179593, IMG submission 185931) | Vadose zone soil fungal communities from Angelo Coast Range Reserve, California, USA - CZODoug2_1_08_16fungal (PacBio error correction) | ecosystem: Environmental > Terrestrial > Soil >...
CGTAGTCTGGGGGCTTGACAAAATCTCGAGGAATCGCCGTAGACAGTCTTTTGCAGGGAGGAATGTAGAGGAGGGAGGAGGGGAATCGGGGATAAGTAAACTGGGAGGGGGGAGTACCTGAAATTAGCATGGAACACCGAAATCCCAGTACTTATATGAAAAAAAAAACACAGTTCGTGCGGACCGAAAAAAGACAGGCTAAGGGAAAAGCAAACAAAAAAAGAAGGTGTTCCGTTTAAAGTAAGAAAAAAATGTTAATGCCGTAAACATTGGAGGCCGGTGCGGGAGCTGGTGGTAATGGTCGCCCCTGTTGCTCGACTGACGTAATGAAGAAACACCGAGTCGCTAGAGCGGGACGTATGGAGTGCAGAGTCGAAAAAAAAAAGGAGTCACGAAGGAGAAAACGTACTAAGCGGTCTCGATCGAACGCGTGGAACAGAAAGTTGTTTGACAGAAGGCCGGGTCCCGGCGGACAAGTGAGAGAGCAGTAGCAGCCCCTCGAAGCTGAGAAAGACCTGTTTAAACGGAAAAGTAGCATCATGATCTGACGTGAATCGGGGAAAATGGGTGGGTAGAAGAGCCGATCAGTAGACACTGTGGAAGATGGGAAAGACTCCGATAGGGAAAAAATCACTCCCCACAAGAAATGACTGGTCCGCTGAAAATTCAACTTGGGTTCACCTGATGATAAAAATAGAACGAAGAAAAAAAGCGACGAAATCCATCCGTCATAGATTCAGCAAGGCATCTTTCCAACAGATTAGGGAAATATCCGGAATAGGCGAACCGTCTCCTTGCAACGACACCGAAGCCGCGGGTGAAGGAGGGTTCTTGGAACGACAGAGGCTTTGTCTATTTGGAAACAGGTGTCGTCTAGTATCAGTCTATGCCCAGATCGAGTCTGCCACGCTCGTAATGGGGGGTTGTGTGTGTTTGGTTGGTGGGTTGGGGGTGGGGGGGGGGGTTGGGAGAATGGATAGGTATGTGCCCCACCTCCCCTCATCTCAATAAAGCCAGATCATCCCGGTGATGACGGGGTGATACGATAAAGAGGAAGTGATTCCATTGATTTCTTACGGGGAACGGATTTTCAAACTATAAGTGGATCAAATGTGACAAGGGTACGCGTGCGAGTTGACTAGGGACCGTTGGCAGACCAGAAAGACTATACACAGAAGAGCAATCATAACCAGTTTCGCGGAGGGAAGATCAGGGAAGGAATAAAAATACTTTAAGGTGGGGGGGGGAAAATGGATGAAAGAGAAGACGTACCAACGCTGTATCTATTCGAGCAGAATGTTATAGTTCCAAGATCCGTAAAAAGAAGTGGGTTGACGAACCTAGGGAGGGTAAAGCATTGACAAGAGAACCGCGGCCGACTGAACAAAACTTACACTGAGTCCCTGGGCAGCGCGGGGGAAAAGAGATGTTTGAACAGTCATAGAACCACACGAGGCAGCAGTTGTGACGACAAGCTGTTGTCCTCTTGTAAGAGAAAACGGTTCTCGGGGGTAATGGGAGAGACGCACCCAGAAATGAGATTGGTGTAGAAAAAAAAAGTAGGAAAAACGAGGAGGGAAGCAGTTAATTAAAGAAAAACTTTACTCGGTCCCGAAAACTCTGTGCCCCATCCTAGTAGGAGCCACCCGTGACTGACAGGTTAGTCTGCTTGGCTCAGGCTGAATAGGCGGAGTTGAAAAGCCCGTACTCCCAGGTATCACTGAAAGGAGGAAGTGGAGTAAAAGATTTTTGTAAACGAAGATGTGACGTTAGGATGTACGACGCATCAACCGCAATCACCCTGGACGCGTACAATGCATACATTCCTGGTTAAGAAGAGGCGAACTCGAGGCGATAAGGGGAAAGGAATCGTGACTACTTTTTGAGGGAAAGCCTGCCGCCCACGCGCTACATTTGGGGCAGACGGCAGTGGATGGAGTTCTAAGAGAAAGCCAGGCATCTTAATTCACTCCTCAAAGAGACAGAGAAGAGCTACGACCACACCGGAAGATTTTGGGAAATTGGCTTCGAGTTCAGATGGGACGAAGAGAAGACCTGAAAAAGAATCCTGATAAAGAGGACCGTCAAGTAGGGGTCTTTCACTTGGCCACCGACTGAGAAGCTCGGCGGGCATGACCAAGGGAGTGGAATGGGAAAACGTCAGTCGATGGGCTGACGACGGGGAGAAGAGGGGCCATGTCATGAGACGGTTTAAGAGCCAAAAAGGTCCCCAGAAAAAACAGTGGGTTTCCCTCAGACCAGGGCAAAAGAGTGGAGGCAACAGGCAGAGGCAGAAAGAACAGAGGAATGTTCAAAAGAGGCGCAAGGGAAGTTGTTATAACCGGGAATAGAAGGGACATCGCACCTATGTGTAAGAGGGGGGGCAGAAACAATGGGGTTACGTTTCTAAGTGGCTGGAAACAGGTGGGTACCGCAAAAATTAGCGCGAAAAGGTACAAGAGACAGAGAAAACAACAACAAAGGAGGAGAGGAAAAGATTTTACCGTTAAAAAGCAGTGTCCTTCTAATGAGCAAACCATGGCAGCCAAAAGGCCCGCACGTACACCACGACCGTTGTGGGGGTCGACCCGGAAAGTGCCGAGACAGGACTTCTCGTCTCAGCAGTCCATTGAGCGCGCGGGAACGAATGGAAGGTAGGAGGTCTGCAGCCGAATAGCTGAATGTGGCGTTGAGGGCAAAAAACCAATAAGGGTTACTGGGGAGAAAAAGAAGGAACCGTGTTCACACCTGCAATGGAAAGAAGTGGAAGGAAGCTAAAGAGGTGGAACGTGAGTTGGCATAGCATCAAAGGAGACCGAAGGATGCAAGAAGGCCCTTCGTTAAAACACAAAGGAAGAGGGGAATCTCGAAAAAAGTTTCGAGGGGGCAATAGGCATTGGAGGTAGTGAAAACCCCCGCAGACCAACCGCCAAAGAGCTCTTAGCTTAACTTCGAATAAGAATTTTGAGACAAGGAGGGAACTATGGGCGTGGGGGGTCGTAAATTTATGGGTCTGAGGATTTTAAGTTGAGTAAAGTCGGGATTTATCGGCGCAATTCATAATCCAGTTTCATAAAGAGAAAGTGCGAGGGGCTACGGCGTGTGACACATATTTCCATAGGGGAGGGGACCATGAAACAAAAAGACAGCTAGCTATCAAAGGAGGAGCCCAGCCCCCCCTAAACACTGAAGGTGAGTGGAGTGGGGGAGATTAAGTAGTGCGGTAAGGGGGAGGATGTAGGACCATTCCAACAGGTAGGTACGTCAAAATATGTGTTCTAACAAGGAATCGGGCTGACGACTTTCATCTATCTACTATAAGACTGATCGTCCGCCAATCTACCAGGTCGAAGTCGTTTTTGGGAGTATCTAGGAGGGGAAAGAAAAGGAAGGTCCAAAAATAAAAGTTTCTCTTTGTAAGGAAGAGCCAGAAAATCGTTTTTGCGTTACGCGCGGGGTTGATAAACATACAAAATCAAGAGGTTGTCAAGGAGACGTGGTGTAGGAAAAGAAAACCTTCTTTGTGAGGGATACAAGACCGGAAAAAAAAGTTCGCAAACATGCATCGTTGTAAAAGGACTTTACAACTCGAGTGTCGAGAGGATACCTCGGTCCTCATGTGTCACTAGAAAGGGGCTTATTCAAAAGGGAACGTATTTCCTAATGTGGTAACTAGGGAGCACCAATTGTTCATCACAACAGCAAAATCTCACCTAGGGCAAGAGAAAATCGCGAAAAGAAGGTGTTACTTGCTATGTGCCTCACTGAAAAAATGAGGAAGGTGTCTTACAGGGAACCCAGATCATCCTCCGACTCCCCCGGGGCTGGAAGCCCGGTCGAAAACGTTATCAGTGATTTGGGAAATACTAAAAATCTCCATTTTGCCTTACCAGCCAGGGGAGAAGGACTAAGTGGTGCACCTGCTGGTCACCAGAGAAGAACATGTAATCAGGGAAGGGGGAGGAGCGGGCACCAATGAGAACTAAAGGCGGGAGTCTTAAAGTATTGGTCATGAAGACTCTGACTTAAGATAAGTAAACCAAGTGCGAAAGAGATGGACGATCCTATCGGCCCTTCAAATCTATACAGCCAGAAAAGGGGGGGGGGAAAACTCGACAAAGCAAGGCTCGTTTCCACGGAAAGGAGCCCCCATTAAACCGCTGCAGGGGACAATTCAAAGGGAAGCTCGGTTTCCTAAGAACATGAAAGCCTTGTGTGCATAGTGTTCAGGTGTTCGGAGATCAGGCGGGGGGGCGAGCTGCGAGAGCAGGTCCAGTCTGAACTGTTCAGCTAAAAAAAACCTTGGGAGTGAGTGGAAGGCACGCTGAGGCGCTGAAGGGTAAACGGGGGGGAATAATGAAGGGTGGCTCCAACCCCGGCTACTACAACGACCGGGACAGCGGATGGAAATGGTTACTGAAAAGGATTAACATCGGGGAGAGAGGAACGTAGGAGAGAAGGCAACAGTGACATTTAATCGAATTTTAAAAAAAAGTGAGGAGAAAATGAGTTCTTCCTACGACCAGAAAAGAATTATTAGGGAGACTCGTCTAACGTTTGGGCTATGGAATCACTCGAAAGAAACAAAATCGGATATGAAAAGATCGACGAAACGTAGTCGGTCTTGACAGGACTGTCGAGACCGTCGATCAAAAGGGGCCTGACTCAGCCCCCCAGTAAGAGAACTCCGGCAAAATCGGGGACCCGGGACCCTGGAACGTTGTGGGGACTTACAAAGTTATACCCCAACAGAGTTGGAGGTTCTGGGAGAGGGACCTGTGCAAGTTTTAAGCGTTCAGGATAAGCTCGTAGGGGGGGTCTCTAAGTCACTGGGCACCTTTGTGTCTAACAGGCTCCGTGAAGTAAAAAGAAAAACGGAGGAGAGGGACTAAAGCTTGACTTCCAAAGCAGAATTCATTGCGACCAGAAGATTGTGAGAGGGAAGGAGAAGAAAGGTTCCGCCCAACAAAAAACTGAGTAAGGGGGGAAGGGCATCACCAGAAAGTGAAAAAGGAATTGGAGAGAAGGGTCGTGGACAAGATGTAGCATTCCACGGCCTTCGTTAAATAAAGGGGTATTCTGTAAGCAGACGCCATGGGAAAATCACTTGTGGAAAAAAAGAAAGGCTGCAGAAAGTAAAAGAGGCAAGGTAGATTGGGGGCAAAAGCAAGAGACCCACAAGCCTCACTGAATAGGCTTGGACTATTTGCGTCCTGTGAGGATGAGAAACATTAACCGGCGTGTTGACAGAGAAATAAGAAAGGTATCTATCAGGGAAGGACTGAGGAGGAGAAAAGGAGAGAAGTACCACCGCAAACATAAAAAAAAAAGGCGCGAAGTCAATCAATGTTGAGGGGTCTGACCGGGGGAAAACAGGTGGTTCCTTTGCCAAGAGAGAAAAGAACAGTTTAAAAGTAACCACAGGGGAGACGTTGGTAGGTCAAGGCCAGAGAAAAAAAGAGACTCGAAAGAAAGCCAAAGAAGGGGGGGGCTGGGCGAAGCTACACTCTGACCCCTTTAAAATCTTGATGTGCCTAACAAATAACAGTCACGAACTTCCGTCATACGGAATCTTCAACAACGCCTCAGAGACAGACTGCAGCAGAGAAAAAGGACGAATCATTGCCCGGACAGGAAAGAGCGCAGAAAAGCTTAAGAGGACCGCGGTCACGCTAATTCTCTGTCATCAACTGCCGTGTTGCACAAAAACAATGAAGGGACTGTGCGCGTAGCAGTCAATATGCGCGCGAGCACTCACAAAAAGAAGATTACCTAAAAGGATCGGGAAAAAAAGACAACACAAGGAAGAGAGCAGAATCGACTCAAGCATGCTGCAGATGCTGTCGGCAGGCTTGGTCGAAATATGGACGTGCTACGCACCTTCTAAGAGAAGGTCACCAGGCCGAACCAGAAGCGAGAGAAAAAGGGACCATCCTGTCAGCATCAGAAAGGCCAAATGTCCGCTGCACTGCTTGTCGGCTGTCGCGGAGATGCCGCTGGGGCATACAGCGTTTGGCAGCTAACGACGTTGAACAGGAGGGAGTCGTTACGGCAACATCCAGAACGCATGGGGAAAATAGGCGAGTGGAGCTTCGACCCGCCACCAAAGGGGGAAGGGAAAACTCAGTCGCAGGAGGACGGCTTCAACTAGGACGGACGTAAACAAACTGCGCAGCGTTGAAGGGAGTCAATGACACTGAAGCGGAGATGCGAAACAGAAATCATAGAGGGGGACCTTACAGACACGTCGCAAAAACTGTAAGATCTAAGCTTCCAGTCTGTGGGTCCTGAGGGGAAAGACGAACACTCAGGAAAAGAGATGACACCTGATGAGATACAATCGTGAGCAGAAAGAGGACGGTGACTGGTGGCACAAAGATAAAAGAATAAAGTCCTAGTGGATCGAGTTTGGGAGGCGCGCTGAAAAAAAAGATAAAGACTTGAAATCGTTCCGACATGGAGGAAAAATGGGGCTTGAAGGAAAGGAGAAAACGGGCGAAAGCGGGGTACAGAAAAACTTCTGAAATTGAGTAGGCAAGCTAAAGATCAATGACGGCCTCCTAGTCAAAATGGAAATTGGAGGGAGTTCTTACAGTCCCGACAGGATCGGATCTGGGGAAACCTAGCTCGGCTAAGCAGGGAACTCCGGTGAACGACATAAAAGGTAGGCAGGGGGGGCTCGAACGAGGTGGTCATCAAAAAATCAAACTGTGGAGGTGGAAGTCCAGGAAGGGATAACAACCTTCATCCCGGCTTAAAAAACTCTCTCTACTGTCGGAAATGAACTAAACAAAAGAATCCTTACCCGAACCAGCAACTAGTTTGGTTTATACTCTTGGAATCGTAAACCTTGCAAAGTGCAATGATGGACATATTCTGCCTGTAGGGACTGGGACTTGGGTTGGTGGTAGAAACTAGGTCTCTACGGAGAATGAAGGAAAGGAAAAAACGTCCTAACTGTAGGAACATTCAGTCCGATAAGGGGACGGTGAGAGGCTCTCGCAAAATCGGCGTAGCGAGGGAAACGACGTAATCGGGAAAAACGAGATGCAAGGAAGTAGTTGCGAAAGGGGTGGGAAATCTCGGCAGGGCCATCAGGCGCTAAAGCGGGGCGATGACGCAAGTCGCAGCTGCTCAAAATTGTACGTACCCGCGCAGCTGAGCTGTCTGTCTCAGGACAAGTGGCCCGAGAATTTCTCAACCTGTGGCTTGAGAGAAAAAGAATGCGTCACTCCCTAACAAAGCCGGCGGAGTGACCGACGAATGGAAGAAAGTTAAAGGTCACTGATGAAAAGCCGAAGAGAAAACGCCGTAAAATTCGTCACTGCTAAAAGACCAAAAGGGGGGGAGATGGGCGACCCTGACACGGCACCCTCTCCGGGAAAAAGCAAACCGACAAAAACCGTCGGTCCGTGGTCGGTTTACGGCGTGGACAAGAGACTGCTGTTGTCCGAGTGGTGGGGAACCCTGGGCGAGGGGGTTCTACTGCGCAGGGCAAGAGCTACCTAGGAGAGCCTGGGGTCACTTCGAACTGAAGAGGGGGACAACAGTTCACCCAAAACATCTTAAGAAAAGAGAAACCACTGTCGGTTGAACTTGTTGACCCAGTAAACGTCGAACGGCGTTCCATCTTTGAATGCGAGGGGGAAGAAGAGGTGAATAACAAAGAAATCTTCACAAATGCCGGTACTAGACACCAGTTTCTATTTGCTCGACGTTTTCAAAAGACAATAATCACGGATACCGGCGGGGGGGTCTGAAGCAACCGTTGGGGAGAGAGGAAGGAACTGTGAAAAAGAAAAACGAAGGGACTTTTTGGGGCATTGGGAGACAGAAAAGTGACACAGGGTCGAATTGCGGAAAAGGAGAAACGTGTATAAAGCTTATCAGAGGAAGGGGACTCAACCGACGGAGGGATGCAGTTGATACCCTCGAAAACTATTTCTAAACTACGTGAAGAAGACTCTCAATAGTGCCCTAGGAAAACGGGCTTAGGAGAAAAGAATGTTGGAGGCATTGCAACGATATAAGGTGTAACGCTGTTTTAAAGGTCGGGGAAAGAACCCCCGGTAATAAGAGACGTCTTAAAGACGACACCAACGGAGAATGGGACGCGTGGGAAAGCAAAAAATTCGCTTGACCAAAAGGGAATGGGCCGCTTCATTACCCAAGAAAAAACCTGTAAGAGGACAAGGAATAGGCCCAGCATACGGCTCAAAAACCTATGGGCTTGGAAAGGTGCAGCGCTGGCGGGCGACAGTCTGCTAGACGGGGGTTAACTCAGAGAAGGAGGCAAGCATGAAGGTCAGAAAATATGGGGGGATGAAAGATCAGATGACTGGAAGGAGGGTCGAAATCCAAAAGAAGCCTAAACTACCATCCCGTCAACTGAAGGTGATATGAATCTATCGTTCTCAGTACTGGGAGCCGTAGGACAGAAAACGTTTCTAAAGGAGGGGAGACCCCCTCAGGAGGTTGCAACGGAGGGTGGAGGGTAAACTTCTCTAATAAAAATACGTCATCTGCCAGACAACTTCGAACAAAGAGAAAAAATCTAAACAACACGCAAGATGTAAGGGAGGGGGAAGTTTGGCTTCGGAAGTGAAAGATTGACAGGACTCAGAATTGAAAGCTTAGTAAATCCACAGGGCGATTTATACTTTCAAGTGGACAACGAAATGAAATCGGAGTGTTATTCAGTCGGAGAGGGGGTGCTAAGAAAAATCAAGGGAGCTGGTAGCTGAATTCACGGCGCGAGAAAAATGAAATTCGTGAAAGGGGGACAACTTGTCAAGGCGATCACCAAGGAAAAAAGCTTGTTGGAATCAAAAGGAAAACCCCAGGAAGCCGAAATTGAAAGAGGGCAAGCATAGCAGGACAAGGAAGAGGGTGGTCCGCAGGAGAAGAGGCTTTGTGACTATTCAGAATCGAATTTGCACTCTCGGAAGAGCTTGGCTCTAGAAAAAACAGGGGAGGGGGGAACGGCGGGAGGTGGGTCGGCCATGTTTCCTCCTGAAAAGTTAAATGCTCTCAAACGTTCAATCTTAAGGCAGAAATAAAAAAAAAGGAGGAGGAGGAAGGAGTAGTGACCGTGAGATCATTGCATGCGAATGCGTACACCCTGTGCAGCAACGGACCGAAAGGTAAAAAACGAAGGTTTAACCGCAAAGAACGTGCCGAGCGCGTGATTTGAATCTCAATAAAGAACAATAAGGAAAGTTGAAGCCGCAGGAACAGACTTGAAGGGTATGTGGGGACAGGGAAGAGGCGAGGAGACTGGGGCCTTGGGGACAACAAGTGGGGACTGGGGTGACGTGTGTTAAAAGGGAAGACCTTAAAAGTGAGGAACGAAAAAGGGGTCAAGGCTAGAGCCGGGGGGGGGAGGCATGAAAACTCTCCTACTGTAAGACGCGAAGTTAGTAATTTGTTCCATTAGACTATAAATAGGAGAGGAAAGTAGAAGTTTGCGAAGGGAAGATCATCTGAACATTGGTTGGGCGGGGAGGGTTTCGATCGAGGTCAAGGATTGTGGAAGCGAACAACCCCCCTTTTCTTCAAAGAAAGGGACCAAATTTACCGGGAATGGGCGTTGTGTCGTAAAGGACTGGGTCGCGGATGAGGGGTTGAGTAATAGAATGGGGGTCTAGGAGCCGAGTCATCCGGAACTGGAAAGTATCTCTTTGGCTCCGACGGGGTGTGATCACCGTAGGAAAGATATCTTGAAACATACTAAAAAAGAATCTGAGAAGAAGAAAGAATTGTAAGGGGGGGGAACTTGACAAAGTGATTATAGGATGGTCGAATCAGACGCCATCACCTATCTCGGGGAAAACTTCAAAAAAGAAAGAAGGTTTCGAAACCGAAATAGGAGGGCGGTAACTTAATTCTTATCATCTAGAGAAAAAAAAGACAAGAACAGAAGAAAGAGAGGAAAAGGTAAGCATAGGGGGGAGAAGGACGCTGGGGAAGAAGTACTTGGAACAATCTTAAAGGGAATTTTATAAGATGACTCCTCTTGGGTCACGCGCACTAAGGGATCCCTAAAGAGGGGTCCAAAGTAGAGGGGGGAGGCCGTTAAAAAAAACGAGGCTCTTATTAAAGGTTTTGAATGAAACGCTGGAAAAAAAAGCTAGCCGAGAAAACGTGGGGGATCCAGACGTGAAAACGATGAGCGGCTGCAAAAATCAGTGTGAGAAAGAACGGGCGGCGGATAAGGAATCGCGGTTCGAGAAGCGAGAAAAGGAAAGACGGGTGGAGAAGATTTGGTTAAGACGGTCGAAGCGCCGCTCACAATATGCCGCTAAGAGAAAGCCAACAATGTGGAGGGTCGATGTCCGGAAATGTCAAAAGTCTCCGTAGGTGGATTGCCATGAAAAATAATAACCGCGCAAACTGTGCTAAAACACTCGGGACGGTCGCCTGATCTGGGGGGTGAAAAAAAGTCCAGAACAAAAATCTGAAAGGGTTTAGCTGTACAAGCATTGGAAGAAAAAGAAAGATAGAAGTTTTACAAAACCGAGGCAAAAAGAGGAAGGAACGCCCTGAAGAAAAGCAGCGTTAACGGATCAGGTCTAAACAATTGTGGAGGAAAAGAGGTTTTCTGGGCCGCTGAAGGGGAGGGTAAGAAGGTTCAGTGAGAAAAACCGCGAGACGGAAAGTATCGGGTATCTTACCGTAGGGAACACCTCACCGTTGGCCACATAGGGAACCTTCGCTGTTAAGGGCCGGAATAAAAAAAGAAACCAGCGGCTGGAGTCGTGCCGCAGAGAACTGGAGTTGAGGGGGACCGACCATTACACTCCTTGGGGTGGCACTAGATGAAGGCAAAAAAAATATTAGGAGTAGGGGGGAGGCGCAGGCTTCATCAGCATGGCAAATGTAGGAATGTGTTCGCTTAAATCCATACTGCTGGTGGAGGCCAGGTGACTGGCACCGGGCAGAAAACCTAATGAAGAATTAAGAAGGGAGAATATAGGATTTATGACAACTGGAGTGATCATACACTATCATGCTTCACTTCAGGTTCCAACAAGGACTTGCATCTGGACTCAAGGGAAAGAGAGAGGGAAGGAATCAGGGGGATGCAGGATTCAGAAAAATTGACTCTAAACTCTTTCGCGCGCGCCGAAAGATGAATTACAGGGAGCCTCTAACGACGCCGGATGGTGGGACTGTCTCTCGCTCAGGCAAGAGGAGAAAGTGGGCCGAACAATGGCTTCCTCGCCGAGGACGAGCAGCGGGGAGAAGTACCAAGCAAGAGACTAACCGGCCGGGAAGGATATGAAGGACAGGAAAGGGTGGAAGTTTAACTGGAAATGCCACACACTTCTTTGAACGGGTTCCTTCTTCTGGTGCTTTTTGAGGGGAGAAGGTAAACTTCTAAAAAGTGAGGGGGGAGGGAGAAGAAAGTACCCGGTGAAAGGGGTGGCACAGTTCTAATTACTTAAAAAGCCAGGAAGGTGAGATGGAAAAATATTTCGAAGCAAGCCTCCGAAGGAGGGCTTTACTGTAAAGTTTGCGGAGAGGGGGGGAAGAGGAAATTGCCGAAAAAGGAAAACTGCAATTGCCTGAAAGTCCAAAAGCCAATTGTCCAGCATGGAACAAATATTATACAAGGTGAAATAGGTACGGAGGCACTCCGTAGGGAAAGGAAAAGGCTGACGGTAAGTTCAGAAAGGTTAAACTCCGCTTGGAAAATCAAAAAAAAGGGTCTGAACCAAAAAGAGGATAAGGAAATATTTCAAGATTAATGGGGGAACAAAGACTTCAGAACAGCTAGAATCATGATGAAGCATGCGGGTGAAGGGGGCTCTTAATGTGCGAGACTCAGACAGTCCCCCGGGAGGTACTTGTCCTGTACACTAAAAAGGAAGGGGGAGAATAATGGAACCGCCTTAGGGAAAAGTACCATCAGAGTACCCAAAAGAACCACCGGTCTTCTAGAGGGGTCTGAAAGGTTGACGTGGGAGACAAGGGAGAGAGAGAACATTAGGGGGGCTTGGGCGAAAGAGGAACACAAAGGTTTCAGGAAAGGAGAAGAAAAGGGAAAGTTGTGTACTTTAACTTCCCTCTCTAGCGCTCCTTCTAATTATGAGCCAACCATTATCAACGTTGGGTTCGGTGAGACTCTTAATAAATGAAGAAGAGGATTGATGTGCCGGAACGAAATAAAACTACGAAATAGACCGAGAAAAACACGCAAGAGTGTCACTTAAGGATCTCCTCTAAAGAATTATAACGATCAAAAGAAAATCTAGTAGAGAGGAAAATGCGCTCGGGAAAGAAGCTGGTAAAAAACGAGGAAGAAGGTGGAAATAGGGCCGGGTTGTTGTAAACCAACCCCAAAATGCTATTAGATAAAGGAACGGCATCGGAGGGGAAGAGCCGGAAACCTCAACGAAAATAAGGCCTATCACT
>Ga0179593_1382236_pt1 | contig 12417 bp, 10 predicted proteins | sample CZODoug2_1_08_16_FD_185931 | JGI IMG/M metagenome (GOLD analysis project Ga0179593, IMG submission 185931) | Vadose zone soil fungal communities from Angelo Coast Range Reserve, California, USA - CZODoug2_1_08_16fungal (PacBio error correction) | ecosystem: Environmental > Terrestrial > Soil >...
GGGCCTCCCTGATGGCTGACCTCAAAAAAATGTTGGCTCTCAAAAAAAGGGGGGAATACCCGGCTATTTATACGGACCTGGCCGCCTAGCAACCGGGACACCAACCGAGAAGGGTAGCGAGATTGAGACTACCGCAAAATGGCCGTGACTTAGGACTAAACCGACGGACGCCGGAGCAAAGCGAGCGAAGGAAAAGGGAAACCGGGGGGAGACGCACACGAAGAAACAGTACACGGGAAAAAAAAACGCCGGCAGCATTACCCTTTCAAATTTGCCACCGCGCACCGGCACCCCAAGAAAGAGGGTCTGAGGGATCGACCGTAGGGTCACCTTAAAAAGGAAATGTCCGGCAGCGCTCAAAGTGAGTCCGTCAGAGGAGTGGGTCCGAGCGGACCCCTTCAAAAGGCAATTTAGACGCAGAAGATCGAAGCCTGCCAAATGCCAAACAGAAAAGAAAAAGTGTAAAAGGGGGGAATATACCGATGCAATCTAAGAACAAAGCTCTAATGGAAGGAAGGGCGCGGCCAAGTTAAAACAAAGGGAGAGAAGGGGAGTAGTGGGGGGAGTCCGCATAAGACGAACGCCATCTCTATTGTCTACGGTCCAGACACGGGGACCGAGCACCTAAGGCAAAATGATTCCACTAAGGACATCAAAAAAAGTGATTGCTATCTAGGAGGAAACAAACAACATCGACGCGTACAAAAGTAGCGCGGTGACACTAATATCAGGAAGAAAATTCAAGGGGAGAAAAATTGCAGCACGAGAATACGGCGACACTCGACGACTGGCGCGGGGGGAAAAAACTGTGGCGTTCCCAGGCCTGGACGTTTTCGATCTTGGCCCAAGAATTAGTAGTAGTTTAGGGGAGGAAGAAGTCAATCAAGCGCAACGGCTGCAAGCAGACAGTCTGGGGGTAGCCCCGGGGATAGCACTTGCGGGGGGGGCAAATTCTCGGACGACCACGCCGGGCTTAATGGCCAGCCACTAGAGTTGAAAAAGGGGAAAAGGAGAAGCGGCAGACAATCCCCAAGAAGCATTTGGAAGAGCGAATCTCTCTTAAAATCGGGACCAATGTGACGAGGGCACGAATCCACATCCTCGAGAGGGGGGAACTCAAAAACAGACACCGGCGACAACAAAAAAAGACGGCTGAAGGGAGGAAAGTTCAGGGCAGCAAAATGGAAAATGTCGGCCAGCGTGAACAACACTGTGGGCGATGAACATCCCTATAATGGAAAATCGATGGGGCCAACGCGGGGACAAAAGAGGAAAGCACCGCGGTGACCTCCCAAGGGATGACATCCATTTAAAGCCGAAAGGAAAAATTTCTCCGGATTGGAGGGGAGGATCATCGAAAGGCGACCTGAAAAAACGCCTATCACGGCAGGAGGGACCAGCTCTTCTTCTGTTCATGCCCAACCAGGGGGGGGGGAAAGAGTCACCACAAAAAAAGAAATAACTTTCAGAGAGGGAAGGGAGGGGGCTTGATGTACGCAGAAACAAAAGTGGAGCTCGAAAAAAAATCCCCAGGCGTGCCGGGGCGAAGAAAAAAGGTAATCCAGCGCAGCCTCGAGGCGGGAAGAAGGAAGAGGACGGAACAAACGAGGAAGGAGGCAGAAAAAAAGGTGGGCGGGGATGCCAAACAAAAACACCGTTGTCACCCGAAATAAGAGAGAAACCACACAACAGTAGGAGTAGGGAGAGGTGAAAACCCGGACCCATGTTGTCATCCCAATAAACAAAGAGGAGGGGGGACCGACCCACGAAAAGGGACGCGGGTGGAATAAAAGGAACCGCAGCCGAGCTGCGCAGCCGAGTGGCCGACAACGGAAACTACTGAAGGGGTAAGGCGTTTCAGCCATCTAAATCTTTAACACGAGGGGCGTACATCAGCACCGAAAATGTGCCATCAAAAAAAATTGCTTTAAACAGGCACGGGGAGGGCAACTCACTTGGGGGGAAGAACAGGAAACGATTGAAATCTTGTAAAGGGGACGGCGCCTGAGAAAATGTTCAAAGGATCCGTTCTGAGGAGTCAAAGAAGAAAAGACCTCAAAGACTCCATCGGGGAAGGCGGAAGGCCATGGATGGGTAAAATAGGGGGGCCTGGTTGGAAGGACCCCCAAAGCCAGATTGGGGAACGAGGAAAAAAAATCTCGTGGAAAGTTTTAGATGGTGCAACTACCAGAGGGGGGGAAAAAATGTCTGAACCAAGAGGTCCAACCAGGCCAGACGAATCAGCGCGGATTTGAGACCAGGGGGAAGGGGGGTCTGCTTTCAAGATCGAGGTCATTGGGAGAGGCAACAGGGGGGATCTCAACGGGGAGAAAGGAAAAACTCGCCATGGAAGGCCAAAGGAAATCGGCGGTTTCGTCCTGCTCGAAACGGTCACAGAATATGGACGGAGGAAGAAAGTAAGCCGTCTGGAGATAAATGCCAATAAAAGGGCACTTTAACCCTATGAGAAAAAAACAGAAAAAGTTTAGGGACGGACAGCACCGTAGGTGATGCCTACGCACTGCCGGGAGAAAGAAAATGCCAATACCTGAGGCCCGAAGCGGCAACAGATAAGAAAGGGATGTAAAACATCAAGATATTCTTTCCAAGATAACCAGGAGGGAGGGAGGGAGGGGACTCCCTGGGAAAGCAAGCGGGCGGGCAAAGAGTCTGTACAAGGGAAAAGCAAAGAAGATCTTCTTATCACAATCGGGAAAAGGAGAGGCGGGAAAGGGTTCAGTGGGAAATCGAAAAGAGCGCAAGGAACGGGGGGATTTAAAACGACATGGCCATCAACTAGAGGGGAGTACGGCGGTCCGTGGCCAGGAGACCTGCCGGATCTGGCGGGGGGTCATCGGTCGAGTAAATAACAAAGAACGACAAGGAGAGAGGGGGGAAGGCCGCGCCCTTTTTACCGTGTGAAAGAGCCGGGGTCTCGCGCACGTGACAAGCCTTCGAAGTTGGGAAAATAGACGGCTTGAGGTAAGGGGGGGGGAGGGTCCATCTAGAGCAAATCAGGAACCGTAAAAATCCTCCCGTAATCGGGCCTATTAGGAACAAAAGAACGCGCAAGAACGAGGAAAGAAGCGAACTCCGGAACAAGTGGGCAACGTTAAAATACAGGGGGGAGGAGGGAAAATACGACACTCAACTGTATTTTGGAAGGTTTGTGTGGGGGGGGGGGGGGGGGGGTGGCGGGAGAGTGTGGGCATTTATCAGGTGTGGTGCAATGGCTGGCGTGGGCGCAAGGAGCGATAAAGAGCTATTTGGAAGTGTTTATTAGTCAACATGAGTGAGGAGATAGCGACAGACAAAATTCTGGGAAGAAAGAAAAGAGGGAGGGGAAGGAAGGGGGGAGTGTGGAGTAGAAAGAGGGATCCGGAGTAGGGATGAGTGTGGGGGGGGTCAGTGGGGGGAAGCGATTAGTGACTAAAAGTGGTTCGAAAGATTGGCAGGAGTCGAAGTGCAGGACTAGAAAGGGTATTAATTGTTTCTCTGGGGGAGGAAGACGAAAAAATGGCGACTGACTGGGAGAGAAGGGGGGAAGGGGTGGCGTGCATGAGGGGAGGGCACTAGCAAGTGGGGGGAGAGCGGTCGGGCGAGAAGGGAAGGAAGGGAGAAGGAAGGATGAGGCAAAAAGAAAAGAGACAGGGGGGATACAACAAATACGGGGAATGAAAGAGTTTAGCGTGGAGGGTAGCGAGGAATAGCGGTAGAGCGATGGGAATTCGGATGTTCAGGATGAGCAAGAACATAAAGGGAACGGGCGGCTAGAGGGGGAAAAAGGATGGCCGACGGAATGCCATACATAGGCAGCCCCGAAAAAAAGAATAAGAGGGGGGATGAGTATCTTTGGGAAAAGAAGAAGATGGAGGGGGAACTGCCGAAGACGAGCGCAGTGTAATATGGAGGGAGATAGGGAATCCGTGGCTAGGAAAGTCAAGATGGTGATAGGGTCCGACCACGCAAGGAGGTACGAGGGGGAAGAAACAGCGTAAGAGGGAACATGGGAAATGTAAGAGACAGGCGGAGATTGCTTGGATCTAGGAGAAAGGTTGAAGAGATCAGAACCCGGATCTGGGGGGAGGAGTTGGTCCCATCTTTCTCCTGCGGCAAAGGATAAACCCGACAAACTTTTGGAAAAAAACGTTCAGCTTCCGGCTAACAGTTAAGACAATCGAGACCCTAAAACTAAAAAAATACCCCGAAAAGGCACTTGATCAGCCATATCAACAGAAGACTGGAGATGCCATTATAGTTCGGCTATCGCCTGGGGAAAAGAAAGACGCAAAAACAGATTTATTAAACGCTTGGAAAAGAAATCGGGCAAAGAATCGCTGCAGCAGAAGTCAAAAAAAGAGCCGGGTCACCTCCTGGATGAATTTAAAAAAAAAAAGACTTGATCGGCCGTGGGAAGTAGGACCTCATTTACAGGGGGCTTGCAAAAAAATCTAACTCGTGCAGGTAGAAGGAGAAACACCAAAGACCGGGGAGACTACGAAACAGGAAAGGAAAGCTGCAATCCTAAACCGGCGACAGGGAACCCGGCCCTCAGGCCTGACCGGCAAAAATAATAACACACATCATTCGCCGCGCGGGTGGAGGGCAGGTCTGAAGGAAAAAAATATGACAGAGACTGGAGGACTGAAGAAAGAAAACCCAACAACGTTCTGCGGCAACCCGTGGGATCAACGTTGAAGGACACAAAAAAAGCGGATTTGGCTTCATGCAAATTCTTAAGAAATCGCGGGCATCTAAAAAAGCACCAAGAAATAAGCGGTTCACGAAAAAGGGGAAGCCCAGCGCATTCAAACCAAAATCCGGATCGTAGGGGCGCAGGCCCCGCCGAAAAAAAAGGCCAAGCCGATTTCGGCCAGTGGACAGCGAAACATACGGAGAGGGAGGGACACCGTAAGTATCCCGCCATTACATTAAGAAAAGCACAGAGGCCCGCAAAGGGCGATTCCCCCTCGCAAAGCCTCATACGGGAAACAAGAAAAGGCCTGGGGAATCAGCCAGGGGGTTCCTACTCAGAACATTAGAGCGCCCGCCGGGCGTGCGTAAAGGAAAAAAAACTCTCGAAAAGCCCACAAAGGAAAAGATGAATTCTCTTTACGAACACCCGGAAAGGCATCGAACTGTCGAATATGAAAAAAATCAGGAGGACCAGGGGGAGGAAGGGGGTTCTCGCGCTGGGCGAGCGGGAACTCTGGACACTCGGCTTATGCCGAAGATGACTTGGACTAGAAGGAACCTTGCACATCTCAAATCGGGGCCGATCGCACTGCGACATGAAAAGAAGGGAGGGGGACTAAGGGGGGCCCTTCAACCAAGCAGCATTTTCGCGGCAAGCCGGGCGTCCCCGTTTCTTAGGGGGAAACGCAAAAGTACGTTGCCGGAGAGGATGAAAAAAAGGGAGAGCGCACGACTTGCCTTCCGCCACGCATAATCGCTAAAAAGAGAGCCCTAGGGGGGAAGGGAATACCTCGTAGAGGAGGAAGAGAGGATCTCAGACAAAAGGCAAGGAAGAATCCGGGCGGCGCAAAAATCTACCGGACTCAAAGAAAAAGGTGATCTAAAAAAAAAAATAAAAATGTACCGTCCTTGAGGGCACTGGGGTCCACGCGCTGGGGAGTTGAGTGACGCTCGACTGGGCGCATTAGGAAGGGAGGGCAGGGGGGAGGATGACATCAGAGAATGAAAAGAAGCACTAAAGAAGGGAAAAATTTCTCAGCCACTACAACGGAAGGCCCGGAGATACAGCCAGGGGAGTTTACGCCGTCCATTGTGAGCATCCATGCGATCAGCAGATGGTAGATCGTAAAAAGAGGAAAAGACAAGGGGGGGGAGGCGCCCCTGTGCCCACCAGGCCGCGAGAAGACATCCCCATGCTCTTGCATGCACTTCAGCGCGCGGTTGAACTGGAGAGACGGAAGCTAAGGAAAGAGTCGCGGAGAGGGACTGCCGCTGCTCAAAGATCAGATTGGCCGCGAACGGCCGACCCCTTCGTAAGTAAAAGACTAACTGAAGAAATGTGAAAAAAGGACCGGGACATCCACCAAACTAGGGGGTGGGATCCCACTCGACCGCACGGACTTGGCTCCGCTGCTAGAAACAAAACTGCAGGGGAAGGGAACAGGGGAAGCTAACCGCGAGCTCTCTATGCGGAAACAACGTGAGAGCACAAAAAAAACATCTACAAAAACAGAGTGAAAAAACTCCGGGAAAGGAGGGACGAGAAAGCGGCCGGGAACTCGACCTGCCGACCAAAAAACCAAAGAACGCAGGGGGGAGGCGGGGAAGACCCGAGAACCGGCCACGCCAGAACCGCCATCGGCACCCTGGGTACTATCAGAAAGAGTTAACCATCTTACCAGCTTCAACGGGGGAAGGATGCTAAAGGAAGTCTTCTCGCGGGGACGGGGCCCCCCATAACCCAGAGCACTCCGTAGATATGCCGTGGCAAGACAAAAAGGGTTGGTACAATAATGACCGCGCGATGGAACGGAAGGCGCCGAAATGGGTTGGAAACAAAAAGGGGGAGAGACTTGGGAATTGGACCTGGTAAGAAGCACACGTGCGAAAACCAGCGCGAGGTCGAGGCACGTAAACGAACGAAATCAAGTGGGCCATGAAAAGAGATAAAAACTCGTTAAGTTGCTATAGGGGGGGAAGGGGGAGAAGAAACGAACTCAAACGTCCTCCAAAACTATCGGCGGCGGGGGAGAAACAATATTACCGCCGGCGAACGGAGCAGAAAGATTGCCAAAACCAGCCAAAGGATGGCAGACGAACCTCCGAAAGGACTTGCGGGTTCCAAGCATATATTGTGTAAAGGTACAATCGGAATGAGCGGTGCCGGCTAAGCATATAGCCTGGGAGGGGTAAAAAAGGGACGGAGCCTAACAACATAAAATTAGGACAACATGACCCCTTCCCATCTGGTGGGTACTACTCGGGGTTCCCATCTCCCTGGGATGTGCAAATTCTCGTTCGAACAGCCGGGAACCTGATCGCGATGTCCAGACGGCTTGATCGGGGGACCGCGAAGACAACGAAAATCACGAGGAGCGCGCAGGCCAACCTGGAAATCTTGGGGCTCCAGCGCATGGTTAAAGAGAAAGGGGGGTGCCGCTCAACTGCGCGATCTGCAGCGAAACAGGCACCAAAAAAGCCGCGCGAGGCCGGGAAGGTCGAGGAAACCCTGGGAAAAATCGGCGGCCAAGATTTGGACACTCAGCTAACACCAGGACCTACTTACCACCGAATGGGGTTGGTTCCATCAAAAGCGACCAAAAACGAGGAGGCCGATAACACGGAAAAACCTTCCTCGGACCAACATGGCCAACATGACAAAGAAACCGAGGGGCGGTGACGCGCGATGGACGAAAGAAATCACATGGCCCTCATCTGCGAACGATCAACTCGAGAAAAGAAGACCAAAAAAGGAGGGGACGGGTGACGCACCCACGTGGGTACCTTCAAACAACCGTTTGACGCACAGTGCGCAGAGAAAGCGGGAAATATGATTTACTCCAGCGTGAAGGATTAAACGCCCGAAGACGACACCAGTCTTTAAAAGGGGGGGGCGAAGAACTCCATGGAACGGCGGCAGTCAGGTCCTTCAAAAGAGGTTCACCGCGGAGAAGTAGGAAGACGGGGGGGGAAGGGAGAAATCAAAAAAAAGGGCAAAACATCTCTCTCAAAAACAAAACCAACGATAAATATAGGAGGTGCCCGCCAAAAGGGTAATGGACATCCCCGACCAAAACGCGGAGAAGCAGAAGAGTGCTGGAAAGTCAGGGGTCGGACCTGACCAATGCGCTGGAGCATGGCGCCGCCGGCAAAACGAAGGGCGCGTTTTCAAATCGAAGCGGCTGAAAGAGGTCTACAGGAACAAGAATTCTTTTCCGTGAGCAAATGGGAATGGTCACCCTGAAATGAATGTCAACTCAACTGGGTGATCGAAAAGGAAAAAAAAGACTGAACTTGGTCGCCGGTATCGGGCGAAGGGCCATGGTCGGGCCGTTGAGAGCAAGGAAGAAACAGGGAAAAGAGTATCGCTAGGCAAAAAAAAAAATGGAGGTCATCGGCCTTGTGGCGGTTGAAAGACGCAGAAAAAAAAAGTTTCAACGCTGGCACCAAAAATGAAAGTTCGGTGGTGCAGCGCACTTTGTTCAACGCACTGAGGAAGGCCGGAGTGAGAAAGACGCAGGTCCCGTAAGCTCAGAACGAGGGAGAAGCCGGTGTAGGGTTGTCTGCGGGACGAATCAGTGAAAAAAAAAGCGACGTCAAACCGGGTTCGCGTGGACAGAAGAAAGGTTCCCCCCATGCGAATCGCTGGTGTTCTTCAAGCGCTGCGCAGGAAACGATCAAGGACTGCTTGCACGGGTGAAGAGATAAGACGGTAGGGGGATCTCAAGAGAAGGGCCCAGAAACGTACGAATGAAACCAAAAGAAACAAAACTAAATTGGCCTGGGCTTTGGGCAGACGGGAATGGGTCTGCTGGCCGAGCTGGACATGGCGAAAGACACAGGCCGACACCTGCTGGCCAATTAAAAAGGGCTAGCGATGGACCGCAACAGAGGATAAACGGGGACAAAATAGCAAACAGTCGAGGAGTCTAGCAAAGGGAACTCCTCGCGGCAAATTTATGACCGTGCCTGAGTGTCTAAGAGCGTGATCAACGCGGTATTCGGTCGTGTCGATGAAAAACCTTGATCGTCCATCGGGTATATCAGGAAAAGGGTCTCTGCTGAAGGGGGGGGGAATAACCGGACGGTCTTCAGAGCGTGTCAGTGGCCGTCTCCCTCGCGCGGGCGGTCTCGCGGGATGGCCGGAACAATAAAAAAAAGACAAGGAGGACTCAGGTGGTGGGGAAAACAGGGGCCGGAAAAAACCTTTTTTCATCGTGCCGGGGCACGACAAACGATCCATAGCGGGTAAAGAAGAAAGTAAGAGAAAGGAGGGATGGACCTGGGTGCCGCCAAATCATCTGACCGTCAGCCAGAAGGACAGTGAATCGGGGACCGATGATGACCCACGCTAAACGCGCAACGTCGCAAAGGGAACTCGTATAAAAGACCGGGGGGGAAGGTTCAAATACAAGGCGCGAAAACGAAAAACAACGCCGGGATTTGGGGGTGAACGGGCAGCTGAGGGACGATTTCCCTTGGAACGCGTACCGCGGAAAGTAGGGTTCAAGCCGGGTTACGTAGGGTAGGGTGGAGTAAGACAAGGGGGGCGCGACAGAGGATCGAAAGCGGGGCGAGAATCCCGTGCCTGAAAACAGGGAACTGAAGAGGTCAAGACACGTAAAAAAGCTCGCGGGAACGCAGTCAAATGGCTCGCAAAAAGAACTGAGGCTGTCGGAGGCTTTCAAAGGAGTTTAACAATCAACAGGCCAGGAGCTACTTACAGGGCCCGGGGCGGCAACCCGTTTCGCATCAGAGGGAGACGCAAAAAAGGAAGGTCAATCATCAAAGGAGGAAGGGGAACACGGAACTTCCAAAGCGCCCGAATCAACGCGGCGGCTGCAAAACTTCAAGAGCAAGGGGGAGTGGAGTCCAACGAAAATTGCAAAAAAAAAACCAAGCACAAAAAATGATTTCGTAATGAAAGCTTCAGGTTCCTCTGCACAGACAGAGAGAGATCCGTCTTAACCCACCGTCACCTCCTGGATGGGAGGAGACTAAAAGGTGCACTTAAAGAAAACAGGGGGAATGGTTATGGGATCGACGCGGTTGCAGGGATCTAATTCAGAAGCAACGGACCTCACTGGCAGATTGCGCCAGCAAAAGAGGCTTCACTCAACTAAAAAGAGCGGAAATGACACCGTCAAAAAAAGGAGGACCAAAGGGGGAAGTCGGAAAAACAGAAGCGCTCCCGCTGGGTTCAGGTCGAGGGAACCGGAAAAACGTCTCTCCTTCTGAATGAGTATGAGGAAGAGCTACACGGACATCGATACAGGGGGGGGATGCGGCACCTAGGTGATCGCCAAGGACGAGGGAGGGAAAAACTGAGGAGGGACGGGCATGAAGGACGTTGCTCAAGCCGCGTGCACTAATCTCAGCAGCCACGTACAATGCAAAAAAGAGGCAGGACAAAACAAAAAATAGCACGAGGAAATTAGATCTGGCTGGGAGGATGAAGAGAGACGCCTGTAAAAAAAGCCGGAGGTGAGGGGGGAAAAGTGTCGTCGGTCACCCGAAGTATCGCGAGTGCCAGGAACGGAGGAGGAAAGCAAGGGGAGGCCAGCGCCCATTTGCCCCGCCGCGTCCAATTCCCCCGAACGCATAGACAGAGAGCCCAAAGACAAAACGTAGGTGGAAGACTGAAGCGAAGTGGCCGACGCCCGGCCTACGTGCGTAAAGAAAATAGAAACTCTAAAAAAATTAGAGGAGGAAAAAGGAGAGAGGGTGCCAAAAAAAAAGACACGCCCTGCCTGTCGCTAACGAAAAGTAGCATTATGATGAAACCGATTCCGTGCTGAGGCAGCGGGCTGTGAGGGCTCTGAGCTTTATAGAGGGCCCCTAGGACGGCACTACAGGTATGCCTAAGGACCAGTGGAGTGAACTAAAAGAAAGGGACAAGTGCACAGGAGACCGATAAGGGGGTAACTAGAAAATCCAATTGAAACAAAAACACCTCCAGGCTAAAAAAAAAAGGCAGTCTCGGCGGGCCCGTGAGAAACTCAAGAAAGGGTAAGGGAATCACTGGCTCATAGCCTTAGGCCCAGTATCGTCAAAAGAAAAATCTGTACATGTAAGTGGGCCAGGACGACACAGCTAGCGCAACGAGTGGCCAAAAAGGCAGCCACTCATAAGAGGCTTCTCACCATGGAAAGGCCGAGCAAACTCGGTGGTGACCGCCACGCTATCCGCTGCGTCGCGATTTCTCAGCATACAAAGGACGAAGAAGCGTGGAACGTCACTCAAAACAACAGGGAGCGCATGTAATGTGAGGACGACTTAAAGAAAGTGGATGGACGGGAAAGACATTGGGCAAAGTTCCTTTCAGCGCTGGGGGAGTGGGGATTAAGCTCTCGGATGTGAATTGCACGGTCTTTCAGTGGGAGGAGTACCTAGCAAAATACAAAGGGGCGACACAGACACACTTTCCGAGAGGCTCCTGGCCACTAACGGCCGAGCCTGCGACTAAAATAACAACGGAAGGGGGGGGGTAGATCCTCCTGAAGACAGCCTAGTGAGGTGGGGGGTAAGAGGAAAGGTCCAGGAAGGGACATCCTGGGTTGAGGGGAGAGTGGACCCAAGCCGATACGACATCCACGCGGAAGTCTTTTAACATAAAAGGGGGGAAGCGCGCTTGGGACGCCTGGCTGGAATCGAAGCATAGTCCGGATCATTTCTCCGATGAGGAGGCCGGGGGTAAAAAGAAAACGCCAGATTGGAAGAGAAACAGGGGGGCCGCCCCGGTGGATTGAAACCTTTCGGATAGTTAGCAAGGGATCAAGGGACACGAAAGAACCTACGTCTCAGTTTTTGGATCGAGCAAATTCTAATCCCGAGAGAGGGGGGAAAAGTGAAATCGCACTCAAAGAACCACCGGGACGGACCGAGATAGACTCGACTACAGAGGGGGTGAGGGGAGGGAAAAAAAGGGGCGACGCCACCCATAACCACAGACAAGACGGCTGACCATGCAGGGTAACCAGAAGGAAGACTCGACAGCGCTCAACCAAAAAAAAACAGACAAGAACTTCGGGGGAGAGGGGACGGAACCGGAGTAACGCTCCCACCCAGGTCCGGAAAAAAAAGAACAGTTTTTCGAGAAGGAACGTCCGTTTTTCCGTCAGGAAAAGGAAAGCGGACAGAGGGAGGGAAACGGCTCACGAAAAAGCGAGGCCCAACGTCCACCCGTAAAGCACGCCGGACTGCCGGTGGAGGGGAGAAGGCCAGTATTGCCGGCCGATCCCCAAAGCCATGAAAAACTGAATGGCGGAAAAGGGCCATGCAGAGATCCGTGGAGGCGTGTCCAGTAAAGTCAGCAAGTTCGACCCGCCGCGAAGAGGTGGCGACGAAACTTCCACTAAGGAAAGGCCTCAGGACTGATGGCCATAAAACACGAGAAAACCGTGGGGATTTTCTATCGATTGCATCACGAAACAAGAGGAACACGAGAAGATGACGACAACGAAGATTCCGCAGGAAGAACCGGCAGAACGCCTTGCCTACAGGAAAGTTAAAAGAGGGCGACGACGACAAGACGGGACTGTTCAGAGGGGCCAACAAGAAATTGGGCAGTACATCGCAAAACGGTTAAAGAGGTTGACAAAGAAGGGAGGGAAGAACGGGGAGTAGAAGGAAGGCGTAGGCCATAACTAACAGAAAAAAGAGTGGGGCAAAAGCCAAATAGACGGGGTTTTCTCCTCGGTTAACACGGCTGGCAAATTCGGA
>Ga0179593_1494292_pt1 | contig 12417 bp, 16 predicted proteins | sample CZODoug2_1_08_16_FD_185931 | JGI IMG/M metagenome (GOLD analysis project Ga0179593, IMG submission 185931) | Vadose zone soil fungal communities from Angelo Coast Range Reserve, California, USA - CZODoug2_1_08_16fungal (PacBio error correction) | ecosystem: Environmental > Terrestrial > Soil >...
GAGAAAACGGGGAAAAAGAAACAGAAAAGGTGTATAAAAGAGGGGGAAGTTGGTGGAAAAAAAAACTTACGTCCAACCCTCCGGGGGAATGCCAAGCCGAAGTAAGGAAGGGGAAACAGCGACGTCTGGGGTTCGGAAAAGGGCACGAACCAGGGGGTTAAGCTGCAGGTGGGGAGAAGACAAAGTGGGGAAAAACATTGAGCGCCCGGGCGCAAGAAGAGAAGAGGACTCTGGTACTGGTTTTCCAAAAAAACGGCCTAAAATCACGCGGGGAAGGATTGACCTAATAACATATGCAGAAAAAAAAGAATCCCCTAAAAAGAGGATGTACGCGGCAGGGGTGTAGAAATCTGGGTGGGAAAGCAACACGAATCTGCAGAAGAACCAAAAGAGACCGCTTGCTGACAAGGGGAAGCACGGTCTTCAAATGCCAAAGAAAAGAAAAGTCTCTCGGAGTGAAAAAATAGGGTCAGATCAACGGGAACCGGGGGGAGAAGGCGGGACAAAAGACAAGGTTTCGCAACCTTTGAACGGTTGACAAGAACGGTGAGTAGCCCCTTCAGGTTCGGACCACCATCTAAGGGAAGCCTGGGAACGCATCGAGGCCGGAGGACATGGGAAGTTCAAGGACATCTTCGTGACGCAAAACGAAGAGGAAAGACTGGCCTCCCGGACCGGTTCGCTAAACGTCAAAAAACGAAATGAACCCGAAATAGCCAACGAAAGGGAGGGGAAAGCAACAGATTATTGACGGGAAGGAGTCTTGCTAGCATCGCAAAAAAAAAAAATCGATTTTAAAAGGGAGGAAAGGGGGAGATAATAGGAAAAATCGGTACCAAAAAAGTGACCGCAAGAAACAAGATTTCCCGTCGCCTCAATGACCTCGCCAAAAAAAAAAAAAGGAATGGATGTATGACGCGCAGACATACAGGAAAAAAGAAGTGCAACGGCCAGTCGGGCGGAAAGTGAAACTAGAGAAGGGGGGGGATGCGGCATCCCATGAAGGAATCAAGCGTTCACGAAAAAAAAGGATTGCGGGGGGCGCTGGCAAGGAACGACGACATGGAAGCAGCCTCTTCACCAGTCAACGGTGCGGGGGGGGTGAAAAACTCGAGGAAACACCGTAAAATTCCCTCGAGAGTCGGGGGGCCGTTCGCTGTTAAAAAAAGGAGTGATGGCAGTCACCGGGACGTAAGATACCTCATGGTGAAAGTTGCGGACATTGACTCGGGGGAAAAACAGAGACTGGGCTCAATCAGCCAAATGGCATAGATGGGGGGGACCAAACTCTCCGAAGAAAAACCTCGCAAAACTGCTTAGAAGGGAGATAAAAAACAGGAGCGAGAAGCGGGAGAGGAAGGAAATGTGTTCAGATGGGGGTTAACCAAAACCAATGAGTTGAAGGAAAAAAAGTAAACAATTCGGAGTCCAGGAAACGTCTTGAAGAGCCAGTTGATAGTTCGATGATAACCCCAACAGTAACGGATTGGGCCTTTTAAAAAAGTGAAACAAGGGTGAACGGTCAGATGGAACCGGGAACCAGTAACCGCTGGGGGGGGGCTCACGGAAAGCCACAACATCAAACGTCGTTAAATATGAGGACAGGACAAAGAGAGGGCACTAGGACAGGACATTCATGACTTTGGGAAAAGTCCCGTGACGGAACCGAAAAAAAACAAAAGCGAACCGGTCGAAGGAAAAAACGAAAAAAAAAAAAAACTAAAATCGAGGGGTTCAAAGTACGCAAGGGAGGACGGCCAAGAAAAGGAAAAGAGAAACCAGGCCCGCTAGGGGGAGCAGGCGCGGGGTGCAAAAAAGTGGATTGGAGCAGAAAAAAAACATCCGATGTCGTGAAAAGGACGATAAAGAAAATTTAGGAAGGCGGAGCGGAAGGGGGGGCGCTCGATGGGAGGCAGAAACGAAGGACAATTAACGAGGATCGCTCCTCACTAGGGCCGAAAGGGGGGGCGCAAAGAGCCCGCGGGAAAGAAAGAAGAATCGCAACGAGGGCCACATACTATACAGCGGCGGAAGGGCCGCACGGACGGGAGCCGTATTCCTCAAGAATCGAACGCCAACAAAAAAGAAAAAAACAAAAAGAAAAAAAAAAAAAAAAAAAATGGGACACACAAAGAGAAGAAAATGATGACAAACGAGTCTCTAAAAACTAGGGTTGATGGAAAAAACGGGGTCTGTAAAAAAAGGAGGGGTCTTATGGGTGCAGTACGTCTCACCGATGAGCTGCGTTTTACAAGAAAAAAGTCACCGAAGGGGTAGGGTGAGAATGTAGGAAAAAAGAGAGGAATAAACACGAAACATCGGTAGTGGCGCGGGATGACTCCAAACTCGGCCTCTCACTCGACGGTGGGAACCAAAGACGCTAAGATCAGGCGGACTGGGGGGGGGGACGTTCAGCTGAAAAATGGTGCAACCGATCGTGGAAAAAAACAGGACCGAAGGGAAGGCGAAGAAAAAGAGTGACGAGAAAACAACAACTGAAGGAGGAAAGAGAGAATATCGCAGTCTTCGAGGAGGGGGTTGGGAAAAAACAGTCAAAGAACTGGTTGATCCCACGCAGCTGAGAAACGAAGTACGGCCGCCTTCAAGCTTAGAAGAATGAGGATAAAACAGAACTAATCAGAGCCGAGAGCTGCCGCCGAATGGCGAACGGGTCCCGAAATAGATGGAATCGAGTGGTTGAACGTGAAGGGGGTGAGAGAGGGTTGCCGAGTCCAAGGCGAAGAAAAACATTTTTCGAGAAAGATGACAACGCCGAAGTAATAGGAGAAAAAAAGGCACCCGAATCACGTGGTGTGGAACGCAAGCATCAAAAAACCAGGCAAGACGGGATTAGACAGACATAAAAGCGATAAAAGAGAAAAGTAGCGGAAAATGTTGGGGGGGGGGGGAAGAAGGTGATGGATAGGGGCCGGGTCTTGGGTTTTAAAAAAAGGCCCAGGGAAACGGCCAGTAGACTGTCATCGAGCTCGCGACTCACAAAAAAGGTTCCTTTAACCCGAGGGCCCTTCGGGGAGAGAAGCCCTGTCGGCGAGTAGGCGTCGAGGCTCGGCACAGGGGGAAGGTGTGCAAACCCATCTCCGCAAACAAATTCCGGGGAGGAAATCGCAAGCCTCCTGGGCTCAGTTGGAAGTTTCCTCGGGGCGGACGAAAGCGGAAAAAGGGAGCCACATCAAAAAAAGAAGTAAAAGGCTTCGACGAAACATAGGGAATTACATTGACGATTTGCACAAACGAGTGGGGGGTGCACAATAAAGGTGGACAGTTAAAAAATATCAAGAAACAAGCGTCAGTTTGAAGAACCGTGCCCGTGAGCGAGAACAGAACAAAGTGCACCCCAAAGATCAAAATGGAAGGGGGAGGGAGCTAGCATAAAAAAGAATAGGTGGACCTGAAAAACAAAGAAGAAAGACCGTTAATGCCCTTGGGAAAAGGCCTCAAGCACTCGTAACGCAATGGGGGGGGTACATCGGGACAGGGAACTGGTCAAAAAGAACAAGATTACGTCGTCGTAACAGTCCGTAATGGTTGTTCGAAGAAGAAAAGTAAAAGAATCACCAGGCAGCTTCCAGAGAGAAAGGCATGAGGAGTGAAAAACGGTCATAAATGGAATCCGTCCTCCTTTCCAACAATAAGCGACAAAGAACAAATGGAAAAAGCCGAGAAAGAAAGGACTGAAGTGCATTACAGTCCCGACATCTTCAGACTGGGGAAAGAAAAGGTTTGAAGAACGGAGAAACAAAATATCTAAAGTTAGAAAAAAAGGGTCAAGTGACAGTAACAACTTGGAGGTTCAAGGACTTTAACCTGGAACAAAAGAAAAACCGCATACAAAAGATCCGAAAGGGGAGGAAGACTCAAATCAACGGTGAAAAGAAGCTGAGGAAAAAAACTCTCTGATATCGTAGCAATGAGAAGGGGGGGAATGGACGGCGTCCAGTGTTCGTTGACGCTCGAGAAACTCTGCAGAATCACTAATCAATGGAAAGGAAAAGACAAACAAATAAAAAGCACAAAGAAAAGGGGGACCATAAAAGGAGAGCACAGAAGAAAAAAAAAAACGTAGAAAAAAATATACTGGCGTCGGACACGATGGCTGACACAAAGAAAAAATCGTCGGACTTATGCGACTAAAAAGAGTCTCGTGTACACAAAAGTGAGCGTCAATTGATCTTCAGGGAAAAGTACAAAAAAAACAGGGAAAGAGTAGTGAGATGGGGGAGGTCGTGTGGGTGGTGAGGAGGGTTAACGGGTACAAAAAATCAAGGACAGCGTTCGTGTCTGCGTGGCGACAGTGGCACGGTGTGTCATTGCGAAAATAAGGAAAGAATGAGGGAAAAACTAACAAGGTCATGGGTAAACTGAGAAGGGAAGCTGAAGCAAGAGGGAAAGAGGGAGGCGGAAGGCCCGTCAAGCAGCAAGTCGGGCCTCACGACATGAGAGAAAAGGGGAGCACGGACGGTCCACCCAAAAAAAAAAAAAAAAAAACAAACCAATCCAACAATCAAAAAGAAAAAAAAAACAAAGACAAAAAAAAAAAACACCACTAACCCCCAGGCCCGGAATCGGATCACTCACAATGATACAATCAAATGCTAAAAAAAAAAATTCAACGTAAAAACCTGAGAAGTAAGCGACACGTGTGGATTAGAAGGAGTAAAGATCAGGGCCTCGATTCGATATTCTAAAAAGTCGAGTTGGTTTTGGAAAATCAAGACAAAGGGATCCGGGGACTCAGTCATTGTGTCTTAAAACCAAACGGTGGCTACACAAATGGAAGGGCAAAACGCGTCAAAGTCAAGATTCGGGGGGAAGAAAGGACAATTAAAATACCGCTGATACGGCTGAGGGGTTGAGGGGGACACATGGAAAACGAGCAAATTCCGCAGCAAGGGTTCTCCTTAAGATCGGTGGGGGTCGACTAAAGACAAAATCTACAAGAGGCCACGGAAAACAGAGGGAACAGTGCGAAATCAAAAGTCTTCCACTTCGGGTCACAAAGTACAGTTTGTACACTAGGCTCAGGAACAAAAGAAACATAAAAACCTTAAAGATTTGAAGCAAATTAGGTTGACAGAAAAAAAAGGAATAAACAAGGGGGCTATCAATCAGCCCAAAAGGCCAGAAAAAAGCCCGGTCGGGGGGTAAAGAAACCTGAGTCCCAACCCGAATTCAGGTCAGGGGACGTACGCCACCAGAAGTTCAAAAAAAGAAATGTAAAAATGGGTGAAAAGGGTGTAGACGCATCAACTCCGGCAAAAACAAAAAAGGAGTAGGAGAAAAAAGGAAAAGAGAGAGGAAGAAAAAAAAAAGTGTAGAAGGGTTTACAAAGACGGTCAGAAAAGAAAAGTAAAGGAGAAAACCCGTAATAAGTCGTGTGAAGCGGACTGCCGAAAGGGGGACTGAGGGGAAGAAGAAAAAAGGGGGGGAAAAAACCCAGAAACGTCGACAAGTAAGGGAGAAACGACAGGAGAGAGGGTACACGTCCTGAGCAACACCGGGGGTGAGATGCAAGAACTTCGGGGGAAGCCGTTAAAATTTGAGACAGGAGAAAGCGCAGAGGAGGGACCGCGGCCGGTGTAGTCTGGTTGGGAGAGAACGGACGGCCCAAATATCCATCTCCAAATGGGCATTCTCGGGAACAGGAAAAACACAATCAGCGTCATGAAGGAACGGGGAAGGGGAGAGAGGAGGGTCACAATCACGGACGAGTCGAAACTGGTAAAGCAGGTGGAGAAAGGTGTCTATCCCCGGGATCCCGGAGGGCCTGTGCAAAAAAAGGGGGGGACTTTGCCAACCCCTCGAAGCGCCTAAACGAAATCATATGCCTATCTGTGGGACGAAGAGAATCGACTAAGAAGGAGGGACTGCGGCAAACACCGGGGTATAGTTAAGGTCGCCCCAACTTGAGAAGAAAAGGACCAAGGGTGGATCCCAAAAAAGTCCATGGGAAAAGGGAGACCCCGAGAGTGGGCGGGAGGAGATGGCGAAGAAAGACAGTGATCGATTGGAAAACTTGACAAAAGATGGATCTACATCTTGCCATGGGGATTTAACAAAAGATCCGTTCTAACCGGACGGACGAACGCGAGATGACTGACTGACAGGGGGCTCACCGATCGAATACAACGTAAGGGGATCGATTGAAAGAAAAAAAAGAGAGGGGGGTTGGAACTCAGGGGGGACAGCGGACAAGGAGCTCTTACTTCGTTAAAGAGAAAAGAACCTACAAAAGGAAACTTGGATCCTGCCGCGACACCGGAATAAGATGGAGTGTGTGTCAAACCTAGAGGAAAATACGATCTCAAACACGCGTGGGTACTGAACTGTTGTTAAAATTAGTTCGTCGGAAACCGGCGGACTCGAAAAGAAGGCACGTTGAAAAAAAAATTAGGGGATGGAACCGGGTTACAGAATTAAAGAACCAAAGGCAAAGCGTAACCAGTTTGAAAAAAAAAGCCTAACGCGCCTTGGCGCGTCAGCAGTAAGTAGAGAGAAGCAGGGGACGCGGAGGGAATGTGGGGGAGAGAGGGGGAAAAGGGAAAAAAAAAAGGGGGTTTCGGCGGTCAATCTCGCACAGGAAGGGGAGCTCGGTTAGCATTTGGGGCGTCGTCTATGAACACAAAAGGGAAGGGGGGGGGACTTGGTCGACGAAGGTGAGTTGATTCTCTTTCAGGTGAAAAAAAAAGTGACCACTCTGAAAAAAAAGTCTACGGGAAGCCACCCGAGGGTGAAAAATCTCGAATGCAAACGAATCAGGATGGGGGACTCCCCTAAAGAGAATGGGGTGAGACTTGAGGGTGCCGACGACCGCTAAAACAAAAAAAGTCTGAAGGAAACCGACGATTGAAGAGAGAAAGGGGGCAGCCACTACTTTTCCCGTCCGGGGGCAATAGTAATTGGCGCGGTCGAAACTATTTTAAAGTTTACGCCACCGATGAAAAAACAAATAGGAAGACTAGAGAAAAAGCAAAAGGGGAGCCGTGCACGCTATTAAGGACCTAAATGAATGGAAACCCCTTCTTAGAAAGACCTGGTTGAAGAGACCCGGGAAAGAGAACGGACAGGTAAAACGGGGGAGAGGTGAGCACAGGAAGAAACAAGGCCCGAATCCTGTAAAACTGAGAAAACGGGTAGACGAGGAACCATGCCCCCGTAACAATAGAAATTTGTCAGAAATGATAGGAAACGATTCGAAAAAAACAAGAAACTAAAGGAAGATGCGATACGACAAGGGGGCTAAATGGGAGGGAGAGTGCGAAACGAGTGCACTTGAAAAAAGAAGGGTAGCTTCGGCCTGGGTTCAGAAATCCCAAGGAAAAAGGGTGTTCGAGGAAGCCCGGACAAAGGAGAAGAAGCCGCAAAAACCGAAAAGACGGAAAAGATCGGCGACGCGCGAGGCCTCGACTCCAAACGTACGGAGGAAAGTATGGATTCCCAGTGCGACTTCGTCAGCGGGGGGGGGGGGGGGAGGGCAAACAGAAAAGAAAAAGAAAGGAAAAAAAAGAAACAAGCACAACCCCAAAAAAAAAAAAACAGAGAGGAGAAAAAAGATAGATGGAGGGGACGCCTGTCCGCGAGGTTGGTTGGGGAAAAAAAGGGAGAGGGGTTGAAGAGAAATGACGAAAATCAGCAAGGACTGTCTCGATAACCATCGGCAACGGGAACAAAAAGAAGAGAGAAAGGAGATCTTCTTCTACGCCGACTTCAAAATTGAAAAGCAGAGGTGGGAGGATAAGTTCTTTGTTCCTAAGACCACGCCGAAAAAAAAAAAAGTGAATCTTGGGAACACTCAAGGGTACTCAAATGGGTAAATGACACACCAAGGACCAGCGGTCATCGCAACTCAGAGCACCAAAGATAACTGGAGGCATCGGCGATCTGGAAAAGAAAAAGGACGGGGAAAAGGGGGGGGGTGAAAGAGGTAGAATCGAAAACCCCCCCCCCCCCAGTGCAAACCACGTATAAGCAACGAGGGTGAACTGGGCACTTCCTTCAATCAAGAGTAACGGGCAAGCAGAAGGACCCCAGAGCAAAGGAACACCACCTGAAAATTTTGACCCATTAGAGGGAAGAAAGAAGCAAAAAACCAGTGTTCGAGGGAGGTCAGCGGTCAACGGGTCAAAAAACAGAGGGCCACGGGGGAAGCTCAACAAAATAAGGAGTGTCAGAGTTCAAGCAGAGAGCCCACCTTCCCTCCAGTTGAACTTGTTCGAGAAGTAAACGAGGGAGGGGGGGATCGGTGCGCCCAAAAGCAAAAGACAGTCAAGACCAAAACGGTAAAAACAAGGGGGTCTTTTGTACTACAATTCCAAGGGGGGGAGAAAGTTAAGGCCTTGAACTAGAGGAAAGACAGCGGGGAAGTCAGGGGGAGGGCCAGGAAAGACGCGCGTCTAGGACCTTTAGGCACCAAAAATGAACTGAAATTTCACGGTAAGCAGATCGTTCCTTCGCAGAAATGAAAGAAGCGGTGAAAAGGCCAGGTAGCCGGGAAAGACTTCTACTTTTAAAGCACTACGGAAAACGCTAAGCCCGTTTAGATCATAACCAGAGTAAAGTGAAAAAGACCTGTAATTGTGGGATATAAATGTTAAAAAGGCATCGTAACAGAACTGGAGGCTATATTGGTGAAGAGAAAAAAAAGCTTTTAAAGAGACCTTATGCTTTTAAAACAGAATCAGATGGGAAAGGAGGTTAAAGCCGCGACCAGCTTTCATCGCTGAAGCAGAGGAGAGTGTGGTTGTGTGGGTGTGGGGGGGGGGGGCAGTCGCTCAGTTAAAAAACAAATGGCTACAGGTGGAGGGAAAGCATCCGACACGGGTTCAAACCGGGTGTCTCTGGGAACGAAGTGAAAAACGGGCAGGGATAAGAGGTAAGCCCTGGAAACAGCCCTCAGGGGGAAACGACCTTTACGTAAAGCCGACCGGCAAGAAAGAAGAGGACCGGAAAAAAGGGGGGGTGAACCACTAAAGTGCGGTGCAGCACAGGGGTATAAGTAGAAGCTTCAATCTTTGCAAAACACCCGACCGTCCCAAACGAAGCAACAAAAGTCGGGAAGAACAGACACGAATTGACAAGAGAAAAAACCATTTTCAAGAAAGCGGGTGACACACAGGAAGACAGCAAACAGGAGACATGTCGGGTAAAAAAGGGAGTGCCGGGAAAAGAGCGAAACAACCTTGTTATCTAAGAGGGAGAGAACTGGAGAAGGAAAAAAGAAAGGGGAAGAGGTTCGAAGGGTCCCTGAAAGTACTCAGCACGCAGGGGTGAAAAAGTCAGAGCAGGTGGTCCTCCAGGCTCCCGAGCGAAGGGGAAAAGACGCGCATACAAAAAGGTAAAAATACACCCGTTATACGGTATCCTGGGTGTCCCATGCTCACAAGAGAGAAAAAAACGGGAAAAGGGAGGTAAAACTGACCTCGGTTGCCGGGCGACATCTCTTGCCTGGAATATCCAAAATCGGCGGGGCATCGAAGAAGCGGCGTAAGGGTCTGAATTGGGCCGATAAAAAGGGCCGGGGAAGTAACAGGATAGGAAAGACACCCAAGAAAAACTCAAAAAATTAAAAACCGTTTAAAATTCAGCACCAGAAGGAATGGTGACCAGTTGGGGAGCTTTAAAAAAAGAGGCAAAGATAAACTAAAAGCGAGAAAAAAAATCGAAAATGTGCATTGGGCATTAAAAAAGGATTAATTTACGCAAGGGGATTAATCGAAATTGGCGATCGGTGGTAACGAGAAAAAGAAAATCAACATAAAAACAGACCGGTTCCGGGGAGGTAAAGGGAAATGAGGGCTGGCGAAGGAGGGCAGAGTTCACGCTTCAAAGAAGGACTCTTCAAAAAGCAGGCCCTAAACAGCGCGAGAAAAAACACAAAAACCTTAGGAGGGTGAAGCACGGAGTTGAGAAACGAGATCCACAACAATGGGGTTGGGGGGAAAAACAGGGCTTTGAAAAAAAAAGAAAGACAAAATTAAACCACAAGGAAAAACTCAGGGTCGGGTCACTCCGCATTCAAAATCAAAGCTGGGTGAGGGAAGGCAAGGAGGAACGAAAAAAGGTTAGAAACCTGTAGGGGTTTTGAAGTACAGCAGACGGTTTCCGAACAAAAAATCACAAAAAAGGGGGAGTATGAAAGAGAGTGCGAAGAAATTTGGTATGAAGATGCTTGCCGCACCTGACGGACAAGAGAAAAAAGAATCGGAACGAGGAACGGGGAAGGGGACAAAAAAACACGAAAGGTTGGGGGCAAATTGTCAGCCAAAGGGCAAAAAAGGGGGGGGGGATCATTCCGTGTTGCATTATCAAGTTTGGTTAGGTGTTCAAAGCGTCCTATCAAAAACTACTAAGAGCCTGTAAAGGTTGTTACAAAAGGTGCCTGGAACGAAGCCTTCGGAAAAAAAGAAACGAAAGGTACGAGGGGGGCCGGGGTGGAGAGTTGATCGGGCAAGAGGGGAAAAAACTCAATCGAGCAGGGTTATCGTCCGAAACACCATAAGAAAGGTCAGCCAAGGGGGGGGGAGGAGCGAAGAGGCCACGTAGACAAAAATCAAAAGAAACGGGAGGAGGTAAAGGGGAGGTTGGCCGGCAATGGGGAAGTACAAAAAAAGATTAGTCCCAAAAAAAAGGTGCCTACGGGGGTCGCAAAAATCGAAGGCGGGGGGCAAAAAAGAGATCCTCGGAGAAAGACGAAAAGTCAATAAAAAAGACTCGTAGCCCGGAGAGGAGCAGGGTCGGACCGGAGGGGAGGGTTGAAAAAATAATGAAAAGATGAGTTTGATCGGGTTGAGACCAAAACCGATCAGAAATCATCTATGTGCTTGAAGGCTGGAGGAAGCAAGAAAAAAGAAAAGGGAGTCGATTCACGTCAAAGAAAAAAAATAATAGGCAAAAACGCAAGTTCACAAAGTTCACCTAATCTCAAGGCTCGGAAACCACAGGAGATGGATGGGGGGCCCGAAACAAAAACCCTCATCGAAGCCCATAAGCCTTGCTGCGGCAGGGGAGAATCCCAAAAAAAACCAACAAAAACATTGACGAAAGGTTCAGACGGGGAAATCGGAAGGGGGGAGGGATCAGGTAAGGGGGTTGTTGAGGGCCGGTGCAATCACCAGATCAGAAAGGCCACCTGCACTCAAGGGGGGCGTGGGGGTGCAACTCATGAAGTCGGGAGGAACTTACTTTTTTTAAGACTCACCCTGCTGTGCAATTATTTAATCTCACCGTTCGGGACGGGACTCCGCAAAGGTTGCAGGCTTCCGTCTCAGGGACCAAAACACCACCAAAAACCCAGTCCATGGGGGAACATGAGAGAAAATGGGAGAGATGGGATGCCAAGTCAAGAACGGCCCTCGCCAAGAACCGAATAATCCGAGAATAAACGTAATGCATTTTGGTCGAAACGATTGTCGGAACAAGAAGGCGATGGGGAAACGAGGGAGGTCAAGCTCAGAACGGCCGGCTGTAGAAACTGAGAGGTACGGGTAAGGGTATACAACATAATTCCTTGTCCAAAACAACTGGTGCAAGGAAAAAAAGGTGGAGCGGGGGGGGGAAAGTGACTGGCGTTGAAAACCCGCCTGATGACAAAAAAAAAGCCCCCGCACAAAAAACTTCCAATCTTATAGCAGTAAAAAAATCAGGAGGGAAAAGAAGCGGGAGAAGTCGCAGAAGGACTCCGGCAGAAAAAAAGATACTTGCAAGTGAGGTAAAAAATTCAAACTAGGGCCTTAATCCGGCACCGCACCTATGGGAAGGAGGGGACGCTTGGGGGTGACCAGAAAGGGTTGTCTAAGAAGAAACGGAAATCTTACACAAACTCGAAATCACTTACCGGCGGAGCGATGTTAAACCGGGAAAAATCGCGGCGAGCTGACTTAGCAACCATCGGTGGGAGAAATCAAACGCGAGGAAGCAAACATCAAGGGTGCCGACGGGGGAGGAAGAATTAACTGAGGTACAAAAAAAAGGGGGAGAAAGCGACCACGAGCTCGCGGCAAGTCTAAAAAACGAGCAAGGACCATCGACCCCGATTTCCGCAGTCTCGACGCTGCACCCAAAGCGACCTCATACGGCGAGGAGAAAACTCGCCGATGGAATACGCGAGGGTGAGGTCAAAAAAGGAAACGCTGAATTGTTTCCATGATCCAAAAGTAGCGAGTTGAACAGACCTAAAAAAAAAAAAAGAGGGTTAGTCAGAGGGAAATTAGGCCAAAAGGGAGAGGGAATAAGCAACAACTGAAGGAAAAAATCATCTATGGAATGCTGTCCGAAAAAAAGCTTCTCCTGCTAAAGAAGCGCTTGTCAAGTCCTACTGTAAAGGCAGTAAGAAGCGGGTTAGAAAGGGGGGGAGGTAAGTGAAACCAGAGAGTGAAATCACGAAGACGCGCGAACAGGAAA
>Ga0179593_1610952_pt1 | contig 12417 bp, 12 predicted proteins | sample CZODoug2_1_08_16_FD_185931 | JGI IMG/M metagenome (GOLD analysis project Ga0179593, IMG submission 185931) | Vadose zone soil fungal communities from Angelo Coast Range Reserve, California, USA - CZODoug2_1_08_16fungal (PacBio error correction) | ecosystem: Environmental > Terrestrial > Soil >...
CTCCCATACGCGCTCGACTCTCGAAAGGAGGACTTCGGGCTCCGGGGGGGAGACTGGAAGAAAGGAGGGAATCCAGTGGGAAAGAAATTGAAAAATGATATAGACCGCAATGTCTTGGGGCCACTTGCTGTTGTTGACTAACTTTCAATGGTCAGAAAAATTCAAGAAAGCCAAGAGGAACAGGGTCGTCCACTTCTCAAAAAAAAAAAGTGGGAAACTCAGGGAAAAAATCCTTCTCGACACGACTCTGGGGAGAGGGATGAAAGGACGTGTCCCAAGGGGGAAGAAGGGGAAGGGAACCCAAACGAGCACGGGTAAGGAACGTGGGGGCTGAGCTGCACCGCCTGGGTGGGGCCCGAGGAACCAAACTCTTCTCCGAAGAAGGGGGATTCAGGGGCATTGCCTCTTGGGCGGACCCTCAAAAAAAAAAGGGGACCGTAACCGGACACAGGCTGGACTTAAGGGGCAAGACCTTCTTTCAACGAGCAGTAAAAGGGCGGGTGAAAATTAGCAGACACCAGAAATCCCTCAACCTAATTTCAAAAATTCGGGCGGCAAACGGGGTGTTTGTGATGAGAGAACCATTTAAACGGCGGGAAACGGTCAAAGGGGAAAATCGGTTAACACGCGATCTAACAAAGACAGAACAATGAGAGATAAGTTTAAGCCAATGCCCCAAAGGGCGCCACGACGGGAGGATGACAGTGGATAGTTTGAAAGGAAAGAACACGCCGCCACGGCGCGTGTTAAGGCAAGATACGGGAGGAGGAAACGGGCTGTTGGGAGTCAAGCGCGGGGAGGACAGCGTCCGCTGCGGCAAAAAAAAAGCAGAGCCGGACTGGAAAAGGCAGCAGGGGCCTCAAGACTCCGGGCGCGACGAAGGCCAGAATAAAAGGGGATTGTGCGAGAACGGTTTTCGGGGAAAAGGAAGGGGGTCGGGAAATCCGCGAAGTATTATGCCAAAACCAACTAGAGAGGAGGACGACCTTAATCCGGTAGAGGGCATGACACTGGGGAATCTGTTGGAGGGCAGCCGCCAATCGAAGAAAATGTCAGCCGTCTAGGGTCCACACAGGGTCTCGGGCGCCACAATCGCCAGGGACGGAACCACCACCTTGGTTTAATTGAATCGCCAAGCTCCTTGAGGGGAAAGGAAAAAAAAGTCAAAGATCGTCCGCCGACTCGCTACGGCGATGGTACATTCAAAAATGGCCACTAGGGGTAAAGTCAAAGGCTCCAGGATCTATGAACCCAAGGAAGGCCGCACTGGCACAAAGAGAGAAAAAAGAAAAAACTTATTAAAGGACGGCACAATGAAGAAATCGCGGCAAAGGCCAAAAGGGAGCCCTTGTTCGATTGGGGGGGAGCTCCTTCTCCAAGGCAAAGAAAACCTGCGAGAGTCCCAGCAAGAAAAGAGGTATCGCTAGTGCGCGCCTGATGGACGGGAGGGAAATGGTATGATCTCGGGAAAGGACTGCGGGAAAGAAAAAAGAAAGGAGAGTAAGGTGATCTAGCCTCCGTACCCCGCTAAGATTTTTCAGGAGAAACCGCCATTAAAAACTCCATGGCGACGAAGAGGACGCCAAGAGGACTTCACGGACAATTCCCTCGACCTCTATACTCGGATGTTTTGAAGGGAAAGGAAGCTCTATTCCGCAGAAGAAAATAGAAGGAGTGGAAACGGGCATCTCGTCCAGGGTCCCAGGGAGGGCAGGGATCCTACTAAGACAAAACAAATTAGCAAGATCTATTCAAAATTGGGGGGGGAATCACTCCGACCTCTGGGAAGGGCTAAACTAAATCAGCACTGGGATAAGAGACTAATGCTCCCCATTCCGCGAGCAAAGGTCTAAGCGACCTTTAACAGACGGCAGGAAGAGGGGGGGGAAAAACAGATAGGGATTCGTAATTTTAGGAGGGAATATTGAAAAACCGAAAAACCGTGATTGGTTCAAAGCGAAACGAAAAGGAGTAAGATTAAGAAGGGGGCTAGGATTTCGGTGACACCGTTAGTCAAGAATCGTTCGAGGAGCAAAATCGAGGAAAACTCAACAACAACCACGTGGGAGGGAAGAGATCTTTCTAAACCCTCAAAAAAAGAGAACGGGTAAAAGGCAAAAATGCACTACACCTTCCCTAAAGGGAGCATTCCACAATCCCTCATAGGGGAAAAAGGAACTTTTACTCAGTATCGACACTTACTAATTGGTAAGAAGTCTAAAAGTGTGTTGCGAATCTGAGCTGTGAACGGGGAAAAGATAGAAATTGGGACCTGGCAAAGGGAATTTGGCGCTTTGGAACTACGAAACCAGGCATAGTGAAAAAGGAGGATAGGAATGTCCCAAGCGGGGGCAGAGATACGGAGGTAAAAGTTGAGTTTCTGAGGAATAAGAAAAAAACGGGGAGGCTGCGGCACAGTGGAAAGAAGTAGCCATCGAGGTTCAGAGGGAGGCTAATTTGAGAGAAAAAGTGGAATGACTCGCTTACCTTCCACTCATCAGCAGGGAGTATAGGCAGAAGGGGTCGGCTGAATTTCCGAGAAAGGGGGAGAACTGGATGCCGTCGGGGCGCTGTGGGGCTGATGGGTAGGCTTTGGGGGGATAACAGCCGGGGTCCGGAGGGAGGTCAAATTCCGCAGTCAAGGATTGGGGGGGGGGAAGATCAGGAAATAGACCCGGCGCGCTAAACCGAAGGACGAAAATCATTCTAGGACAGACAATCGGACTCTGGACTTGAACTCAGAGGAGTGGGCCTAGCGTGCTGGGAAACTCACTGCCCCATTCAGATGGGGCGAAGAGGATCCAGTACCTATTAGGTGGGTGAAGGATGGTACGATTCCCCTGGAATGTTCTCTACGAAAAATGTGCCGGGTCGGACGGGGGTGGGGGACAGGGAACTGGAGCAGTTGCCACCTGCAGGGGGTGGCCAAGGTCGTAGAAAAGTAGGAGAAAGGATTGAAAGCGGACTTTCAAGAAAGGGGGCGTCGGAATTTTCAAGGTAATTAGTCACCCAAGGGTGGGGTGATGTTGTGGAAATCTACGGCTTGGGGGGGGAAAAAAAGTCCGGACGTTCAAATGGAGTAGGAAGTGGTGGCAAGTGGGCGGGGCAGAAACCGAAAGGGGACATTTTAAAGCCCTGGGTGTGCGTTTGTGGGGAAAGAAAAACGTTTTAGGAATGCCCACGAGACTCGTGAACGGCCGAAAAATTCTGGATCTTCGCGCAAAGTCCAGTTTGCGCGGCTTCGGGCAACAGTCCTATTGAGAGGAAGGGAGGGAATGTCTCGGGCAGGGAAGGGAGCTGTGGGCCGGCACGTCCTCTAAAAAAAGAGAAGAGGGAGAAAACATACAAAGAACGGGGGAGAGTCATCACAAGGAAGGCAGTTACCACCGGGGGTTGAAGTTCTTGGACATATAAGTCCAGAGAGTTCTCCCGACGTCCTGGGCTACCTTTGGGGATTTTGTGGGAAAAGGGGAAAGTTATTAAAATGGGAGGTTTGGGTATCCCGAATCTTGGGGAGGTAAAATAGTTAAACAGGATCCTAAAGAGAACGGGGGGGTTTCGAATTCATAATCGCAGAAAGGACTCTCCCGTGAAATTCGGGTGAAAAATTGAAGAAATAACATTCCAGATTAAGTCGCATAGTTGGAAAAAAAAGGAAATGTAACCATTGGGGAGAAAGCCTTTTTATCCCTTCCTGGGGTGGAATTTGAGGGAAGAAGATCTAATGCACGGAAGAGGACTCACCTGGCGGGGGGAAAAAAAGATGTTGGGCCAAACCCCCACCTACTCAAGCTGAGGAGACCATCCCACAGTTCAGCTCAAATGAGCGTTTTCGGGGGTAAGAGGGGAGGGGGGACTGAATTAGATAAGGGGCAGAGTCCCGAGGGGTGGTCAAAAGAATATGGAAGGGACACCCTGAAGATGGGAACGAAGATCAACCACCTTTAAAGGGGAGGACCTGTAAGCTCCTTGGACAGAAGGGAAAAGTAGTACCCCAGTAGGGATAGGAGGGGGAAAAATCGAATGCCAAGCGAAAAGAAAAAAAGAACGGCAGATGCACGGTAATGCAAAAGGCAGCTTTAAGGACCAAATCCGCGCGTCTTGGAGAGAGGGGGGACTCCTCACAAAACAAAGGATAGATGGCTCAAATATGAGAAAGCTGGCGAATTGCTCAAGAAAAACGAAAAGGATGGCTCAGTAAGGGCCAGGGGCCCGGGTGAGTTGGCTTCCTTGGGGGAGGGGGGGGTTTAGGTCCTCAAGTGATTAAAGAGGTGGGTGGACGAACTTAAAAAACGGGGAAAAAACAAGAAACTTCATGTCACAAGCAACGAAACGTTTGAGGAGGAAGTCAACTCTAGGGGGGCAGAAAAGCCTTGTAACTTCACACTACCAGGGAAGGGAAGGGGCAAAAAAAAAAGGAAGAAGTTAAAGGAACCAAAACGGGTGGAACTGACTCAAAGGGAGATAAAAACGGCAGCAGTTGCAAAGAAGTGGGTGCGGCGGGGGGAAGCTTAGACGAAAAGGGTATGCGGGGGAACTGACGCCTTTGCAACTGGGAAAGCCAAGTTAGAGGCAGACAGATAAGGCCGGAAACTCGGCTACATAACAGAGCGCATCCGAAGTTCTTTGAAGAAGTTCACATTCTCATACACCCTTTGCGTCAAGTGTGGGGGAACCCGAATGCCTAACCTTAGTTACGGGACTTGGACGTTCAGAGGGGGAAACTCGTACTCCTAACTTCCAATACGAGAGAATGGGGGGTATCTGTAAACTCTGGAAAAAAGTGACACCCGAAAGGGGAGAAAGGAAACCAGTTCTAACCGGGGGGATCAGGGGTTCTTGGAAGTTAACTCCCGCCAGGAATTAGAGAGGACGAAACAAACGGAGAGGGTGTTTCAGGGGAGATTCTTCGGGGCAAGGACGCTGCAAAAAAAAAAAGAGCAGGAACTTTGACCTAGAAAGTCAGCCGGGAAAGAAAAAGATGCCGGACGCAAAGACGCCGTCAAACTGGAGTCTTGTGCGAGACCAGAAAGTTGCGAGTGGAACAAAAGGCAGCGGTTGCCTATCCAGGGTCGAGAAAGGCAGACACCTGGAGGGACTTAATCGGAGTCAGGCTCCTGACAGGGAAATAACGTGTAAACCAATTCGCACTCGAAAATTGGGCAAGAATAGCGTCAAACAAAAGCGAGGAGACTTCAAAAACTTTGAAACACCACCACAAAGGGGGGGAGAGGACGGTGCGCATAAGAAAAGCCCCTACCGCTCAAAAAGAAAGGCCACAGCAAATCATCATCTCCTACGAAAGCATCGAGGGCTGCATAAAGCCTTGTCTGGACCGCAACCTGCATGAAAGAGGAGAACACAAAATACGGGCCGGGGAAAAACAGTGGCGAAAGGGGAATTGTCCAGCAACATGCTCGCCCAGATCACCCAAGAAAACCTGTTCGAGAAGGGAAGAAAAAAAAAGCTAGCACGCTAGGACATAAAGCTTCCGATCACCCGCAGGGGATCGAAGAGTAGGACACTACGCCGTCATATAAAGCAGGCGGGCAATTCCGGGGGGGGAAGGGCACCGATCTGATCGAAGACAGATAGGGGGGAGTAGAAGCCTACTACAGAACAAAGGACAAAATCCAGTATTCAAAAAGTTCGCGGAAGGGTCACAGCGGGAAACGACGAATTGATGAGGGCAACGAAAAAGGAAAAAAACTGTCCATCAAAGGAGGGTCGAGGAAACATCGACTCTCGAAACAGAGTAAAAACGACACCTGCATGGGGAATCTCCTCCGCAAGGCCGGCCATTCCGAGGCTGGCGAGGTACTCAATGGATCTGCAACACTATAAATCGCACTGGGCGGCTGGGGGGGACGGTAAAAAAACCTCTGAAAGTCCGCGCCAGGGCATGAATGGGGCTCAGCGAATAAAGGGGAAAAAGCAATGGCCATAGAAGACAAAAAAAAGAGAGCGGAATGCACCGGGGTTTATTCGGGATAAACTAACGACAGTGATTCTGGATGGGTGTAAATTAGAAGGAGTTTCAGAGGAAGCGGATACGGATGGGGACAAGGGGGTTTCAAAGGCCGCTCGTAGGTGTTTTACGGAGCACGAGAGATCAAACCCCGTGAGAGCTATGATTGACCAAACTAAGCTGCATAACCGGTGGGAAATCATAACGCGATTCATCTGCACTCCAGACAAGATCCGCAAAAATAACATAAAATCAGTTTCGCGGACGGGGGAGGCGCACCTCCATGGGGGAAGAGCGATGGTGAGAACAAGGGCTGGTGTCACCGGAGAGACCTTGAAACGCGGCGAGTGCACCAGGGGTCTGAAAAGTAAGGACCCAAGATAGTGAAGAAAAAAGACGGATTGAGTCCAATCGCATGAAAAGATACTGGAGAAGGGGGGTCTGTAAAGAGAAGTGGGGGAACAAACTCGCCGGCGGAGGCCTGATCGAGCGCAGGAGCGGTAATAGAGGGATGGCGATTGGGGGTGATAAGGAGAGGGGAATCTGGGGGCTCGCGCTTGGGGACCAGAAAAATCATCTGTGGAGGAGAAGACGCCTAATTTGGCAAGAAAGAAAATGCGGAACTGGATGACTTCGTCGGAGTGGCTGGAAAGGGGGGGTCTGGGGGGGAGAGATACGGGGTCTGAGGGAGAGATCGAAAAAAAGGTACGAGGAGTTCCCGCGGGGGAGAAGCAAAAAATCCCATCCGAAGAAAAGGCAAAAGAGAAATAGAAGCTTCTTGAATAAGTCGTAGGCCGAGCGGGGTGCGAAGGGGAAATCCCAACAGTCGAAATTGGAAGACGGGATCATTTGCGGGGGCCTCAATGGATGATACGAAACTGCCACCGATTGTCTCTACTGTAGTAGCATTGGGGAAAAGTTAACGTATTTCTGGTGGGGAAAGGGTGCGGGCAACGGATCAAAGGTGCAATTTTGGCTTAGGGCCCTAGCCAGGTCGAGCCATGATTGAGGGGCCTGGAAGAAGGGAACCTGGCAATGGTGTCTCAGAAAGTAACCCAGTTGGGAGTGTCAAGGGAAAAAAAAGTTCGGGAGACCACTTTTTGGAGATTCATGGCAATGGGAAAAACTACGAGGGCGAAAGTTGCGCAAAGGGGAGTTACTAAGCGCAGAATCGGAAACATTTTTGTAGGGGGAGAATCCTTGAAGTAAGAATATCCAGAAAGTGCTCTTTAATTACGAAAAGCACTGCGCACGAAAAACAAAAAGCAAGCCTCAGGGGGAAAGTCTTCTTCGATAAGGAATGTTAAGCAGGATTGTAATTCTAAAGGACGGTCCAGTCCTGGCGATTCGTGGGGATTAAGCGTGCAGTCACAAATAAAAAAGAGGAACACGGAAAAAGACGGGTCTCAAATACATCACGATTTCAAAAGGAGGTACACACCCATGAGCAAGAGGAACGATGTTCAGCGTCTTGGTTCCGGGGGTGGAAAAGAGCATCACTCCCTAGTAGAACAATGTTCTCCAACGCGAAAATCAGCAGCCCTTTGACGGGTGGTCCAACTTGCCTAGTGGATATAGTCACATAAGGTGGTATGGGGGTCGATTGAACTAAAAAGTTGAAAAGCGGGGCCGAGAAAGCTTTGAATGGTGAGAGAAAGGGAGAGCGCCAAGCACTGCAAGGAAAAAAAATCGGGGAAAAAAAGGAAACGGATTGAAATGAGGGCCTGCACTCTGATGCGGAGGCGCAGGGGGAAACGGGAAGGGGGCAGCCTTGGAAGAAGTCCTGAGAGCGGTCCTCCAAGAAGAAAAATTCAAGCATCCTGTCGGCGGGGAATGGGGGGAAAAAGAAGGCAACAATACCGGCATGCGGGACCCGGTGTCCCATCCGTCTCCCTTGTCAAGACAGTCCAAGTGGAGGGTTCGGGGAAAGGGAAAAGAGCGAGTTCGTTCAGCTGTCGAAGGGAGCCACCAGTTGGTCGAACAGTAGGGCCAGCCATCAAAAAAAAACTTGGGTTTCGTCACGACTGTTTACAAGATCGGGGTTTTCGCATTCGGAAAAAAAGCTTGTAAAGGAAAGATCGAAGAGCCAGACCGTAATCACCCTGGACGAAGGAAACGGTAAGCAGGCTACCACCGTTTCAAAAGGATAAGCGCGTCTTGTAAGGTATGATCCACCAACAAAAAGGGATCTAACATATAAACTACCAGACGCGCGGCGCTGCGACTGGGGGAGAAAAATATGCGGGCTACCCGGAAAAAGAAGGTCGAAATCCAGGGTGATAGGCATGAGGCCTTCGATATAAGCAATGTCGTCACAAGGGTTAAAAAGACCCGGAAGTCAAGCTTCAATCACAAAGGTGAGGAACGACAAAGGTGGGGGAGGAGCAGGATCGCCCTCGTCAGGGGGGCCAACCAAATTAAAACCCGGTCCAGGGAAGAAAAAAAAAAAGGAAAGAAAATGTTATTCAATCGCAAAAAACGAATTGGGGAAACTGTACAAATCCCAACAGCTCACGGAGATGAAGGTAAAAAAGGGGGGAAACACAGCCTTGCGGATTGAGTCGGGGAAAAAACGCTTCTCCGAAAGGAAGATGCCAAAGGGCACAAGAATGCTTGGAACCTGAAAGAAAATAGGAAACGGGGGGAACACGGACTTCTACTGATTCCACATGAGGAGTCGCATCCGCGCAATGGGAAAAGGTGTTCACCATGCTCAACCGACTCAACGCAAACGGAGGAGGGCGGGGGTGGTGTCTCGGAGGGACTCAACAAAAGGAAAAAAAACAGTAAGACTTTCGGGGCAGGGGAAGAGGGGACGCGGGAAAAAGGATCCACAAGGACCAATTCGCTCCTGAAAGGCAGGAACCCCGAGTGCGAAAAGAACGCGAAGGGCGCCCTTTGTCAAAGCTTCGGGAGTGAAAAAAAAAAGACAACAACGGCGCGGTGGACTTCAAAAAATCGTGATGATATAAAAGACGTGGAAGGTCGGCAGAGGAGGGGAGGGGCAAAAGCGGCCGCTGCCGGCCAAAGTGACCGAAAGGAAACGTCGCGAAGATACTCGGCCAGGAAGAAAGACGAAAGAAAGCAAAACTGAATCGGGGGGAAGCGAAAAGAGGGCGAAGTTCACGCTCGAGGGGCCTATTAAAGAAAGGCACAGAAAAGCACAACGACCAGGTGAATGCGGTTAAAAAGGAAAAGGGGGGGGAAGTTCCAAAGGAAGAATGGCCCAAAATTTCAACCCAAGTGAACGGAGCAAGGGGGAAAAAAAAGGGTCGAGCTCAACCAGCTTGGGGACGACACAAACCTGGAGGTAGTTGGAAAAGAAAAAGCCACGTCTTGGGCCCCAGCAAATGCCTTAAAGGAAGAAGAACGAACGCTACACCGGATATGGCAAAAGAAAAGGAGCATCGTGAAAAAAAAACTGCTGGATCTACTGAAACAAAATAGGACGAGCCTGCTCGAAAAAAAAAATTAAGGTAATGGGGGAGAAAAAAAAAATGAAGAAAGAGGGAGAGAAACAACAGGAAAGTCCCACGAGAGGACCAAAGGACGGGGGAAGTGAGATGCTTCTCCATCCACCAACGAAATTCTGGGTCTTAAAAAAAAAATTCCGATCTTAAGAAGCTTCGGAGTCGCAAAGAACCTAGAGGCTCGATAGCGTGCAACTGGGGAACGACGCGTTGTGAGGCTAAATGAATCCGAAGGGAAAACCGGCCAGGTATGACATAAAGAAACAGTGGAAAAACCAAGCCGACGAAGAAGAACCTCGATGAGCCGTTCGGGAACTTCAGAAGCAGGGTTGGAGGTGCAAAAACGGCGAGAAGGGAAAAGTTACTGATCAAGCAAAAGATGCCAACTGGCACATAAAAAAGAATCGCTATAAGCGGAAGCTCTAGAAAAAAGAAAAGGAAGGACGCACCCAGTTTAAGAAAAAAAAGACGCAGAAAACAAAGACCGGCGTCCGAGGAGGGAATCGCGGGGGAAAAAAGACGAGAGATCGACGGGAAAAAAAGAGAGCCGTTTGCATGCGTAGGGCAAAAACGGGGCAAAAATTCCGCTAACAGGAAAGTGAAGGGAGGTCATCGACATAACGACAAAAGGACATCCTCGAGAGAAAAAAATAGCGGGGCTAAATTGGGGATGAGTAACCGAAAAAACCGTAAAGTCATATCGCTTTTCAGCTTGAATCATGAAAGGGAACGCGGAGAATTGGGTGAACAAACCGTTCGAGTTTGAAACCCTCGGAACGAGTTTTACGGAAAGAATCTAACACCTTGGAAGGAGTAAATCTAATCTGGAAGGAAACGAGGAACGCGTCAGAAAGTGTCATGAAGAAGAAACAGCGCTGCCACTCAACACGAAACCGCGCAGGGACAAAAGCCGAGTGACTAAGGGTTATAAGGGGAATCCTGAGAAGGATCAAAATTGACGAAGTGAAAAAAGAGACACGGTTGTCAGTTCGTCCCGGAAAGGCTCGATGGAACCTGGGAATATACCTTAAAGCTCCGGGTTTTCAGGCAGGGTCGAGACGGGAAACGGCTCTCGGGGGGGGGCCAGCGAGGCTCTGGAAAAGATTGTACTTCAAGTAAGATTCCAGAAAGGTCGTCCGGAGGGGGCCTTCAAAGGGGGTGAATGCTTCGTATTCGAAAAAAACTGCATTTACTTCGGCTGGGGGATCTTGACAGCGTTGGGAATAGAAAACCACGATTTCGGGGAGATTCATGGAGAATGTGCGCAAAGCTGCCACTTAGAAAAAAGAAGTAGAGGACGCATTGGTCAACTGGCGGAGGGGGGGTTACGGCGAACGGGGGGAAGCGGCTGATGACGTGTTCTCTGTGGGGAACTTTGAGTAGGGGAAGGGAGAAGAGGCAGCCGGTCCGGCTGTCTTGGGAAAAAAATGCCAAAACCGGGGGAGGGGAACTGCGTATCAATAATTACCAAAGGGCATAGATCAAGACCGATGCTAAAATCTCGGGGAAGAATACCACTGGATGATAAAGAGGGCTTGGAAATACAAAAAGGGGGGGGAAGGCGTTCGGGGGGAAGACAAATCTAACCTGGGGGGGCTCTGTCCACAAGGGCCAATTTAGTGAGAAGGGAACTTACGACCGAGAGGAAAAAATCACGCTAAGGGGGGGGGGGGGTCGTTCGGCAGTTTTGGATCATAGAATAAACGGGAAAGAATTTGAATGCAAAGAAGAAGAAAAATTCCGTGTGGGGAAGGGGGTAGGAGGAAGGGGAGTGGGGTAAAACGGGCCAGGTCCAAGAAAGGAAACCGGGGCGACTTTAAATACTTAAGTATTCACGCCCGTGGTTTGGAGGGGAAAAGGCCGCGGTTGAGACGACCTAAGGGGGGGAAAGCTCTTCAAACCATGTTCCAACCGCCGGGGAGAGGGGCGAAAAAAAGTTCGGGATGACAAAGAAAAATCAGGGGAAAAAAAGGCATAGGGTTCGTTGCTTGGCCTGGTGCTGGATATGCCAGCCACAAGCTCTCATTTGAAAAGTTGAGGGCACAAAGAGGGGAAAAAGGGGAAGCGTTCTGCGTAATGGCCCAAAGAGAAAAAACGGGGTTGGAATTAAAAATCGTAAGTCCTGGAGGGCTGATGGGGCGACCCGCGGCACAAACCTCAAAAAGGAGAAAAACAAAAATCGAAGGTGTGGAGGAAGAAAAGATATGAGATTACCAAGCCCGTAGGGAGAAGGGGGGGCTAACAGAGACCATAGTGTAAAAAAGGGGCGGCCCTGGGATTCGGAGAGGGGGTTTCAGGTAGGAAGACAGATCGAATGGGAGGGGGGATTAAAAGGAAATGTTGATCTGCACACGATTGACCGAGCGCCGAAAGTCTAAGGTGTGAAATTCAAGTATCTAAAAAAAAAAAAGAAAAAGTGGCCGAAGAATCGTGAAATTCTGAGGGAGAAAGGGAACGTCGAATGAAATGCGTATGAAGAAAAGCCGGAAAGAAGGAAAGGAAAGAAGGGGAAAATCCGGTCCGGGAATCATAGGTCCGCCCAAAAAACCCGTAGGACGCATCCTGGGTCGGCGGGGGGGAAGGGTGGGGCCCCAGTCACAAAATAAAAAGGCTGTGCCCAAATCCCAGGGTGGGAAAAAGAACATAAAAATCTCCGTAGGCTGGAAAAAAGAAGACAAGTTTAACTGGAAAAAGGGTTAGAGGGCATGAACAGTTTCGAAAAAACGGGTCGTGTCCGAAGGGCAGGGGCGGATGGCTTTCCAAACGAAAAAGGGAGCAGTGGAACAGGGCCTAACAAAACAGGGGAAAAAAATCCAGGTGACATGAAGCGCTGGCTTTCCGGTTCGAAAAAAAAGGGTGGAAACATGCGGATATCAGGGAAACAAGACGTAAAAAAAAAACAGGAAGAAGCCCGTAACGTCGGGTATCAATGGGGGCAACGTATTCAGTAGCAAGGAAAAGAAAGAGGCGGGGAGCGAG
>Ga0179593_1635443_pt1 | contig 12417 bp, 19 predicted proteins | sample CZODoug2_1_08_16_FD_185931 | JGI IMG/M metagenome (GOLD analysis project Ga0179593, IMG submission 185931) | Vadose zone soil fungal communities from Angelo Coast Range Reserve, California, USA - CZODoug2_1_08_16fungal (PacBio error correction) | ecosystem: Environmental > Terrestrial > Soil >...
TAAAACGGCTTTCTAAATAATGATGAGGGTAAAGAACAAAGAGCCAGGAACTTAATCAGGCTTTGGAAAAACACAGTTACGAGATCCCAGGAAATGGAGCCGAGGACCGGGAGGGGAAAACTGGGCATGACAAAAAGAGGGGGGCAAGTAGTGGGGGAGGGTCTCCTAGAGAGGGGAAAAGTTACGTAAAGCAGGGAGGAAATCATGTCTCAGACTTCAGGAAAAAAAGTAAAGGGAGGAGAATCAATGAGAAAGGGGGAGGGGAATTCATAGAGCAGCCTAAAAAAGAACATTGTACGAAGAGACGAAAAGGGGGGGGAGTCTCATATCGAACGAAACGGCCATGGACAACGCAGGACGAAGCGCCGCTGAATGGGGGAGGAAAGCTCGAAAGAACCGACGGAGGGAAAAAAGGTATGCAGCAGAAAAGGCGGTCAAAAGAGGTTTCCAAAGCAAAAATAATAGAAAGAGAGGAAGATTCAAAAATACAGTGAATTCAAACTTTCGGGATGGGACCTGGAAGGGGGGAACCCCCAAAGAAAAAAACGGAGGAGGAAAGAACCCCTATGAACATGACGAAGAAGAAAGCTTTGTTGAACTGTAAAGGGGAAGAAGATCGGATATCCTTCAATGTCGTATTGTGTCCGTCCGTTCAAAGTCAGATGTGCAAGGGAGCAAGCGAATGGAGTTCCAGCCGAGCCGGGAGAAAAAAATTCAGCCGGCTGCGGCGATTGGAGGATCAGGGAATGGATGGGATTTCGGAGAGACGGAAAAAGGGGCGAAGAAGGGGAAGTCGGAGAGAAGAGAGGTGGTCAGGAAGAAAAAGAAAGTCTCGATCGAGAAGGAGGGGGATTGAAGGCTGAGAAAAGCGAAAGGGCTCGATCGTATAACAAGAAGACGGCGGAAAGGAAGACCTGGAAGGAAAACACAGGCCTTGGGAAAAGGTCTCTCCGTCAGAAAACGTCAAAGAAGCCGTCTGGGACAGTCGTCACTGCGGGAGAAGATGAGGGGGCGTCAGAGGCTTGGTTCAAGGTCCAGGAGGTCTCAATTCGTTCGAGAAGAAGGCTGTATCCCGTAGAGAGCCTAAGGAGGGAGGAGCCAGCCGATGGTGTCAAAGTCGTATCAAGGGATCAAGAAAATAAGGCTACGGAAGAAAAACTACGATGATCGAGCAACTTATAATGGACTTTATGCAGAAATACAAGCCGGATACAAGATGCCTGCAACAAGGGACTCACGGGGGACCTGGAAAACTTGCCTAAGTTCATGAAAGGGGAATCCTTATCACACAGTGCCGCGAGAGAAAGGGACGGGGCCCTGAAAAATAATGGCTCCAACTGATGGAAGAAACATGCGAACGCTGGAAGAAAGGCACACTCGTGTCGAAGATTGCAGAACCTATGAGCCGGCTTACACAGAACTTCGAAGAAAAAACCGGGAAAAATATTCAAGAGCTCCGCGTCTAGAGGGGAAGTAACCTATTATCTAAAAGGTAGGAGACGGGTGACCTGGTCTCAAAGGGGGGAATGGGGAAAGGGTCAAGGAAGTATATGAGGAATGCCAATGAAGCGTCGCCGCAATCCGAATCAGGCGCGGCTTTTTTTTTCTGCAAAGAAACCGGAGTGTCGATTCTGCAGGCGGCGAGACACTGAAGCGGGAGGTGTCGGGAAAAGCTCCTATCCTGAAGCCCCGCCCTAAAAGCCAAACTGTTGTTCAACTTCAATTTCTAACGGAAGGGGGAAAATTGAGGGGAAACATTAAAAAAGGACCTTTAGAAGGGATCTATGACTCCTTGGGGGACGGACGATCGCGTATCGGGGGTAATAAAGGGGGGGAAGGATCTGGGGGGGAAAGAAGATTGCTATGTCTGAAAAGGAACGGCCGGGGGAAAGCATCGCCGGAAAACCCTTCTTGCAACTTGGGGATGGAGTTCCTTACGTTCAAAATGTACGATTCTGCGCGAAATGAACAGGGGGAAGAGAAGCACTAAAGGAGACAATCTCGGAGAATCGAAGGGGGGGGGGCTCCCATCAAAAGCCTGAGACAGTGCTCAACACAATAGGGCCATAGAGGGCCCATACCATCCCGGAGGGGTGGCCATCGGAGGGGTGGGGTTAGGGGAGAAAAAGAAAAAGGTTTTCGAACATCTGCACGGGGGGGGGGGGGGGGGCCGCGCCTATCACCTCACCGAGTGCTGGTTCTAAGCAGGGCCGGGAGGATTAACCAGCTCTATCAGTGAGAAAAGGGGGTTCGAACCACTACGAGGAACAACGGAGAAAGAAGCTTGGAATTCTGGGAAGGGGTGAAAAAGCGTCGAAGAAAGGGGAAAAAGATCCGAGCCGCGAGGAGAGGGGCCCTGATTTGAGGGGAGAAGTAGAGGACCTTCCTGACCGTGACGGGAGAGGATGCTACCAATGGAAAGACTTGAATGCAGCTAAGAGATCAGAGAGAAAGGAGAATACGTCCGGGGAGAGAGAAAAAAGGGGGGGATTAAAATGAGGGAAAAAGGGGAAATTCTCGCGCCGCGGAAAGATGTTATTATCTCATAAACGTTATCGCAGTGAAAGCAGAAATTCTTCAGCGTCACGGTCCTGATTGGGGGAGAGTGCGCAACCGCACATCCATCGAGAAGGAGAGGATCCAAGAGAGGGGAAAATCATCGGGAAGAATATTGAACAGTTGAAAGCAGTATCGACGTTGATAGGGTGAAGAGTGGTCACCCCGTGAAACGGGAGATTTTTATCTCAAACTATCCTGAGGGGTCAAAAGAGGGGTTATTATGAAAGGGCATCGTGACAAAAGTCGATTTTTCAAAACGGGGTGGCCAGTCCAAGATCCATGCCAAAAAATCGAGAAAAGGGAAAGGGGGAGGGTCCAGAGGAGGTTTTGAGCAAGGGAAAAAAAACGTTGCTGGGAGCAATTGTCAAAGATAATCCGTCGATATGGAACCGAACGGCGACACCAGGAGGCTTGGATGGACCGTTATATCATATAATTGGGAAACGTAATTACGGAAAAAGAAAGCTTCTATGAAGAAAAGGGCGTCGTCGCGCAGAAGACTATCCATTAGGCGGAAACTGCCTATCTTGACTGGGAGGGGGAATAACAAGATAGACAGTGAGAGGCTTGGAAAACTTCCTAAAAGAGGGGGTCCTGGCCAGGGACAAATGTCCTGGACTTTCGAAGGGGGCCTTGCCAAAGGTTTTGGGGTTGGAGTAGGTCTGGGTGAAGGGGCGGGGGGGGAAAATGCACTACGGGCGGGAGCGCCTGCGAATAGGAATCATAATTTCTGCATGAACAGCCGAGAGTGAATTCGGATTCTTCGCTCTCAAGAGACATATAAGCAGCTGAGTAAACACCAAAAAAAAAAGTTACCTGCAGAGAAAAAGTCTAATACAAAGGGTACTTGTATTCGAAACTAGCTACGCGGCGCTCATCAGGGGAGGATCGCGGCTTAATACCGGGGTAAGCCTAGGGCCAATTTATCTGGGGAAGACACCGGGGGGGAGGGGCAATATTGGGGGCAGAAAAAGAAGAAGGGAGGTTCGCATGGTCGGAAGAAAGTCCAGAAACTTCCATTTCTTCGAGTTCGGAAGGACCATAAGGGGGATGAGCGGGGGGAAAGGGGGGTGTTTAGAAGAAGGGCTGCGAACGTAAAGTCCTTAGTCTTGAACGGAGAAATCAGGGGGGCGCAGTAGGGTCGTCGGGGGGAAAAAGGTTAGAAGACAGTCGCCATTCTCAGGTAATCGATCAAGAGTCAAGGGGGACTAGGGTCGCAGGAAAGGGAAAATTAGACGAAAAAAGGGGCTAGCAAAAAGCGGGAGGCTCTCAAAGGGATAACCGGCTTCTTCTCAGAAAAGACTTGATGACCGCCTGGAAATAAGAAACCATATTATCGAAGACGAACGGAACAACGGGGAAGAGAAACGAAAAAAAGCTTCTTGCGCGAATGGAGAAGACGTGCACATGCGACCAAAGGCGATCAGGGCCAGTCTTTTCAGGAAAAAAATGAAATGTCGGGCCGACAAAGCGAGTGTCGGGGGAGGAGGGAACATCGATGAAGAAGGAGAAGAACCACGTACTAGGGATCTCGAGAGAGAACGGGGTTTCTTGCCGGAAGATAGCATTCAGGAAGCCCCACCGTACTCCCCTTTCAAAGACTGAGAAAACCGGGGTTCAGGTCCGTTCGCAAAACGGAAGAAAAAGGAGGAAACTCCGAAAAGGGTACACAGGACAAGAAAAGTCTGAATTGGGGGAGTATCCCTCTGCCTGACTCCAAAGAAAAGAAATGGCGCCCAGTAAAGGTGAAGGTGCGTTAAGAATACGGAGTAAAGTGAAGATGACAAAAGGGAAACGTCCATTCAGGAACCCATCTTTCGCTTGCCGGCAGGGTCATCGTGGATCTCTCTACAGAGGAGGATGTAAAAGAGAAGCGATGACAGGCCCGCCGAAAAGGAAAAAAGTGTTAAAAAAAAATCGGAACTTGAAAGAGGAATTTGCCGTCGGTAAAAAGGAGGAAGAGGCGCATCCTTGTGCAAGGGGCGCATCGGGGGAAGGGGCTCGGAGGAAAGAGAAGCCGAGCCACCAAAGGGAGGTCGGGAGGGGGGGGGATTTGCATGGGGGAGGGATAACCTGGAAATAAAAAAAAAAAGGAAAAATCTTCACCAAAGTTTTATCAAGGGAGGGAATTTATTCCAGTGTGCGGGTCGAAGGCGATCAAAGAGAAAAATTAAAGGAGAAAAACTAACTAATTCAGGGGGGGGGTGACTTATACAAGAAGAGGGGGGGAGAAGGGGAGGAATAACATAATCCGCGGATGTATGGGGGGGAAAAAGAATTGGTTAATGGGGAAAAAAGGGTCCTGAAGAAATTAAAACGTCCCCGGAGAAAATGTTATTCCGTCGGATGGAAAAAAATCATTATTTGCAAGGACGTAGTCGTAAGATGGGTCGTTTTTGCTCCTTGGAAACAGGAGGGCATAAAGTAGTGAGAGAAAGAATATATACCAGGGGGAAAAAAGGAATTGGGGGGAAAGAACAATCTGGACAAAAAGAGGGAAAAGTCTACGCCGTAATAGGGGGGGAAAAAAGATGGATCTTGAACAAATGAAAGAATGGGAGGGGGAATTCAAACTACCTCCGAAAAGAATAAGCCAAAGGTTCCTCCGGGGCTAGACACTTCAGCGTGAAGAGGTGCAACCTATTGAAAAAATGCTCTTCAAGGAGGAAAAAAAACCCTTGAATTACACTGACCTCTCCTAATGGAAGGGCAAAATGGACTTGTCGGGGGGGACTACATTCGGGAATGTTCAAAGAAACAGCAGGGGAGTAAGGGGCCTTCTTCAAAGAGGGAAAAACCGGTCAATGAAAAAAAGAATTATGCGCGACCGGGGAGAGAAAAAGTTCTCATACCCGAATCTATGAGGTCTTTCGCCTTTGCCTAGGGGGAGAAGGAAGGGACCGTTCAAGGTAATGGGGGTCACCCAAAAAAAACAATGAGGGGAGGGATGGCTGATGAGGAAAAAGTCGCGCCGCATCCGTGCCGGACTGTTCATGCAGCCCTTCCAGGGGGGGACGATTCGCAGGGGGCACTGCAGGGATGCTTGCATGGAGAAAGTAGCGAATACGCCAACGCCAACTGTTGGGAAAGCCACAAAATTGCACCGAACGAAGGGACATGATGGCCCTGAAAGACTAAAACGGAGGCCGGGGCAGACGGAAGGTTCGCTCAGGAAGGGGCTTGAAGTATGAAGCCAGGCACGATCCGATCTGTCCGCCGCCTGGCAGAAGGATGCAAGAGCGCACGCCGAATGACGAAAAAAGGAAGCCCTGGGGGGGAAACCTGACGGTAGAAAGGAAAAAGCTCTACTGTAAAAGGCACTCGACGAGCCCTTTTGTCGCCGGCGGGGGCATCTCGACGGATATCAGAGAGAGGGAGACCCAAGAAAAAAGTAAGGCAGAGGGATAAACAAAGAGAGTCCAAAGGGAAGAAATCAAAGAGGGGGTTTTCCTGTGGAAAAAACTCGCAAGGACGGAACAAACCGTTTCGTCTGAAGGAGTGCCGGGGAAAGCAGGGACGGTGTGAGAAACCATCGAAAAGTTGGGATCCATGGCCATCCTCAGGTGAGAAGGCAAAAGAAATTTCAGTGGATCAAAGGGAAAAAAAGCTCAAAGATCACAAATTCAGGAGGGTTTGGAGAAGGGGGGAGTTCGGGAGTGAGGTTCCGGAGAAGGAAGGGGCGCTATGGAGCAGACCATAGAAGTTGTCCCGATTTGCGGGGCGACGCCAGGGAGGCCTTCCTGACCGTGACGCGGAATGCTGGGAAAAAGACCTGACGAGTGAAGGGTCATTCATCCAACACAAAACAAAAAAAAAAAAACCAAAAAAAACAAAAAAAAAAAAAGAAAAAAAAAAAAAAAAAAAAAAAAAACCACCCCAAAACAAAAAAACCCAAAACCCAAAAAACACAAACCAAGGGAAGGAGGGTCGAATCGGGAAAACGGATGAGGGGTTCTCGATGCCGATGAAGACTGATGAGCGCAGCACCTGTAAGGGAGCTCAGCTTCAGCGTCAACGGGCAGGGAAGAGAGGGGGGCGTCGCCAGCAATCCAGCGGGAAGAGATCGTTAGAATCGGGATGGGGACTACATCAGAAAAAGGTTGGCTAGGGAAAACGCCTTAGGATAGAACGTGTGACTGTTCGACCACGGGAGCCACGAGGAGCTGTTTAAGGAGAAAGGGACTGTGGAAATCGGACCAGGGGAAAGCAGGTTAGGGGACTTCAAAGGTACGTTTGTTGGAAAAAAAACTGGTTCCGTCCTTAGAGAATCACTCCAACAACACCGGGCCAAAGAAGGTTGAGTGGACATACGATGGGGGGGCAATCAGAGGGATCCTATGAGAAAAAAAAGAAAGAGGAAACACGAAACCGGCGACACCATTGATGGCGTCGGGGGGAGCTGGCCGAGAAAAAGTACACTGGGAAAGGGATAAATCCAAAAGGGGGGGTCCTTCTATTCGGAAGAAAAGCCATCCATCGGCAAGAGGAGAATGTCTCTATCGGACGGAGACAAAACTATCTCCTGATAAGCAGGAGAAGAAAGAGGGCGAAGACGAAAAGAAAAATCTTTCCAAGGGAAAGAGGGGTCGGTAAAAAAGTGTTGGGGGGGAAGGCCAAAACAGTTTGGAGTTTTCGTCGGGGAGGGCTTCAGGATCGGGAGGGTCAGGGCCCACAATAAAACATCCGGCAGTTGGGAGAGGAGTCTACAAAAAACATCCGAAAAAGGGCGGCGCGCCTTAATCGAAATACACTCTCGAGTAAAACTGTTCGCCGACCTTGGCACCACGACCGGGACGGCAGGAACTTGAGATCTGAAAGGCGAACGTTGTTGAGACCGAAGAAAAAGCGCATACCATTGAGCATTCGTCGGCTGACGACGGGGCTGCTCGTCCAGCTTTTCGTGGGGGGGAGGCCAGAGGGGTCTGCAAAAGAAGAAAAAAAGAAAAGGTTGGGAAGACCAAGGGTTTCCGACGGCAGAGGGGAAAAAAACCGGGAGCGATTTCAGGTCAGAAGCTGTTTTTATGCCGCAAGGGTTGATAAAAACTGACGGAGGGGGAAGAAAAAAAGGGTAAGGTTCTGTAGGATTGAACGGCGGTAAATGGGGGGGGGTGCGGGAAGTGGGTATGAGCACCCCCAAAGGGGGTTGGGGGGTACTTATAAAGGAAGGGGAGGAAAAAAAAGTTTTTCCTACGAGAAGAAAATTCAAGGGGTGACGATTCGGCGTCGCCGATATAAAGGGGCGATTTTTCTGTAGGGGGGGGGGGGGGATACAAAAGAAGCGCTGGCGGCTCAAAGAAAAAAGGCTGATACGGGTACGATGAACGGACTTTATGACCGCCTTTGAAAATAAACAAAACAGCGCATTTATAGACGAAGGGGCCTCCTTCGGGGAATCATTAACGACTGAAGAGGTTATGCCGGGACAATGCTTAAAGGCAGGGCAAATTCACACCAGGATGGAGTCAATCCTCTCGAATTTACTTGGAGAACGGATCGAGCATTCGAGAAAGAAAGGACATAAACACTCTTATCTACATAGTATAAGGGGGGGAGGAGAGAGGGAAAGGAATCTACAAAAAGAAAACTTTCAAGAGGAAGAAAAGGACTATCCGGGGAGCACCATGAGGGTCTCATATCGAACCCAAAAGGCCATGGACAAAAACAAGATCAATGACGAAAGACGGACTGTATTGGAGAAGCTCTCTGGGGGGAAACTACGATGGGAAAAAAAGGGAAAGGATTCGCTTCTGCAGGAGGTACCGACGAAAAAGACTCGCCATCGACATGAATCCGATCTCCAAATTAAATTTCAAAAGGAGGGAGGCCGGGCGGGGGAGAGCTCAGCAAAAGAGAGATCACACGTGACTGAAGCCAAAAAATGTAAAGCGGTGAAATGAAGGTAAAGGGGTAGAGAGGATCTTCAGGTCTGGCTTTTGGAGGAACAAAAAAAAGGCGCAGAAGGGGATAGTCGTTCTCGGAAAGTTATCCTAAAAGGCCAGAAAGAGGGCGAATTTCTGCGTGGGGGAACCGGTCCTGTATTTGATTGGGAAAAAAAGTAAAATCCTGTGCAAGAAAGATCGAAAAAGTGGGTTGTCACCAGAGGAGGAAGAAGTGGAGTCGGTTGCGCTTGAAGAGGGGGGGGAGGAGCGGCAGTCCGAAAAAAAACGGCTCGAGAAGCAAGTCACGTGGAAGGAAACTAGAAAACAAACATAGGGGGGAAGGGGACTATCCTTGGGGGGGGGTTAAATAATGAAATACTGTCCTCCTTTAAGGAGACGCCGTCAGAAAAAGGGCACATGGGGATGCCGTAAGGAGAAAAAGAAGCTTCTATATATGAAGGGACCTTATTTCCAGGCTGTGAATAAAAGTCTTTCTAGAAGACGGAAACCTCAAAATCAGGGGGTGCGCGCAAAAGGAAAAAAGATCTGGAAGAGACCTGCCGGGATAAAAAAATCGGCGTGAAAAGAACTCGTCACCACTACAGGAATCGAGGAACAACGGAAAGGGGGGCTGACTTTATTCAGAACTACCGATCCCAGAAAAAAAAGGGAGTCAAGAAGATTCAGCGGGGAGAAAGAGAAGCCGATGGGGCAAAGAAAGCAACACAGGCTCTCAAGGGACGAGGACATCCCAAGGGAAATGGAAAAGGAACTCAAAACGAAAATGGGGGAGGGAAGGAGCCCTCCGGAAAGGGGGCCTCTTCAAGCTGGAAGAGGGGGGGCATAACAATATGGGGGGGCGAACTCCACGAAAATCTGAAAGGCAGAAACCGTCTTGGAGTGAGCATGATGGCGACCCTTCGAAACGAAAGAATATTGAAGAGGACTCGTAATCCTTTTTAAAAAGGAGTAACCAAACAGCTTGAGATTTTGTTTGGGACCATGATGTTAAGTTTTTCTCTACCAAAGACAAACCAACCCAGATAGGTAAACCAACCACCTCAAACCCCCCCCACCAGAAGAGAAAAAGAGACGCCCCTTGTATCTCAAAGTAACTTCCTTTTCAGGTCTGGCCACTGTTCGGAAAAATTAGCAGAAGGGGAAATTTTGGGGGAAAAAAAAAACCTTATTCAGGAATCCTAATGAAGGGAAAAAGGGGGGGCATCACTTCCTTAGTGTCACGATGAGGAGCTCTACGCCATGCCAAAAGGCTTCCTGTCGTGCAGGTATCGGAAGAGAAAAATCTGACTGCCACAAGAAAGGGCCAACTGTTGGGAAAAGAAACGTCCGGACAGGGGGGAAAAAAACTCTACAAAGGGGAGGAGGACTCTTTGCGGCCGACATCGAGGAAGCTTAGATCGTGATGCCGCCTTCAATTATAGAAGTTGAGCCGAGGGGGCATGGTTCTGAAAAAGAAAAGGGACGTCCGGAAATGCTGCCTGTGAAGGGACTTCCTACGGGTATACATTGGGACGATTCTTCTCTACGGAAATGCCTCGACGCCTCCTGTGTGAGAGGTGTTTTCAGACGAGTATAGGATAGGGATCCCAGAAGAAAGGAATTGCTATCATAGAGAGAAAAAAAAATTCTTTTGACATAAGCGGGGGGGGTGGTGTCTGGATTCTCAAGGACGACACCAAAGTTTTCGCGAAAGCATGAAGTTCGAAAAAAATTAAGGAAGGCCAATCCTAAGGGCTTGTCATGCTGGGCAAGCAGTCTGCTTTAACAAAAAGAGAGCGTGTAACGGGTCGACCATCGAGAAAGGTCTAATTAAGAAAGACGGGTGGGTCTTGCACAGAGGTCCCAAGATTCAGGAAGTCCTGAGGGGGGGGGGAAGGGAAAAGGATGGTATCCGAGCCCTCGAGAAGAGGAAAGAGTTTGCGGGCTACGCGAAATTTCATTCAGGGACCGTGAGCTGAAGAGGAAGCGCCCTTCGATTCCGAAAAAAGGAGCTGAAAGAATCTAAATTGAGAAAAAAAGTATACCTCCCCAACACCACGGAAGAGGAGGAAAAAAGGGAGTCGGACTATTCCTAAAGAAGTGCCGCGGATGAAGCTGAGATCGCAAAAGGAAACATGAGCAGAAAGGCAGGTGTCGAAGGGCCGCGTCCTCCGAAGGAGGGTCCTCGAGAAAAAGAAAAGAAACGCGGGGGAAAAAGGGAACAGTAACTGAACCGAATATTGAAGCATGTGCAGACAAACACCGCCAGTAGAATAGGGGAGAGGGTGGCTGGTTAACGGGAAAAGGAATTTTTCAGAAGCCCTACCTTCGGAGGGGGAAAAAACCCCAGCCATCGGTGAGGATTGAGGATAAAGAACGGCATGCGGGGACAGCACTTCCGATTGGAAGGGGGGGAAGTCCTTGCGAAAAGTCCTGCAAAAAAAAAAAAAAATAATTTGGATGGGGAAAAAGAGGAGAGATGATTGGGGGGGGGGAAAAGCAACTTCTTTGCTGGGAGCCGCTGTCGGGAGACCTTCCGAGATTTGACGACACGCGACAGAAAGGAAAGGGAAAGTCTGCAAAGCGAGGAAAAAAAGTTTATACCGTGAACTCCAGAAAAAACAGGGTCAGGCCTTCTATTCTTCCAGAGAGACGAAGAAAGACGCCAAGGTCTGAAAAAGAACTTCGGTCTTAAGAAAAGATACTCATAGAGGGGGGGAAAAAACCTAAAGAGTCGGGCAACTGCCTCAAAAAAGGGGATATTTCCTTTCAGTTCAGAAAGGAATTACTTTAAAGGGGAAAAGAAATTTTGAAAATTTCTTAAGAGGGTCCGTCTCCTGCATCTACGGAAAACCATTCATTTGCGTAGACGCCTGACGTCGACACAGAGGATGCTTAAAACCGCGCCTCGAAAAAAAAAAAATCTTCAGCAGAAATGAGCGCTTAAGGGAAAAAAAAAAAAGAAAAGTTGTTGCACCACGAATTACGGCAGGCCCTTGAGATCCGAGGAAAAAGACTGCAGGAAAAGAGATATCGTTGGGTCGCAACCGCGCGACCTAGGAAAAAAGGGGGGGGGGGGCATAGGGATTCGTCAAGAAGAAAGTTTCGTTGATCAAGGGAAAAAGAAATTTTTCTGCAAAGATGGAAAAGAGTGTGGCCTCTAAGAGGGCGCATGTCGAAACATCAGAAGCTGGCCCTTAAAAAAAAAAAAGGAAAGGTAAGAATGTCCAAGGGAGCCTGGTGGTGAGAGATGCCCTAAAGGAACGTATGCAAGAAAGGATGTAGTCGGAACAGGGGAAAAGACATGTGGGGGGGAATATTTCAGAAAGCAGTTTGCACAGGAAGAAGATAGTTCGTGGTGAACGATTGTAGGAGGAGCCGAGTATAGCGGCCGGCCGACTGGTCTCTGATACGCTATTCGCTGGCGCGGAATGCGGTAGAGCGACGTTGATAGGAAGGAATCAACAAGGTGCTCAACCAGAGGAAAAACGACCTGGCCCTCCTGCTTTGCGCATTGAAAGCATCCAAGGACGCGTCTTGCAGAAGGAGCAGGACGGCACAGGGGACACGGACGAAAGAAGGGCAAGGGTACACCAAAGGTAGGAATCCTCGCGATTGTCTGGTAAAAAAAAAGAGCATTCGATCAGGGGAATTCCAATGAAACACGTACTCTGGATCGAGACTAGAAAAGCAGAAGAAATAAAGGACTACAAGGGAAAGGAAAGAAAGAGGAAAACCTTGTTACATAGGGTACGGGAAAAGGATTTTTCCTGTCTCAGATCGGGGAAACCAGCCATGTCATGGACAAACTAAAGCAATTCGAAAAAAGACGGATGATTGACTTTACGAAGGGAACAAAGGGGAAAGAGTCGTGCGGGCAGCCGGTTGGAAAAGCAAAATACTCTCCATCGACAATGGAGGAACGATCGCCCGTCCCTCACGGGAAGCAAAAAACACAAAGGCGTAATGGAAGGAGGTG
>Ga0179593_1294868_pt1 | contig 12416 bp, 14 predicted proteins | sample CZODoug2_1_08_16_FD_185931 | JGI IMG/M metagenome (GOLD analysis project Ga0179593, IMG submission 185931) | Vadose zone soil fungal communities from Angelo Coast Range Reserve, California, USA - CZODoug2_1_08_16fungal (PacBio error correction) | ecosystem: Environmental > Terrestrial > Soil >...
GCGAAAGCCCTGTCAAAGGCCAGAAATCGAATGAAGACCAAAAATCCAATCCCTTAGCGTAGACGGAGGAAAACCATGGGAAGGGGGAAAATTTTAACCTCACTCAAGATCCTCATAAAAATTACACGAATAGTTATCTCTCAAAAAAGAGGCTTAACTGAATTCAAGGAGACAGGTTCGAAATGAGTCATAGTGAACTATCGGGACTATAAAAGCACAGCAAGACGCATGATGAGGAGATGGTGGTGGTATGGACAACCCCAAGAGAGCCATGCAACCTAAGTCCTGACAAAGAAGACTGGTGCACAAATGAGGGCGTGGGGGGGGGAACCTCACAACGAAAGGAACCTGACCCAGTCTGATCAATCAAGCAGTACGGGGACCTCTCAATATCATTTCACTTCCAGAAGTAATAAAAGGTAAAGACAATGAAGCTGGGCCCCCCGGCAAAGACTGTCGTAACTCAGGCTCAACAACGGTCCAGAAGGGAGATTCAAAAGAGGGAAGTGCTGGTTTAATAGAAAATTTGCGGGTGCCCTCCAAGAAGAGGCCATGGCCGTCCAAAAAAATGAAGGGATGAATTTTCAGGAGATAGGGGAATGAAGGGCGAAATGTCAGAGTTGTACGTCGAAATTGAAACTGTCGAATTGCGGGTGCATCTCAAAGTATATCAGGAGGAAAAAGGTTCGCGGGCCAAAACCGGAAGTCGGGAGTTTAGGCGTCGGGCATGACCACCGCGCGGAGAGACTTTGGGAGTGCGTCTGTAACAGGATGAGTATATGTCAGTGTTATGTAAGCCGTCAAAGCAGTAAGTAAGACTCAAAAAAGTTGGTTAGTTGAATAAATTGGGGCGCGGAGAATTCAAGTACAAAACGCTAGAGAAGGAAAGGCAGACAGGGTTGGAGTCCGAATGAAAACTAGGGGAAAACCGGAAGGGGAGGGGCAAAGGAATGAAAAATGTTAACAGGAAATACGAGAGTCGCCGAGCATATGCAGGTGGGTGAAACAATACATTGGGCAAAAGGCGCCATAAGAACACTGTGGAGGGCCGTGGCCTAAAGGAGGTTGGCGTAGGGTTTGTTGAGCGGTAGATTAAGGGGGGAATCAGCGTCAAAGTGGAGGTGGGGATTACACGGTAGTGCGCGAAAAAAGAAGTTGGATGACCCGAAGATAGATAAAGGAGGAAGCGGGAGAAATGGGACAATGCAAGCTAAGAATTCATCAGATGGAATAAAAAACTAGTAGAAGAGAGCTAAACCAAGGATGGACAGCTGATCTGGAGCTGAGTCAGAGAGATATTAAGGACCTCAAAACCATGCACCGACGAAATAGCGTACTCAAACACAAAGGATCTGACCGGGGGGGGATATAGAAAAGGGAGCTACTGTAGTTAGAGCCCTGCCAGGAATTAAGCAAGCGACAATTTAGGGAATCGCCTAAAGACGGAGGGAAAAGACTCAAATCTGTACGCTTAAGAATGGGGGAAGAGCAAACACCGAAGGATTATTGGAGGTGAAGGCCCTACACCAAAAGTAAAAACTCATTAAGGGGCTGCCGAAGCCAAAGGGAAACTGGTGAATTAGAAAAGCAAGCTCTGCTCTTGCGGGCTCAGTCAAACAGCGACAATACTGGGAAAGACGCTTTGGGGGGGGGGGGACGACGGGACCATGAAATGGAAAAAGAGGAATGCGATGACTAGAAAGAGCAGCCGGGAATGACCCTTTGCGAAGATTTGGGGCGAAATCGGGCTCATGATCTCGAACAGGGGAATGACCCAGTGAAAGCTGATCTTGACAAAATTGCCATTTGGGGGCGTACCTTTATAGTCTTTTATAACAGGTGGAAGGGCGAAGGGCACACAGTTTCCTGAGAAATGTCCACAGATACAGAACCAAAACCATCAAAGAGGGAGGGGACAGCCGCGCAGTGTGAGAATAGGAGAAGCAGAGCAATGGAACAACTCAGGGATTGAAAGAAAGCCAGTTAGAAGGGGCTAATAAGGTACGAAACTAAAACTACAGGGATAAAGGCAAACGCCAAATCGTCGGGCAACCGGAAGGTTGCTGATTGTCAGAAACAACAGCGAAATGGCTATTTTTACTGAAAAAGGGGGGTCGAAACTTTCATAAGAATTTTGCATGAGGAACCGGGAAGAAGTTGGTGTGCAACGTAAGGCTGCAAGGCCGAGGCAACAGGCAAGGGAATTCATTTCAAGCGTGAAGGTGGCAGACGCTGAGCGAGAACTCGCAAAGCGGGCTGGAGTAGGCGGGGGCTGCCCTCAAGGAATTGTGTGAGGGAGTTCCTACCAAAGCGTAGCTTGAAAGAAAAATTCACAGGAGTAGATCTGTTGCAGGAGGGTGTTTGCGAAGAAAAAGCGGAAAACGGTGAGGGGGTAACCGCTGGGGATCAAAGGGGGTTAAGCCCTCAACGTTGAATTTCAGCGGTAGGGGTCACTGGGGTGGGAAAAAGGGGGGGTGGCCGGATTGTCTCATTTGTCGGGGGGAGAGGGCACCGAATAATGGAATTAGAGTGTGACGGATCAGAAAAACCGAAGTCGGCAAGTTCAAATCAAACCGGACAGGTTTAGCAGAGAAAAGGACCCAACCTACTCCTGATCCGGGGTCTGTAGGAAAGGGCCCGCGTGCGAGGAGAAGATCAAGACAGGGATCGACGGGGTTGTTTTGAAGGTCGGATCATTTTCTTGACAGGGACGGAGGAAGCCTGCAGTGTTGGATTCAACCTTGAAAGGGGATGCAAAAAATCTTACAAGTTGTCCATAACGGGGAACTGTGGAGACACGTGCTATTGGGGATCAAAAAGGGGAAAAACGATGTTTAAAAGTCCAGGGTTGGACGTTCGTGAAGCGTCAGACCGCAAAAAAGTCCGGAAAAAAAGTGGACCTGGGTGTCATATGTGAAGTGGGGGGGAAATAAACTGTCAGTGGGGTTCTTTATATCGGGGAACTCAACAACGACAAGGGGAAAGAATAAAGAACAACTTGGGAGGACATCAAAACGGCAAGAATTGCCAGAAAGAGGGAAAAGGAGACATTTGGAAGGGGTCATGGGTTTCACGGAAGAGGGAATGTCCCCAACAAGGACAATCCTAAGTTCTCTTGGGGAGGAAGCGAAAAGTTGCGTTCAAAGGCATAACTGGAACAAGGGGAAAACTGAGGGGGGCGCAACGAAAAAAACAAGAGCAACTGTCGAGGACAAGAGGAGGTTTGGAAAAACTAGTCGGACTATGGGGTCTGTGATCGAAATCCGTCGTCAGCGGGGCAAAAAAACGGCTGAAACATCTCCTCCGGGGGGAAACTTGTTTCAGGTGGAGGTGAACAAGGTAAAGTGAAAAGGGAAGTACACATCTCCCATTTATAGTTGAACCTTATGTCAAGGGGGAAGAAGAGGCAAGAAGTCAACCAAGGGGGAAACCATTTGTACCCTACCGAGGAATGCAACGCGGGAAAAACAAGGTCACAGGGCGGCCATCACCCGAGAGCCAGCGGGGGAGAGGGTCGCAACGATGATGCAAAAAGACTGAAAGTCATCTTCAGCCAACCGGGGTAACGCAGCACACCTTAAACGGCATGTCTTCAGTCAAAATAACCAAACCGGGCGCAGTAAGGGGTCGCCTCCGCGAAGGCCATGCGCCGAAAAATGCAAAAAAAGCCTCCTATGGAAAGGTGGCAACAAAATCTCAGGGGGGGTGGGGGGGGGGGGGGGGGGGGGGTGGGGGGGGGGGGGGGGGGGGGGGGGGGGGGGGGGCAATTAGCTGCACAAAGTCATTTATTAACGTTTAGACAAAAGGGAAACTGAATTAAACCTACCGGACATGTTAAGAATTGGGGAAAGGTCCACAGCAAACTTACTTTAGGCAAGAGGGCGTTAAACTGTCTGGCACTTGGGAAAACGGGCGCGTTTGGGGGAAGTTTCGATGAGTTAAAAACTTATGAATGGTTTGAAAAAAAGGTCAGGAGTTGCAACCTAATGAGAATGTCAAAATGCAGCGAGATCAAAGAAAAACTCGAGCTCTAGTCCGACCGCAACGGGGGGGCGGGGTTTTGTCAAGAAACCTGGGGGGGGAAAAAATACTACAAAAGACACTCCGTGGCTAAGTCAGAACTAATGGATAAACGTAAAACTAAGACTTTAGCGTGATGTGAAATCATAGATCGTCACTTAAAACAGCGCAGAATTTTAGCGAGGACTGATGGAAATTCTAGAAAATTAAACGCATTACCCTGTCAAGGAAAAAAAAAAAAACTAACCGGGGGGGTATTTCTAGAGCAGGAGGGACTTTAGATAGGACGTAAAACGGAACTCAGAAAAGAAAGGTAGTCTTTTCGCCTGTGGACGACAGCACGCAGCCCAGAGTATTCGATAAGGACACCGGCGTACTGGATTGCGATCGGGGGTGAAAGCAAATAACATAATCATCGGAACTTCAATGTGGGGGGAAAAAAATTCAACTGTGCCTCAGGACATATAAACGTGGGGCGCTGGGGGGATGGAACACTGGTGAAAACTTAAAAAAAAGCGGTTCGGATCTTCGCGGATCATGAAGAGAGTTGCTGGGACGTAGAGGCGGAAATGAATAACTGGACGGCTAGGGGGAACAGAAGGAGAAGGGGTAAATCAACCCACGGAAGTTTGCTGTGGCGCCGGGGGCAAGGGAAGTAAGGGGGAGTACAGGTTCGGGAGCCGCAGGAGAATGCTGGGGCAAGCGCAAAGGGCCTCTTTGGTATTCCGTCACTCTCTCGCTTAAGGTGGAAAGATATAGGGGGTTGTCCACACGTATAGGCAGGCGACTGATCGGATTTCCGGCGCAGCCATAACACGTCAAGTGGCCGTAACAACGTCACTCAAGTCAAAACATGCAAGCGAGGGTGGGGGAAGCATGCAGAAAAACTAATTAAAACAGCTACACATGTCGTACACCAGTGACGAATAAATTAAACGAATAAAACAGAAACAAGGTTCCCTTAGGAAGGCAGCACAGGGGAAAAGGACTGCGAAGATGCCAGGCAGACGCGTGCGGCAGGGTGAAACTCCCTGGATCGGGGAACCGAAACAAGGGGGGTGTAAATGCGAGGAGATCGAGAAACGGGGAAAAAATGATGCATGAGGGCCAGGCGGGTACTCTTTCACTAGCGGGGCTAGCTTACAGTCTAGGGTGGAAGAACAAACCCGGAGGACTTACAAGGTAAAGGACGAATCAAGTAAAGGGTGTAAATAAAGAATAAGACATAACTGCCGCGCGGTTGGGGGTCACCGCCGACGCTAACCTCAGAGAGAAGGGAATTTTTGTTGGGTAGCAAGCGGAAGTCACTGATCTGCACAACCAAGTCATGAGGGGAAAAAATCACGCACTTAAGAAGTTGGCAGGTTGAATCAAACAAAAGCAAGGGTTCGACGGAAAAGGTCACTGTTCGCCACTTACGGGGGACGTATGCGAAAAAAATTGAACACTAAGGGAGGGACGGCAAAGCAAAGGATTCCAATTCTCGATAAACGACCCGATAGGAAAAATGGTCATGAGTAAATCACAACGTGGCCGAAGGGGAAAAGTGCAAAGGCCGCAGCAGGCTACGGGTGGTACTGGGGGGAAGGCGTTACCCGCAGCGATACGACAACACTGCTGAACTGAAGTTAAGCTCGAAAGGAGTGTTCAAAAAAAAAATAAACAGAAGCGCCCGCATATTCGAAGAGAGTGTTCCTGGCTACAATATTACGTTGCCTACACGGAGCCCGGTTCAAAAACTATTTGGGGGACGAAGAAGGAAAAAAAAGCGCGAGACTATGCTAACGCTCCGCAAGAGCGCGCTTCTCGGGGGGTTTATGAATCCAACTAGGACGACTTCTGAAAAAAGAAATTTTCGCTTTCTTACTCACTTTAAAATTCAAGGTAGTACAGATCTAGCGGCGAAGCTTTAGAGCCGCACGTGAGAAACGACAGGGGAGGCCAAGGAGATTATCCGCAGTGAATGAAGTGGGAAAGGAGAAGTAGGGTCTGTGTAGGGGGGTGTTCGCAGGCCTGTTTTCAGAGTGAGGAATGCGCAAACTAGCAATTAAATGAACGGGGGGAGATCTTTCAGATGAGCTGAGCGTCGTTCAGAAAAAAAATTTCATAGGTGCGCCAGCACAGCCATAGCGACGAATACAAAGTCCAGAATAAGAAACCGGGACGGTGAACTGGAGGGAGGATGAGTAACCATTGTCTATAGAAAAAGCAAAAAGAAGAAGACGGGGCGGTAACAAATGGGGCAAAAGCTCCAACTGCTACATCAGTAGATCTGAATTTCCAGGGACAGAAAGAGTCGAAAGGGTGTTGGGTTCATAAGTCAACATGGGGAGGAGACTTGAGAACTATAAAATTATAAGACTCAGCTTTCAAATCAAAAAACATATATGCCAAGGGAGGAAACAAAAGGGCGCAAAAGGGCGCCCTGCCAACCAGGCAATATTGGCAGCAAAAGAAATCCTGACATCTGGCCGAAGAAGAGGCCACTGTGCAGACTGGGGGGGTGAAAACCCGAAGGGCAAAATTAACAAAAGCATTAAGAAAGAAGGATTGGGGGTAAAAAAGAGGCAACTAATTGAATCAACGATTAAAGAAAAAAGGACGGGTCAGAGAGGCCCACGGGCCCTGACTAAGGACGCAAATACGTGCAGACCACAGAAAAAAAGAAAACAGAAATCTCTCCGATCGGACTCAAAAAGGTGCTTTGCCCTCACCGACGGTAACAAAGCCCAGAAAGCCAAGTGGCGAATTTTAAAAAAACAAAAAAAAGGAATGTCAAGGAGTGGGGAAAGTCGAAAGTGTTTACTTCGGAGCGTTCGGGGCTAAGGTTGGAGCAGAACGTGGAGTAAAAAAAGAGGCATTCATAGAAGAACTCGGTATCAAACCGCGCAAGAGGACCTTTAATGAAAAAGGTGGGGCTGTCAGTGATTAGCCGTCGGGCAAAAATGTAGCAAAATGTGGGTGGTAATACCTAGAGAAGGCGAGCCACATAGAGAGGACCTAAAGAAGTAAATACGTGGGGGCACCAGAACAGCGTGAACACAAGTAAAAAGAGTTTTCGCGATAAGAGGGGACAACAGGCAAGGACGTATACCATCAAATTGCAGAAGCAGTTCAGAATAGGAAAAGACTAACTTGTTGGGGCAGTCCTAAAAAAACCATAGAGATTTCTGATGGGGGGATGCCGTAAGGGGAGGAAAGTGCTAAGGAATCCAAAGTTCCGGGCGCTATGAGAAAAAGGGGTCGAGGGGGGGGGCAGCAAAGGAAATCCGATAAAAAGCCTGCGGGGAAGAGGTTGGGGAACAAAAAGGCTGGGGGAGTTCATTCACTTTGGTAAAACTTCAGCGCAGGAGGATGCTGCTAACCCGAACCAGGGGCGGACTCAAAACGGGAATCAATTAAACCAAGAAACAGCAGGATGAAGTGCCTCAAGGAACCTAGTCCTAAGGAAGGGAAGCCAAACCCAGGGGGCGAGAATAAACTTTCAGCTAATTTTTTCAAAAGAGTCGGAATGTAGAAAAGAGAAAATTTATAGGCAAAAAATGCCCGAAACTCTAACATCATATCGCGGAACTGCGAGAGGAAGAAAGCGCCAACCGAGAAATCTAAAGGCCTACTCACACAAGAAAGCTAGTTACTTGGGGTACGGCCTCATACAGGGGGGAAGTTACGAAAACGAAGTGAAGGAGAATTGACTTGCTGGTCGAGAGTGCCAAAAGGTACTTGGCAAACCGTGAGTTTCCTGGGTGTTTGGGGGGTCGAAGAAGGGGAAGGAAACTTCCAATGTATCCTGTCTAGAATACCCGAAGGTGGGGGACAAGACCAAGGAGCGGGGCAGGGGCGGGGGAATTACCTCAGTCAACCTGAAAGAAAAATACTATAGCAATCTTGAACAAATGGGAGGCCATTTTGGGGGAAAGCTTTTACGGGTCCAGTGAGCTGGAAATAGCCCTCACGGGCAGGGATGAACGTTTTAAAAACATTCACAAACCCGAAAAAGAAAGGATATATAGCGAAGAAGCTTGTAAAAAGGAGGGGGGCAAGCAATGGCGGCCCGGATGGCAACCCCGGGACAAGCGACAAAAATAAGGAGAAGTGTGGCAGAACCACGCAACAAGGAAGGAACATCCAAAAAAGGACCGGGATTTTGTGAGGTTAAGAGAAACAAAAAATTGTCTATGTGAAGGTGGAGTAAAACTTGTACGAAAAAAGCCGTGAGAAAAGAACAGAGGGGTGGGGGGTCCTTGAAAGAGGAGGACGCACTGACATTCTTCGTCGGGTCAAACCGGAAGCGAGAAACTCTCCGCGGGATGGCGCAGGTGTGACGTTCGGGGCACAGATAGGCCCAGGAACAACGGGAGAAGGGTTTTGGGGACGTTGTTCATACCATGCAGAGGGGAAAGAGTCAAGCATGAGACGTCAGGGTTCGTGCGCTAGAGGGGAAAAAAAATCTTGAAAAAAGTGATGTGCAAAAGATGGAAAAAAAAAGGGTTGGGCCTCCGTGAAATGGAAGGTAGGTAAAACTGGTGGGGAAAGGGGTTGGGGGCATTCATTGAAATGGTTCGGGGGGGGGATGGAGCAGGAACCGAGAAGGTAACAGGGGACATTAAGAGCATAACCTAAGGTAGGCAGGTTCAAAATCTAACCCGTAGACAAGCCATTGTTAAATGGGATACACTGCCTGGGGAACCACTCAAGGAGAAGGGGTCATTATGGGAAGAAAAAGGGAAAACGGAGGGAGAACATTATCAAAGAAGACGATTGGTTGGGACGGTCTCAGGGGAGGAGGGATAGCGTTGAAACGAGGGGGGAGGAAAGATCGCGGGCGACCTGGTGCCCTGACCAATTGTGCAACAAGATGCAAAGGAAGAACAAAGAAAGCCTATGTATTTCCGTCCAAGGGGGGACGGGAGGACTTATGGGAACTTCCGAAAAACAGAAAATCAAGGGGACAGGAGTCCTCTGGGAGGATTTTGCAAAGGGGATGGGGGCAGGGATCATTAAAATTATTGGAATGAGGGGAGAAGACTCAACCCCCAAGGAAAAGAGATGAGAAAGACATTTGAATAGAAAAAAAAAGGCCACCATGGCACAAAGGACGCGCAGAAGTGAGGAGCTAGTAATAAAGGGTGAAGAAAAACACGGACTAAAGGGGAATGGGAATATACCTCGGAACGTGGCCGTTCACATGGGTCTACCTGCCAACTACTTGAGGGAGAAAAAGGAAAACTCTAGTAAGTACACGGAGAAAGTCCAATGAAGAGATTTTCAAAAATCGGCGTCGAGAAAGGGTCAGGTGCGCTCCTCGTAAAAGGAAGTCCATGGAGTGATCCTAGCGTGGTCAAAACAGGGGGGCAGGATATTTTGAGACCTTCGGGGGTGAGCGTGAGGGTCCCCTCAGAAAGGGAGTCGGGAAATATGCTGAAAAAAGAGTTCCAGAAGTGGACCCAATTTTAAAAAGTTGGACAGAAAAAAAACTGCTGGAACCAAACATTTCGATCCTCCGGTCAAACAGAAAAAAGGGGACGGGGAGCCTCGCAAACATAGAAAGAGCGCACAAGAGACTTAAAGAAAGTGAAGTCTTCAAAGGCCGGGGTAGGAACTACCACACACACAAACAAAAGATCTATGCGTAACAGGGACACAGAGCAAAGGGTACGATAAGGCGGGAACGAAACGCGAAATGAGGAGAACGATGGAACCTGCCGGAAATCTTAATTGGCACCCCAAGAGAAGAGGCTGAGCAGGCAATGGCTTCAGGACATGGGCGGAAGGGAAGAACTATCAACCGAAAACATGTCGACATGGGGAAAGTAGGCTTTAAAAGAAAAAAACTACGGTGCATCTGGATCAAGCAAAATTGACAGAGAAAGGGTGGGCGAAATGGAGGGAAAGAAGAAGCTGGAGAGCGGTCAGAACGGCAGGAAGAAAAAAAAAAAAAAAAAGTGCATTTTCATCTAAGGCTCACAGCGCTAGCTCATAGAGACCGCAACGTAATGAGAGGAGTGGGTGGTTCTAACAGAAACAAGAAGGGGAATGGGCTTCATACAGCGCAAGGTCTTCCACCGAAAGAAGAAGGGAAGCAATTCATGCTGTTATCTGAAGAGGAAACGGTCTCATAGTCAGCGAGAGGGACTAGCGCATTAAAGCAACAAACGGGTAAACGGAAGAAGGCTGCTAAAAGGTGCGATCTCAGAAAGGGGGGGAAGGGTCAAGGCCTAAAGAGTCATCAAGGGGAAAGTCCTTGTAGCCGTCACTAAAAAAAAAGGAAAGGTTCGAGTAAATAACCTTTTCGTACGGAAAGAAAGTCGGCTTAGGGTATCACCAAGGAACTCTCGGAAGACTACGCTGTGGCGAAAGGGGAATATGGTAAAGGAGGGGGGGGTGGGGGGGGTGGGGGGGCCTGGGCGAGGTCACAGAGATGAACAGTTCCCGATCGAATTAGTAGCGGAATCGGAGAAAAGGCAGTTGTGCTAACTTAAAAAAAGGAATCCCGTAAAGGGGGGAAGGCTAAGTAGTATCGATCAAAAAATCGATGGGGGGTTTGCTGAGAGGGACAAGATGTGCTGGGGTCAGGAAGAGCTATGTCGGCCGCCGCGAAAGGCAGAATATGGAAGAAAATACCTCAAAGAAAAGGAGTGAATGAATTCTGGCCTTGGGGGGGGCGGGGAAGGGGCGAAGGAGGAAGGGGGGGGGATGCGGGGGGGGGAGGGGGGGGTGGGCGGGGTGGGGCGGGGGGGGATGGGGGGGGGGGGGGGGGGGGGTGGGGTAGGAGGGGGGGGGGGGTACGGTGGGGGGGGTGTCGGGGGAGGGGGCGGGGGGCGGGGGGGGGGGAAATCGAGGGTCAAGGGGGGGGGGGTGATGGTGGGATTTGGGGGAACGGGGCGGTGGTGGAAAAGGGGTGCCGGGTGGGGGGGGGGGGGAGGGAGGCGGAGGCGGGGGGGGGGGGCGCGTGGGGAGGGGGGTGCGAGTGGGGTTAGTAGAATTACAAGGATGAAGAGGGCGGGGGGAGAATGGGGTCATAGGCGTGGGGGGGGGGGACGGCGGGAGTCGAGAAGGGGAGATCAGAGGGGGGGAGGCTGGGGGGCGGTGCAAGAGAGGGGAAGGTATAAAGCCTGGCTAGGGGGAGAGGGGGGGGGCAGCGGGGGGGGGAGGGGAGTATGGGGGGGAGTGGGCCAGAAGGGGAGAGTAGGAGGGGGGGGAGGGCTGGGCGGGGGCACAGGGGGGGCGGGGGGGATAGTGGAGGGCTGAGGGGGGTGGGGGGGGGGTGGGTGGAAGGGGGGGAAGAAGTGGCTGCCAGTGGTACGAGGGGGGAGAGAGCAAAGGCGCAAAGAAAAAGTTGAAAATTCTTTTTTCAGAGAGAAACAGGGGGCAGTTACTGGGCGGCCTAGCAAGAGACGGAAGGTCCATATCGGCAAAGGCTCTAGCTTCGGTCGAATTCTTCAAAAGGGGCATTACTTATCACAATGTACGGAAAGGTAGAACGCAGCGGAGGTAAACTTGACAGATAACTAATCAAGGACATCCCAAACTGCCTCGAGGTTTGGAAAGACTCCTCGGAATGATAAGTGTTGGTATAGAAGGAGAATTTCTGAGAGCTAAACCCGTCCAGGGCTGGCCCCGAGAACTTCCGGGAGTGTTCAACCCTTTCACGAAGAAAAGGTAAAGGGCAGACTTCATGAGAAGGAAACAGGAAAATTAAACGAGCGAGGGGGGGATCGGGCGGTCCTTCCTCTGGAAGCAAGGTTTAAAATTCAAAACTACAAGACGGCGAGATTGGTAAACGCACAGGTGGGGAGCGGGGGAAGGGAAATTCCGGGGGACGCAAACGGAAAAGAAGGGGGCCACTCATAACCAGGACAGGCAGCGCAAAAAAATAAGTAAAAAGCGTAAAGACGGGTCCAGGGGAATCAAACTGGCGGAAGGCGGCAAAAAAGTCATTAAACAAGATTCTGGCCCGCAGGATTCGAAGAGTTTTTTCATTGACTTCTTGAAGGACTGGGCAGAGCAGTGCGCGTGGAACTGAGCAAAACCGGGAGAAAAAGACCCGTGGCAGGGGCGACGAATACACAAGCTCGGCAGCTATTGATGCAAGCCTTAAACATAAAAAAGAAAAAATGGGGGTAAAAGGGAGAAATACAGTTGTAGATTTCGATATCATGACAAACCTCACATTGGAGACTCTTTCGTAATAAAGGATTCAAGCAAACTTAGATTTGTCAGCTGGCAAGCGTCAGGTGAATACGAACAAGTAGGAGGAGTCGCTATGAAAGGGGGATAATCAGAAACGGGCATTGGGGTTGCTTTCCTACTTGTCAGCAAGAGGACGGTTCAAGGGAGCGGAAGTGGTGGCGCCAGCTCAGGGGGCGGTCTAAGGGGGCCACGAAAAAAAGCGA
>Ga0179593_1395218_pt1 | contig 12416 bp, 13 predicted proteins | sample CZODoug2_1_08_16_FD_185931 | JGI IMG/M metagenome (GOLD analysis project Ga0179593, IMG submission 185931) | Vadose zone soil fungal communities from Angelo Coast Range Reserve, California, USA - CZODoug2_1_08_16fungal (PacBio error correction) | ecosystem: Environmental > Terrestrial > Soil >...
GGTTACTTCTAGCAACTCGTAAAAATGTTTACCCAGGTGGCGACGACCGAGGGAGGAGACTGAAGGAAATGGCTGGTGGGGGGGTAAAAGGAAAGTGCAAAAGGAATTCTTCAAACAAGCGAGGCAGACAACAAATGGCAACCGCTAGCTAGGACAGGAAAGAGAGAACAAACAAAATACAACCCCAAGATTTCCAAGGGACCTCTTAATAGCTTAAGCACTTATGAACGAAAGTATAAGAATCGGAACAAAAAAACAACAAGAAAACAACGAAGGCCAATTGTGAGTTTCGATGGTTTGCCAAGCAAGTTGAGAGAAACGGTTCGGACGGCAAAAGTGAAGAGAGTTGCTCAAAAAGGGGACAAAATCGGTAACAACGTCCGACGAGGGTCTCAGTCGGAGGACCGCGTTGAAGCGCCATTCCCGCGACATGGTGCCAAATAAAAACAAATGCACGACTGTTCTCGGGTCAAAGGGGGACACAAAAAAAGAAAATTGGTTAAGAAGAAGCGGAGCATCTGCGAAAACTAATAAGTCTCGATTCACAGCGGCCTCCAAAAGGAAACCCGAGAACAACCAAAGAAAAAAGTTAATAATCCCATCTGTTTGCACACTCTAGCATAAACGTAGTGAAAAAATGCAAACACAACGCGTTCAAACAGCTGATACCAGGAGAGGGCCTGGAGGAGGGGAGGGGGGGTAATGCAAGGTGGTAGTGGATCTGGGGTCCGCACCACGGGTCGGGTCGCATAACATGAACCGATAAGGGAGATCGGAGATGAACAGCTAGGGAGGAATGTCCCCTTTCAAGGATGAAAGGAAAGATTCCATGAAACCAGTAGTCCTACTCCGGAAAGGCCGGGTCAGGTTGGGGATTATAACCCCCAATAGAAAAAGGGAAGGGAAGGGAAAAAATCAAGGGAGAAGGAAATTAAATCGGCCTTCTCGTTGCAACAAAAAGAGAGGGGGGGGGAGTCGTAAAGAACCATCCAAAGCCAAATACATGTCTCATCTTAAGTAACACGGCCCTAAAAAAAATCTGTGGCAAAGGTCGGAAGGGACCGGGAGGGGTAAAGACAGAGGGGTTGAGACCTGCAGGGGCGAATATCTGAAAAGATAAGTCTATCTCACCTACGCGTCGTGCGTGGGGCCACGAGGGTGTAATCATTCAAATACTCCATGCTTGGAAGAGAAATATACCAAGTGAGGGTCCCGGTCCGAACCTCCTGGTCGCCACAATGAGCGGAATGAAAAAAGAGGTTCGATCTGAAAAAGGAAACCCTGGGAAAGACGCCCGCCGGCACCTGAAAAAACCTCCGTCAACAACCACTGACAAGGCGAGCAAGGGATCCGGCCATGACCTGGGGGGAAAGAAGGGGGAAAAACAAGGGACTGCAAAACCAGCAGTCACGCGCCGACGAGCAGGGGCAATCATCTCAGGCGTCTAAAGGGCCGAAAGCTGAAAAAACCAATGGTCATAGAAAATCTCGGGTGCCACCGGACGTGGCAAACCCTGGGGACACACCGAAATGAAATTCAGAAGTCACCGCGGAAAAGGACCCCGTCTGAAAGCCCCGCCGACATACCGCGGCTAAAAAAGACCCCCAGGGGGCCAGACCTAAAAAAAGAACTCATAGAATAAAATCACGGAACAAGCGCAGTCACGTAGGAGCAACAGAGAAAAGTCCAATAGACACCTTGGGTCGTTCAAGAACAGGAGACATGGGGAAAGAAAAAGCGTACATTGAGTCGTACAGCACTCACTCAAACATGACTCATCGCCGAAGCAAGGACGCTTCCACAGTCTGCAGACGAGAGGGAGACGTGTTTTTCCGCACTCCCTGGAAAAAAATAAGGGGGGGGTGAGTTGGAGGGAACAGAAGCGAAGCAGAGCTCCCCCAAAAGACAACAAAAGAGAGATTCGCGAATGTAATCAAAAGAACCCAGGTTCACTGCAGGTAAACAAACCGCACGAACGCCACGGAACGGAAAGTCAGGGGGGAAGACTCGGAACTTCTTCGCACTGCGATGTATACTTCATGCTGAGCGAACAAGTGTACCAGGGCGCAGAAGGGAAAAAACCCCTGGGGGACATGAAATTTGGATGAAACTGGGTGTTGCACAGGAAAAATTGACCTGTTCACCCAAGAGGTTAAGGTGAAATTGGGGGGAATGCCAAGGGGTAGGAAGTTGGTTTAAGGACGGGTCCTTGTGGGGACAGAAGGGGTGCAAGGAGGACTGAAGGAGGGAGAATAAGTGGGCCAATGCAGCTTCAGAGGATGTGTGGAATGCAAAACGGAGTCCATGCCTAGGTAACTACCAAAGGCAGTGGAAGGACAGGAGACAAAGGCTGGCACGGGCACCGGGAAAGGGAACGGAGTTCTTTAGGGGGGGGGAAAAGGGTGGACAACGGTCGGGTTTCAACAGGGTTCAACGAGTCCAAAAAAAGTGTCTGACAAAAGTCTGACAAAGCAGAAAAAGAAAGGGGAGTCTCAGAAGTGAGGGTGCACTTAGGGCCAGTCCGGCGCGTAAAAATCAAGGGAAAGCAATGTGCTGCTCGAGAAAGGGCTGTCGGGGGATGAAGCCTCTTCGAAGAAATTAAAACGGACGGTGTGTGCGGCGACATCCAGGAAACAAGCCATAGGTGACAAGAGAACATTGGTCATGGAAAGGGAGAAAGTTGCAAATTACAAAAAACTCTCGACCTTGTGTGGGGCACGCACTTAGAGATTGGGCGCGTTTTAAGAGGAAAAATCAGGCTAAAAAAATCATGGGAAAGAGCCACGACGATTTTCCACTAGAAGCATTTTGAAGGCGGTTGTTAAGAAAAGATGGAGAATAAAGTATTTTACAGGTGGAGAGGGAGCTTTAAAAGAAAAAAGACGGTGGGCCCGTGAAGGCACCCTCAGAGCGCGGAGCGGCCCTCCGCGAATCGGTAGCGGGGATAGGCTACAAAATGACCCCGGCAAGTAAGGTCACGGAGGGATCTAAAACCAGGTCAAACTTTGCCGGCCGATCAGGAAGAACGGACACGGGGCAAGAAAATAAGGGAAGACATTGAGAGGAGGACGCGGAGTGGCGGGGGGGGGAAGCGTGGGGCCAGGCGGTCAGCCCGACCCGACAAAAAACGCTTGGTGAAGCTTACAGAAAAAACCCTCCCAAGGTCAAAGACATAAATCAACCGGTGATTGGCACCGTCAGTCTGGTGCGAACGAAGGTGGGGGAGGTAATGGTTCACCTGGCAAGGATAAAGGAGGGAGGCAGGGTGCGAGGCAAACGCTTTGATTACTACGCATTGCAGGGGGGCGCGTGGGGAGAAAAAAAACGTAAGGGAAAAAAAAGGAAAGCCGCGAAAAGGAGGAAACGCCAATTGGAAAAAGAGGGCGAATCGTGAGAAGGAAAAAAGGGAAACGGCCTTGGCAGTGCAACCCCGACAGTGCCTCTGTGTTAGGGGGAATCCTGTCGCATAAAAGGGGGGTCAGACACAACAGAGTCAACGACTGTGAAAGAAAAGCGATAAAGAGGAGGAACAGGTAAGTGTGGGAAAATGTGCCGGATAGATCAAACGTACGTCAAACAATACTGTAACCGCGGTAGGGGCAACAATAAGACAAATCAACAGGGATCTCGAATGATGTACAGAGAGGGGGGTGATCGGGTGATAATGACGCTAGACCAAGCGGGGGAAAGGGCAGGACGCTTTCCTGAAAGCGTTGGTATAAAAACCAATCGGGGTTTGCATTCTCCTTGTTCCTGTTGTATTCAGCATTCGCACTGATTGGGAGGGGGGAAAAAAGGGCACTTCTGGTCAGGAAAGGACGGTAACGACATTACCGGGGAGGAACGGCCTTGGCTAAACACCACCGCCAGTTCAATCTCCTCCGAAAGGTGACAGCCCAAAAAACTGGGGTCAGGAAGGGGAGGGCGGACCGGGGGAACCTCAAGAGAGCACCAATAAAAAAAGGAGGAGGAAAAGGTGGTTCTCCAGAAAAAGGAAAGGACCAGAGGGGAGGGTGTGACCACACCTTCTACGCACGCTAGTGGTCTGGAGAAGCGGGACGACCGGTGAGTTGGCATCACTTCATGCGGACAAGTCAGTTACGGAACAATCGCGAAAAAAACGAAAAAGGGTGATGAAAAAAAAAGGGGAAACGATCCTTACTTACGGATGACGAAAACCGCAAAGAAAGTCAGAGCGAAAACCCTGGCAGACAGAATTCACTGCGAAAAGGACTAATTGGGATTCGGGACGGGCCGCACATTCCCACAACCGATGATAAAAAAGAAGAAAAAAAGGTTAGGGGGGGAGTTTTTGGGGAAAAAGGACTTCTGTGACAGAACACCGGTTCGGGCCCGTGTGAGAAAAATTAAATCCTCCTCAGGTTACCCATAAATGGGTGAAAAACTGACCGTTAGACGGTCTCCGACCAAGGGGAATACAGGGAAGGACCAACGTGGGCCAAAGAGGCAAAGAGGACACCGCAACACCCGCGCCGATGTTATCGCACAAAAGGTGTGCAAAAAACGAGAAAAGTGTGGCAAGAAAAAAAAAGCGGAGGCTCTCAACAGGTTATTGTCAAGTTGATACGGAAGAGGGGAACCCATACTTGAAGGAAACCGGCAAAAAAAAAAATATCGTAGAAATCGGAAAAACTCAAAGAACATAATTCGACGTAGAAAAACCATGAACAAAACACACAGGAAGGTCCATGACCAAAAAGGATAAAGCTCCTGGCCTGCCGGTCTCTGCTTGAATAATGGTAGTGCTGGTCCTCAGAAGCCACAAGCTTGTGCTGGGGAGTCAGGGGCAAAGAAATTACCTATTAAAACCGGCAATTCCTCGACTGGAATAAAAAAAACGGAAGAATAACGTTGACCCCGTTCTTATCGTATTCCCAGGAACAACGGGATCCTGCCCTTCACCGGGAGGTAAGGTCAACGGGGTCCTTTTGGGGAATTCCCCTACTATAAAATAGCATGAAGCCTGAGAAGGATGAAGGACAGAGGTCAGGGAGAAGCCACCCTCTTTTAGTAAGGAAAGACAGAAGAAACTTACAAAGAAAAACTAGAGATCCTCCGCCACAGGTGTCACTTGACTCCTAAAAATCTTGGTTTTGGCACGAAAAAAATTGTGGTTTTCTCAAGAGCATCAGGCCAAATGCGCCTATCATCCGAGGATGCGGGATACAGTTCAGGCTTGGGATCATTACTACAACACGGGCGTTTCGAAAATCTGGAAATACGCCTTGGACCAATGGAGGGACCGTCTATCCTAAACCCCTGGGAAGAACCCGTCTTGCACTGTCTAGTCCCCATAAACGGAACTGGGGGTGCTACTTCGGCAACTGCAGACAAGGGGGACAAAAAAATGAAAAAAAAGGGGAAAGACTACCTAAGTCACCCAAACGTCTGGAGAAAAAAACCGGGAGGGACTTGAGAGGAGAAGGTTGTGTAACGTCGACAACTTCCCGCGCTCCAAAGAAAACCAACTGTTCGGAAAAAAAATAAACGACTGAGAAAAAAAAGACTAAAGATTTCGTCCGTTTAAAAGAAAAATCTAAGGGCGGACTCCGGCAACCATGCTGACCCCCCCACCGGGAGTTCCACATCGGAATGGAGAAAAAAACACACAGGACAAAAAAAAAGAACCTTCCATGCTAAAAGAAAGCGCTTCGAAAGACCGCCCCGCCGCGCATCAACAGGCTACAAAGGACCCGTACCGACCTAAAATACAGCATAAAATAAACGGCAAAGACGCAGCGTTAAAGGAAAGGGGGGCAGAGAGAAGGCCTCGACGGCAACACCACAGACGACCAGCAACACCTGCGGAAACAATCAGGGTGGGAACAAACCTGTACCTTGGGGGGAAGCATCCAGAGGAAAATAAGGCAACATTAATTGACATCGCCGGCCAGAGGAGCATTCCTCACGCATACGACAAATAGAGGGAAGGGCACTTTGTTGGGAAGAAACTGAAAAAAACAAGTGTAGGGGGGAGGGAGGACACGCATCGCTCTCCAAAGAGGGAAAAGAGGAGAGAACGACGATGTAACCCTCAAACAAAAAGGCAGCTTCTTCCTGAAGGGCAAACGGAACCACCAAAAAACAAACAAACAACGCACGCGTACTGCGGGAGGAACGTATGCTGGCGTCGAGGGAATCAGGTGTGAGAATGGGGTATTTTCCTAAAGCATTGACGAGAAAAGACAGGGAGGGTGCACAAGACAACATGATTGCCGCAAAGCCCAGGTAGGAAATAACTGTGGGGTTTGAAGTCGGATTCGGAACCGGGGGAAGAAAGGAGGACGAAGGGGGGAGTAGCCCGTTGGTTTCCTTTCGGACGGGGGACGGGGGTAAAGAGGGAATGACGCGGCGGGGAGTCCGGGATCCGCGGGGCCTGGCCGGCGGTCGCCGAGCAGGAGTGGAAATGGGCAAAACATAGGAAAAAAAAAGATTTGGCCACACCGACGCGGGAAAAGTAGGGGCAAGAACGGGCACGGTAGGGCACTCACTATGGGGGCCGCCGAACGTTGGCACGAGGAAAGGGTAGGGAAATTACAAGAGGGGGGGAAGTTGGACTAGAAGGGGAACCTGAAGAGTGAAAATGCTTCAAGAGCAACAAGAATTCTGAGCAATACCGTGAGGGTAGCACGCGTCACGACAAAGTCGTGGGAAAAGAAAACGTTCTTTCCTTGAAAAGCTGAGAAGGGCTTGACCATTTGGCCCAATAACAGGAACCTCTTACGGAAGAAGGGACCACTCAGAGTAGGTTAAAGCCCCCTCAGAGAAAAGGGCAACAAGACGACGGAGAGAGGATAGCATAAAAAAAAAAAAATCTTGGGGGGAAGGCAAAGTCGGCGAAGGAAAAAAAAAAAAACTTTTTTTGAGTAGGAAAAGTTTTAATGGACAGAAAAGAAAGAGGAAGCTGGTGGCACCGTGGAAAGGGTCGCGTGGACGACGAAACGCGAAAGGGCAAAAAATCAGTCCTGCGGGGCGACAGTCAAGGGAAGCTGAGGGGGGGCTCCCCAGGTCCCCGTTCCAAATAGCTACCATGGGGGGGAAAAAACAACGGAGATCCTGGAACGGGCAATGGAGGGGGTAAGAACATGACATGGAGGAAGGGGCATGTTGGCCTGATGTCTCAACCGCCCGGAACCAAAGGTGGTTGGAGGCTGAAAAAACACGACAAAGTTCACTAAGACGGCAACCAGGTGAGCAGGGGGGGAGGGGGGGGGGAGGGAACGACGGGGGGGGGGGGTTCATTTATACTAACGTCATAGTCGGAAAGGGGAAAGGAACAAATGGATTAGCATTGTGCTGACGGCCGTCGCTCCCGTCTGGGAAAAGGGCAGTCCAGAGAAAAAAGATAAAGAAAACAAGTTCTCGGGAATTCTCAGATGCTACAGGAGTTGGCGGCTGCAAGTGGCCGGGGCCAAAGCGGTTTGGAGGGGGAGGGGTCGAGGGGCTGGCACAAAAGTGCCTGCAACGATGGCCACAACTCCAGCAAACCATAGGAGAAAGATGGGGGGGGGAAGGGGGGGGCACACAGGGCCTAGAAACCGATCACAGGACACAGAAAAAACAGCTGGGGGAAAAAGCTGTAAGGTGGCAAAACAAAAGGGGGGAACAAAAAACAATTGGTCTGTAGTGGGGGATAGGGGTGGCTCCTTTGGAAGCAGAGGACAACAATACGGTCGTGGAGATGCCTGGCAATCCGTGGGGGGGGATCGAGGGGGGGGGGGCCTTTAAGAAAGTGGGCAGGGAATTTAAGGCAGCCATATCGGCTGGGTGAGGGGAGAACCATGGCTTTGGAGAACACGCAGATGTGGACATAACTGATTTCGTCCAAAGGGGGAGGGGACGCAGGGAGGGGAAAAACAACAAGTACGGAAACAGAAGTCGCCGCCAACTGCGTCGCAGACCGTAAAACCAAAATCGGGTACGAAGGCGCGGGATTCACAAGAGAGATCACCCCCACAAAACTCTGGGGGAAGACAAAGAGGAGATGGGTGTTGAAAGTACACGTCGAAAATCCTACCCCTGGCGAGTGGGACCCAAGACGTTCAAAGGAGAAAAAAATCTGTATTTCTGAGAAAGTAAGAATGTCGGGGGTTGCAAGTCAATTGCAATGCAGTCATTACGTAACCAAGGAAGGGAAAAACAAGAAAATGGGGAATCACACCGCCCTCATACCAAGGCAAGGAGGAGGGAATTAAAATCAGAAAACAGAAAGCGACCGCTAACACAGGGACATTCCAAAACTTCCGAATAAGGTAAAACGAGGGGGGGCAGTATAGCCGGCCGCACATCGAAGATCAACACACTTGATAAATCCGTAAGAAAAGAAGGGGGGTCGTTCGAAAGGGTGTGACCAATTACCGAGTTACAGACCCGGTTTGCCCGATTAATCTCGTAGCCAGGACTGGGGAAAACACTGGGGGTTAACAAGGTAAGGTAAATTGGCCTCATGGTGGACACCCATCGGTGTTCACGCCGCGGATAGCCGCGACAGCAAAACAAGATCTGAAAGAAGGGGGATCTGTCACGTTCGAAAAAATCCGCAAGTGGGGAAGTGAATCATCGTATACCGGTACACAGGCGTGTCTATGTGTACACAAAGACCGAACCAAAAATGAACCCTCAGGGCAAAAACCCAGACCAACGTAATCAATGACTGGACCAATACCAACTGCACCGAACTTAGTCCTACCAGAAAAAACAAACGCGTGCAACAGACTGAGCCAGAGGGAATGCCAGGCGCTAAAGGGGGAGGGGGTTAAGACCGTTGTAGTGCTTCGGATTTGACAAACGGCTCGGTCAAAAAAGGGGAAACAGTCAACGGACTGGGTAAAAAAAAAAAAAAAAACGGGCCGAAAGGGGAGGTTCCTCACTGACTCCCCGAAGACATTGCCCCGTCACCGTTTCCAGAGATGCCCTGTGAAAAAAAGTAGAGATAAAGTAAGAGGCTTCCCTTTCCTTGGGTTTGTTCTAATTTAAAAAAAAGAAGGAAGAAGCAGGACTCGTCCGAGTGTCGGGCTGCTTGTCCCGGCCCACGGAATCACGCAAAGACAAAACCCAATTCTGGAGAAAAAAAACCTCTTCACGGAAAAACCTGGACGCCAAAAAAAGTCAAGCCTGGCCCAGGAGCAAGCGTCGCAAAAGCCAAGTTGCCATGGTTCTCTGCAGAAAAAAGCACGATCGACATAGAGTGGGGTCGTAACGGGCAACAAAGTCGCGAAGGGGAGGGCCTCTAACAAAAAAGTGGCCGCTGGCATCCAAGGGAGGAAACAAAAAGAGTTCTGGGAGCAAAACCCCTTGAAAAAAAATGGTTGAAAAGAGGCTCGCAAAGAAAACGTTCGACTAGAAAAAGAAAGAAACTTTACGCCTTAAAGGAAACCGACCTCCTTCAACTCACTCTTGCTACAAACCGTCTGAAAGGGGATGCGGAGAAAGACTTTTTGCAAAAGAAAATACATTTTTTTCCCTCGCCAGGAATCGACTTGTGCCTGCACCCAAATTGAAGAGGATCCAACTAGATACCGCTTCAAAAGTGTCCAGCTATAATAGAAAGGTCCTACCGTGAAACAAAAGAATGATGACTGACGGTCCGGGCCGGGAGTGTAAAAAAGAGTTCCGGAAAGTGTTCCAAAACATGACACAAAGAAAGGAAAAATTCTCCGGCAGACGAAGGAAAGCCCCGGGGATGCCGCCGCCCGAAGAGCACCTGTAGGAGAGAAAGGAAAAACCGACATATAAAGGACAAGGGGCGCTAAAAATAATCACCTCACGCGAGCTCCGTCCCGAAAGTGGGGGAGAGCAAGAAAAAAAAAAATGCAACCCCAAAAAAAGAAATCCACTGGAAAAAAAAGTGAAGGGGAAGTGCTGGCAAGACTGGTCCAGAACTTCCTTGTGGCCGACAGCAGAGGAAAAAACAAAAAGGAGGGATAGCACTTCCACAGGAAAACTTCATCAAAGTCATGCCTCATAAGAGGTCGTATGACGTGGTTCAGCACACCAAGCAAGGATTGGCTGGATGGTAACAAGAAGGGAACACCTCGAAAAAAACGGGAGTACTAGTAAAAGTTATAGGAGCGATTGGACCTACGGAAAATACAAGGAGTGTCCGGGAGTATCTGGCAGTGCGGAGCATGACGGTGAGAGAAAAAAATGTCCTTAAAGGGAAAGTAGGTTCAGAAGTGTTAAATCGTGGATTGTGAGGCCCACAGGAAGTGATGGACTGAATCTGCCGCAGGAAAAAGGGGGAAAAAAAAAAAAGTACGATCTGGTTTGAGGACCGTAGTAGATCGACAATGAACGGGACGGCGCCGTCGGAAGGAGGGGGAGGGAGAAGCCTTTGTGTGCAAGAAAAGGGGGGGCCCTTGTGTTTTGGCCGCAATGTGAAGGAAGGCTGTCGTTAAGAGGGAAAACTCAGCCGGAAAAATGTGGCGATCGCGAGAAGGGGGGAATGGTGTTTGACCGGGGGGGCAAGTAATCTTGGGACCAAGGCAGGATGGAACGGCCCTGACAGCGTCCTATGGCCGGTCCAAGAAGATGCAAGAACAAACGATCCTTCGCGTGCGGGGCCCGTAAAGGTGAATCTTGGGGGCCGCGGGAATTCGTCGAGGGGGGTGGGAAAAGGCCCGTTGGGTCGTGGACCCAACCGTGTCCACCGCAGGATTTGAGTTCCAACGGTACACAAGAACACAGCCGGTGTGCCTTGAGCACGGATGCAGTAGCAAAGGCGGGGAGGAAAGTGCAAAGGACGGAAAGGTGGCCGAGAGGGAAAAGTGCAAGGGGCCAGCGGGATTGGAAAGGGAAAAGGGGAGGAAAGGACCCAAACCAGGGGAGTCAGGCGGACGAACATCGCCAGAGGAGAAATGGGACCTAAGCGGTGGCGACAAATCGACAGCGAGAGGAGAGGGGCAGGGGTGCAGAGCAAGGGGAAACCCAGAAATTGGGGCAGGACTCCGCTTAAAAAATGGGCCAGCCAAAAGATAGCGGCATGAATGACGGGAAAGAAGGAAGAGAAAAAGGATGGTGGAAAAGGGGGAAGAAGAAACTGTTAAAACAGGCCTGCACCTCTCGGTGTGGGAAGGAAAAGGGTCGCACCTACGAACAAAAGCCTGCGCGGATAGGAACTTATGCTAATATCGGGGGAATTAGGAAAACAAAAAGGAAAAAAAAAAAGTACGCGAAAGGCTTATTGCCTGGCGGGTGACCAGGGGAAGAAAAGAGTAAGCAAAAGGGGAGCACGCAATGTAAGCGAGTGCGTCGTCATAGAGGACGAACAGAAGGTGTGCAGAGGGAAACTTATTTCAAAATCCAGAAACTCAGCAACATTAGGGTGGGGGGAGGTCAGGCACCGAACACACAAAACTACACAGCGAAACCAGGAAAAGATCCGGATTTGGACGGGAAAGGGCCGTTGGTGTGTTGGTAAACGTCAAGCATGCAGGGCAGTTGATTTGGGAAAAAAGGATGGATTCCTCAGGGGAGGGGGGGGCAAAGTAAAAAAGCTGGGTCTCCGGGATTTTTCGTAAAAGGAAAGGAAGAACGCCAAGGTGCGTAAGATCGCTGCTAACCTAATTTTGGAATCGGGTAAAAAAAGGGAAACCAAAAAGTTATACAAAGGGGTGTTTGCGGCAAAGAGATTGAAAAGGTTGAATCAAAGAGCGCACAGGTCCCACGCGAAGCATCGTCAAGAAACACGGAGGGGACAACTTGTGGTCAGGAGAAACAGAGAAAAGCGGGAAGTCAAAAACCGTGGCATGGCGTTTGGCAAAAAACAAGACAAGGGGAAGAATTCAGCTTTTATGCCAGCCGGTTCGGGTGTGGCTGGCTCGGAACCCAAGCGTAACAGAAAACTGCAAGAGGGAATCCTTTGACATTTCATATGGGGAAAGCCGTGCCGGTTCCCTACTAAAAATGATGTTGATCAAAACAAAGGGAATGAGGGGAACTAACAAATTGTATGCTGCGGAAAAAGAGTTGTGTAGACGTATGACTGTAGCTTGCAAACGTACAACACCGCAAGGGCGAACAGGGGGAAAATCTCGAAAAAAAATCATTCTGAAAGTGAAAAGTGGTAAAACGAGAAAAAACACGGGGGGGAGTCTGAGGAGAACCTCTAGATAAAAACAACAACTGGTCAAGCGTTCCAAAATAAGATGATTTCATTCAACACTTAGACCGCTGAAGACTGCCCTGGAAGGGATACTCATCTGATAAGAGGGAGCTCAGCTTCATCCGAGCGGGTGTCAGCAGGATGACATGTCTAACCACAGAAGGCGAAAAATTGAAGGAAAAAAAGAATGTCCCCTAATCGGAATTGCTTAATTCCAAAAAACAAAAGGAAAAGACTTCCCCCAGTATACAGCCCAACCCCTGGGGGCCAGGAAAATAAGAAAAAGGGTCCT
>Ga0179593_1326404_pt1 | contig 12415 bp, 9 predicted proteins | sample CZODoug2_1_08_16_FD_185931 | JGI IMG/M metagenome (GOLD analysis project Ga0179593, IMG submission 185931) | Vadose zone soil fungal communities from Angelo Coast Range Reserve, California, USA - CZODoug2_1_08_16fungal (PacBio error correction) | ecosystem: Environmental > Terrestrial > Soil >...
GGGGGAATGAGCAAGGAAAATTTTAAAGGCTACAAGTGGTGATATCGCCCTAGAGAAGAGAAATTGAGACAAGGGAGGGAGGAGACGTCCCCTTCGATATTGCAGAGAGAAAACTTTACTGTCCAATACAGGAATTAAGCGTTTTGGGTGGAAGGACGGTGCTTCGGTCAAGTAGAAGAGGGCCATTGGAAAAGATCGGGGAAGGCGTGTCTGACGGTACTTCGGCAAGCGAAACGGCGATGGGGTGAAAGCCAGACGCGGAAGTGGGAAGAGTTTTTAGCAGTTGAAGGACAGGGAACTCTCACTTGAGCGGAGAGCAAACTGACTTTCAGTTACAAGAAAGAGGTGGAAGGGAGGGAAAGAAAATAGTTCCCCATTTGCGGGGGACGTCTTTATTACATAACTAAGGCATAGCTACGTATCCATTTACATTGAAACGGGAACAAAAAAGGGAAAGAGGACACAGTCACATTTTTCTCGGAAAGGGCTTCCTGGTGTTTGGGATGGGAGGGTCCGGATCGAATGGGAAATTAGGGAGACTTCGTCTTGGATCAACTAGGAATGGATCTTTTTTTAGTAATCTGGAAATAGAGTCTTTTCGAAGAGAATGAGTGAGATGAAGAAGGAATAAACCCCGCGGGATGGGCAGCGTCTGGGGGGATTTAGTGGGAGAAGCGAAGCAGGGGCGTATACCTCAAGAAAAAAAATGGAGGGGGGGGCGTGGGCTAGAAAATTCGTGGTGTGGGTGTGGGAAAGTCGTGGAGCTGGAATTCCAGATTTTGGGGGCTATGCGCCGGTCACGGGATGAAGGGGGGATCGTTAGTTGGTGAGAGAAAAGGGGCCGGGGGCTTGAGGGTCTTTGCATGTGGAGACATGTGCTCCCCTACCGATAGTAGTGTTGCGCGTCGAAGACTATTAGGATGGGTGTCATTCATGCGATCTTATCCATATTTGGGATAGACAAAGGTGGGATGGCTACTGGCTGGCAACCGAGGGGGGTAGGACTCAAGAGAGGGGTTTTTGGGTAGGGGAAGCGCAGATCCAACACGCGAATGGAGAGAAATGTGAGTTAAAAAAATAGGCACCATCTGGGGAGGAAGAGGGTCCATTGCTTTAAAGGGAAGTCAAATGGACCGAGGGGATGGAGGGAGCAAAGTTTTGGCGGTGTCCTTGTACGATGGGGAGAATGGACGGGTGAGGTCCTAGGTCTGAGTTGGAGAAAGCTGAACATTATAAGCTTCAATTCGGAGACTTGCTGGGGGGGAACGGAGCGCGAAAAGCTAAAAAAAGGGGTGATTAGAAACTTTACGAGTAAAAGTGTGAAGTGGTAAAAAAAGGGAAGGAATTCGGACGGGAGCGGATATGCAAAAAGCTATTCCTCTAGGTAAGGAAGTCTCAGAGGCGAAAATTACTTTTATAAAGTGGGACCTTGAGGAGAAGTGAGGGGCCAGAAAATAAAACGGGGGGGCTGCAAAATTAGAAATCGTGAGAATGGGAAGATTTAAATTTCGAAAGTGAAGTAAGTTGCAGTTCTTATATCTCAGAAAGAAGGGTTGAGAAAAATGAAATAAGAAAGGGGCAAGGAACCTGCAAACTACCCTCCTGGGAAGGAACCCAAGAGAAGAAGCCAGGTGGTGCCGGCGCTGCCAGGGAGGGGTACTATAGATAAGCTCCTTTCTATAATCGTGAGAGGGGGCAAAGTGTTGAAAGGACAGGTTCGCAATTTGTGATCTTGAGCAAGTGACGACAAGTTCTGAAACATGAAATTCTGGTCTAACAGCGTCTTACGCTGTGAGGTAGAGTCAACTATTGGTGCACCTCACAAACTCTCTGGGAGAGGGAAGGAGGGGCTGTTATGAACATTTTCAAGGGGGTTTTCTTAGGGGGGGGGGTCAGCGGATTCAAGTGTTCTCTCAGGGCACAAATAGGACCACCAGCTCCTAATTTCGGAGGAAATGGAAACCACGAAAATCCATCAAAGTCTTTCGGGCGTTATCTCATGAAAAGGCCACTTTATGTTCAAAATAAAGTGGCGTGTGTAAGGCTAAACCTTCAGGAGCCGGTTAGAAAATATGAAGATGGCTGAGCTCTGGGAATCGGACTGGGAAGGTCAAGGGAAATCCCCGGGTGAGAATAATATGCAAGCAGGGGGAGGAAAAGAGATCGGAAAAGAAAAGATCAGCTTTGGAGAAAAAAAACTCCACAAAGAGGGCTATCATAACTGGACAAACCAAGCGGAGGATCTCTTTGCCAAAGCTGAGAGAATGCACGTCACATTGGAGGGGAGAAAGGTCATAATCAAGGAGGTTTTCGGCATGGACAGAGAATCTCCCACTTTCGGAGGGCCCACAGAAGAGACTGTATATCAAGTATTGGGTAGTATAGGAGGAGGGGGGATTTCGGTCACCGGAAGTGCGAAAGAGACTGGTGGAAGATCGGGAATGAGCGACAGAGATTGTTGGGGGGGGGGGAAACCGATGAGATTGGCGAAGCGACTCTTATTTAGGGGAAAAGGGGGTGGGGGTGAAGGTTACGGAGAAAGTCAAGGCAGGCCGGACCTTACAGAGTTGAACTATTTTCGAGCCAGATGTTCTTGGATGTCTTGTTTGTTTGGGGGAATGGGGGGTCCTACAAGAACGGCGAGGGGGGGGGGGCAAGGAGGTGTTACAAAATACGGGTGGGGTTGAACCGGTTTTGTTGGGAAGACGGTAAGAATGCGTTACTTCACAGGAGGGAAAGTCAATGGGGGGGGGGTGCTGTGACGAGGGCGGGAAATGCGTTGCCCTGAGAGAGGAAGGAAGTTCGAGGCGAGAGAAACCTCATTAAAAAACACCGAAAAGAGAGTCGATGGCGGATGATTTTTTGTAAGAGAGTATTTGAAGAAACGGGATGGGATGGCAGAAGAGGGTTTCACCAGAGGAGACTTATCATAAAAAAGAAAACAAAACTTATGAGTATTAAAGAAGAGATATACTCTACCAGCAGGGGTAAAAGGAAATAGAAAAAATCCCTTCTCAGAGATGCAAGACTGAATCCACCACCTGACAGACTAGTAGATTAGAGGGGGTGTCTTCTTGGCGCCACCATTGAAGAGGGGCCGCTCTACGGTCTCACTGAGGAGGCCAAAAAATCGTCACTCGTCCGCGTAAGGATCGCTGTTGGGCAGTCAAGAGGAGGGCCTGAACACCAACCGCGAAAAAAACCAGTATTAAACCGCCTGGACAATCCGAAGCGAAAGGGATGGAAGACTCCTTCCTGAAAGAAAGAAAAGAACTGCAAAGATGACTGTCAAGGCTTGCACCTTCAGTCAGCCGCGGGCCTTGAGCCGTCAAAGCCTTCAACAAAACCAATACAAGAAATAAAAGTTCGAAAGGGGGGGAGAGAGGGAAGGTGTTATTCAAGACACGCAGGGGGGGACTAAGTACAAAATGAAGCCAACAGGGAACCCTACACTGAGTTCGCCTTCAGTGCAAAAGAAAGCCCTGAAAGGCCATAATCCTATCAAAGAATCCCTGTAATTCTATAACCGTACACTACTTGAAGAAGAGATTGTTTTATAAAAGTCCATAACACCGCAATGAAAGCAGAGGAACAGTTTCGCTGGGAGTTTACTTTTCGGGGATCTTCCTGGGGGGGGAAACTAATCATTGAATAATTGACCGGACTGCTAGCATCAGTTAGTGCGAAGATTCAATGTGATCGGTGAAAAAGGCGGCAGTATTACATGTCCTGAAAAAAGATTAAGTGCGACCTGGATGGGGACATGAAGTGTCGGTTAAAATGACAATACGGATCATTGGGCATTCATAGGGGTTGGTAAAGATCATGGAAGATAAGGCGGTTTGCAGCAACGCTGGGAGCCGAGAAGAGGAAATACGTGGTCGTGGAATAGGAGAGCCCGACGAAGTGTAATGAATGGGTCCGGGGGGGGGGAAAAATGTGTAGGGTGACCTGGAATCGCCGAGGAAAAGGCAATGCCAGCTCTAACAAAGGAAAATTATCGGTGAAGAATTAAACAAAAGAAAGGGGGTCAATAAATGGACAACGTGAAAGGAATCGAGCAAGCTCTGGGGCGGGGCACCCTCGGTGCCGATCATCACCGCATTTAATACAGGAATGGTGCTGCGGAACAGTCGCATCTTCCCCACGGAAGAAAAGGTCCCAGGAAGTAGAAAGAAAAACAAATTGTCAACATCTTCGATGTGCCAAAAAAGGTGCCTAATCCGTCCCACTCTCTGAAAGTCTCGGTAGGGGAGAGAGCAGTAGAAATCCTTTAAAAGGGACCGCAACAAGATGGGTGTAATGGTTAAGGTGGGGAAAGGGGACTCAACCCCCAATGAGTTACCTCTTCTTTGAAAGTTTGGATAGGAAAAGCATCGGGCCGATAGAATCAACACATGCATGCCCGGGCCTTCAAAGAGCCCAAAACTTGTGACCAGAAAAAGACGGGAAGATTTCCATCGGAAGGGGTAACCTGTCCTTCCATGATGGTAGGTGGGCTAGTTGAGGGGACATAATGTGAAAAAAAAACTGGCGTTGGGATATGGGGGTGGTTTTGGCACGCAAGGGGGGGATATTTCCCATCTAAAACGCCATGAAGGTCCGAAAAAAGGGGTCGCAACGTCCATGGCAAGAAGAAGATTCTCATAGAGCACATCCCTAGAGACAGCGCTGTGGGGGGAGGGGCCTAGAACATTAGAAGTCTCTAGAGGGGGAACCCCGCGGAACCCAAGGTCATAGTCGGGGAGAAAGCACCTTGTTCGAGTGAGCGCTTCCTGAGTCCCCACCAAAAGGAGTCATTCTTATAAAAGCAGGAGATGGGCATAAAGTAAAACTCCGCACTCGTCTAAAAGGGTCCCCATTTAAAACTAGTACACCACTAAAAAGGAACCAAGGGGCTGCTCATTTCCAAAGAGGAGACTCACGTCTCATCCTTAGAAGAAAAGTCCTTGTCCGCCGCTGGGTTGGGATGAACGAAACAATGGGTTAAAGCCTCATAGTGGATCTGCTGTGGGGATGATCGGAAGGAAAACCCGGATGCGCAGAAGGGGACCTCAGACTAAAGGAGCTGAATTTAGATCCCGATGGAAGGAAAAAAATATCTCCCGGACAAAAATCCATATGCTCAAGGGTAAGAACCATCGGACAGATAGTCTGGGCTGGGATACGGACTCACAGGACACTACGACGAAAAGGAATCGGCATCTATAATAACCGGCGAAAGCCCCCCACCCAAGACACCCCTAAAGGCAAGTTACGGCGCAGCGCCGAAAAGGATTTAAGAAGACGAGAACAGAAGCCGACCCTGAAAAAAAAAAAAAAAGAAAAATGGAGCCAAGAAAGCATTTTTGGGGGGGAACACGAAGGGGAGCTGCTTTACGAATGCCGAAGAGTAATTCCAATCCAGATAAAAAAACTAACGACTCCATAGCTTCTCGAAAAGCGGGGGAAATACTACAAAAAAAAGGGGCTTCGTCTCTGAAAAAAAAGAGAAACTAGAGGACGAAACCCGGCGGTAACTATCTGACGGGGAAAAAAGAAAAAAGAAGGGAGCAGCTAGTTTCACAAGGGACGTACGCAGATCAAAAGGCATAACTTCCAAAAATACGTATCACTCTGTAATCGAAAAAGGTGAAAGACAGTTGGAAAAGTTTTTTGGTGAAGAGAAAGGGGAAATGGTATACTGGAAGACGAGACCGAAATTAGGGGACTCTACATCCTCACACGCAAATCGGGGAAGGAGGAATCCTTCTCCACCGCGGTTATGCAGGGAAAAAACGCACGACAGAAGAACTCCATGTGAAGCAAAAGAGACTTAAAGAAGGGCGAGCTGAACGCTGTAAAACAACAGGATGCTTGACTAAAGGGTCGGGATGAACCACGGCTCCACGTGGAGGCGCTTGGGGCGAGTCCCTATCCAAAAGGAAACCTCAATCTTCATCATGACAAACCCGGAAGAGTAATGAAAGCCGCAAATCTAACACCAAAAAAAACTCCTTGTCAGCCTGTAGGACCCAATTAATGGGCGGAAGATACGGGCCTCTCGCATGGCCGGGCTCTGCTACTACCCCGAAAGAGGCAATCATTTCTAGAGAGGAGGATAAGGGGGACCACATCGGGTATCCTTCACAGTATGACTTTCCTGCGTGCCAGACGGAAACTCCACCTATCAGTCAGAAAAAAAACAAACGGGGTAGGAGATGAGATTGGAAAGTAAGAAAGCAGAAGGTTGAAGGCGAATCTATGGTTGGGAAATTCTCCCAGTTAAAAGTAAATTAGGGGGAAGAGGTGGTTAGCAATCTTCAAGGGGGAGAGAATCAAACCCGCCGAGAGGGAAAGTAAAGATAATGAAAAGAGTTTGGTGTTTGTAGTTAGTGCGGAGTAAAGGGAGGATTTGATGGGGAAATTGAGGCAGAGGGGAAAAAGGGAAGGGTAGAAATCTCTACAGGGAAAAGAGTGGGGCCAGAAAGTCAATTGGGTAAGAGTTGGCGCGTGGGAACTGCTATCTGAAGGAGGTACAATTGGGGAGGGTCTCCAGGCGTACAAACGGGGGGAACATAACATATTTGGAAGAGAAAGGTAGTCATAAACGATTACTTGCGTGGGCTCTGATGTAGTGGGGAAGAAAGGGAGGAGGCATGTCCGAGAAAAGGAGAAGGGATCTTGGACCACACCTGCAAACAACAGGAAGGGGGAAACAAAAATGTGCATCTGGAGGGCTTCAAAGCTGGATAAGAGTTGGTACACTGAGTGATTCTGGGATAAGATGGAGGTTAGGTGAGTGGGGATATGAGAGGGGGAAAGAGGAGGGATCGCTTCTTTAATCACCTTCAAGGAACATATGAGTGAGGATAGAAAGAAGTTTAATTTCTGTATAGACTACCCAGATCGGACGGTGAGCATGTAGAAAAAAGGGTTTGCAATATGAGGCGGAGGTGTTGATGAACGAAGCACGTAACTCGGGGCGCTCTGCGAAAATGAAGTAGTGTTTTTCTAGATGAAGGAAGGGAGTCGCTGTAGAAGTATGGACTTTAGTTAGGAGGGAAGGGGGGATTCGTCATCAGTAAGTGGGAAAAAAAACCTGTGAAAAAGATTCGTGCGGGAAAGCTTTAGTAGAAGATTCCGAGGATGTTGCAGCGGGGATTTCAATGGTAACAGGGGGAGACCATCCCATATTTCCCTAGGTGATCGACGGGGAAGAAGCGGCTTAAATTATTTTGGGGGGAGGACGAGCTATGATTAGAAGTAGGGGAAACTTTTAGAGATGGGTTCTGATCTGCATGGGGGGAGCAAGGACTGGGGGTTACGAGGAAAAATGAAGATACACTGAGAGGGAAAATGAGTAGTCGAACCAAGTAAGAAGGTCTTCTTTAACGAGTGAGAGGGGGATGCAAAGAGGGACGAGGAAGAGGGGTGTTGAGTGTCAGGACGAGGCGAAGGGACTGTTTCAGGAAGGAGGCCTTTGGAGACAGGTAGGCCTCATTGAATTATGTACATGCCGGGAGAGAAAACTCGTGTTTGAATAAGAAAGGAAAAAAAAACCTTTGAGTGAAATGGTCAGATGACCTTTCGGCTGGGGTAACGAATTTACAGTGGGCCTCAAAGTGAGTATAGCCCTCCGATTAGCGGGGAAGGAAGCGGCGAGAGTGTAGTGGTGGAATACTGAATTGGTGAGAGGGAAGAAAAGGTCACGAGGGAAATAAACACCTTTTCGGAAGGGAGAAATCTGGAAGGGAAAAATTGAAATCAAAGGGAAGGGGGCAATTCCTTAACCTTGGTGCGAGAAAGAGATGCCAGTCTTAGGGTTAAAAGTAAGAAAGAAAACAGGGGGCGCTACCTTCAAAGGTCAAAAGAAAAAAAAGCTTTTTCGGGAAGCTTGAACCATCTCTTTACAGACTAACAAGGAGAAGTGGCTATAATCTTTGTCTACGTGAATGAGTTGTGAAGGTGGTATAAAACATCGGAAGACTTCATCAAAAGTGGGTGGGGGAGAAACTTGAAGGAACTTTGCGGAAAAAGGGGGGAAGAGCTCAGAATTCTCCTTCTTCAATAAGCGGGTAGGTGCTGCAGAGTGACAAGCCCTGCGCGGTAGATGGAAATTGGACGTGGTAAGACAGGGAATTTTGAACTGAGGGATCATCTATTTAACGGTTGGGGAAGGGGAAGCAATGAGGGGTCTTACATAGAAGATAAAGTAGGGGACAGGACCACAAAGGGGGAGAAAAAAAAGAGAAAAAAAAAAAAAAAAAACCATTCAAGCGGATGTATCATCTTCAAAAAAACGGTATTTTCCTCACAGCATACGGTTACTAAGACAAAGGGCCGGACCGTAAGAGGATAAAATCGGGAATGATACCTGAGCGGGAAATCTTAAAGCGACAAGGGGCAATGGGGGGTACAAAGAAACGGTGGGGAGAAGAAGGGACCGGCGGTACATTTAATACAATCACAAACTAGACAGCTGGCGCCGAAGCAAAACTAGGCGATCTGAACAGACCGAGAATGTCTGCTTTGCAATAGCGAAGAAGAGCAGCAAAGAAAATCTCAAAGGGTTGAGAACAACTTGAAGACTTTGACGGGGCGGAATTTACCCAAGGAGAATAAGAATTAATCTGAGATTTGGACAAGATCAAGTTATAGCAGCGAGGGAGATGGATAGGAGGGGGATCGGGAGGGAGAACGCAGAAAAATATTATTACTGGGGAGAGAGGGAATTAGCTCCAAGAGAGTGGAAGGGAAGTAAAGAACTTCGCTGCATAGAAAGTATTTAGGTTATTGGGTTTTTGTGAATTATTTACGAGAAAGGCCGTCATTGCTGTAAACCGGCAGTTTAATAATAGGTCCAGAGGAGGAGGAAGGGAGGGGGTTGGTTTCTGACAGGAAGGCAGAAGAACATTGTAGAGGGAGTGACGGAGGGAAACAGGCTGTGGGTTTTTACCTGGGTTATGCGTGCTCCGAAGAGGGGGAATGACGATTACAGACTCTTACGGTTACTATGGGAGAGCAGGAGAAATCTTCCGCGACCTTCATGAGATTCTAGAAGGAAAGCAGAAAAACACTAGAAGTCTCTTCTAGGTGAGGGATTTGTTTGGAGTCAGAGAGGATTGGCAGCAAGAGGAAGCAGGATTGTTATTCGATTAAGTGCAAAAAGGGGGAGAGACTATCTATCTCAACAAAACGTAAGAAGAATACGTAAGAACGCCTGGGGGGGGAAAAAGGAGAAGACCATCCCTTCGAACTGGATGAATACGATCTAAAAGAAAAAGAATATCCACTCGATGCAGCGTAGCGGGGGTTGGGGCACCGTCGAATCGCACTTCAGACTTCTTCCTAGATACGGGAACGGACGAAACCGAGTCAACCATGAAGAGAAAGGGTCTCTCCTTTTAAAGAAACGAAGGATAGACAGCATAAACAAAATCTTGCAGAAACACAACGGTAGGGGAAGGAGCAGTCATCCCTAACTAGAACTCTGGGGCTCGCCTTCCGGAATGAAAAAAAGAAAGAAAGGAGGATCTGGCTGAAAGCATAAGGAGTCAGAAAAAACTTGAAAATTACGGGAGCGCGAACTAAGACCATCCTTCAAAAACCAATAAAACGATAAAGAGATGCGCCCAAAGAAGACTTAGTTCAATTCAAATCAAAAAAGAGAGGGAGGGAAAAGTCCACGCGCTCGAAAAAGTGACAGAGAGCGGGTCGCCTTGACGGTGGGGCCAAAACGGAACCATTACACTAAAAGAGTCCCCTGAGCACTATAAAACGGGAAGGGAGAAGGGGGAGAAAGCCAGAAGTGAAAAGAAAAAGGGTAGATTGCCTAACAGAAAAAGGCGGGGATACGTTTGCGGAAATGGGAACGGTCAGTTCTCGTATCGTGAGGGAAAAATGAACTTCGAGGGGTGTGTTACAAACGTATAGACAGCGTGGGGTGTTTGGGCTCAGTGCTTCAAATACGGGACTCTGTCAGCTTGAGGCTATACAGTGACGATCTTACTAATGGGGAAAAAGTTGGCTTTTACAAGCTGAAAGGTGACGGGTTACGTTAAGAGATCATGATAATACACAGAGTGGAGAGACTTGACTTCTGAGGAAGGGACCGTTTTGACAAGGAAACCAAAATCGGAAGAAGGGGAGGAAAAGGGGTCTGGGGATAGGACAGACGCGAAGTAAAGAAAAAATTTCGTTTTCACGGGGTGGCACTTTACGGCCTGGGAAAGGGTCAAGTGGAACAATTCAAAGGACGGGGGGAGAAAAGTGAAATAGGCTGATAACGAAAAAAGAACATTTTCAGCAATCACACCTTTAAAAAAAATCAGGGGAATAAGGGACATACTAGGGGGGCGTTTGACCGGGTTGCAAACATCAAAGGTGAAAAACAAAGGAAGGGATCGTGCGAAGAGGTCCAAAGGGAAGTTGAAGGGAAAATTAATGTGCTCAGAGAACAAAGGGACTGACACCTTCGAAGTCTACAAAGAGGGGGGAAGCCGGATCTCAATCTTCGAGAAAGGGAGATAGTATAATGAAGGGTAAAAAACTAGAGGAAAAAAAAAAGACGCACACGATGGGGGGGGCGTTTTACCGTGGACCAACCAGGCTCACCAAAGGGGAGGGGGCAATCTGACTTGAGTTGGGAGAACAAATAGTCTTCAGAGCTCCAGAAACAGGCACTGTTCAAAACCCTTCCAACACTTTCGGGAAAGGGGACATCTTCCATTTTGACGAGGGATAAGGGGGGGGGGGTACGACGGTGTTAGAGTTACCGAGGAAAACGCATTAATCCTAAGAAAAAAGGGTGAAAGGAGTCAACGGAGAAAAAAAATATCTAGCGCATAATCAGGCTAGAAGTGTTCAGTAAACGCAAAACAGGGTCGAGGGTCTCGAAAAGGATGGGGGTAAAAAAGTCGATTAAAATTCTAAATCAAACGGGGAGGATCTTTTAGCAGGGAATGAGGGACCCCCACAAGGTCGGAGGGCTCGAAAAGAGGGAAAGGGACTGACCTTATCCACTGAAGAAATAAAAGGAAAAACAGTCCATGTAAGACGAAGGTAAACACCGAAAAAAAAAACGACTTAGGTCTCACAGAGAAGAATTAACTACTCACAGTCAGAGTAAGACGTCACTTCACTGGGCTGGTTAGAGAAAGACATCAAAGTGTGGGGAATCGAAAGTGGAGGCTAGGGGGAATAATAAAAAAAAAAAGTCGCACCTCCTCTAAGAAAAAGTAGGAAGAAAAGATTTCAAGCAATCACTCCACTATGTAATAAGGGAGAGACCTCAGTCTGAGATCTCGCTTTCGACACGTCGGTAACACTCTCATATGGAGGGGATTCAATGACTACGGAAAAGGGACGGCATCACCCAAATCGGAATCTTCTAACTAATCCGACGAAAAGTCCGAGGCTGAAGCAGAAGAAATTATTTAATAATCCCTCAGAACTCACCTACCGAGGAAAAAAAAACTAAATATAGAAAAGAAAAAGAATTGGAGCTTAAGCGTCATCCGCTCTTTAGACCTGCCCTAGAGTGAATACAATCCATAAAACCCCCAAAAAAAGATTCTCCGATCCGCGGGGGGGCAGTAAAAAGATGAGCTCCCTATTGTTCTGGAGGTCAACAGAGACGTAACATATATGAAAGCTACAAGACCGCGTTCAGTCTGAATGGGGCCGAAGAAAAAAAGACGAACTAGAAATCATACCGGCCATCAATTGAAACTAAAATCTTAATCCTCTGAAACAGAAGAAAAAGGGAACGTTGTCCGAGTTCCTTGGTTGGGCCGAAAAGTGTACATTGTCTACCGGGAAGTGACCTTCATTATGATGGAATAGGAAAAAGCGGAGGGGAAATCTTTGTGGGGAAAAAAGAGAAACACCTCTGTGATGGAAAAAAGCTAAGAAAATACGACCATTTACTCGAAAGGAAAGAGTTAAAGACTCTGGAAACAGAGGGCTTGCAAAAAATGAGAGCTTTCTGGCTGCAAAAACACAGCCAGGGTTATGATTGGAAAAAAAGTCCCGCATAAAAACAAGCCGGAACAAGAGGAAAATGCCATCTCGAGAAAGGAGGAAAATCTCACACCAACATATGTAAGGGAAGGGGGGGCAAAGGCTTCCTAGGCTGAACTCTATGGGTTGACTACAAGACCTCTTCTAGCTCTACAAAAGTCAGCCATCTTTTAATTTTGGGAACTCAAGGGGAGATCTAAAGGAATCGGAAAACATAGTGACGAAAGACTTCAGTGCGGTGTCTGCGGACCTTCCCCCCAGAAGAAACGAAACACACCTGAGGAAAGGAGAAACAGGAGGAAGGGGAGTGGGGAGGAAACAAAAGCAAAGTGGGGTAAGGGACGACAAGATGTGGTGTAAATCATCGCCTCGAGAGAAAAGGTGGGGATGCGGTTAAATCAAGAAAAAGAGT
>Ga0179593_1409862_pt1 | contig 12415 bp, 17 predicted proteins | sample CZODoug2_1_08_16_FD_185931 | JGI IMG/M metagenome (GOLD analysis project Ga0179593, IMG submission 185931) | Vadose zone soil fungal communities from Angelo Coast Range Reserve, California, USA - CZODoug2_1_08_16fungal (PacBio error correction) | ecosystem: Environmental > Terrestrial > Soil >...
TCTGTGTCAAACTCGGGGCAACGCCTCGTGGTTTAGGACGGTCATATGAACAAAGTAAGGGGAGCCATGTTTAATAGCAAAGGCCGACTCGCCATTTTCAAAAAAAAAGACCTCAGCCCTTAGGGCCATCACACCAAGAGAAGTCAAAGAGGAAAGGGGGGAAGGTGAGGGGTGGGGGTTAAGTCTTATCGGCGAAATGGAATCCGGGTTCCGACATACCAACCAATGAAGAGGGGGAGATTTTACCGGAAAGACTCCTCCGCCGCGAACTCTGGAAAGAGAGACGGACCCTTTACAATGAAAAAGGGAAAGGAAAAAAGAAACCTTGAAGAGCAGGGAAAGGAAAAAACCTACAGCAGGCTTGTTGGGAACAATTTCTAAAAGCGCAGGATCCCCTGACACGGTGGGGTTTCAAAATAGGGTCATCAAAGGAACTCAGCAAAACTAGGATCAGTCCGTCCTAGACAATCATTTAAACGGAGGAAATCGGGCAGTGCGAACACCAAGAGAAAAAGTGCGAGTGACGGAGGGCCAAACACCGGAAGGGGGGAAAAAGAAAAAAAAAGCACATAGGACTACATTGAAGGAAGTTTTGGTTTGGACTGGCCTTGAAGGGGGGGGGAAGGTCAAAAAGAAAAAGAAAGGAAAAAGATGGATCGGTCATTTCAACCTTTGAAGAAGGAGACGAAGAGGAGACGGAAAGATGAAAAAAAAGGGAAAACCCAGGGCTTGCATGGGAGAAAAACTAGACTCAAATGAAAGGGGGAACCCCTTCCGGGCGCCCTGAGCAAGTACCAGGCCGCTCAAATTTCGGAGTTATCCGGTGCAGGGGGGGGGGTCCTGTTTTGTCAAGGGAAATTGAGACAACGAGACGTCGATATTCAATTGCCCTAACTGGAATGGGGGGGGGAGGGTAGTCGAAAAGAAGTCAGAAAATTCCCAAATCAAAAAAAAAAAAAAAAAAAAAAACCGCCAGGGGAGAGCCACAAACACTAGTACCCCCAGCGCAAAACCCCAGAGCCGCTGGACCATGAAATCTCCGATTTCACTTGAGAAAGAAAGAAGATCGTTCTCACCAACAAAGCATGAAACGGACCGGAAGGTGGGGGAGGAGTAAGTACAAAGGGGGCGGGTCGGACAGGAATGAGTCTAGTTTCGCACGGCACAGCGGGGCCGGATCAAAACCAGAGGATCTCCCGAGGGTCGACACCAAAAAAAAAAAAATCCGGGAAAGAAAAAAACAATACTGGGGGGGTTGGAACTAACACACAAAGAACCAATCAAGTGGAGGAAGAGAATTTGAGAGAGGTCTGCTGCCGCAAAAAAAACTCAAAACGAATCAGGGAAAAGGCGTGCACTGCAATTTCAGAAGCTTGAAAAAAAAAAAAATCAACATGAAAAAAGCCTTCAAAAGGTCAGAAACCCGCCAAAAGTGGATACATGGGTCAAACCCACTGGTTATTCTTTATGAGCAGGGAAGGGCATTTTACTACAGAAACCGCACCGTAGAAAACAAAGGTCCTAAAAAGTCGCACCAAAGGACCCGGGTCAAAAGTCCCGCACTGGTAGGGGCCGGCGTCATCAAATACTGAAAATCCGAACCGGAGAGGGAGCGGAGAGTGGCTCTTCACACAGATGCTGGTCAGTTCAGACCGTAAAAGAAGGGGGGTTCCTATGAAAAGTGGGGAAAAATTAAAACCCCAAAAAGCGAATGTTGGGCAGCAAGGGGTGTGGGGAGGGTGGGAAAAGGATGGCACCAAGCCTACTCCAAGTGTATTTCAAGCAAAACAGCGATGGTGTACCTTCAGGTCGTCCCTTCAAACAAATGAAAAACAGAAGAAAAAGGAATATTCCGAGAAAGTGTCGCTGACCGCTTGCCCTGAAGGTGGACTCCTCAAGTAAAGGTTATTCCACCGAGTTAGTATAAACCTGCGGGGGAATTTTCAACTACGTTCAGAAAAAACCGGCCCCAACTGGGGGAAAAAAATTGATCTTACGTAAAGAAACGGTATAATGGGTTGGCAAAAAATCAAAAGGAAAGGCACCAGGGACAACAAAAAAAACAAGCCTAATTCAACCTGGTTCAAGGCGGTCGTGCCCAATGTCTTAGTGGAAAACAACAGAAGACGAAGGGGGAAAAGATGGGTTGGAAAAAATCCAGTCAAGGGACGACAATTCTGGTTCCAACATTTCGCGGTTCTTCCACGGGGACCAGCCTGAAAGGGAAGGAGAGAACCGACGTCCCAACAACAAAGCATGAATGGGCGGCCGTTGGTGTGAAAGGCTCGCCAACCCACAATGAAAAAACACAACGGAGGAAGGAAATCGAAAATCAACCAAGGGAAGCTCGCGAGTCCGGCATAGGAGGGTGAGGCTTCGAACGATCGCATGAAAGAATTGTGAAATGGGGGGGAGGGGGGGGGGTGGTGTCACCGCAAAGGGGACGCAAAAGGGGGATCAGCCACAGTGAAGCCAGGAGTAAACTTTGAAAAACCAGCGATGAATTCCTTGGGATTAAGAGAAGGGAGGTCCGGAAACTTACTGACCTTGTAGTCCAGACGGGGGACAGCAGGTCCTCCGAGTGGGCGTTTTAGTGTACCTCCACGGAGGGGGGAAAGGAATGTAACAAAGGCCACGGGTGGGGTTTGGTCCAAAAAACTCCAAAAGGGTAAAAAGGCCGATACCAACGTCCTTGTCGATTTCTCGACCTTGTGGGGGGGGAAGAAACTAACGTGGTTTGTTTGAAGAAAAGAAACTTGTGAAAATGGGTCGCCTTCGGCTGACGAGATCAAACCTCCACAATTCACAAAAAAAAAGTTGTGGGACCGACACGCTCCTCAAAAAGAAGGATAGAAAGGCCAGGCAACCATGGGGGGAGAAAAGACAGAGAGAATACGGTACATTTATGGGGGGTCAACGAATGGCCCTCTGATCGAATTTATTCCGAGGAAAAAAAAAGGTCCAGGGGGAGAAACGAGCCCCAAAATGGTCAGAAAAAAGAAGAAAAAGGGAAAGCAAAAAAGAAAAGTCGCACACGGTGTGCATCAGAAAGGGGCCCCTGAACATGACCCTTGGGGCGAGTAAACCCACTTCGTCGCCTTCCTTGGGAAACAGCCCCGCCACTATAAAAACTAATGGGGGAAAAGGGGGGAGGCAAGCGCCTTCCGAATACGACACGGGGAATGGGAAGAGGTTCAGATCACGCAGGACCAACCGGAAAGGAACGTGGCTGTGACTCCTAAACGGGCAATAGAGAGAAACACCAACAACGGAAGTATGAGGGAAAAAATAGTATCGTTGGCCCGAAAAGGAGACAAAAAAAGCCGGGGGAAGTAAGACGAATGGGAACCCGCGTTGATCAGGAACAACCGAGCATGGAAAGATAGGATTCAAAGGCTAAAAAAAAAATACCTAAACCATCTAAAAGGGAAACGTCAAATTGTGGCGGGACCTAACCACGGCCCAAGTAAAGAAAACGAAGGGCTGCGCAATGTCCATGGATAAAGCCTGTGGTAACGATGAATACACACGCCTTGAGACCCTAACCAGTGGTAAATGGGGTGCATAGTGAGGAAAAAGAGGTCGGCGGAACTGGTCTCCGGGGGGGTTTTACTGGTCCCTCGGATAAGTCGATAAAGAGGGGGCACTCTGAACAATCAATTTAAGGAATATAGGACGGTAGAGGACAACGGGGGGGCGGACGTCGCGCTTTTTTTTAATGCGCAAAAAGGAAAATGTTGTGTGCATGGTTGGGGTAAGAGCCTCGTCAGCCAAAGAGAAATGGCACTGGGAAGGGCAAAACAAAACGTACGGGATCAATTACAAGTGGAAAGAGGAGACATCGTTACCCGCACAGAGGAGGAAGTGGGGGCAAAAAAAAGATTGCCGGTGTTCCATCTCAAAAACCGGTGGAGACTAAAGCCCACCGCGGGAAAATGCTAAAAGACAGGTACAAAAAAAGGGGAGGAAAGATCTTTTCTCTCAAAAGCCTGGGGGCTTATTCATGCAAAAGAGGGGGAAAGTAGGTCACCAAGGCTGAGATGAATCACGAAACGGGCACTTCTAAACAAAAACAAAAAGCACAAAGGCAGAATCAGGTAGAAAGACCTAAACCGTCTAGAAAAAAAAAGCGGGACCGAGAAAACACACAACCGTTGTCAGTGTAGATGCAGGAGAGTCCTCCTAAAGGGTAGGATGTCGGGCGAGCCCGGACAAAGCCGGAAAAGATGAGAAAAGGGGGGGTGGTGCTCGGAGCTCCGACAAATCAAGATGGCACGGGTGACATACAAACGGGGGGGGGGGGAGGGGAAAAAACTTGGTGGGTGGAAAGATATTCCCGCCAAAAAAAAAAACACTCATCGGGAAGAAAGAAGGGAACAGGCGTCAAGGGTTGTTGGAACAAAGAGACATGGAAACCGAAACCTGGTGAGGTGATGAGGGGGGGGGTGGGAAGGGTGTCCTTTGGGGGGAGCTGGAAAGTTCTCGTTGGAACATGAAGTCCAAAAAATAGAGGGGGTGACGTTTGTCACGAGAAAAAGGGACCAAAAAGACAGTGGGACATCGCACAAAGGGGGGGGGGAACTCAATCCCATTGGGCGCTCGGGAAAGGCTAGCTGGCGGAAAGGGTCGACTTCATATTACTTGGCCTGTTGTTTGCCATTTGGTACCTAAAAAAGAAAAACGCTGGCGGGGGCCCTAAGAAAAGTCCGTACTCGGTGGGGGGGGGGGGGGGGGTTCCATATTCCTGGCAAAGACATTGCTGGCGCAATAACGGACGCGTAGGTACGGGAAGGGAGGAAAAAGATACAGGTCGGCTGGAAAAGGAAGGGAAGCAGGAGAAATGGACATGCCCATCAGGACGCGGAATCAAACGAGCCGGTTCGGGACTTCGGGGAGGAGCGTCCTTAATGAACAACCTTCCAGAAAAAAGGGAGTCCGTTAAGACGTTGGTGAAAGGGGCAGGGACGGAAGGGGTCTACGGCGCGTTAATGTCGGACGGCAACCTGACGAGCAGCATACCCGAAAAACGGGGAAAGTAAAGAGGGGGTTCTCTCTTTTGTCTTTGACCTCGCCTACCATATCGGCAACAGGATTGAACGCGGTTTGGGAAAAAAAGACGGCTGGGCATGAAAAAGCTACAGAGTCAAGAAGCGCTGTTTGGGGGTAAAAAAACAAACTCTGATCGGAGAGGGCTTGCTCACGAACCAAGACAGGGGGGGATGGCTGGCGGGGGACCAAAAGCGCATATAGTGCAACAAAAGATGCAGGACCGCGTAAGTTGTGGAGGACAAAGAGAGGTAGATCCTCAATTGACTTGGAGGACTGGGCGCTGAGGGGAACTCACGAGGGGCGAAAGAAAGGGAAAGTCAGGGAAGACGCTCCTGCAAATCAGGGGATGTTGAAAAGGAAGGGCGGTCAACTAAAATGACAATGAGGCTGGAGGGGGGTGTAGAAAAACTTCGCTTTGCGAGGAGGAGGTAAGACTGAGCAAAAAATCGAAGGGGGGAAGAAAGGTGCAATGACTGCTTTTTCAAAAAAAAAGGGGGGGTGGGAAAGCCGGTGTGATCATAGGGGCACGTCGGTGACTGAGGGTATTACTACCTAGAGGTCGGGAAAAAAAGAGCATCAAGTCTCTGCCACTCCATAGTTGAGAAAAAAAAGGAGGAAAACAGAAAACACCTAGGCAAAAAATGTCAAAAAGGATTGCAACTATCAGGACGCACAGTCACGCAGGACTTAAATAAAAAAGAAACCTCGTCGCGCCACTGGAAACCAATTAGGGGGGTACTGTCGGGGGGGGAAGGAAACAGATCTCCTCTACTTTTTACGACAGAGCGGAGGCTCATCAAAAAAAAAGCAAAAAATGGACGATGCGGGCAGCCATTTTGTCGGGGCAAGGTAAATGAAAGGGGAAATCCCGAGGTCGAAATATAGCAGAATGGGGGAGAGGAAAGAGGATGAACATGTCTTTTACGACCGTTCAGCAGACTCTCTGTCAGCTGGTTGTACGGCACGGGTAAGTAAACGAAACATCATAAAGGGAAAAAAATGCGACTGATGTGCGATCAGTCGGGAGGCTGGATGAAAGCACTCATCTCGAAAGAAATGGAAAACCGCCTAAACTCAGGTGGGGCAAAGATCTATGACGTTCCCACCGTGGTGAGGGATGATATTCAGGGTTAGGAAAAAGGGGACTCGGCGGGAAAAGGCTTAACGCAAGAGGGAGGGCGACAATCGAATAGGGGGGAGGGCAATAAGCACAAAAAAGGTTAACATCTACTTAGACGAATCCTTACAACTATCAGAAAAAAAAGACGGAAGGCAAACCCTGGAGAGAAGATGCTGAAGGGAGAGAGAGAAAATGAGAAAAAAAAGAGGACTTCTTATGCTCCTACGTCAGACGTACACGTAGGAGTGATTCGCAAAATCTACTAATAGTGCTTTTCTGGGAATCATAATTCTCATCCAAAACGGAGGATTATGGAGAAAGGGGGGTCTATCGTCTCAAAAGAAAAAATTTGTGGAGGGAGAGTAGGCGTCATTGACTTAGAATAAAAAAGAGAAAAAATTTAATTGAGAATCTTGTTACATTCACAGTCACAAGCACGGCTCGCACAGGTCGATGAACGTGAGTATCGTGGATGAAAGGGGTCAAAGAAAAAACCTGGTGAAGATCAACTACGTAGGGATAGTTTCTTAAGAACAAGAGAGAATCAAAGTCGCCTGCCGAAAAAGCGATGGGCGGCAAACCGTCTTCACAAATCCTATGCCATCACATATCAGGAAAGTAGGAATGGGCGCACACAGATGCCAGATTATGTGGAAAGGGGAGGTCCTATCGGGGCCATTTGGTTCACCAATGCGTACAAAGGAACAGCAATTCAAATGAAAAAAAAGAATCATGGACTTCTTCAGCTCGAAGAAGGATGAAAAGGGGAGAATACTAATGCACATATTGAGCAAAAATAGAGAAGAAGGTTGGACTGCTGAACGTCGGGAAAAACGTGAGCACGCGACACGGCAGGTTTGGTGGGGGGGGGACGGGGATTGAGGTCTTAATAAAATCTGGAAAAAAAAAGGATGAAAAAGAGGGTCAGTCCGAACAACGGGGGGAAAGAATTTCTTTTGAGTTCCTAAAATCAAGCAGCTTACCTCTCCAGACCTTGGGACGTACAAAACGGTTTGAAAACAACGTCCTTCACACGCCCGGAGAAAAAAAGAAGACGCGCGATTATAGTGAGCAAGGAAGGGGGGAATGGGGTGTTTCGTTTGGGTTGTGCGGTGGGGTAGCAAGCCGATACCCAATGACGAGAGGGTGACAGTGGAAAAGAAGCGAAAGGGTACCCCCGTAAAACTTTAAGAAGCAACTGGGAGGAAAAAAGCCATTACAACTAAAAAGCCTCTTTAAAAAAAAAAAAAAAACTGGCAGAGGGAGCTCACACAAAAAAAAAGCGATAATGTACGTCCACCGCACTGATTAAGGAATGGTTTGGATGGGAAGGGAGGCGCGCAGAGGAGGGAGATTGAAGCAAGATAAACAAAAAACGACGTGCAGAGGCCGTCATTAATTGATATAACAAAAATTTCTCGCACCTGAACGCAAACTTGGGAAATCGAGCTAAGAGGGTGATAGGGGTGGTGTGGGGGTCTGGGACGAAACGAAGACGGCGGCACGCTGTTCACTATGGAAGAGAAGTTCGAACGATGCATGCTAAAAAATCAAAGGGAGGAAATTGTCTGTCAAAATATGGGCGAAAGGGGGAAACCCCGCTCAATCAAAGGTCCGAAACACGAAAAAAAAAGAGTAATTCCTTCGGACACGTCAAACGGGGGAAGGAGGGGACTTCGTAAAAAGTACTAACAAGGGAGAGCTAAGGATACGCCTATCGGGCAATCTAAACAACAGCGTCAGAAAGCTCCTGTCACAACGCTCTGAAGAGAGGCGTCAGGGGAGGATTTTTACAGCGATTGGGCGCGTGACCACAAACCTAGGGAAAAAAATGCAGAAATCTTCAGGACAGTCAGGGACTTCAATCCCCAGGAAGAAAAAGGGGGGGAGTCCGTTTAAGTAAAAGAGTGGTCTGGGGAAAAACAGCATTAATTGCACAAAGCGTCTCCAAATTAGGTCTGCGGGGAAAAAAAAAATACCAAGAGGAGGGTTCCCTTCTTCGGTCCAAAAAGGGCCAAAATCAAAGCGACGTCGGCAAAAAAGGTACTAAGGAACGCGGTCGCCAAAATAAGGAAGAGAGGAGAAGGAGTGCGAAGGTCCAAAAATAGCAACGCCTTCCAGGATTTATTTCAAAAACATTCAGGTGAGAATAAAACCGTGAAGGGGGGTGAATGTTCTACGGGATACAGCAGGAAAAACCATCCTCGATCTAAATATGACGGGGAAAAAGGGTCAGGCTATAAAACCTCTGGGGCACTCACGGACAGCCCAGCAACCACACAAAGAACAACAAAAAAATTTATGGTCGTCAAATGCGGGGTAGGAAAGGAGAGTGTGGACAAAGATGCGTCAGGGGGGGAAGGAGTGGCAAGTAACAGCAAGGCAGCGGGGAAAAGGAGAAAACAGTTCACGCGGGTGACTTCACGGTCTCATAAATTTTGTAAAAACTGTGGACAACACGCGAGGGAAAGAGGGATGTGCGATAAGACACAAGGAAAAAAAAACGCAGTTCACTAAAGTCTTTTGTTAACGGCCTACGCCTGATCAAAGGAAAAAACAACTCTGGGTACGGGAAAAAAAAATGCCCATGAAAGGCGTTTCAGGGGAGAAAAGACTAAAAAAATCGACCGGGTTCTTGAGAAGGAAGGGGGAACTCTAAGTGTGATTTTAAGGGGCGCATACGGGCCAATTCGCGTGAGTCAAAACATATAATCTATAAAGGTCAAAAAACTTTACTGACGAGGAAAGACGGTGAAATTGAGTCTACACGAGCAGAACACAAGAAGCCGTGTAAACAGTCGGAGGCAGGCCAGGTGAACAGCGCAAGTGCGGTGAGGGGGGGGGAAAAAGGCAAAGAGATGGGGCACCAGGCAAACACAAGGGGGGGGGGTCACAAAGAACTGTCTCGATAGTAGCGGAAAAAAAGAGACGGCTCTAAAGCACTTCGAGACTTGAATTTGAAAAAACCGACAGTTGGGACCGGGACAAAAAATTGCTTTTCACTCTCGGGGCTGAAAAAAAAAGGGCTTCGACAAGAAACAATGAAGTTGGACTTCCTCACAAAAAAAACTAGACAAAAAAGACGCGGAAGTAGTCACACCGTGGGGTGACATATAAGAAATATCACGGAAAGGGTTGGGGGAAGACGGGCCAGCAGATGGGAATCATGGAATGAAAAGGAAAAAAGGGGAGGAAAACAGGAGTTGCATTCTCTTCAAGACGGAAAAAAAGCCAAATGCCTCACCTTCAAAAGTTCAGTGGAGTCAAAAAAGTCCCAGTCAGACTTGTCGGACCGTAGATGGTCTAAAAGAAAATGTCCGGAGGATGGGCCCGCCCTAATTTTACACGAAGGAAAAGAGATTGGAGGTATCCGATCCACACAAAAATGGAGAGCGAACGCTAGTACAGAGTGTGGCAAGGGGGAACTTTTCCAGGGCGGGCCATCAACGAGCTCTAACCCGCTGGGGGAGGCCTTTGATCTCGCGTAAAAAAACATAAACAAACATTGAGTCAGGAAATCGAAATTGTACGACGATAGGCCGACAAAAAAAAGCCGGACGGCGATGGCCCGCCGTGGACATAAAAAAGGAAACATCCGAGTCAAGATCAAAGGTCACGAAAGAACGACGACATAAAAACCACATGAGAAAGGGGCACGATCGTTGGCGGTGAAAAACCATAGGGTCTCTAAAGCAAAAAGGGCGAACGAAGGGGGGACATGGGGGAGGTACCAGATCTCCTATTCAGACAAGATGATCACCAAAATACTTGAGAAAGAATTAGTAGGTCGGGGGGGTCGACAGATTATACGGGCTCGTTGCGCAATAAGTTGTAAACCAGGGGGGAAAAAAAAGAAAGTCATAAGAAGTTCAGCGGGACGGGGGAAAAAAAAAAAGCTCATTTGCCAGGTAATAGAGACGAAAAAAAGAACAACAGCTTGGGCGATTCCCCTTTGCCGACGCAAATCTTTTTGAGGAACGGGCATACAACCACAAAGGACTGGGGGGGGGGAACATGGGTTTGGAGAGCGTCTTCTCAACAATAGGACGAAAAAGGGAACTGACTGCCACCAGGGCAGGGGGGAGACAATGACATCTCTATAGTACGACGGGATAAACTATCTGAAAAAAAAAAAAAAAAGAAAAAAAAAATCGTTAGGGGAAGAAACAGACTCGGTTGGTGGCGCTGGGTTGACCATGACCGGAGAAATTAAAAAAAACCTCGGTTCTTGAAAAGGACTGGAGCGTGATAAAGAAACGGATAAGAACATGAGGGGTGCTCAGAGCGGTGCTTATTTTGCATTAAAGGGATCAAAGACGAGGGAAGACGTAAAAACGGCGAAGAAAGAGGAAAAAAAGAGGTTCCGCATGTCGAAAACCTCACAGATAGATAAAGATACGAAGAAACTTAAACCACAAAACTTTCACTGGGGAGGGAAGAGATACCTATCATAGCAGGGGGGGTGCATGGGAAAGGGGGGAAGGAGGGGGTGGCTGAAGTACTCTAGGGCTTCAGGAGTCGGGAAACCTAACAAATCCACAAGAGCGGCCATGCCAAGGAACAGTACTGGGGGGTCGGGGGCTGTAGAAGGGACATCAGGATTAGCAAAGTTAATCATGCCACGAATAGGGGGGGAGGGAGACGCTACTGTTTAATTTCAACGCTACTCATCAAAAAAATGACATGCAGGAAAAAAATAATAAAAGGAAGCAGGCGTGTTATTTCTCTGGGGACAACCATAACTAGAATTGAAAGAGGGAAACTTTTAATCTATTGTGTGGTGTGGTACGGGTACTTCAAGGAAGTGAAAAAACACTGGCTTTATCGTGAAAGCAAGGGACATTTCCTTGTAGGGCTGTCCGACGTGAATAACAGGGAAAAAAAAAAAAAAGGCTGTTAAATCCCAGACGGGGGGGGGAAAAAAACATACAAATCTCGGATGGAAATCTAGATCAAAGGAAAAAACGAAATGGACATGCAAAAGAAACGGGGGCAAGTTTGGGGGTTTCAAAAAGGGGGGGGGGGAAACAGGACGAAACCATCCAGCTGGAGTAGAAGCAAGGGTCTGAAAGGGGGTGGCCATAAATTAGTCTGGTCATGGAATGCTATAGAAACACAGGGACGAGGGGGAAGGGATGATGACTTGCGGATAGGCTGGCTGAAAAGGAAGGCAGCAGAGGGACGTGACTATTAAAAAAGGGTAAAATCCCTCAGTTTAAATGAAACGACCAAAATCGCCGGTGTAAGCTGTCACTGAAAACAGGCGCGGCATCCAGGCGGAATTAAAAAAAGACAGGGTGTGCACGTGCTTAAAAAGATGTCGCAGGTAGGAGGAAAACTAAACAAAAGAGAAAAACAGATAACTAGACTGCGTGGCGTGAAAAAGCCGTATGCCGAGCGTGTTGTGCTAAAAAAAATGTCGTGACGGCCAATATGGAAAAGGGAGGTTGTGTCGACGGGCAACGGGTGTCCGTGGGAAACCTACGGAGTCAAAAGTAGCATGATGGGGGGGCGTCAGGCTACGCGGAAAAAGAGCTGAGGCCATCATTGTCCCTGGCAGGTTCGTGGTACGCGGGGGGGTGGTCAACAAAAAGTCGAAAAAGGATCGTGGAACAATGCAGAAAATCACCGGTGAAAATGGGGGGGCAGAGAATGCATCTTGCAAAACGGCTACTTACAGACCGCTGTGAAAAACGGGACGAAGGATAGCTCCGCGCCACGGAACACTCCCTGACAACGGTTGCCTGAAAAATACGCCGAAGACTAACGAGAAGAAGACTTCATGGGGTGGAAAGAAAAGAATTAACAGGAGGGAGGGAGACACTGGACCTAAAGAAGCAAGGGAAAGAAGGGAGATTTTTTGAAGGGGTGGGTCCCAAACGGGGGGGGGTGGCTGAGCAAAGGGGAGGTCAATTAAAATGGCAAGACTGAGAGCGTAATACCAGAATCGGGGAGTCCTCAAAGAATACTCGGGGTTTGCGGGGGTCGCTCGGCACACTAAAAAGAGAACAAGCAAAAAAAAAACCACGCTTCCGAACCCAGTGAAAGAAAAAAAAGGGAAAGACGCCTTGAAAGTCACACGAAGAAAGGCTCTGGACGTAAAGGCAGACTGGGGGGGGGAAAAGAGGTCAGAAGTTGCCAAATGGGAAAAAAAAAAAAAAAAAAAATTGGTTTTCATTGCTCTTAGGAATTTTCTTACATCCGATCGACTCGAACCCCGCGTCGGCCAAAAGGCAAGGTCGTCAG
>Ga0179593_1470763_pt1 | contig 12415 bp, 16 predicted proteins | sample CZODoug2_1_08_16_FD_185931 | JGI IMG/M metagenome (GOLD analysis project Ga0179593, IMG submission 185931) | Vadose zone soil fungal communities from Angelo Coast Range Reserve, California, USA - CZODoug2_1_08_16fungal (PacBio error correction) | ecosystem: Environmental > Terrestrial > Soil >...
TTGTCAGGTTAGCCATGATAGAGAAGGGGACCACCGGAGCCGTGGGTGGGAGGAAAAGAAGTTTGTTAAGGGCTGCAAGCGGAGACCGGCGGCCGTAAGAGCCTTGAAAGGGGGAAGCGTAACTATAGACGAAAAAGACCAAGGGCGAGGGCCAGGAGAGAACCAGAGTAGATTGCAATGAGTCGGCAATGTGCCGAAAGTCTGTCATCGGGAGGAAATACGTGAATCTCTGGTTCAACGGGAGACCTTGTTGGAGCGGTTGGAGAGGGGTAGGGTCGTCGGAATTGTGGGGGGGTCTGTGACAGATGTGTGCTTATGGCAATCCCTCGGTTGTCCGACTACTGGGAAGTCTATAATGAGAGAGCATAAATACTGTGGAAAAAAGGGAAATATTATATTAAACTAGAAAAAAATTGGTTTTTGGCGGTGACCAGGGAACGGTCGCCAGAACCGAAATCGTAAGCCATCCTTAAAGAAGGGTTGGGTCGGAAAAAAAAAACATCAGCGTGCTCAGAGGAGGGAGGACCGTAGTAGAGAAAGAGTTCATAGCAAGGAGAATGAAGGGGACTATGAATAGTAGGGACCACATGGCCTGGGGGGTGCAAAAGGGACAGACTCGTCCATCACATTATCAACGCTTTGCCTTGGATGAACCAGGGGTCCGGAGGGGCGGGGGGGGAAGGAGGATGGCAGCAGGCTAATCTGTCTGAGGAAACTGTCAAGGAGCAAAAGGTTTGCCTTTAGCTTTTAAGAAGGGGGCGGACTCTAGATCTGAAGGGGAATAAGAGCTTGCGGTAAATCATCGCATCTGGGGGGGAAGCACATAGGGTGAAAAAATGGGGATGCACTTAAAATGACTCGAAGGCCGCCGGACTGGTTAAGAAGCGGAGGCCAAAACTAGGGGTCAACGGGGGGAGGGTAATCGATAGCGCTGGGGGGAGGAAGGGTTGATAACCTCGAGTCGTTAAGACTATTCCGCATAGAGGGGGTAGTTAAAAAATTTGTGTCCATGCAGACCGCTTGCGCAGGGGATCAGGGCATTGTGGATACCTTCCCAGGGCGCCAGTAGCTCTCAAGTGGGGCCTTTGCAAGCAAAATTGCCGGAAAGGGTTTTTTCAGATGCCTAGCGCCGGCCGGGAGAACGGAGGTTAAGGAAAAAACAAGTTCGGGCAAGAACTCCGAAGCCGTCGACAAGGGACCGGTAAGCGATTCATAAAAATTAGTCAAGGGTTCGCGAAATTCGAGGTCAGCAAAAGAGGAAGAAAATGGCAGAAGGAAATTAGTGGGAAGGGCAGTGAGGCGACTTACCTCAGAACGTCAAATCTACACCCCGAAAGGGGGAGGGAGCGAGAGCAGTAGGCCAGGAAGTTCAACCAAACTCTAATGCGAGAACGGAGCTTGTGTAGAAACAGGGAAAGCGACGTACGGAGTGAAAGGGGGCTTCGTGCGATAGATCTTCAGGCAATAAATTGGCGTAGCGTTCCCCGAAAGCAGGGGGGGTCAGCATGGGGGGGTCCGGTGGTTTGGGGTGTTGAAGCAGTGTTGGTGCTCTCCAAAACTAAGAGGTCAAAAAAAACGGGGAGTAGTAGTAAAGAGGGATATGGGGGGAAATGAGCCGAAGACGTGACACGCAGGAAAAGACAGGAGGGGGGAATCGACAAAAAAGGTGGTGGAGGGACGAATTTGGCTCGCAAGGATTTGTGGGAAAGCAGTACGAGGGGGCGATTTTAAGATTTGATCACGAAGCACTGTTGGAGAAGGTGGGGGGCTCGAAAGTCGAGCTAACGGCAAGGCCGCGCTCCTTCGCGGCGTTAGATGTGAGGAGGCCCGCATGCACTGCATAATGAGAGAGCCTTCGGCGCAAACTATTAGGAGGGAAATTAATTTGGGCTGCGAACCGGAAATGATGGAAGGGGACGTGGACAAAGGTGTGAGGTAACGAGGTGGTCCTGACGTTCGGGTGATATAGGCTTAACATTGGGAGGGGACGATGAAGGCCATCTGAATATCAGGGGGGCTGCTGGAAGGCCAATGGTGATGCCCACCCCAAGAAAACCGAGATACGGGCGCAAAATCTGAAAGGGGATGTACGGCGTCAACATTGAAGTGTCCCACTGCTACCACCAAAAGAAAGACCGTAAAGTACACCAATGAAATCACCAAGCACAAGAGGGGAGCGTCGGCAAAGAAGGCGGTGCTAGATCAACATCAATTCTACTCAGAGGGAAAGTGAGAAAATCGAACATTGGGGGGCGACACTGACCTGAAAAAAAAGAAGAAAACGGCGCCTTCGCCAAGATGGAACACATAGGCACCTATTTCTTCCGGTTGGGAAACGGGAGGGAACAGGGCAACTAAAGCATCTTGCTCAAGAGGGCAACTGATGGGGCAAACTGGACAAAAAAGGCTACTTACCTTAAGAGAAAGGGGGAAACAGATGCCTAAATCCGACAGGAAAAACACCCAAAACACGCTGGGAAGTCCAGGGGTCATCAGAAAAAGCGGTGATCCTTTTTAAAGGGTGAAGGAAGGACTGGGCAGGCCTGCAAAAGAAGTCTAAATGTTCGTGGAGATACGAAGGAGGCGAAGACCCGTCTGACAGGGGAGGCTCCTGAGTAGCACTCGGCAAGGGGGAGAACGGTTTAACCTCGATGGGTCAGATCAACCTAGATTATCAATTATGAAACGGCCCGGCAAGGAAGACCTCATGTCGCTGAAAAAGGGACGAATCAACCATAAAAAGGGGGGAATGGATCGAAGGAGAAGAAAATTGTTCCTGCAAATGATTCTCAGAATTCTAAAAAACGACTGGGAGTCGGAAAATTGGCCGGTAGGACCTAGAAAAAAAAAAAAGATGAAAGAAGTACACCCATAAGAGAAAGAGAAACAAAATCTGCCAAGGTGAGAAATCCTACCATCTTCTGTGTAAAAGGGCCGCGGCAAAAAAAAGAGACAGAAAAGGACTAATATTCGATCCGAAGGATCGGTTCTGAGAAAAAGCCAAAGAAGAATCAGGCAGTTTTTCGGCTATAGGGTTCACTCGCGCACCAACGGACATGCCGAGACACTGCCGACAGGGAAGGAGGGACGCAAGGACAATTCTGGGGACTCTTCCACAACTGCTCTGGGGGGAAAGAGACAAGAAATGGAACGCAAAAGCGGACTTAGCGGCTGGCAGGTGAGTCCTACTGACACATAAAAGAGAGCTTCGGTGGGTATCCTAACTTCTAGAGGAGGAGTAAAACAAGGTGGGGGGGGGGGGTGGTTGAAATAAAAGGAGCGACGGCTTTTTCACTAGAGGGAATCAAAAGAGGAAAAGTTCGACCCTCATTTCTGAACTGGAAGAGAAGATAGGAATATCAATACGAAAGGGAGACAGAGGATGATAAGAGAAACCCCTTAATTATCTAATAAGAAAAAAAATGTATGATGGAAAGAGTATATTATTCAATTTCTTGCGGAAGGAAGATAATCGTCTCAAATTTCCTTCTCTGACGGAGCAGAAGGCGGGGGCTTAAAGGGACAGAAAAGGAAGTAAATTGGTGAAAAAGTGCTTTCTGGCTTAAGATAGTCTTCAAAACCAGACGCCAGCCTTGCCGAAAGGGCAGGCTGAAATTCCTTCAGGAGGAAGTTCGGACGCAAAAGCAAGCGCGAGAGGGCTTGGACGGGAGGGAGGGAACATCGAAGCCTCAATGCGCGGGGGGAGGGAGGGTGGAATTCTGCTACGAAAGAAAAATATACCGGTTTGTGGGAAAAGAATCATTAAAGGAGGCATCGGGGCAAGTCCGGAGGAGTATTGACCGGGCACCGGGTGGATCTCTAACTCACATAGAAGAAAAAAGAAGAGAGGTGGAAATGGTAGAAGAAAAAAGGATAGATTGTTGATCTAGATAGGGAGACTGACGATACAGGTTCGGAAGACGAAAGAGGGCATCCCGCTTAGGACCAGGGGGAGAAAAATGGGGAAGCGTGTGAGCGGAAAGTGAGCGGGGGGTCCAGGAGGAAGATTGTTGGAAGTGATGAAGACCGCCAAGGCCCACTTAAGCGAGGTTGAGAATTCTAGAAGCATCTGGAAAAACTTAAGAGGAGGAAGAGACAAAAACTAAAACTGTTGTTGATTTTAAAATTCGACTACGGACGATACGATTCTCATTACGGAAGTGGGAGAACGGCTGCATAAGGTTGAAGATGAAAAAGAGAGGGTCGCCAGATCGGGGGGCGCCAGGAGTGAGGAATGCGTCGAGAAGGAATTCCCGAATGTGGAAAGGAGGTGGAAAAACATGTGGAAGGAGGGGGTCCTGAGTCCTTCCTTCTACAAAAAAATGACACGTAGAACAAGGGAAGGGAAGGTTACCAGGATTTGAAGGCGGTGCTGGTGGTAATCTTATTTCACCGGAGAGGAGGCCAATCCGGGCGGGCAGGGAAGCCGGTGTGAAAGGGGTAGGCGGGGTTAAATCAATGCGAGGAGAGGAGAAGGAGGTAGATAGCTTAGGGAAGGTCTCAGACGTTCGGCAAGACGCACACATAGTGGTGCCGATGGGAGGACACGTCTTTAGCGGAAGGACAGGTGTTACTCGTTTGTCAGGAAGGAGGGCCTGGCTTTATTCCTAGATAAGAGTAGCACGAGGGCGGGATTTGTAGCAGAGGATGTCTACGAGGGGGATTAATTGGAGATGGTGAAAGATTTCCTGGGTTTATCTTGAAAGGCTGTGATTATCAAACGAATACCGAGTCTTGTTGAGCCGGACAGGCCCAATTTATTGGTGGGCGAAATAAGCGAATGCACAGGGGGGGCTTGGGAATCAGAAAAACCTGGGAATTCAGGTGTTTCGCATCATTGGAATCGAAGCTCACGTCCATCGGCCCCGCGGTTCCGCCGCCGAGAACCAGAAAGTCCGCAGGAAACACGCCGTACGTAAGAAAATGGAGGGAAATGCCATCGCTAATACCTAGCCTGTCGCGCTCCATGTTTCAAGGGAAAAGGGTAGGCCCGCGGCGATAGCAAGTAAAGTTGTCAGGGAATGAGGCGGCCGACTTACAACAAGCTCAAAACAAAGCGGCTCAAAAATGGGGGGGTGGGCAGATCAACCGTCGCCGATAAAAGTGCCAGGGAGCCAAAATACGGATCAAAAAGTAAGAGGTTTCAGAAGTCAAGAGGGGAGAATCTAAGGTAGGTTTAAAAACGTGGCGGAATTGTCGAAAGAAAATTCGGGGATTATTTGCTGGTCGGGGAAACGGCAGAGAAGAAAGTTCAGTGACAGCAGTGGAGTAGTCAGGTAGAGGCAAGATCTCAAAAAAGGGGGAGGTAAGAGAGAGGTGAGGAAAAAGAGGATCTGAAGAAGAAAGGAGGAATGGCCACTAGCGGAAGCGGGGAAACAATCTATTGCGTTTTTATTATCGCAATGACGAAAAGGTTAAAATGAAGGGAGTCGGGGTAGAGCGGTGATCGAAGCTAGGTGAAAAAAAGGTAAGGTGGGGGGCTCTTCAACTGCGGCGAAACGGCAGCGCGGATAAAGCTCCCCGCGTGCGGGGGGAGAGGGAAAGTGACGTCAACTTCCGGAAAAAGAGTGCGGGCGCCATAGAGAAAGTTCATTGACTGACGTGTAACAGGGAGTTAGAAAACAACAGAAGCCTGAGCGAGGGCTCTTGGGGTACGGATGGGGGAAGGGACATCATCAGTTGCCTGGAAAGCGTGCTGGGGATCTATAAAAGCGGGGACGAGGGCTGATAAGCCAATATGAAAACCGAAGGAAAGTTTTTGCATGCGGGAAGGACCAGGGATCGATCATGGCGTCGAAAGCCATTGTCTGGACGGGGGGCGCAAAAAACCCGTTAAAAATTTAAAGACGATAACGCCTGGAAATCCCCAATGTGGGATTGTTTGTGTTGGTGGGGCGTGAAAAATTTCACAGGGAGAGAAGAATTTAGAATAGACCCCAAAAATAGAGAGTATAACGGCACCCTACTCTGATACTCAGTAATAGGGAATGGAACAGACAGTTGTCATCCGGAAGGAACGAGGAAGAGAAATTAGGCCGTCTATGTATCACTAGGAACCTGGGTGCTGGGCCGATCCTAACTATACCGGGGCAAGAAGGACATATAAGGGGGAGAGGAGCAGAGAGCAAAATAATCACGTGGGAAACCGGAGACATGAAACCGGCTAGGAACGAGGGGAAAGAGGACGATCTCATGAACATCATAAGTGAAAAAAAAACACGTCTGAAAACCGTTTAAGGGAAGGACAAAGCTTTGATCTGTTCATGGGGGGGTTCACCTCAAGGCCTGAGAAGGAAATGCCTCCGATAAATGGTAAACTGTAAAGAAGATAAAAAAGGAGGGGGAGAATGTAGCGACGGCTGACTCAAATAAAACCAGGCCCGCAGGGCAACATCTAATGTTTGAATTCACAAGCTTAGCAGGGGACACAGACCGGCCCGGCGACTATGCTCTGGCGCCAGGTCGGAACGTCAGCCAACAAAAAGTTGGAACCCCGAAGCGTTGAAGAGGACTATAAAAAAGCTGGAACGGAAAATTATTCGGGAAGACACAGCTCAGTCGGGACAAGGCCTGTATTCGAATAAAACAAGAGAGTACCGGGAAAACATAAAAGAAAGGCTAGAACGCGACGTGTCAGCCAAAAAAAACGTTTAAAGGGCGGGGCACCGACTGAATCGATAGAGATCGAGAGCACACGAAGGAGATCGGTGGGCTCTCACGGCCAAAATAATCAGGGATTTCGGAAAAAGATGAGGTATAGGCCAACCACGGGTTCCAGGAACTACCACGCCGCATTGCAGCGAACGCGAGGAAATGCGGAAGCCGCCGTCTTAGGAAAGGCGAGCACGACAATGGAGACGCCGACTAACAGCGCTTCGGGGGGAGGAGGGTCGATTCTCATAAAGAGGGAAACAATAGGGGGGGGGCGCGAGCGCGTTGGGCCAAGCCTAGTAAAGGCAAAGCAAACACATGTCCTAAGACATTGATCGCCCGGCTTTAAACTAATATCGGACACCGCCTAATTCACAAAATTTAGAAAAGGGGAAAGGGGAAGGGGGTCTAGGACGAAAAGAGGAACATGGGATGACCGAACAGGATGGATCGCTCGCAAAAAGCCAATGAATATCTAGCTCACCAAAAAAAACCGGAGTAAAAAGATGGATGGACGAATCATCCTCTGACTCCAGGGAGGATCTAAAAAAAAAAAAGAGTTAAACATTGTCGAACTGGGCATTGGAACTTTCTGAGGAAAATTGCAGAGGAGGGACAAATCCAACTCCTGGGGAAATGTGGCGGCGGAAAGAACGTAGCCTGGAAGCAAGCACGCGCTCGCGTTCCCCTTGTGTCACGATGTGCAGCATGAACACTAGGGAGGTGTAGCCGTATTAAAGGAGGGGGATGCCGGCACTTTTTAAGGGGACCCAGCAGTAGGAAAGGGATTGATGGAATGTCTCAGGGACGTAGAGGAAAGTTCAAAAAGTTGTGCGCGCGAATCAGAGTAATCACACAAAAAATCGAAGGAATAAGACCATAAGCTCGGGATATGTGCATATAAATCTGTAGATAAAAATAGGAGTGCCGTCTGGCCAAGAGGGAAACTCTCCCAGCTGGTCGGACTTGAGGGAAAGGGGGTAACTGGATCTAGTAAAAATTTGGGGGTTTCGGGGGTTTTTGAGATGGAAGGAAAAACTTCCAACTGGGGCCCAGAAATTAGAGATTGGAAGATTCAATCGGCCGGAGCGTAATGAGAGACACAGAAACGTGGTTGCGTTGAAGGAATAAAAAGGGCAAAGGCCAAAAGGAACAGGGAGGGCAAAGTTGTAATCAACTTTATAAAAGGTTTTAATTCTATTTGAGGCCAGCGAAGAACCGGGGGGATCGCCATGGCGTAGCCGTTCCGGAAGTCGAACAGATCCGGGAGGGAAAGAAAGGGTCCGAGGTTGAAAAGCAAGGAAGGGAGCAACCCAGGCAAAATACACTAATGATGACAGGGATTTGACCTGGGGAGGGTGTGGGTGACTCTGAAGGGATCAAAAGTGCAGAAGGAGGCCGGAGAAAAGGTCAGGAGCAGGTTGACAGGTGGTTAAAAATCAAAAGATCGCGGAGCGTCGGCAGAGGCCGTAATAACTTAGGTGAAGTAAGAACGGCCGCAAGCGGCAGGCACAATGGTGACGGAAGTTTCACGCTGAGGCTGGGGCGAATCGAGGGTTCTCGTTATTTCAAAGAAGCGGGAATAAGAAACAACTGATTTCCTCGAGGAATAGAGGACAGAAAAATGGGGGGGCGTATTGGTACAACTCTGTCGAAGGTCAAGTCTTGGCTAGGGTGAGTCCTTGGGGATGATCATCGGGGCTTAAAGTGAGAAAGGAATTGTTGTAGCGAAGTCAAGGACCATTGATCGGGGCAATAGCGCTTAACCGGGGAATTGTGGCCAGGGGGACAGCACCACAAAGTCCTCGGGGTGTTGAAGGATGTCCGGGAAGAGCGGCCGAACCGCGCTTTCAATCTCCGCTCAGATCAAACAGAACTGAAATCATCACCTAGGTCACGAGAAATTTCCACTCATCTCTAGTCCTTCGCTGGTAGAGACAAATGAGGGTTCAAAAAGCATGTTCAGAGCGCGAAGTAGAGAAAATATGTGGAAGTGGAATTGAAGTCTTTGCGCTAAAGGGAAGGCCCCGAGCTCGGGGTGTTAGAGGGAGATGCCTTCTCAGCGAGGGCATCGAAAAAACGAGAACGGGCTCAAAAAAGAGGCAAATTTTTCAGGAAATGGGACAAATAGCCTGGTAGGAATTGAAACAAGTTCGGCAGGGCATAGGACTTGAAAAAAATAAATGTTGGGTCGTTCGAAAACTTGGAAGATCACTATGGTTAGACCGCAGTTGGGGTCAAGAACCCAGTACAAGAAACCGAGGAGGAAACAGGACCTATTGAAATTATCACGGCTCGTTTACTCCTCACAATTGCGGAGGTACCAGATTATCGGAGGAAAAGCGGGGGGGTCAAAAAAGGAATTCGTAAGAACAGACTTTTTGGGCATTCTTACCGGCGAGGGGCAGTACTTGTCAAAAAGCTCCCTGGTCTTATGGTGGGGCTCACGGACAATCTCTTGAGGAAGACGACAAGCAAAACCCTCCCCTAGGGAGAGAGTGGGAGCTTCAAAGGATAAGGGATATAGAGACGGAACCCTTCAGTCGGCAGTGAAACGAATGAAAGGCTGATGTGAGATTATAAAATTTGGAGAAGCCGCTCCGGGAGTTGGACGGCGAAGTCTGGTGGTCGGGAAGGTCCGAGGGGGAGTCGTTAGAAAGCTGAAAAAAACGAACAAAGGGGTGAGCTGAAATTCCAAGTAAGAGGGGGGAGCACTCCATGGAATAGTTATCAAAGGAAGTTTATTCACCGGAGAGAAAAGCAGGAGGAATTACAACCAAGGAAACTCACACATCGAGAACACGATGCGGTTCGAAGGGACCAGAGAGGGACTAAGAGAGCAGTATCAAACAAAGGTGTAAAAAAAAGAAGTTACTTAAAAACGATCGCGGGGGCGTTACTGGTAAAAAAACTGCACCGTTGTCTTCCGGTAGAAGAATCTAGGTATGACAGGTAGGGTTAAAAATCAAAGGAGAGGCCAAGAAAAACAGTCACTGGGGAAAAAAAGCATTGGCAAAAAGTCGCCTTCAGGAAAATCGAGGTCAAATTTCTCCTGAACAGCAGCGAAACATACAACCGTCTAAATAATGGGGGTGGCCAAGGGGGGAAATTGGGATCGTCAAGTTTGAAGAACCTTTCTCAGGAGGAACCCAGAAGGAGAGTTTTGAAACGGAGGACATTTATTGATGGACAGAAAAGAGGATAAATATTGCGTATCAAAAACCTGCCTCTCTGAATCAAATGGGGTTGGGAATATAAAGAGGATCAATTAGTACAAAGAAAGGGCAAATCAGGGGAGGGCCTCGGAGGATTACCACAAAAAGAAGGTCTGATGCAGAGTTCTAGATACTGGTCCTTCGAAGGTAACGAGATCTATCAACAGAATCTGAGGGATACAGGGGGGCCTGTATTTCAAAGAATCTCAAAACATCGCCGCCAAGAAAAAAAAGGAAAAAAAAAAAAAAGGGGGAAGGAGAAGAACACTCTAGATTTCGAAAAGGAAGAAAGGACAAACGCTTGTGGAATTTCCGGGCGGAACGGAGGCATTGCGAGGGAATCGAGAGAAAACTCCGATATCTGGTGGGACTGAAAATCGGGAGGAGGGGTTTGCGTCGAGGGGGGTAATCTCAAAACTAGCAGGAGCTAGACTCCTTAGACAGAAATTCACAGAAAGGGGTTAGTGTAGTGCCCAAAGGGTCGGTCCGCGTCGGAGAAGTTTAATAGAAGACACTCTAAACTCTTAGGGGAGGGTCAGCCGAAGGATAAGTACCGAGATAGGCGGAAGTAAAATTCTAGTAGGGAGGGGCACGGCTACCAGATGGGTACTTCTTCATGAGGTTTGGAGGAGACCTAGTATTCCGCCGAAGAAATAAAAAAGTTGGCTGGGAGGGGGGCCGGAGCTCTCTGTCTACTCAGAAGGTAATCTACTAAAAATTATAAAAAGAAGGAACAGAGCGACTATTAAAAATCAGAAACCACAAAAAGGGGATCAAAATAAAATATAGGAGTTTCTGGGGCAGGGTCGAATGAGGGAAAAGAAAAAACCATGTCGTGGGAATCGATCCTTCCGCTGGACCAGTTGAAGGCAGGGTACTTGAGCGGTCTTCTATGTCAGAAAACCAAGGGAGCCCCAAGGGGGGGGAATGTTTACAACTCCTGATGAAGGGTCGAGGGGAGACAGGCCCTCGCGTCGGCGATGTCGAAAGACGTAAAAATAGGAGGGGGGGCGTCTTATTAAATGGGGAAAATCTCCTTCCACCGGCAATTTTGGGGAGTGAACATGGGGAAATGGGGGGAAAGGAGGGAAAGTTCTCCTTCTAGGGGAGGCAGGGAAGGTGGGATCATAAGCAAGAAAGAAAAAAACACTGGAAGAAGAGAGGGGGATTTTTCAGGTAGAAGAACCGCGCGATCTGAAGAGGGGAATAGAGAAACGGGGGAACTAAAGATAGTCGGGTGCACTTAAGGCAGAAAGAGGGAGAAACCTCTTGGCGGAGTGCTACAGGTGGGGGGCTGTCTCGGTGAAAAAATGAGGGGTTTCTGCGTTCGGAAGGTATCTGAAGGAAACCAACCTGTAAGCGAAGTACAAGGGTGAGCAATTTCGGAAGAATAGGAAAAGCATAGACAGGGCAGTCTAAACCTCACAAGGGGGGGGGTTTGAGGCCCGATTCCCGCGACATAGACGCAAGAAGGGACTTAGCCTGAAGAAGCTTTTGAACTGAAAAGGAAGGGTCTCCACGGGAGGACAAGGAGTACCCATGTCGAGTCGCCGAAAGCCTAATCTGAGCAAACGGGGAACGGAAGAATCTCCCGGGAGGGGGGAAGGGCAGATCCGCAAGGAGGACAGAAATAATAACCGCCGCGGGGTGAGAAAACATATGTTAACAAGTTTCGTTTAAGGAGGTATTGCGCGTGAAAGGGCTCGAGCTCAAGGGAAAAGAGAGGGTTGAAAAATTGTGGTGGGGTTTGTGGGGGGAGGCGCGCAGGGAAAAGATGAAGGGGGTAGTGAGAGGTCGGAGGGGGTAGATCCGTTGAGGAGCTTCAGCAAATAGAGAAGTTGGCAATCTTGAGTCTAGGAGAAGGTATCTTTTCAATTAGGAAAGGTAAGGGTAAAAAAGGAGGTAGAGTTCGGATAAGGGTGCGACTTGGTAGAAAGTGTGTGGAACGCAGGTCGGAGTACTATTCTGGACAAGGGGCGAATGTTTAGGGGAAAGTGTGGGAATGCAGCCATCGGGGGCAAGGGTAATGGCATTTGTGCCAGGGAGAGCATGGTCATTCTGCTTGGAAGAGACCTCTAGGTCAAATTTGGGAGTTAAGAAAGAAACTTGGTCTTAGGGTTGGGGAACTGCTTCATTGGCCACATCGGAAAAGCGTTTGACAGACCAAAAAAGAGGGAAACGATGAGGCGACAAAAGAGAAAGTAGGAGTAGAAAAAAAGGGGTGCCAGAGAAATCTCGAAAAGGAATCTCTTGTTCTAGCAATTACTTCACAAGCAGAGGAAGGAGCAAAGCGGTTACATGGGGGGGGGGGAGGTAAGTTCAATTACGGAAAATAACACTCCAAGCACGCGGGGTCTTAGTGAAGAGAAAAAAAAAAGGGAGGTGCCAGCCAAACTCAAAGAGAAAAAAAAGGAGCTGGTGTCGTCACCATCGGGGAAGGGAGGGGAACAAACAAAAACGTCGTTTGGCATGGAATACTTCTCTTAAGGGGGCAATAGGAAAAAAAGGCGCGAAAAAAATGATGCCTTCAAGGGGATGAGTCACGGGCG
>Ga0179593_1470814_pt1 | contig 12415 bp, 21 predicted proteins | sample CZODoug2_1_08_16_FD_185931 | JGI IMG/M metagenome (GOLD analysis project Ga0179593, IMG submission 185931) | Vadose zone soil fungal communities from Angelo Coast Range Reserve, California, USA - CZODoug2_1_08_16fungal (PacBio error correction) | ecosystem: Environmental > Terrestrial > Soil >...
AAAGAGGGGGGAGATTTGGTGGTATAAGGGGGGGGGGGGGGAAAATACCCTTTCAAAGATTGTGCGGGTCACAATCTAGGTGCCAAGACAAAAAAAAAGTCTGAGAAAAACAAATCAGGCAAGTGAATACGAGCGGGAACGGAGGGGGACTTGGGGTGTCAAAAAAATGACTAGAAAAGGGTGACAACCTCAACCCAATCGGGTAGAAGGGGAAGTGTGGGCGTTCATTCTGGAAGGGGGGGTCGAAGGATGACCTAAATCCCTGTGTGGGGGGGCCAAAATAAGGAGGGGGGGGTGGTTGGGAAAACGGGAAAATACCTTCGGATATAGAAAAAGAAGAAGTCAGGGAGAAAAACCTCCAAGTATGGAAAAGCATAAAAGGGTGGAAGGTGGGTAGGGTGTCGGACACAAAAAGAAGTGCAACAAACGAGAGGGAAACGCGTTGAGGGTACATACCAAATGACAATAAATGCCGGAAATAGGTTGAAGGGAAACAAACCTAGCTCATCGATGTAATTTCGGGGTGGAATGAAGAAAGGGATGGGGAAAAAAGTTGGCGGGGCGACGAGCTAAACTACGCCAAGGGGGGAAAAAAAAAATTGTGAAGAGGTAGGGGGGGGGATTCAAATCAAGACCAAAGATGGGTCGCCAAAACAAAAGGGTAATGACCAGAATGGGGACACCGGTGAAACAGGGCAGGGGTGTCAACGAATGGGGAGCGGAAAGAGCGAAAAAGGGGGTCTCATCAAAAAAAAAAGGGTTAACCCAGGGGGGGGGGAGTGGACAATCACAATTGTCAAAAACTCATCGAACAAGGTTATGGGGGGGGGGGAAGGGTCCAGAAAAAAAAGAACTAACAAGAACTGGAGGCGGAAACCAAACGGAGGGGAAGGAGTCCAATTCCGTTTTGCACCTTGACTTTGGTTCACGGAAAAGATCTAATTGCACAGCGCGAGTGAAAGGCGGGCAAGGGGAAACAAACGTACAGGTTTCATGGGGTAAGCTGCAAACAGCAAAAGGACTCAACCGGGGAAAAATAACCGTCCAAAAAGGTGTGTCCCGCAAAAAAAAACCGTTGTGTCAAACGGCGACAAGTGGGAAGCAGTTCGAATTCAGAATCAAAATGGGTTGGGGGGGGAAGTTGACGAGATAATTTTTTTGAAAAAATGAATGAGGGGGGGGAAATTTGGAAAAGGAGGGAAACGAAGGGGAACAAAAAAAAAGACGATAAAAACCGGTGTCGCTTTGAAGGGGTTGTCTGGTAAAGGGGGGGGAAGCCTTGGCCTGGAAAGTGGAAGGGGTGTCCAGGGAAAAATCAAACAGCCTGAAAGGGTGGGTCTTGAAAAAAGGGAAAAAAAGGGGGGGGGGGAGGTGGGGGGGGGGGAAATCTTTAGACGGGGGAAAGTCAAGAGGCCGCCGGAAAGGCAAAACCTTTATGTGTGTGCCGGGGGGCAAAAAAGAGACCGATCTTTGGGGGGGGCAGGGGGGTAGTAAAGGGACTTGTCCCGGAGAGCCCGTTCTAGGTTCCGGGGGAAAGTTCCGGTTCGGTTAAACCCCAAAAAACAAACTGCACGCAAACGATCGAGGTGGGACCAGAAAAAGTTTGTGCAAAGAGAAGGGGAATGGGAAGTTGATTGCACACGGGGTTCAGGTAAAAACGAGAGAAAGATTCGAAAAAGGAAGACAATTTGCAGTTCAAAAAAAAAAAAACACACTGCTGAAAAACGGGGGGTACTTTCAAAGGGAAATGGGCCGGGGAAAACTGGGAAATACCAGTGGGAGAATCGGTATTGAGGGTTGACTCCGATCAAAAATAGAGCCACAAGAGACGGAGGGTTGCGCAAGTCGAGAACGAAAAAAAAGCGGGGAAAAAACTTGAAAAAATCGAGCAACATTTTGGAAAAACGGGAAGGGGAAAGAGAAAGCCGTTGGTAATACGTGGGAGGTCCCATCGTTGAAAAACTGGGACGGCGCGGGCGGGGGCAGAAGAAGGACTTGGGGTTGGGGGGAAATTTCGAAGAAGTTAAAAGATTCAGGGCCTCTTGATGAGTTTTGAAAAAAAGGGGGGGGCGATGGCCAAAGGAATCATGGTTTAAATGCAACCCATTAGTCGATGGGGGTCCGCCAAACCGGTTTTTCAGCCATTGTGGGCAAAAGGGGGGGAAAAAGGAGAATACTGCAGTGACGAGGCGGAGGAATACTTCTATGGCGAAGAAAGGGGGAAACAAAAGCCATCGATGTGGGAAAGTCAGGAGGGGGGGGATCAAAGAAGATCAAACAAACAACAAAAAGGGGGAAGAGGGAAAAGAAAGTCCATCAAAACAAATTTCATAACTAGTCGATGACCAAACCAGGAGAATAAAAAAAATATACTCGGGCTATCCCAGCTCAATGGAAATGGATTACACCGCCCGAATACGACAAAGAGAAGGCACTTGAAAAAGGGGAAGTTCAATAATGCACGGGCTTAACGAAAATGCCAAGAAAAGGAAAGAATTGGCAATAAAAAAAAAACACTTTTCACTATCATAAAGACCGAACATCATTGGGGGAGAAGGGAAAGAGAAAGTGGGTCAGGGCCTTCAAAAAAAAAGAGGAATGTTGACGGCACGGAGTCAACCTGAACGGGGGAAAAAAATGTGTGTAAACCATTCCAAAAATTCCGGAAGTAAAAAGCTGTTCGAAATGGTCTTCCAATGGGGTCAACATGCAAAAAAGAAGAAGGCAACAGTTGGGGGGGGCCACCGGAGTGGGGGGTAAACGCAAGGAGGGGGTCACCGGAAAAAGGGGACAAAGGCCCGAGATTCGTGGGGGGGAATAACAGGTCACTTAGTCATCAAAAAAGAAAAAATAAGGGTTCAAAAGGGAGGATCAGTTCCGGACCCGGGAAAGGTGTGCAAAGGGCCCCCAGATACCGGAAAAACCTACAAAGTGGGAAAATCGGCAAGGAAGAAAATTAAAAAAGGGGGGGTTTGGTAAGACGTATTTTGGTTTAGGAAGAATATATCGGCAGGTTAACAGAAAAAAAAGACGTGGGGGGGAAACCAAGTCCTTAAGGGAACCAAAAGCTATGAGGGAAAAGGGGAACACCGTTTGACAGGGGGGAAAAACTTAGGGGGGTGCAAGAAATTATTTAAAAAGAACACAAGATGGGGAAGCTAAATGGAACTTACCCGGAAGGTCGACAAAAAAACCACCAGAAGAAGTCGGCGGTTTGGGAAAAAAATTACAAAAAGGTCACAAGAGGGCCAAAAAGGGGTCCACCTAAACTAAAAGGAAAGCACGCTTCAAAAAACCAAACAAACAAGATTACTCGCAAAGACCCAGTTTTGGGTAAGGGGTTGGGTAATGCAAACATTTAGCCTGGGGGGTGTTGGCAAATAAAAGGGTTGGACGAGGACTATCCAGACCGCCCAGAACAAGTGCCCAAAATCCGCAAAAAAAAAGAAAAAAAAAAAATCTTTTCGAAGACCGGGGTTTGCGTCGGTGGGGAAAACCGCTTCCTGGGGGCAAAAAGAAAAACTAATGAACACGGGGTAAAAAGGGGCCGCTCGGACACCATTTGACAGTTCGAGGGGGGTTGAAAGGACGCAGGATGGCAAAAGTGCGACGAAACAACCGTGCAGAAAAAAACGCGGGCGACCAAAAAGGGGTGGCAGGTGTGCACGTGGGAACACAACCAGTGTAATGTAAAGGACGGGGGGGACAAAAAAACAGGTGGCCGGAGCTAAAAACCACTGAAGCATTATGTCAACCAAAGGAGACCCATTGGGGGGGGGGGGGGCCGGGAAGACACAAGCAGAGGGAAGGAATTCTCCAGACAGGGTGCCGGGGAACACAAAAAAAACGGAGGGAAAGAAGAGGAAAGGGTTCAGCAAGATTGGGGGGTTGGGGAAAAAAAACCCAACACAAAACACCGCCATCACACATAGGGGGGGGGAACAGAGTTCGGGGTCTCGAAAAAAAAGAAAAAATGCGGAGTTTTGAAGGAAATCGAAAGAACCTGGGGACGTTTATCCAGGGGGGGTGTATTGAAATCAACAAAAACGACGACCTCAGAGAAATCAAAAAAAGACACCCACGGAAAGACTTTTTGGGGGGAAGGAGGGAAATTTTGGAAACAAATTAAAGAAGGGGGTGTGGACGCAAAAACTACGAGTGGAAGTTACAGGGGATTACGCAACTCCAATCCCGAGGTCACAAAGGGTTGTTATCAGGAAGGCAGGGGGAAAAAAAAAAGTAATTGGAGAATCGAGAAAGACCAATGCAATGTTTAAACTGTTCTGTTAAGCACAAAAGACATAACAATCAGCGAGGAAGGGGTGGCGGAAAAGCTCAACCTAATAAACCATGCATGGAAGGCAAAAAAACAAGCGAAACCTCTCGTAAAACTGCTGGTGGTCGTCGTAAACCACATACACCGGATGCAGTGGAAAAAATCAAGAAATCCTGGAGGAGACACATTAAATAAGACCGAAGATTGGGGGTCCCGTAAAAACAAAAAAAGTTCCCAGAATGGAAGGGGACCCAGAAAGATTTCTCAAGTGGAAAACAAATAAGAAAAGGGAACAAAGGGCACTTCTAAAAAAATAGGAGGGGTGGAGCCGGAAAAAACGATAGGGGTAATTCACGGGGGGGGAAAAAACATAAGCCCAAGTACCAGAGGGGAAAACATCGTATAACAAAAAAAGTTTGGGGGCTAAGAAAGGTCTGCTTTAGAGGACAAAAATATCTGGGGGGAAAGTGAGGTTTGTTTGGGGGGGGAAAAAAAAAAATATAACAAAAGGCTAGACATAAAAGAAGATCTGTCAAGGGTCAACCACCACAACAACGGACTTCTTGGAGACAAGAAAGCAAAAAAGAGTTTATAATCTAATTGGTGTGAGAGGGGGGGGGGAAAACAAAAAGTCCCTTTATTTTGAACAAAGAAGGGTCCGTACCAATGCTATGCAATCAAACAAACACTGACAAGGGAGAGCGAAATTCAAATTCAGGAAAGAAAAGATAACTTCGGAGGAAAGGTAGGGGGGACCCGTTGTAGGGGGGGGTGCAGGTCAAAAGGAGGCGAGGTCCCAAACACCAAACACGAGCGGGGGAGAAGTAATGTGTCTGGTAAAGGGCTATGGGGGGGGGAGTAATAAGGGGAAAAAAGAAACCTTTGGTGTTCAAAAAGAACAAATTAAACAGTACTGCTGGTGTGGGGTTTTTAACAAACCCGGGGCGTAGACTATGGGTTGGGAGGGGGGTATTAGGCCGTGGAGACCCAAGAGGTTTCCGGGGGGGTGCCTTGGGGGGGGTTGGGGCCGACGACAGAAGAAGGGTGAACGAGGAAGGGGGGCTGGTATAAAGTAAAAAACTAATAAAAGGACCTGTTATCTGGGGGTTGGGAGGCGACATCGGGCCTCAGAGGTAAGGGGGAAAAGGGGTTGGTATCAAAGAAGGAATTGCCATTGGGGGAAGTGCTCAGATAAAAAAAAACATTCCGCAAGGGGGAATAAAACTTTTCAGAGGGGGGAACTGTGGGGGAAGGGAATTCAGAAAAGTCACAGAATCTGGGGGTTGGCGCCACAACCTCTCCAGGGGGGGAAGAAAAGACTTGCAAAAAAAAACTTTGACCTTGCGGTGGGGGCAGCGATTGAAATCGCAGGGAGGGAAAAAAAAAAAAAAAGAACAAAAATTTTTCAGGAAATCCAAAAACCCGGGGGACAAAAACGTGTGCTTTCGAAGAAAGTAAACGAAAAATCCAGTGGGCAAAGGGAGAAACCACACGAAAAAACGACTTTGGTAAAGGGGAGAAAAAAAAAAGCACTCTTGGGAAAGGGGGAAAAGTCGTCCGTCAAAAAGGGGAAATGAACGAGACTGCTCTGGACAGAAGGGAGGGTACTCTATGTCCTAGTTTCTGAAAAAACAAAAAGAAAAAAAAAAAAAGGCTGCACACAAAAAAAGTCACAGGGTGCGTGAAGACTCGGTGTGGTGGGGAGAGAGTTCGGAAAAGGGTGGGGGGGAGGGGGTCCGGATAGGAGGGTGCCCGACTTACACATTACCGGTGAAATAAAGGGGGGTTAGGGCAAGAAGAGATCCTAGGAAGGAAAGCCCGTCGAAAAAAGAAGAAGTCCAACATAGCGAGAGACGGGTGCGTTCACAAAAACCACGCCCGGTCGCGGCTTGTGGTCAAAGAGGGAAAGTAGAAGGTAGGGATAAAGAAGACTACCCGAGACAAGCTTACCGTGGAGGAGGGGAATAGGAAGGAAGAAAAGGGGACTCGGTGTGTAAGGGAGGAAAAGTGGGCAGGAAAGTCTCGATCTCAGGGGCAAAACGAAGAGGAACGAAAAAAAAAGAAGGAAGAGGGGGATGCTGCAATCAGCAGAGCAGAGGTCTTGAAACGTGGAAAAAAACGGAAAAAGGGAGATAAGATGGAGAGACCGGAGAAAAAAAGAACAGAATTTTTGGGACGTGGGGTCTGTCAGGGAAAAAAAAGCGCGCCAGAGACCTGGTCCATAACATGAAAAAAAAAAAAAAGAGTCGGTAAAATCAAAAAAAAAAAGAAAGGTTGAGGAAAGAAAAGGGAGGAGGTGACTAGAGTACGCAAGAGGGAGACAGTGAAAAAAAAGTTGAGGGAAAAAAGGAAAGGAGCTGGAATCAGCAGAGTTCACCAGAACGGACGCAACGGACAAAACAGGGGGAATAAGGGGGGCGAAAAAAAGGTGTTGAAGAAAAAAGTGGGCTGAAGAGAATTCTTCGGGATGTTGAGAAGAGTGGATGTCACACGACGACTGTCTGGGTGCAAAAGGAGGCCAAAAAAAATAATTGGGAGGTTCTTGGTGGGAAACATGTGTTCCAAAAGCCCAGTCAGGAAAGGGGTCCATGCAAAAAAGAGAAAATCTGAGGGGCAAATTGGAGGGGGGACAGGAAGCCTGTCACTGAGGGGGAGGGGGGAATACTTGGAACGCAATGGCCCGAGGGAAGCCATAAAAAGAAAAACGGGGAGGGAATGACTAAGAGAAAAAAACGAGGAAACGATCGCGGAAATTTTTTTGGGACGGGCCGCGAGAAAACACACCAAACTTAGGACGAGGACCACACAGGGGGGACGAAGATCATTTGAAAAAAAAAGGGTGAAATCTGAAGATTTTGATTAAGAAAGAAGGGGGGGGGGAGGAACGGTAAAGAAAAAAAAAAAAACAGGGGAGGGCCGGCGTGCGGGAAAAAAAAAAACGTCCTAAATCTTGTTTTTTGGAGTGGAAAAAGAAAAACTGTAAATAGGTCTAAAATACCGGGGACTACCAAAAAATGTGGAAAAAGGGGTAAAGGTCCCGTCAGTTGTGGGGGGGAACCGTGAACACTGAGAGAAAAAAAAAAGGGGGAATTGCTGCTTACTGAACAAGACTAAGTAAGGTGGGGTGGTGAAGTGTCAAACAACCGCCACACTCTCCCACAACTGAACAAGAAAAGGAAAAAAAACCCAAAAACACCACCAAAAAAACTCCCACCCATAGGAGGGAAACAATACGTATAACGACATGTCACGATTAGCAAGGGAAAAATTTGAAAATTCGGCGGGTATTCGGCGGGGCCTCAACGGAAATGGAACGGATGAGGAAAAAAAAAAAAACTAGAAAAAAAAAGATGGTCGAGGGCGGGGGTGGTGGTAAAAGAGGAGAAGCGGCTTGGTGTAGGGGGGAGGGATCTGAGACACCAAAAAAGGGAGAGGAGGAAATATATATAAGAACAGCAAAAAAGCTGCCACTAAGCCGAGGGATGAAGAAAAAAAAGGGGAAGATAGTAGAAAGGACGTCTGATCACGCGTGAAGTTACTCCTTACGGACCATGAAAAGCATGACCGTGGGCACGGCGAAAGAGAATGGCTCGTTAAACGAAATGCCAATGGAAGGCACGGGGGGGGGGGGAAAAAAGAAGCAAAGAAAAAACCAAATCATTGACAAAAAAAGGTCAAAGAAAAGAAACGAACGACCCTTGGTGGGGAAGCAATGGCTGATATAACTGTTACAGTGAAAAGACAGAAAAAAAAAGCTCAGGAAAGGGGAAAACGCCGGGAACGAAGGAATCCTTTACCGGTAACAACGGGATGTGCTGAAAAAAACTTGTATATTAAAGAACTTGAAACTGGCGAGGCAAATGGGGGGTTCAGAAGGGGGTGTTGTAGCAAAATCGCCGGAAAGAGGCCAGAAAACAAAACAAAAGGAACGAGATGAAGGGGGTGAGAAGGGCGATTATCGGATTGCATACGAAAAAAGAAACGCTCGTTCAACAACACTGTATGAAATCCAGTGGGGGAAACGGACATCCAAGGGGGAAAAATGAAAACATCACCAACGAAAGTTGAGAGAGGTTCCGAGAAAATGGGACTCATAGGGGGGCACGATAAAAGCTAACAGGGGTCGGCATGGGAAAGAAGAAAAGGAGTGGCCACAACGGGAAGGTGGCCAAAAAAATCGAATGGGGGCAAAGGGGGTCGGGGGGGGGAAACTTAATGGTGGACCAGACAGGGATTTGGGTAAAAAAAACGATATAAGGGTCGCGACTTCAATTAAAAAAACCTGGTAAGTTGAGAACAATCAAAAGCCAAAGAGCGGGCGTTTAGGGTGTGCCATACAGCACAGTCGGCCCGACAAACGCGGCAAGTCCGGGACGGTAAACGCTAGGAAACAAGGAAAAAAATCGCACAAAATGTGTACGGTTGAAAACAGGGGAGGGGGGGATTGTGTGGGGAGCGCACGGGGGACGTGCCGAAGAAAGGGCGGGGTCATAAATCGTGGGGACCCACCTCCTCAAACTCAGGGAAAACGACCCGGTCGGAAAACAAAGTTGGAAGCTTGGGAACAGCCTCAGGTCAAACACAGGAACAAATAAGGGACACTGTAAAAGGCTCTCGCCACGAGGAAAAACAAACCATGGTTGAGCGGTAGGAAAAACCGGTTTGGTGTCGAGCGGGAAAAAGTGCCGGGCACAGCCGCAAAGGGGGGGAAAAAACAACAAACCTTTGGGCAAGGGTTGAAAAGTTTTGTCAAAAAAAAGGGTACGTGGGGGGGGAGGTTGCCGGAAGGAAAATGCGAACCAGGGGAAAACTAGAACTGGGACCAAAAAGTGACCGGAGAAAAAAAAAAAAAGGAAAACACACAGCAGGATTTTCAGGGGGGGAGGGAAAAACAAGGTCATTGAAAAAAACCCAAACGGAAAAAAAACTGCGCTTTCAAAAGGTCCTGCAAGAAGTTGGTGGGGGTTGACAGAGAAAGGCGGGTATCCTGGAAGGTCACCGTCAACCTCCACAGGTTATCAGGCGTTGGGGAATGATAGGGAAAAGGAAAAAAAACGCTGGCTTTTGAGAAAAAGTTTGGTGTGGGAGAAACTCACATACCAAGAGAAGGAAAGCGCTTCAAACAAAAGGTGAAAAACGTGGGTTCAAAAAGAACACGTCAAGAAAAAGAGAGGGGGGGGGGAGGAACCCTACAAGGTCTGCAGTGCTGAAAAGAAAAACCAAAAAAAGGATTCACAACAAAAGTGTGAGGGAACCAGACTGTTAGTTTGTTAAAAAGGAAGGGGAGCACAAAGGCCCCAGGAAAAGGTCTGGTTAAAACAGGGGGGGAAGGGAACCGCCCAAGCCAAAAATGTAAGAAAGACTAAAGGGAACCAGCTCAACCAGGAACAAGGCCAGGGAGTGGGCGGACCGGGTAAAGCAACACCTCGACGGAAAAGTGCTTCTGGTTTACTTGAGGGGGGGCAAAAGAAGGGGGGGAGGGGTCCTAAAAAAAAAAAAAAAAAAAAAAAAAAAGGGAGAAAGATATGAAAGGGAAAAGATAGTTAGAAACAAACTTGCAATTAAAATGAGGGCAAAACAGGATCTGAAGGAGACTTCCAAAAATACAGCAAAAAAAAATGACAACTGAAAAAACCCGGGTCACGGTGACTTAAAAAAAAAAGAAGGGAGGGGGTTAGCCGCAAACGACTCGAAGACCGTTTGACCACGAACCTAGAAAAGGTTACCTGAGATAAATCGTATGACCAGTAAGGTGCAAGCGCCCTAATGTGAGGGGGAGGTAAGGATATTTGGGAAGGGGGAAAGAACGGGGTGAAAAGGGGAAGGTTGTGGTTGAACCACATCACAAAATCGAGAGCCACAAAACAGAGGAATCAGTGCTCCCCAAACAACAAAAGTCGGCGGCGGAAACCTCAGACGGGTCTCAACGACGAATTTATTTTTGATTGAAAACAGGCCAATTTAACCCTCGGTGTCAGACTCAAAGGACAAGCATCAACCACTGGTACTGAAAGCCCGGATAAATGAGCTAAAATAAGGCAAAGAACTGTTAATTGTTCAGGGGGGGCTTTCAAAGAATTAATATACTTTCGTCACTCGAGCCATCAAAAAAGAAATTGAAATTTGTCGTCTGAAGGGGGTCGGAAGTATGGTCAGAAAGAAAATGGGGAAAGACTGAAGAAATGGGGGGGGTGTTTTTAAAAAAAACGGCAAATCCGTCGGCCAGATGGCGATTTGTACGGGTCAAAAAAGGGTAGGAAAAAATCTGTGTGTCAAAAGGGGGGGGGGCGGGACAGAACCTCGAACAGTAAACGATGGGAAGGGGAGAAGGGACTTAAAAAACCGGTTTCTGTTTGGAGGGGAGACAACCGAAAGGGGTTCGACAGAAAGGTATGTGACGGGGGGGGAAGAACAAAGGGGGGTTGCATCCCTGGTAGCAGAACTAAAAGACTCAAAGGATACAAACAGGGGAGGGGGTGGGTGGAAGTTGGGTCACCAGCAAAAAAACTGGCAGAATCAAGGGGTGACCAAAAGCTTTATGGTAAATGACCGCATGAAAAAGGAAAGTGACGGGGGGCATCTATGCACTGTAGGGGAAAAATATCAGTCAGAAAAAAAAAAGTTGAAAGCCAGGTTCTTGGAGAAGGTCAAACGCAAGGAGAAGGCCCAGCCCAACAGGAAAGGAAAACCACTAACTAAACGAGGGAGTCACAGTCAGGTTCGGGGGGGGTTCAGAAACCTGCAAACCGTGGGGCAATAAGAGCGCAGGGGGGGGGACAACACGCTCAAGGCAAGGGTTAAAGTGCGGCCCCAAAGGGGGTTCTAATGGTTTCAGAGTGGGAAAAAAAATACAACAATCGAAACTGAAAAATAACATTAACGGGGAAAAAGGAAAAGGAAGGGGTTTGTCACGCCAAAAAAAAAAGCCACGATCCACGGCACGCAAAGGAAAAAGGACCGTGCAAAACAAGTTGCTACAAGAAAGTTTGCACTGTTAGAGAGTGGAAAAAGCCTTGTGGTGAAAGTGAAGTAGGGGGGGGGGTCAGGTTCAGGCGTTTGCACAGCCCAAAAATCCGAAATAAACCAAAAGGTCGACTGAGGGGAATTGTGCAATGGGGGGAACGCCGTGTTTGGAAAAAGGGTAACTATAATGGGAAGTTCCGGTCCAAAGCGAAAAAGCACTAAAGTGGAAACAAGTGAAAAAAAGGGGGAGTTTTTAATAGGAGCACGGGGGTTCGTCGCGGAAGGGGAAATGACGGGCCGATGTGCGTTTGGGAAGGGGGAGGGGGGGGGGAACGAAAAAAAAGGGATCTTTGGCTGAAATGTAGGAAGAAGGAGTTAAGGGGGCGAAAACTTCGTCAAAAAAACGGGTAAAGGAGTCCGAAAGGGGGGACCAACGAGGTGCTGAAAGAAAAGGGGTGACCAAATTAAAGGGTGGGGGGCAACGAGTTTGGGTGCGGTTCACAAATGCCGAGAAGAAAGATCTGAAAAATAAAATGATCATGGGGGCGTAGGGGGGGAAAAAACCGACAACTGAGGTTGAAAGTAAGAACACTTGACCTGCAGGTGGGCAGGGACTGTATGGAGGAGTGAAAAAGGGGGGCTCTGGGAGTGGGGGCTTAACTTGGAACGAGCAAAAAAAAGAGGACGGCAAAAACCACAGCCGGAAAAAAAATGTTTGGAAGGACGGAGAGAAAAAAACCAAAGACATAAAAAAAAGACAGGAAGGGGGACCAACCAGGGAGGGGGGAAGAAAAAGCGGGGGGGAGGAAGAAAGAGTTGGACCAAACGGGGGGACCAGAGAAAACTTCGCGGAAAACGAAGAACGGAGGGTGGGGTTTTGATTAGAGGCACTTTTCACCCCAAACAAAAGAAAAAAGGGAGAGGGGCTCCAAGAAAGGGCACTGTGACAGGAAGAGTTTTTGGGTGGGTGACTAGGGAAAACCAATCCAGTAATCATGAATTTAAAAGTCTGCACCAGGGAAAAAGAAGTGGAAGAAAGGTAAAAGCTGAGGGCGTAATTCAAAAGGGGAAAGTCCAAAAGGGGAACAAGGAAGAGATACAATACTGGGGGGAGAGGTCAAGAGCGGGGGGGGGGGGTCAGACGTAGGGGGGAAGCCCAGGGGAGGGGTATGGATG